>Ga0070741_10019230_pt1 | contig 10938 bp, 9 predicted proteins | sample Coa_R1_4_FD_66440 | JGI IMG/M metagenome (GOLD analysis project Ga0070741, IMG submission 66440) | Surface soil microbial communities from Centralia Pennsylvania, which are recovering from an underground coalmine fire - Coalmine... | ecosystem: Environmental > Terrestrial > Soil > Unclassified ...
GAAAAAGATATGTACATCCCCCGTTTTGGCTGGGTGCGTGACGGCGTGATCTGGGCCACGGTGCTCAATCGCGCACAGAACCAGCTGGATCTCTATTTTGTTGACGCTGCCAGCGGCAAGTCGCGGCGCGTGATGAGCGAAAAAAGTGATACCTGGATAGAGACTGACGATAATTTCCAAATTCTGAAGTCCGGAGACAAGTTTATCTGGCCCTCTTGGCGCGATGGTCACACTCATCTTTATCTGTATTCATTCGATAAAGCGAATCCGCTGGCGGCAGACGCCAAGCTGGTAAACCAGATCACCAGGGGCGACTTTGAGGTGTTTGACACGGATGGTGTTGACGAGGCCACCGGCACCGTTTACGTGACCACGAATGCCGGTGATGCTCGCCAGCGCGTACTTTGCAGCGTGAAGTTGGATGGAAGCAATTTCCAGGTTCTGGCCAAAGGTGGGACGCACCAGGCCACGCTTGCGCCGAACAACAAATATTATGTCGATCACTATTCCGCGATCATGACTCCTCCGCAGCTCTCTTTCTGCAGCGTGGGCGGAAGCTGCAATACGTTCTGGCAATCCAAGAGCGTTGATACCTATAAGCTTGTGCCCCCGCAGTTTGTCGATTTCAAAGCGGAAGACGGCACGGTGCTGCACGGCATCATTTATCTGCCGCCAGACAGCGCCGGCAAAAAAATCCCATTGCTCAACAATCCTTATGGCGGGCCGCATGGCCAGACGGTGCGCGACGAGTGGGGCGGCGCCAACTTTCTCTTTAATGAAATCCTGTTGCGCGATGGCATTGCCGTGCTTCAGGTTGATAATCGCGGCATGGGCGCGCGCGGAAAGAAGTTTGCCGCCGCGCTAATGCATAACTTCGGCGAGGTTGAAATCAAAGACCAGCTTGATTCCATAGACCAGGCGCTGGCCAAATTCCCGCAGCTCGACGGCTCACGCATGGGTTGGTGGGGCTGGAGTTATGGCGGCTATATGACGCTCATGGCCATGACGCACTCAGACCGTTTTAAGGCCGGCATTGCCGTGGCCCCGGTTACAGACTGGAAGAATTATGACTCCATTTACACTGAGCGCTACGCTGGCTTGGTCCCGCAATTTGAGGCCGGATACAAGAAAGGTTCGCCCATTACCTACGCGGGGAATTTGAAAGGTCATCTGCTTGAGGTCCACGGCACCAGCGACGACAACGTGCATATGCAAAATACAATGCAGATGGCCTATGCGCTCATCAATGCCGGAAAGCAGTTTGACCTGATGATTTACCCGCGCAAGACACACAGCATTTCCGGACCCGGGACTCGCGTTCATTTGTTTACCCGCATCCAATCATTTTTCCAGCATGAGCTGTTAGGTACGGAGTAAAGACTTGCAGAGTCAGACCATCTCGCTGGGCGATTTCCAGTTGACCTCCATCTCTGACGGTACGTACGTCGCTGATGGCGGAGCTTTCTTCAGCATTATTCCCAAAGTGATGTGGGAGAAGAAGGTCAAGGCCGATGAACTCAACCGGATCAGCGTGAGCTGCAATTCCGTTCTGGTGTGCACCGGCAAGCAAAACATCTTGATTGAAACCGGGATCGGCAACAAGCTGGAAGAGAAAAGAAAAAAGATATTTCAAGCGCAGGAAAAACTTCTCGACACCCTGCGCGCCACCGGCACAGCACCGGAGCAGATCGATATCGTCATCAACTCGCATCTGCACTTTGACCACTGCGGCTGGAACACCGTTTACAAGGACGGCGCAGCCGTAGCCACGTTTCCAAATGCCAGGTACTATGCGCCTAAAGGAGAATGGGAACACGGCAAATTGCAGACCGACCGCGATCGCGTAAGTTACCTGAGTCCGAATTATGATCCGTTGATCCAATCCGGCCAGATGCAGCTCATCGACGGCAACGCGGAGATTGCTCCGGGAATCTCCGTTGAGGTCTGGCCTGGACATACACGCAACATGTGGGCTGTCTTTGTTCGCAGCGGCGGTAAAACTGCTTGCTATATTTCTGACCTCATTCCCACCACATGGCACCTTGAACCCGTCTGGGCCATGTCCTACGATCTTTTTCCGTTGGAAGTGCTGGAGAATCGCAAACGGTACTATGCTCGGGCTATTCCAGAACAATGGCTCACCATGTTTACCCACGATCCAAATGTCCCGTGGGCCTACATCGAGAAAACTGAAAATCGGTTGTCATTCAAAGCCGCCTGAAAGCGGCCGCGTTGTGCTTTGGGGTCGAAACCGGCTTCTTGCCCGTGTAAGATAACCTGACCATGCGTGGGCCGGGTCTGGTAGTCGCAATCATTAGTCTTGTTTTCTGCGGAGCCATTCTGGCGCAGAAGGTGCAGTTCAACGCCGCAGAGAAATCCACCATCCTGCAGCGCATGAAGACCATTCCTGAAACCAATGAAGAACGGGCGGCACAGCTCAAGGAATTGTTTTTCCTGGCAGGCTGCAGCGGCACAAACCTTACTGAACAGAAAATTGAAGGCGAGGATACACCAAACATTATTTGCCGGCTGGGCTCAGGCAAAAGCGAAATGGTGATTGTTGGCGCGCACTATGATCGCAACTCTCCCCAACGACCTCTGGACAACTGGAGCGGAGCATCACTGTTGCCCGCTCTCTACCAAAGCCTGCGGGAAAGTAAGCGCAGCCACAGTTTTGTTTTTGTGGCTTTTGCTGATCACGACAATAATCCAGCCGGGGCCGAATTTTTCGTCCAGCATTTGACCCAGGCCCAGCTTGGCCATGCTGAAGCCATGGTGAATATTGATGCTCTGGGCCTTTCTCCCACCAAGATTTGGGTGGCGCATTCTGATAAAGACCTGGTTCATGACCTCATCGTAATGGTGTATACCTTAAAGCTGCCCGCCAGTCAGATTGATATAGCTGCCGTAGGCAATACAGACTCGGATCCTTTTGCCGCGCGCCATATCCCGCAGATCACCATTCACTCGCTTACAAAGCAAAACGTGGACGGCGCCACAACGCAATTTCGTCCCAACAATTACTATGACACCTATCGCCTGCTCTGCGGTTATTTGGCCTATCTTGATCGGACACTGAAACCGAGGCCGCACTCAGAATGAACGCGCTTGAGCGGTTCTTTCAGTTTGAAAAACATGGCACTACTTTTTCCCGCGAGTTCATCGCCGGCTTAACCACCTTCACTACCATGTCCTACATCGTGGTGGTCAATCCCGCCATTCTCAGCAACGCTGGCATTCCGGTTGGACCAAGTTTTGTAGCCACCGTTGTAGCCGCGGTCTTTGGCTGCGCGCTGATGGGACTGTATGCCAACCGTCCATTTGCCATTGCGCCATATATGGGAGAAAACGCGTTTATTGCGTTCACGGTTTGCGGGCAGCTTGGCTACAAATGGCAAACCGCGCTGGCGGCAATCTGTATTGCCGGCGCGATATTCATACTGCTCACGCTCTTGCGGCTGCGCCAATGGATGGTTGATGCTGTTCCCCTCTCGCTGCGATACAGCTTTGCCGTGGGCATAGGTCTCTTTCTGACCTTCATTGGCCTGAACCAGACTGACATTGTGATTTTGGGAGCGCCCGGAGCGCCGGTCCGCGCGGGCCATCTGAATACTGCGCTTGTGCTTTTGGCGATTGCTGGCTTCCTCTTGATCTCCATCCTGGTCATTCGCAAAGTGCGCGGCGCGATCCTGTTGGGAATTCTTGCTACTGCGATCGTTGGTTATATTTTCAGAGTAACGCCGCCCCCGAGCCATCTATTGAGCTTTCCGCCGAGCCTGGGCGCGATTTTCTGGAAGCTCGATTTTCATGGTGCGTTAACCTGGAGCGCTTTGCCCATTGTGCTCACCATCTTCATCATGGCTTTTGTTGACACCATGGGAACTCTCATTGGCCTTTCCGCCCGCGCTGGATTTCTGGATGAGAACGGCAACCTTCCCCAGATTGAGCGACCCATGCTGGTGGATGCGCTAACCACCTGCCTTGCTCCGGTTGTGGGCACAACTACTTCAGGCGCGTATGTTGAATCGGCCACCGGAATTGAGTCTGGCGGGCGCACCGGCCTCACTGCTCTTGTGACCGCCGCCTGCTTTGCCTTGACGCTGTTCTTTGCTCCGTTCGTCGCCGCGATCCCTGCTCAAGCTTATGGCCCTGCATTGATTATTGTTGGCTTGTTCATGCTGGAGCCCATTACAAAAATCAACTTTGCCGATTACTCTGAGTCCATTCCTGCATTTGCTGTGGTCACGCTGATGTGCTTTACCTTCAATATTGCAGTAGGAATCTGCGCAGGATTTGTTTTGTATCCTTTATGCAAGCTGGTGGCGGGCAGGATCAGGCAGGTCAAGCCGGCGTTGTACGTACTGACAGCATTCTCGCTCCTGTTCTTTGTCTTCTATCCTTATGGGTGACAACATGGACCGAAATGAATTCATTCTCAAAACCATTCAACTGGCCATTGAAAACGTGCAAAGCGGCCAGGGCGGACCATTTGGTGCTCTGGTAGTAAAAGACGGGCAGATCGTCGCCACCGGCACGAATCAGGTCACCGCCAGCCAGGATCCCACTGCTCACGCGGAAATTGTGGCGATCCGCAAGGCTTGCCAGATATTAAAGAGCTTTGAACTTTCTGGCTGCGAGATCTACTGCAGTTGCGAGCCATGCCCCATGTGCCTTGGAGCAATCTACTGGGCACGGCCTGCTCATGTATTCTTTGCCGCTCCGGGCAAAGCCGCCGCTGACGTCGGGTTTGACGATTCCTTCATCCGTGAGCAGATTTGCCTGCCCTACCAGAAGCAACAGCTACCCATTTCCCAGCTCAACCACGCGCAGGCTTTAGCACCGTTCAAATTGTGGCAAGCCAAGCCAGATAAGGTGGAGTACTAGCTCCTCTAGGCTCAGGAATTATTTGAACTATCCCGCAACTCGGGATATGATTTGCGCGCCATTCAAGTCAAATACAGAGACTTTAAAGAGTATGAGCATTGATTTCCATGCAGCGCTCTGGGCGCTGATCGCATTGATCGCACTTATCATTGAGCTGACCCACCGCACTTTTTACTTGCTCATTGTGTCCATCGCCTGCGCGTTAGCTACCATCGTAGTCCTGGTTTTTCATTGGGGCGTTGCGATTCAGCTACTTGTCGTGATCATGGCAAACCTCATTGGCGTTCCAATAGCGGGCAGGATGCGCGCGCGTAGTCTTACTCCACATCTTCCTGCCGACCACGGCCAGATAGTGAAAGTTCTGGCTGTGCGCGATGGCCGCTTGCGCGTGATCTATCGCGGAACGGAGTGGGACGCGGTTTACGCCGGTCCGGAGCCTGCGCCGGGCGAACGCTTGAAGATCCAGGAACTGGAAGGCAACACCTTGAAACTCATCAATCCCTAATCGGAGAAGCATAAATGTTTGAGATCGTTGGTGTGATCGCGGTTTTTGCGGCTATGTTGATTGTTCTTAAATCGCTGAAGATTGTCCCGCAGCAGAGCGCGTGGATCGTGGAGCGCTTGGCGCCGGACTGAACATTATTGCGCCGTTTGTTGACCGCGTTGCTTACAAGCACAACCTGCGTGAGATTCCCATGGAAGTGCAGCCGCAGGTTTGCATCACCAAGGACAATACCCAGGTCACCGTGGATGGCATCCTCTATTACCAAGTAACGGATGCCAAGCTGGCATCCTATGGCTCCAGCAGCTACACGCTGGCTATCACCCAGTTGGCCCAAACTACTCTTCGCTCGGCCATCGGCACCATGGACCTGGATCAGGTGCTCAGCTCACGCGCCACCATTAACGCAGAAATCGTGCAGGCGCTGGACGAAGCGGGCATCACCTGGGGCGTAAAAGTCCTGCGCTATGAGATACGCGACATCACGCCGCCGCAAGCTATCATTCGCGCCATGGAACTACAGATTACGGCAGACCGCGAGCGCCGCGCCACGATCGCAAAGTCTGAAGGCGACCGCACCCAGCAGATCAACATTGCTGAGGGCCAGCGCCAGGCTGAGATCAACCGGTCTGAAGGCGAGCAGCAAGCCGCCATCAATCGCGCCACCGGACAAGCGCAGGCCATTGAGTTGGTGGCCAAAGCCACCGCAAATGCGATTCAGGCTATTGCTGAGATGGTGTCTAAACCGGGCGGCATGGAGGCGCTCCAGCTTCAGGTGGCCAAAGACTACGTAAACCAGTTTGGCAATATCGCCAAAGAGAGCACCACTGTACTGCTGCCGGCAAATCTGGCTGAGCTGGGCAGCATGGTTGAAACCGCGTTGCAGATCGTTCGTTCAGATGGCAAAGGCGCGCTGCTGGCCAGCAAAGCCGCCGCTGCGGGTGCGCCAGCAACAAAGTGATTTGGCGCGCGTAATTGAATATGCCCATAGCAGCCATCGTAGGGCTGCCAGACCTAATGACTCCCGATTTACTTGCACGCTCGCTCTATGATTTTCTAGCTGCCTCGCGCGATGCTCTGGTTATAGAAGATGGGCAGACGCTTTTCGATCTGGCGACCGCACAATATTCAATTTCTTCAGAAAAAGGCCGCTGCCTGCTGCATCTGTGGTCAGAAGAGCGCAACCTGGTGCGAGAAGTAGTTGATCTGGAAACGAAGAATGGCTCATTGGCGTTGAGCGTGCGCCGCTTTGCCCAGGCGCGTCCCATCAAGCTGGAAATCTGCCGCAGCCGTGATCGACGTACCCCGACCGTTCAGAAAGCAACGCGCAATCGCTATGCTCGCCTGCTGGAGCGCGTATTGCGTCGGCAGATGCCTGACTGGCAATTGGACAAATCACGGCTCGCTACCACCATGGACCTGGAGCAAAGCTTTTCGCCTGTGTATGCGCGAGGTCTGCTCCGCAAAGGACGCAGCGCCTTTGCCATGCTTGGCGTGAATCAGGAAGAGACGCAGGCCGCCGTGGATGCATCGCTAACCTTCGGCTTGCTATGGTTGCAAGCCTGCCGCGAACGCGAAGCCGGTCGCTGTCTTGTGGAAGGACTAAAGTTGTATGTCCCGGTCAAAACTTCCGCTATCCTGCAAATTCGGCTGGCCCATCTGGACCAGAATGCAGCCAAGTTTCAACTCTTTGAACTTGAAGAGCGTGACGAATCTTTTACGTCGATAGACTTTACTGACCAGGGAAACATCAATACCCATCTGCTGCGCTATCCGGATTCATCACTGGTGCGTTCGCGCTTCGCGCAGAGCATAGCTAGGGTGCTTGCTCTTGCTCCGCAAGCGGAAGCAACCATCTTGTCACCTTCTGAGGTTGTGTTTCGCTTGCATGGACTCGAGTTTGCCCGCGTAAAAGCCGCCAACATTCCAGGAACTTTCCGAGTGGCGGAAGAAATCATCTTTGGTCCGCCAGGATATGAAACGCGGCTGACAGAAGAGACTGAACCGGCCTTCACCGAATTTATTTCAACTGTCGTTGCCGCGCGCTGTGCTGAGGGTGACCGTCGTGATCCCCTGTGGCGGATGTACCCTGAGCGCTGGCTGGAATCTCTGGTCTTCAAAAATGTGGCCGCAGTCGATTCGCGCTTGGACTCAGCTCACGTTTATTCACAAGTCCCTGCGTTCTCGGCTTCTGATCGCGCCATGATTGATGTGCTCACCTGCACCCGCGAAGGCAGGCTTGCAGTTTTAGAGCTTAAGGCTGATGAGGACATCCATCTTCCCCTGCAAGGCCTGGATTATTGGGCGCGCGTCTTGTGGCACCACAACAGAGCGGAATTTCAGCAGCACGGCTATTTCACCGGCGTGCAGCTTTCGCCGCGAGCGCCTTTGCTGCTGCTGGTGGCTCCATCGCTGCGCGTGCATCCGGCCGTGGATGTACTCTTACGTTATTTTTCGCCCGCGATCGAATGGACACTGGTCGGTATTGACGAACGCTGGCGAGAAGGCATTAGCGTGATCTACAGAAAATCAAAGATGCAAGGGAGATCAGCGTGAATGCATCGAAGCGCGCTGACCTGGCCAGATGTTTGCAACTCAACCGATCCTACGTTTTCGTAAGATCAGGAGTAGTCGGTTGTTCTACAGCATCCTGCGAAGACTGTGTCTCTTTCTCACCGTTATAGATCCTGCTGACCGCTCGCACAATCCTGCGCATGGGCAACTCGCCTTGATCGTCGGCAAAGAAGACTTCTCCCACTTTGTGGCTACGATAGTACCAGCGCTTAAGGATGGCCAGCTCTTCGTTGAAGCGCTGTGCTGAAGATTTGCTTGAAGGGACCAACTGCTCCAGCGCATTGCGCACGCGCGCTTCCATTGGCTGGCTTTCGTTTTCGATTTCAACTGCAAATTGGACCGGGCCAGTCAGTTCGCCGTGGTGCAAACGGAAAAGCGCAACCGATTTTGGCTCAGCGGAAGGCTGAATAATTACCGCATCCAGGTGGTCAAGCCGTCGGCATATCTCATCACACGCCGCAAGAATGCTTTTTACCTTGCCAATTTTTGCATGCTGCGCTGCTGCCGCCTCAAAATCAAGCGCGGCAGAGAGACGCTCACGTTCAGCTTCCAATTCGCCAATGAATGATTGGCCGCCAGTATCAAAATATTCCTGTACGCGCGCCACCTCTGCTGCATAGGCTTCATCCGTACAACCTTTGAAGCACGGTGCCAGGCACATCTTCATCTCTGAATAGACGCAGCCGGGAAAACCTGGATCAGGATTCAGGTCAAATGTGCAGCGTCGCATCTTGAAAAGATCGAGCGAATCGTTCAGGAATTTCTCTGCGATAGCTCGCGACCGAAACGGGCCATAGTAGAGAGACTGGCCGGTGAGCTTGCCGATGCGCGTGGTGACATAAGCGCGGGGATATTGGTTTTCCAGATTGAAGCGAACCAGGGTTGCAGGCCGCAAGCGGAGGCGCTTTGGATAACTTTGTGGAAATTGTTTTCGCAAGAGCCTGTAGAGCAGAACCGTGGACTCAAAATCAGAGCCGGCAATCGAATATTCAATAACTGCGACGCGTTCACGCAGGTTCAGGCGTTTTGATTGCGATCCCGGCGGCGCGAGAAGCCGCTGCAATCGTTTCCTGAGATTAGCAGTCTTGCTGACGTAAGGCTCGGCCGCATCATCTGATCCACGCAGAAAAAAAACTGCCGACGCGGCAGGGAACTGGCTAAAAAAGTCCGATGCGTGATCTGGCGAGAACGGGATGGAATGGGTCAGCAATTTTCACCGCTGGAAGATTGAACTACGGCGAACGTCTCGCGGGCTGTATCACAAGCGCGGCACCTGTACATGCCTAAAATTGTAGCCTTGCGGTTGTCCTGTTTTCCAACGGCGCATGTGGCCACAAAGTAAAACCTATGTCGTACGTAACCGGTTACTTTTGTTACCGTTCAGGCAAGCATCTCCTTGATTTCCACGGCTTCAAAATGCCGCGGCGCTTTTGCCTGTGGATTTGTTGGAAATCTCGGACTGCTGCGGAGCAGCGCTCCTGTTTTTTCACTCCATCCACGGACTCAATGCCTCGATTTTCACCGTCTTTACCGTAAGGGACAAGGCATAATTACTCATTTAGTCAGCGTTTTCCCCAGCGTACACAGGCATCGACTACTACTACTGTATTTATATATAAAAAAGACTCTTTATATAGAAGCACCAGTAAGCAGAAATCTGTTCACAAGCCTTAATCTGCAGCGGTGCCATGTGATGGGGTTGCAATCGTTTTGGCATCGGGGAAAATATCAAACACATAATCGTGGGCTGCAAGGGCGGCTTGGCTCAGGGTGCCTGCCTGCACACGTTTCACTGCTTCCTCACGGCTCAAGTCAAAGATCGCTTCCAGCAACTGAGCGCTTTCTTGCTTGCTGGCCCTGCCCACAACAAACAGAACGCGGGCGCTGTGCTGGATGTATCGCTGTGAAGGCAGTTGCTTTCTCAGGATCTCCATGATCAGGTCGGCCTTGCTACGGTCAAATCGGCCTGGATCGCCGCGGCGGTCCTGCTCAGCAAAGAATGCGGTCGTCCACTCATTGTGATAGTTCCACAATTTATCGAAAAGATCACGGGTGAAGCGTGTTCCCGCTTTCACCTGATCGGCGTTTGCTGCTGGTTCAACGCCGTCTTCTGTGAGTGTTGGGCGTTTGAGACAACCATCTTTGGTGATTGCCGCTTGGTGATGCAGGAGAGCCCACAACCAGGAAACGTCAATGCGATAGGTAGCCAGATCATTCATGAAGCGGAGCTTCAATTCATAGTCATCAATAGCGGCGGCAAAGTTGCCGTTGAGGATCTGGAAACCATAGTTCGCGGCCATGTAGAACGCGTGCTGAATGCGCTCAATGGTGATTTCACCCTTAGGCACGCTGTAAATCGCTTCCCATTGTTCCTGTGAAAGAAGTTTTTCTGGCGTGTCTAACGACTCCTTGGTGATGACCTGCGGCGTAATCTTGCCTTGCACATTAAGCAGGCCTCGCGACTCGAGCACATTGCGCTCAGCATCGCTCAAGCCGCTGGCTGGCTTGGGGACAGACTGTTCCTTCACCTTTACCGTATCTTTTGGCGCATCCAAAATGGCTTGGAGTTGCTCTACCTGGGCACGTAAAGGCGTGTTTCCGGCCGCTACGTAATCTGGCTCAGGGCTTGCCACCCAGCTTTGCCGGTAGCAATCGTAAAGGTGACCTATAACGCGTTTGGCCAGAATGTCGTCCAGGGTTGGCTGCTGCCCGGCGGGCAAAGGGCCTTCAGGCACAAAGATCAGGCCCAGCAGGCGCTCGCGCAGCTTGTCAATCACCATGGCGCGCAACGCCAGCGGATTGTATTTGGACCGCCCATAAACATCGCTGGGCTGGTAGATCATTACCGCCGCCATGCCACCGATAGGCGCGGCGTTCTCTAATTCGCCGTTCTTCATGCCTGCCATCAGCATCATCAGAGCGTTATAGCGCTGGTAGGCGATCATATTGGGTGACGCCATGCCAATAGATTGGGGGTC
>Ga0070741_10019231_pt1 | contig 10937 bp, 9 predicted proteins | sample Coa_R1_4_FD_66440 | JGI IMG/M metagenome (GOLD analysis project Ga0070741, IMG submission 66440) | Surface soil microbial communities from Centralia Pennsylvania, which are recovering from an underground coalmine fire - Coalmine... | ecosystem: Environmental > Terrestrial > Soil > Unclassified ...
TTGGTAATATGGGCTGTACACCCCACATCTATGCTCCTTTGCCACTCCTCCTTCCGTGCATACGCCGTTAAGGCAACTATGGGCGTGCACTCTACACCACTGTCCCTCTCCCATTTCCTAATCACCTGCGTGGCACTGTACACAAATCTTCTCGGATAGAAGTTCATATCATGCTCCCTGTGATATAGACAATCCCTAATCTATCAATTCAGTCCGTATTGTTTCTACTGAAATGGTCGGTCTAGCACCTGCCCATTTTTCAACCGTCTCCAGGAGTATCTTCTTCTTTAAGGGCTTAGTAATATAATCATCCATCTCATTCTCAATGCATCTATTACGGTACCCATCCATGGCATGTGCGGTAAGGGCTATTATAGGGGTCCGAGCATATTCATTCTCCCTCTCCCACTCCCTTATCTCCCTTGTTGCACTAAACCCATCCATCACTGGCATCTGTACATCCATCAAAATTAAATCGTAGTGAGACCTACGAACCGACTCTACCGCCACTTCTCCATTCCATGCTATGTCCACATTATAACCAGCATTCTCCAGTATCTTTTTTCCCAGGTTCTGATTGTCTATGTTGTCTTCTACAAGCAATATCCTTAGCCCTCTCCTGCTACTTATCTCCACGGGCTTTGTACTACTACCAACCTTCTCCTTTTTGCGAAAACGTAACACCCCCATCAACACATCAAATAGCTTTGATTGCTTCACAGGCTTGACAATTGACTCTGAAATACCCAATTCTTTTATTACATCTGATTTCAATCCCCCCCAGGAGGAAAGCATAATCATCTTTACATCTCCGAGGTTCGGCTCCCTCCTTATAGCCCGCGCTAGCTCCACCCCATCCATCGCTGGCATCTGATGGTCCAATATCACTAAATCAACCCTATTGTCTCTGCCTCTTATATACTCCAATGCCTCAATACCACTTGACGCTTTTATTACGTTAAATCCCCATGCACTTAGCGTTTTCTCCAATATAACTATGTTGGTTTTATTATCATCAACTATCAAAACAGATACCTCTTTAAAATCGGGATAGCTAAACTCTATCCCCTTCTCTCTATCTTCTTCCCTTTTCTCAAACCTCAGGGCTAGACTAATATGGAATGTTGCCCCCTTACCCTCTTCACTCTCTATCCACATTCTTCCCCCCATCAGTTCAACCAGTGACTTTGATATGCTTAATCCCAGCCCTGTTCCCCCAAACCTCCTTGTAGTAGAACTATCTACCTGTGAGAACTTCTCAAATATCTTCTTCTGATTCTCCTTTGAAATCCCCATACCTGTATCTATTACCATAAAGTGAAGTCCGACTCTCTCCATCTCATCCGACTCTGCTCTCTCTACCTTAACCGATACTTCTCCCTTCTCCGTAAACTTTATTGCATTACCTACAAGGTTTACCAGCACCTCTCTTATCCGGATTGGATCTCCTATAACCCATGTGGGTATTCCCGGCTCTATATAACACATCAGTTCAAGACCTTTATTATGTGCACGAACACTCAACATCTCTACCACCCCTTCTACCATTTCCTTGAGATTAAAGGTAATCTCTTCAATCTCCATCTGTCCCGCTTCAATCTTTGAGAAATCAAGTATGTCATTTATCACTCTAAGAAGCGCCTCGGAGGAAGACTGAACCACCTTCAGGGACTCCCTTTGCTCAGGTGTCAAATCCGTATCCAGAGTTAATTCCGTCATGCCGATTATAGCATTCATAGGCGTGCGAATCTCATGGCTCATGTTGGCCAGGAACTCCGATTTCATTCGGTCTATCTCTTTGAGCCGACGTATTACCTCCAGCTTGGATATAGCGGTAGTTATCTCAAGCCCGATTCTGCTCAGTATATCAATCTCCTCCTGATTAAAAGGCTCCTCCTGTCGGCTGCCAAATAACAAGACGCCGATAACCTTATCTTCCATAATGATTGGAATACCAAGCAGGGGATGGTAATTGAGCATTCGTCCTGCGGGACCAAGAGAGGGGTCTTTTTGCACATCAGGAATATGGAGCATCTCTGCCGATTCAATAATCCTCCAGGTTACACCGCGTCCACGCGGAATGCGGCTAGCCCGTTTGAGATACTCTTCGTTAAGGCCGTGGTGGGCTTTTAGTACCGCCTCTTCCTTTTCCACCAGATAAAGCCAGAATAGATCAATGTAACCAAGTGTTTTCAAAACATGGTCAAGTGCCTGCTGTACAACTATCTCTATATCCATACCGCTATGGACAATCCGACCCAGTTCATATAACAGTGTAAGATCACGGTTTTTATTTTTTAGAGTATCTGAGAGTTGCCGTAAAGATTCAGCACTGGCCTGTAGAGCTTCTGCCCGCTGTGCATTATTGATTGCTACCTCTATTTGTTGTGCCACGATTTCCAGCAGCCTTAATTCCCCTTCATTAAATGAATCCTTCTTCAAAGAACTTATATTTATACAACCCATTGTCTTGCCCTCAAATTGAATAGGCATAGACAAATAACTCTTTATTCCCATTTCTCTTCCAGCGGGACCAATAAACTCGTCTCTGTCCACGTCTGCACAATATCGGGGTTTTCCATCTATGATTGTCTTCCATGTAATTCCCTTCGGATAGGGGATTCTTCTTGCCCGCTCAATATAACAATCGGTGAAGCCTCTATAGGATTTTATAACTGCTTCTTCTCCTTCGACAAGGTAAATTGCAATGTTGTCCGCCCCATTTATATTCTCACTCATTGCTTCAACAGCGTTCTCTAGAACGTCCTTTAGATTAATTGACTGATGGACACTTCGAGTTACGGTGCTGATGATTGTCTCGTAACGATTCTTTTTGGCTAACTGAGCAAGATTTTCTCTGAGCATCTCCTCCGCCTGCTTGCGCTCAGTAATATCACGTATAACACCAATAAAGATACGCTTTTCATCTAGTCGCATCTCGCTTATGGCCAAATCCATAGGAAACGTTAAGCCGCCTTTGCGTTGTCCTACGGTCTCATGCCCTACATCCTGTCCATCACCCGGATACTTACTCACATCTTCACCCAGTTCGGGGATCAACGCATTTCTGATATATTTCCCCAACTCAGGTATCAACTTATCTATACTTTGACCTATTATATCAGTAGCACTGTAACCGAATATTCGCTCTGCTGACGGATTAAATGACTCGATGATACTGTTTTCATTCACAGTGACAATACCATCTATCACATTGTCCATAATCGCTTGGACTCTAGCCTCGCCTTGCTCTCGAATCTTTCGATTAAGCTTCAAAAGCTCCTTGGACACAAGCTCCATCGAACGGTCAGTCAGTCGTCGCTCCCTGTCGAATTCCTCGTATGTCGCATTGACCATATCAAGCAAAATGTCGTAATCAACCTTATTATCGGCTGAAGAGCGTAAAGCTTTTTTTAACTGTCTTTCGAGTAACTTATGCATTGTTAGTGCTCTGAAAGCAGGGTTATTGTCATGGTTTGGTTATGCAGTTCACAGCTTCCCGTAGAGACATGAGGTGAGATTTCCCCATAAGAATAAAAACCAATCTGAGCGACATCCTGCCCCAGTATTTCATGCACCGCCTCAACTTCATCGGCAGTACGTTGACCAAGAATCATCTTACGTCCCACACAACTAATTAAAATCGCCAACCTGGCTCCATTACCTCTGCTTCCCTCACCCGCGATTTTGGCTGCTGCTCCTGCACCATCAATCAATCAGTCAAAATTCGCCCGCATAAGCTGTGCTGTAAAGCCCTGAGGAACATCTCCGGCAAATGTCATGCTTTGGTCATGTTCGCTAACCGATAAGACAGTACGTACTACACCAGTAGATTCATCATTTGCAGGACGTACCATGAGTGGAAATAGCAGAGCACTTCCGGGGAGATTATCGGCCTCCTCCCCCAGATATCTCTTATATAATTCAAGGGCAGGTTCACCATCCAGTTCATATAATATATTTCCTTTAGACCGGGTAATGTGTCTTTCCGGCCCAAAGGAGTCCCAGCCACCCACTGAGCCGTGGCCAATAGTGATAGCAGACCCATAAAATCCAATAGCCGCAATACACCCTGACTCAGGTTTCGAATCACAGCTAACATGAGTGACTTGAAAACGAGCACCATCTCCGGCCAGCCCGCCCGTAACGGGTATGTTATCCCCCACAACGCTGACAATACCGCGAACCAATTCACTGCCGTTTACTCGTATGCCCTCTGAAATAGCTATAATTCCACGCAATCCCGAACGATTCAGCTCTTTACCCAGTTGAGCACCGGCCCTGAACGAATCTGCCATTGTGCTAATCGAGATTGAGACTACTGATATAGGGGTATTTTCGAATTCAACGGCACTGACAACAACACTTCCATCATAAACATCCTCACCGATTATTTCACCAGCGCTAGTGCAACCAATAATATGAGCGTTGGGATAGCGATTCCTGAGATCCAAATAGCGTTCACCAGACTCCAATACACTTGGCTCACCAAAAAAAAGCACTAATTGCGGACGCATACTCTTGTTACCAGTTTGTAGTATCTTCCGCCATCCGTTTTTTGTATTCCATATTAATTGCTCAATCTGCATAAGGTTATCTCCTTGGTTAAGGATTCGTTTTGCACTATCGCATTAGAACTTTTTACTCGGTTACGTCCCTCTTGCTTTGCTCCATAAAGGGCCCGATCGGCCTCAGTGATTAGCTCGGTGGATGACGAGTCCCGATTTGGGACAATCGTAGCAACCCCTAGACTGATAGTGACTCGATCTGTAACTTGAGAACGGGCATGTGCGATCCTTAATGCCTCGACCGCCGTGCGCATCTCCTCTGCCAGAGCGGATGTCCCCTCTATGTCTGTCTTCGGCAGGAGAACAACAAATTCTTCACCCCCATAGCGGGCTATCAGATCCGTAGGCCGTTTCAACACGCCCTTTAGCGAATCTGCCACCCGCTTTAGGCACTCGTCGCCCATTTGATGGCCGTACGTATCGTTATAAGCCTTGAAGAAATCAACATCTATGAGTATCAACGATAGTGGGGTTGCATCTCTTATGGCCCGTCTCCACTCTTGCTTTAGAACGAGATCGAAATGACGACGGTTGGCAACACCAGTCAGCCCGTCTAGAGAGGAGAGACGTTGCAACATCTGATTCAACTCTTCGAGTCGTTGCGTCAATTTCAGCAACTCCTGCTCACGTGCCTTACGATTATCTATCTCGCGCTTAAGCTTCAAAGCCGAAGACACCCTGGCCAGTAGCTCCACTTTATTCAGTGGCTTTGTAATGTAATCAATAGCCCCGGCGGCAAATGCCATCTGCAACTCCTTCATCTGCATGGTGGCTGTTACCATGATTACAGGAATATCCCTGAGGTACTCAAAGGATTTAATCAGACGGCATGCTTCAATGCCGTCCATCTCAGGCATAACTATGTCCATCAGGATTAAATCTATATCTGTGGAGACGCTCGCAGGGTTATCCATACCCAGATACTTAAATGCTTCAAGGGCTGAACTGGCAGTTAGCAACTCCGTGTACCCCGCATATTTCAGAATAGATGTAATCAGGAGTTGGCTATCTGGTGAATCGTCAACGACAAGTATTCTCACGTATTAGCCCTTTATTCCACTTTGTTTCTCGATAGTATTCGCAAGATATGTGCCAGGAAAGCAATGGGTTAATATAAGAGCGTAACTCCTTGAAAAAATTGATAATTTGATTTTCTCCGGGTTACAAACTGACAATTTTATTGTAAAACTACCATTTAAGTAACAAAAATTGGTAATTCAAATAGATACGGCGTTGGGGAGTTAAAGCGTTTTTGCCAACCCGATGATTTAGGGGTAGGGAGTACTACAGGAAATAATAGAATCGAAAGGGTAGGCTAAGGGTTTTCTGTATAAGGAATACGACGGTCTCCGCCTTCTATATAAAAAGCCCCTGAGAGTTTTGCATCGCGCGCCCTATTTTCATCAACGAAGTACAGAAGAACAAGCCCAAGTATAAAAAATACTATAACTGAGAGGATTGAGTTCCTCGCACTGCCCGTTGTCTGACGGACAATGGCAAATACAAATGGGCCACAAATTGCCGAGAACTTGCTGAAGACCGTGTAAAACCCGTAGAACTCGGCGCTTGCCTCCTCGGGGATCATTGAACCATAAAAAGAGCGGCTCAGAGCCTGAGACCCGCCCAAAACGATTCCAACCATAATGCCTGCGGCAAAAAACTGCACAGCCGTATTTATGAAATACGCATATAGTACAACTAGACACCAAGGCACAAGGGCTATCATAACCGCCCTTTTTGTGCCTACAAGGTTTGCGAGCCGACCGAACATAATGGCTCCAACCGAGGCGACTGCCTGTATTGTAAGGAGGGTTAGGAGAAGCGCCGTTGTAGAGAGCTTAAGCTCCTCTTTCCCGTAAATCGTTGCCATATTAATCACAGTCTGTATGCCATCGTTATATAGGGTGTAGGCAACGAGGAAAAGAACGAGGTATCTAAACCTCCGTACGCGTTTTGCGGTTCTGATGAGTTGCGAAACGCCCAGAGCAGCGTATGCCGCCGGCAGAAAACGCCAGTTCTTATACCGCTCAGGCAGTGTGTTCGCGCTTGGAGTCTCAAACAGGTTCTTTGCCGCAAATAACGTGAATCCAGCCCACCAAAGCCCCGCCCCCAGAATACCTATCCTTACGGCTTGTATTTGCGAGATTCCAATTTTGCTGTGCCCCGCAACAAGCCCCAGGGTGATAGCAAAATTAAGCCCACCGCCCAGATAGCCATAAGAAAATCCCTTTCCTGAGACCGTATCCATTTTGTCGGCTGTTGCAATCTGTGGAAGGAATGCGTCGTAAAATACGTTTGCCCCTATGAAGCACAACTGGGCTATAAAAAAAAGGATCAGGGTTCTCCAGACATCCTCCGATTTTGAGAAATAGAGAAGAATGGTAAAAAAAGAACCCGCGTATGCGAAAAGGAGCAAAAACCGCTTTTTTGCTCCTGTAAAATCGGCTATCGCTCCTAAGACAGGGGCAAGGATAAATATAATAAGAGCTGCTCCCCCCACAGCGAATCCCCAAAGCGATGTCGCGCTGTATGTGGTCCCTCGAATGGTTATGCCACCCGAACCCACGACAATAGAGGCAAAATACGCGGGGAGTAGACCCACTGCAACCGTGGTAATGTATGCCGCTCCTGCCCAGTCGTACATGCACCAGCTAAAAATTATTTTAGGGTCGTTCTTTGAGGGAGTGACTCTACTCATCTTTTCTTTTGCCCATGTAACTTTCGAGGATTTATATTCTAATAGAAATAGGGCATTATTTCGAGCACGGTCTATGTAGAAACGAATGTATTGTTTTGGCATACTATATTTTGAAAATGAGTGAGGGGTATGAGTATGAAGGCTATTTGGCATGGCGCGGTTCTGGCAGAGAGCAATGATACTGTTGTGGTAGAGGGAAACCATTACTTCCCGCCTGGGAGCATTAAAAAAGGGTATTTTCGAGAAAGTAAGACCCATACTACCTGTTCGTGGAAAGGAGTGGCCAGTTATTACGACATTGTAGTTAATGGCGAGGTTAACAGGGATGCGGCCTGGTATTATCCGGAAACCAAGGAGGCGGCAAAGCACATAGAGAATTATATTGGGTTTTGGAGAGGGGTGCAGGTAGTTAAATAACGCGAGTTCGACGGAAGAGAGAAGGAGAAAGCTGTCATTCCCATAGGTTTTTAATGGGAATCTATATGTATCGCTCAATGAAGAAATTGGCATAATATCTGGGCCAATCAGCGCCGGGGGCCATGAGCGCCATTTCCTTTTCCGCCATGACCAGCAGATATACCAATTCACTCTTGGTGAACTTGGCATTAAGCAGCTTCCCAAGTTTCTCCATCAGATAGTCCGCATACCATATCGGCCAATCGGGGTCTTCTCCATTTGTTTTAATGAACGCTTGATGATGCGCGCTTCCTGCCTTGCGAAAAAGGTCCTCAATCTGCTCTGCAATATCGGCCATAACGTTTCTCCCTTTTTGCTTTCATTTAGTGCTGCGCTTGCTTTTGCACCACTCAATCGCATCTTCTAAGCGGTCGTTCCCCCAAAAGATTTCATTGCCTACGACAAATGTCGGCGCTCCGAAGATTCCAATGCTCATAGCCCTCTCAGTCTGATTCCGAAGGAACCCCTTATTCTCAGGCGACTCCACCCGCCTAATCATTTGGTGCCCATCCAGGCCGAGCGATTCAAGGATTCCGGATATAACTGCAGGGTCTGAAATATCTCTATCCTCTGCAAAGTTGGCGCAGAACACGGCCTTGGTAAACTCCGGACACCACCCCTCAGATGACGCAATGCACGCGACCCGTGCGGCAAGGACTCCATTTCTCGGAAACTGGGTCGGCCTCTTAAACGGAATTCCGTACTTGACGCAAAGACGCTCAATGTCGCGCCACATATAACGGCCCTTTGCCGGATAAATGTTAAATGGCGATGTGTCCCATCCCTGACTGCGGAATATGGGGCCCAGGAGAAAAGGCTTCCACTCAACCGATACGCCCGCGTCCTTTGCCACGCGCTCAATCCGCATTGCAGAAAGATATGAGTATGTGCTTGCAAACTCAAACCAAAACTGAATAGGTTGCGATGCCATGTTTCTCCTCCATAGAAGATTCAGAAAGATACGCACGATAAGCCATCGGCGCGAATCACGGATTCCTGCCCAAATGCACTCTTATAAGCATCCCTAATTTGCTCAATCCGCTCGCTACTCCCGCTCTCCCCAAAGGGGTAGAGCAGGATAAGCAGCCTTGACTTCTCTTGAATAATCTCTCCCTTTGAGTTTTTAAATTGACCCGTGCCGACTAATAGAGTCAATCCGTCCGGGAAACGGGGGGTAATCTCACGCTTGAGGAAATGCTCGAATTCTTCATCAGTCACAATTGATCCGCCTGGTTTTGATGAGCCGAAAAATAGCTCCGTTCTCCTGAAAAGCTCCCCAGAGATCCCTTGGTTCTTGCATACCTGATTCCCGCTGAGAACGTCCTTATCCCGATTCGTATGAACAGCCGATACAGACACGCAACCGAAAACCAATACCGATAGTAGAATGATTTGGATAAGAACTCTGCTCATTTTGGTTTTCGTGCTACTCTCCAGTAAGCGGCTTTGACCTAAAAGTCATCATTTTCAAAAAGTCTGGTAATTCGCGTGTCCTCTCTAATGTTGACTATTTGTGCATAAGATTCGAGTTAGTAAAAGCACTTGGCTTACTTTTCATCTCTTTTTGTGTCATTCTTGTGATTTTTAATCTTCCGAAAACACACTTTCTCAAGGCGAGAAGAGCTTAATTGATAAGAGCTTATATCGCAAGGGTGGCGCATGTTTTTATTCCTCAGAGGATACAAAGCATAAATCTGAGGGTATTTGCCCTGTGTGTTATCTCTTAGGAGCAATGGGATTGCCTGGATTTGTGCGCGTACCATATCTTTACACAACTATATAATGGAATGCTTTTTCACCCGTAAAATTCCCAGATGGCTTAGAAGAGGAATTCCAGAAGATCAGTGTCACTCGGTATAACACCAGGACAGAGCTTGTGGAGTTTTCTAATTACAAAATTATAGGAGACGTGTAGCTATGAACTTCCAAAGGGAATGCTGGATGAAACGAAGAAGCAGATTAAACGCCCTCGCCGATTTTGCCTTCTTTGCCGGGATGAGCTATAAAAGAGAATGGGGCAGATGGTAAGGTTAAAATGAAACTTGACAATGGATTTGGATTCTAATAGGATTAGATTAAAGACTGATACAGTGAGGGTCTTTGACAATTGAATGTTCGGAATTTCACTCAAATTGTAATCTCTGCCACTTATAAACCCTTTTATAGTTTTTTCTCTACCCGCTTTGCTTCGATTTCATTGAGGAATTTATAGTTTTCTGTACTGAGGTTTCTTCTGTATATTCCCACGACCTCTACAATGTCCCCTTCGGCTATAGGCAGGTGGCCAAGGGCAAATACGTTGACAAAATTCCCGTCTCTATCAGCGAGCTTAAAATTCGTGTAGGGGCTTCCTTTATCCTTACCGTCACTTTCCAGTGTGTTAAACACTAAATCCCAAACCTTTCCCTCCACTATTACCCCTGCGCTGTCATAGACAACGGGATTTATTAGGATGCTCGTTATATCCAATCTCTTGGCCGGGGTGGTAGTATCGGGGTTTTGCCACACACTCGCGCATCCCGGAAAAAGGAGAAATAGTATGAGGTATGCAAAAAATTTGCTTTTCATAAATGCCTCCCACGTATAACTATATATAACAAGTGGAAGATTATAACATCTCTAACCGTAAAAAGGAGTCCCTAAAATAAATGAAATCCGCTATAATTAAAATTTCAAAAACCGTAAAACCTTTATATCAAATCTGCTTCACTTAGCACAAGTAGCGTGAATGATGGAAATAGTTCCCGCCAGATGACTTTCGACATAATCTATATTTAGTCCGGCTTTTTTGGCGTTTTCTGATGCATCGCGATTTAGGTGGCATCCTATCCTTCTCACATTAAGCGGCGTAAGCCAGTCCTGAATCTTGCCGAGAAGTGAATTAGGGCTTCGGACATGCTCTAAGAGCAGGATTTTCCCTCTCGATTTACAGACCCTTTTCATTTCAGATAGTGCTCTAATGGGATCTGGAACGGTGCAAAGTGAGAGCGTGCAGAGAATCATATCGAACGTACCTTCTCTGAAACCGAGATTCTCAGCATCCATCACAATTAGGTTTACCGATATGCCGAGATTGAGAGCGAGTTTTCTTGCTTCTTCAATCATCCTTTCGGACAGGTCTACCCCGGTAATTTTACATCCGCCTGGGTAGAATGGGAGATTTCTTCCTGTACCTATACCGACTTCAAGAACCCTGCCTTTAGACTGACTGACTA
>Ga0070741_10019232_pt1 | contig 10937 bp, 10 predicted proteins | sample Coa_R1_4_FD_66440 | JGI IMG/M metagenome (GOLD analysis project Ga0070741, IMG submission 66440) | Surface soil microbial communities from Centralia Pennsylvania, which are recovering from an underground coalmine fire - Coalmine... | ecosystem: Environmental > Terrestrial > Soil > Unclassified ...
TCTCGGCATTCCCCGTTTGACCGGAGGAGCCTAGCTCAACTCGCCGAACCGCCGTGTACGGACCCGTACGCACGGTGGTGTCGCAGGGACAGCGGGCGACCGCCTACCTATGCAAATTTCGAGTCTTTGAATTACCCGAGTACCGGCACCTGTTCTGTGGCGCGTGTTTTTGCGATGTGCGAGAAGCCTCGCCAGATGCAAATCAGCGCGTAGATATGGAAGGCGAAGGCCAGCCAGTCCTGCGCGAGAAGCGTGATTCCGGAATCGAGCAGGTAGAACCCCATTCCCATTACGAACGCCCACTTCTGAGCCTTCGCTCCGAAATAGCCACACATGCAGAAGAAGCCCAGCACGAGCAAATCGATGAAGAAGCCGAACATGCGGGCCTGCGGTGCGCGCAAGGCATCGGTCACCTCAGTGACGCCGAGACCGAGCACGAAATGGAAGTTCCCACCCGAAAGCGCCGCGATCGTGTTCACCACGGAAAGTCCGGCGATCCAGTAGAACCAGTGCGCTCCGCGCCTGACCGCCGCCATCGCCATCATGGACTGCGCGCTGCTCTGCTGCTGCACTTTGGCGTTGTGGCCGTCATAAGCAATGTTCATCGGCGGCGCGCCAGCCGAAGCTTTTGAGGTTGATTGAATTGGGGGAGCCTGACCAATCATGGTATCCGGCATACAGCCCTCCAGTTGAAACTGGCTGATTTCAGCACAGCAGAGGGGCAATTTCACTTAAAAAGTTCCAGAACGGGAATCGAAAGGGCAGGGCCGGAGGGAATGTACACAGGAAAGTTCGTATCGTCATCGCGCGTGATGGGATGTGCAGTAAATGCAAAAGCCTCCGCAGTTTGCGGAGGCTCGCGAGAAACCTGAAAGTGCTAAGCCTTTTGTACCTTTCCGCTCTTGAGGCACGAAGCGCAAACGCGCACACGCTTATGCGATCCCTGCACGATCGCCCGCACCGAGCGCAGATTCACGTTCCAGCGTCGCTTGGTGACGTTATGGGCGTGGCTGATGTTGTTTCCAAACTGCGGCCCTTTGCCGCACATTTCGCATACGCGTGCCATGTTACGAACTCCAGAATTTAAGTCAGACTCGGGCGATAATAGCCCGCAAGTCTTTGAGATTTCTTCAGAACCTGCTCCGCTGAGGACGGATAACGCTCTCGAAGGGTCGGACGTGAACGTCCAAAGCATTGATTTTACCGGAATCTCAGGGGAGGGGCAAACCGGTAAAACGAGCGAGCGGCGACAACCCGGGGCAAAGTCATTTATGAAGGCGAAACCGACTCCACCACCCGATCGCGAAATTGCCACCCAAGCGGCAAGAATTTGGCCCCATAGAGAGCACGAACCCAACCCCGTTCTGGGGCTGCTGTGCTGCTTTGGCTTACATCGCTGGCGTCGGCTCGATCTTGCTGATTTGGCACCCAACGAACATCCTGCATTGCTTCTGGTGCTCAAAGGTAAAGGTTAATGGCGTTGTTTACGATCCCTGAAAAGCCCTCGCCTGCCGCTAGCAAAAGGCCTCGCGCTTAGAGATGTCATACTGTTTGATATGTCCCACGAGCCCATCAAGACCGGACATGCCGAAGAGATGGCGCGGGTTCAGGCAGAGGAAGGCCGTGTTCTGCCCCTTGCTGCCACGGATCCGAAATCAGTGAAGGTGCAAAAGAGCACCGGTCAAGGCATGGACATTGAATGGCGAGACGGCCACCGCAGCCACTACTCGTTCGCCTGGCTCCGCGACGCGTGTCCCTGCGCCACCTGCAACGAAGAACGCGAGGGCAGCGGACGAAAAATCGGCGAGGCTCCCAAACTGAAACCGGGTGCGCTGCCCATGTACAAAGAGCCAGCCCGTCCGATTGAAGTTCATCCTGTCGGCAAGTACGCCATCAACTTCCATTGGAACGATGGACACAGCAGCGGGATTTATTCGTGGGAGTTCCTGCGGCGAGCGTGTCCGTGCGCTGAATGTGCCAGCCAGGGATAAGTCAATGCCGGTCTGAGACCCACCGTTATTGAGGGTAGTCAGCTTAGAGCCGCGCTGCGCACGCCTATTGCTTATCGCCTACTGCCTCTCGCCCATTTCATCTCTTCTTCATCGCGCGCTTCTGCATATGCGCGCGCATCTCCTGACCAAATTTGGTCCGGTTGAAGCCCAACTGCTGGAGAATTCCAATCAGGTTTCCAGCCGCCCAGTAGAGGCTCAATCCTGCCGAGAGATTCCAGGTAAAGACACCCAGCAGCAACGGCATGGTGAACTGCATCATCTTCTGCTGCGCCGGATCCATGCCGGCCTGCGGCGTGATCATCTGCATGGCGAACATCGAGATGATGAAGAAGATGGTCAGCAGGTGTGACGGACTCGACAGATCGGTGATCCACAACCAGCCGGCATGGCGCAGCTCGATGGCGCCGCCGAGCATGGTGTAGAACGCCCAGAGAAAAGGAAGTTGAATCAAATTGGGCAGACATCCGCCCAGGGGATTCACGCCCTCGCGCTTGTACAAGTCTTGAAGCTCGCGGTTTTTTTCTGCCTGTCGCGGATCGGTGAGCTTGTACCGTTTGTACTTGTCATTGATGGCCTGGACCTGCGGCTGGATCTTCTGCATCCGCATCGCCGACTTCATGGTCGAGATGCGCACCGGTATTAAAGCGATATAGATGATTACGGTCAGGACGAGAATTGCCCAACCGTAATTTCTGGTCCAGTGCTCGTTGGTCCAAACCAGCCATTGGAAAAGCGGCTTCGCAAAAAACGAGAAGAATCCGAAATCGATCAGCTTCTCCAGCGTCGGGCCATTCGGCTGCTGCACTGTGCTCTCGGACGCGGCGTAAGAATGAATGTCGGAGATTACGTCGAGAGCCTTTGGTCCTACAAAGACGCGCTCGCTGGTCGCGCCGCCCGGACTGCCTACCGCCGCTCCCAGAACGGGAACGCGTTCCATATCGTTAGGATCGGGTTTATCCAGATTCTTGGGAATCTTGATCTCATTATGAAAGGTGACCAATGAGACGTGGTCGGGATCGTCCGGCATGAAGACAGCGGCAAAGTATTGATCCGCAGCGGCAGCCCAGTTGAAGGGTCCATTGATGGTCGCACCGCCTGAGACTTTCTTGTACGACGTGCGCTCGACCTTGGCCTCGCGATCGATATCGATTCGAGCGGCAGCGTAGGAGGACGAGACAGTCTCATCGCCGAATCCTGCAGGCCACCACGGGTAAGCGGAAACCGTGCTGCCCTTCTGCGTTACCGAGGTCTCGACGCGAATCACATAAGTCTCACCAAAGGTGAACTTTTTCGTGACCGCCACATCGCCATCGGAGTACTCGAAGGTGACGAAGCGCTGATTTCCAGAACGCTTCTCGTTGGCAAGGTATAACGAATCGTTCAGTTTTTTGCGCAGCGATTCGTCATAGGTAAAGAGTGACAGCGGATATCCGTACTGCGGGCCGGCAATCGGGTTGACCAACTCCAGCGGATTGCCCTTGTCGTCTTTGTACTTCTTCAGCACCCACGATTTGGCAACGCCTCCGTGATTGCTGAACGTTATTTTGAAAAGATCATTTTCAACGACAGTTTGCGATTCAGCGCTCGCCTGCTTGGCAGCAGTCGCTGCCGGCGTGGGAGCGCTCGGACTGTGCTTAGTCTTTGAAGGAGGTGCGGGAGAAGTCGTTGCAGGAACTGATGCCGCCTGCTGTGCTGGATTCTGCGGCGCAGTCTGCTCCTGATGTTGAGGCGGAACAGGTGCCTTATAGAACTTGGTAATGAACTGCTGGGTAATGAAGATGACGACGAATGTAAGCGCGAAGGTGAGCAGGAGCCGTCGTTCTGCGCCTGGGTCTTGATTGGGAGTTTGGAAATCGCTCAACGTTACCTGCCAAATAGTGCAAATTTCTAAGATCGAAGTTGTTCTGAGTGCGCGCAGCGCGGCACAGGATCATATCCACTGCCGCCAAACGGATGGCACCGCAGCAATCGCCATGCCGCCAGACCAGTTCCTTTGAGCAGCCCGCGTTCGGCGATCGCTTGTGCGGCATACTCCGAACAAGTCGGAGTGAAGCGGCATGAGTTGCCGAACAGCGGGGAGAGCCAGCGCTTATACCACGCCAGCAGCAGCTCGATCAGATGCTGCGTGCTCGCCATCTCTGGAGTTGCGGTCTGCATACTTCTGTTCCTGACAGCTATACGAAAGTCTCTGCGGCTTTGATCCAGTCATCAGCACCGTCTCGGTTGCTGACCCACGCCGGGAGTTAACACGAAGGTCACGACGGTTCAACGGAAAGGTCACGAAGAGGCACTCTTGCTTTTTCCGTGACCTTGGTGTGCGACTTCGTATCCTTCGTGTTAACTCCGGGGTCTTCTTTTTTGACTTCCGCGGCCTTCTGCTGAATCACATCAAAGGCTCGAGCAACTTCACTCAAAAGCTGCGCAAACTCGACATCGAACGTTGCCTTCTTCGGGTTGATCACGACATCTACATCGCGGGTTAACCGATTCAGATTTTCAGTAACAGCGGCACGCATTCTGCGCTTGATTCGATTCCGGGCCGTCGCCTTGCCTAATGCTCTCCCAACGGTGATTCCCACTCTGGGCCCTTGACCTATGCCAATCTCTCCTGCCCGCAACAGGTAGAAGGCGGTCAGAATCTGCGAAAAGTGTCGCCGTCCGCAGCGGTACACTTGCTCAAATTCGGCGTGTTTGCGCAGGCGGTGTTCATGGGGAATCGACATCGGAATTGCATCCTCCCTGCTGCGGGACGTCTTGCCAATGCGCTCTTCATGGAGGATGTCAGGAGAGAGGGAGACGCGGCGCGATTACTCGCGGAATCCGGGCTTCACGGACACCCGCTTGCGTCCCTTGGCGCGACGGCGCGACAGCACCGCCTGGCCGGACTTGGTCTTCATGCGGGTCCGGAACCCGTGAGTCTTGCTCCGCCTGCGGCGGTTCGGCTGAAACGTACGTTTCGGCATCCTGCTAGTGCACTCCTGATCAGAAAATTTTGCTTAGGACAAGCGTTAAGTATATCGGAGCGAGCGGCATAGCGGCAATTTCGGTAATTGCTTAAGTGCTTGATCCGGGTTGATGCTTTACACTCGATTGATCCATGAAAGCTGCCTCGCTTCCGCTCCGCCATCAAGTGGGACAACTCATCATCATGGGCCTGGAAGGGCCGGAAGTCTCACCCGCAACCGGACGGTTGCTTACCAGCATGCATCCGGGCGGAATTATTCTGTTCGCCCGCAACATCCAGTCGCCGCACCAGTGCGCGCAGCTCCTGAGAATCTGCCAAACGGCGGTGAAAACGGCGCTTTTTCGCTGCGTTGACCTCGAAGGTGGAACTGTTGACCGCTTGCGCAACATCATCGCGCCTGCTCCGTCTGTCGCCGACGTGGTTGCTACTGGTTCGGAGAACCTCTTTGAGAAACACGGACGCGTGATTGGCGACGAAGTTCGAACGCTCGGCTTCAATGTCGATTTTGCTCCCGTTTTCGATCTCAATCTGCCCGAATCGCGCGGCGTCCTTACATCCCGCACCGTGTCCGCCGACCCGCGCGAGGTGATTCGTTATGCCAAGAAATTCCTGAAGGGCCTCTCAGCTGCGCATGTAGTCGGATGCGGCAAACATTTTCCCGGACTGGGAGGCGCCAATCTGGACACGCACAAAGAGCTTCCCGCTATCGAGCGTGACTGGAAGCAACTTTGGTCGGAAGATCTGCTGCCTTATCGCGAACTCCGCAGGCTGATTCCCTTTGTCATGGTCGCTCACGCGATGTATCCGAAAGCTGTCAAGGAAAACGGCACGCCGGCATCGCTGTCGAAGCGATGGATTGGCGATGTCTTAAGAAAGAAAATCGGCTACCAGGGACTCGTGATCTCCGACGATCTTGAAATGGGTGGTGTGCTCGCGGCTGCATCGATGGAAGAGGCTGCCTTAGAGACGATCCGCGCAGGCGCCGACATTTTTCTAGTTTGCCAAAAAGAAGAATTCGTCTGGCGCTGCTACGAGGCAGTGCTGCAGGAAGCCGAGCGCAATCGCAAATTCGCATCTCTGGTGACTCGTGCTGCCGATCGAGTGTTGAAGCTGAAGTCATCCAACAAAGCCCTTAAACAAACCACAGTCCATGAGCCGGGTTCGGCTGAAGTGGAGCAGTTGAAGGCCGCCATGCAGCGGTTTACTGAAGAAGTGCAGCGGGAGTCGGCGGCAGCGCGGGCATGATCGTCGCTGGAGTAATGAGCGGCACCTCGGCCGATGGCGTCGATGTGGCGCTGGTCAGAATCTCAGGCCAGTCGCGCGGTCTGCGGCTGAAACTGCTCGCACATCAGCATTTCGCGTATCCGGCACGGGTGAGAGAAGCAGTTTTAGCCTCAATGGATGCGAGTGCCGCGCGTGTCGCTGACCTCGCGCGCTTGAACGTTCTGCTCGGCGAGTTGTACGCAGATGCGGTCGCCACGACGATTCGCCGGCACCGCACACGAGTCGATCTCGTCGGCTGTCACGGTCAGACGCTCTATCATCAAGGCGATGCCGCTCCCTTTTTGGGACGGCCAATCGCAACCACATGGCAGACGGGCGAAGCAGCAATCATCGCCCAGCATTTGCAAATCCCGATCGTTTCCGATTTTCGTCCGGCCGACATGGCTGCTGGCGGCAAAGGTGCGCCCCTGGTTCCTCTGCTTGACATCGCCTTCTACGCTCACCCGAGAAGATTGCGTGTTCTGCAGAACATCGGCGGTATAGCGAACCTGACCGTCATTCCGCCCGGTGAGCATCTCGGTGATACACGCAAAGTCATCGCCTTGGATACTGGTCCCGGCAACATGATCATGGATGAGTGCGCGCAAAAGCTGTTCGGAAAATCCTATGACCGGAATGGAGCCTTTGCCGGTAAGGGGAAGGTGATTGAGACAGTGCTCGCGCGAGCACTCGCACACCCGTTCTTCCGACGCAAGCCGCCCAAGACAGCGGGAAGGGAAGAATTCGGCCGCAAGTTTGTTTCACAATTCCTCTCGTGGTGCGCCGATGCTGATAAGCATGATGTGATGGCGACGGCGACGGCTTTGACCGCGAACTCGATTCTCCGTGGACTCAAGCAGGCGCTCGCGACGGCTCGGGTCTCGATTCCGATTTCCGGGAGCGGATCCGACTACGTCGTAAGCGGAGGTGGAGTTGCGAATCGGACCCTGATGAGAATGATCTCTGCCCAGCTAGAGCCGCTCGGATTTCGCGTACTCACTTCCGATGGTCTCGGTATGCCGAGTCAAGCCAAGGAAGCCGCTGCATTTGCCCTGCTGGCATACCAAACCTGGAACCGCCGCGCAGGAAACGTGCCGACTGCGACCGGCGCAAAAAAGCCTGCGATTCTCGGCAAGATCAGCTATGTGTGAGAGAAGTGGACTAGCCGCTCCAAGCCGACCGTCCGTCTGGAGCACTCTCGCATTTAGCTTGGCATTGCTCACTATCGCGCTGATTTCAATCGGCTGCACGCGATCACGTCCTGATCCGCACACGATTGTCATGCTGATCGAAAGCAGTCCGGCAAATTTGGATCCGCGCATCGGTACGGACGCATTTTCCGAGCGCATTGACGAGCTTCTCTTCGATTCTCTCGTTCGCAAAGATGAACACTTCGTGCTGCATCCCTGGGTAGCCGAGAGTTGGGAAGTTCCGAATCCGCTCACATATGTCTTTCATCTGCGCCCCGACGTTCACTTTCACGATGGCCGTCCGGTCACCGCGAAGGACGTGAAGTGGAGCCTCGACTCGATGATGAATGGCACCGTCATCAGTTCCAAGTCGGCGACGTATCAGCACATAGGCAGCATCGAAGCGCCCGACGATTACACCGTTGTCTTCCACCTGAAAGAGCCCGATTCGGGACTCCTTTGGAACCTGTCCGACGGAGCGATGGGGATTGTTCCTTACGGCAGCGACAGTCACTTCAATTTGCATCCGATCGGCAGCGGGCCATTCAAGTTCGTGCGCAATGTGCAGGACGACGAAGTGGTCGTAGTCCGCAACGACGATTACTGGGCCGACAAGCCCAGAGTGGAACGCGTGCGCTTCGCTGTTGTACCGGACGCAACCACGCGCGCGCTCGAATTGCGCAAGGGCAGCGCCGATATCGACATCAATTCCCTTAGCGCTGACATGGTTGGCTCGCTTCGCCGCGATCCGGCTCTGAGAATCGAACAGGAGCCTGGGACTCCGGTTCAGTATTTAGGCTTTAATCTGCGCGATCCCGTGCTCAGTGACGTTCGCGTGCGCCAGGCAATTGCGTATGCAATCGACACGCAACCGATCATTGAGTATCTCTGGCGGGATACGGTCAGACAGGCAACCAGCGTGCTTCCGCCACAGCACTGGGCTTTTGACAGCAATCTGCAACCCTATCCGCACGATCCGGGCAAAGCACGAGCACTGTTGAAGCAGGCCGGCTATTCGTTCGAACCGGGCAAACGCCTTCATCTCATTATGAAGACCTCGGATCAGGAGACCAGTCGGCTGCTCGCGGTAATTCTTCAACAACAGCTTCATGATGTCGGCGTCGATTTGGAACTGCGAACTTTTGAGTTCGCAACCTTCTACTCCGACGTAGTAAAGGGCGCATTCCAGATCTACACGCTGCGTTGGGTCGGCGGATCAAACCAGGATCCCGAGATCTTCGAGTACATCTATGACAGCAAAAGCTTCGCTCCGCGGCGGGCGAACCGCAGCTATTACAGCAATCCGGAGGTGGACAAGTTGATCGAGGAGGGCCGTTCAGAACTCGATCAACAGAAGCGCAAGGCGATCTATGCTCAAATTCAGCAGATCACCATGCGCGATCTTCCCACTTTGAACCTGTGGTATTTCGATAATGTGGTTGTGCATTCGGCACGGGTGAGGAATGTCCGGCCTGAGCCGGCGGGAAATTACGACTTTCTACGCGAGGCGGAGATTGTTCAATAGGGAATCGCGATAACTATGCCGCTTTGAGCGTCCCGCAGACGGTGCGTTCGATCACTAAGTTTCGTTTCTAAAACACTGTCGTCGCTCGCGCAGCGTCGGACCTGCAGTCAACTCAAAAAGTTGGTTTTGCTGCGCGGGGGATCTGCTCCAGGCTGCAAAAACAGCAGGTCCCCCGCTCCGCAAGAGCAATTGTGGAACAACACGCAGCATACACGCGGAGCGAGGGATAATAGTGTTTGGAAGTAGGCCATCTATCTCGATCAAAGTCTCACTGTCCAGTTACTAGGAAACCCCGCTCTAGACGCTCTGCCCGGCTCCGACCGTCTGCGCTTCGGGAGTGACTGCGGCGGCACGGCGAACGCGCAGATCTCCGCGCTCGAACACAGCAGTTAGAGCCGCCACCATGCGGGGGTCGAATTTGGTATTCACCAACGAATTAATAATGCGGATCACGTACTCAGGATCCATTGCCGCCTGATACGGACGGTTGGTGGTCATCGCGTCGAAGCAATCCGCCACCATGATGATGCGCGGACTGAGTGGAATCTGATCCCCTTTGAGCCCGTGCGGATATCCACGCCCATCGAGCGATTCGTGGTGGAGTTCAATTCCGGGAATCATCTCTTTCAGCATCTCGACGGGACGAAGAATGGCAGCGCCTTTGGTGGTGTGCGTCTTCATGATCTCGTACTCATCGGGTGTGAGCGCACCCGGTTTTTTGAGAATACGATCTTCAATTCCAATTTTTCCTACATCGTGTAACTGGGCAGCAATACGAATCTTCTCAACTTCTTCCTCGGGAAGACCAATCTCTTTTGCAATCAGAACCGAATAGCGCGTGACGCGGTCAGAATGACCTCGCGTGTACGGATCTTTTTCGTCAACCGCGCCGGCGAGCATTTGGATCGAGCTCAGGAACAGCGTTTTGTTCTCTTCGGCGGCGCGCTTAAGGTCCTGGACGAAACGCTCGAGCTCCGAGCTCATGGTATTGAACGTGTTCGCAAGTTCGCCGATTTCCGTACGACTCTTGACCTGCACGCGGTGCGAGAAATCGCCGCGTGCTATGGCGCGGCTGGATTCAGTCAACGTCTGCAAAGGAGTAGAGATTCGCCGCGCGGCGAAGATGCCGAATGCAACGCCCAGCAGAATCGCATAGAAGAGGTATTTATACGCATTCCACTGCATATCGAGAACGCTCTGGTAGGCGTCGGCTTGCGTCTTCTGCGCGATCACCGCCCATTGCAGGGAAGGGACCCAACTATAGCTGCCCAGCATGTCCACAGATTCTTTGCCGTGTTGCACGGTGAAAGAGGTAGTTGGCACTAAATCAAATCTGGTTTGCTCAACGAACATCTTTACCAGCTCGTTGTCAGTCATTTCCTGCCCGGTGGCGTAGTGGGTATCTGCGCCGGCGACGAGCCGCCCCTGGCGGTCCACAACGAAGGCCTCGAGTCCTGCCTGGCTGGCGTTTCTGAGACTGCTAATGAGGTACTGGAGGTCGACCACGGCGCCGAGCATGCCGAGGAAGTGCCCATTGCTCATGATCGGAGTGCTCACGAGCATGGTGGTGCGCTGATCCTTACCCGAGCCAACGGTGAGCGCCTGTCCGTTGTAGCTGCGGCCTTCTCGCGCGGCGACGAAGGCATGCTCCAACTCGCGCTGCACAAACGCGTCGGGAATCACGCGTCCTGCGGTGATTCCTTTTCCTTCATCGTTGAGCAGCGTTGCGTAATCGATGATGTCCGAGGACGATGCAAATCTCTCGACCAGGGCGCGCAATTCCGGAGCGTTGACGTGGTCGCTCGTCAGATCGCCTCCGCTCGATACCAACACTGAGGCGGAAAGATTTCCCAGTGACGTCTGGAGCGTGACTTGCCGATGCTCAATGTCGTCGCCCAACGACCGCGTAACCGTATTTTGCAGAAGTTGTTCGTTTACTTTGAGCCGGTCGCGATTGATAGAGACGACCTGTGATCCGTAAA
>Ga0070741_10019233_pt1 | contig 10937 bp, 9 predicted proteins | sample Coa_R1_4_FD_66440 | JGI IMG/M metagenome (GOLD analysis project Ga0070741, IMG submission 66440) | Surface soil microbial communities from Centralia Pennsylvania, which are recovering from an underground coalmine fire - Coalmine... | ecosystem: Environmental > Terrestrial > Soil > Unclassified ...
CGGCTCTTCGTGGAGCAGGGGCATCGCCGCATCGGCTTCCTGGACGAGCCGCAGATTCAGCAGAAGCCCAATGACGTGCTGGAAGCCTTCGCCGGGGAACTGCAAAGCCTGGGCGTTCCGCTGGAGGACCGCTATCTCCTCTCCGTCCCCAACGATCCGGCCAGCGGCGCGGAAGGGATGCGCGCCCTGATGCAGCAGAACCCGCGCCCGACCGCAGTCTTCGCGCGCACCGATGCGATGGCGCTGGGCGCGCTGCGGGAGGCGCGCAGTCTGGGCCTGCGCGTGCCGGAAGATGTCTCGCTGGCCGGGCATGACGACCTTCCTCTCGCCGAGTTCACCGAGCCGCCGCTGACGACCGTGCGCATTGACTGCGGCATGGCGGGGGAGGTGGTCGCGGAGGCGCTGTTCCATCTGCTGGAAGAGCCGGGCGCGATGCAGACCTGGTGGTTCGAGACCTCCCTGGTCGTCCGTCAGTCGGTCGGCCCGGCCCCGCGCTCCTGACCGCGCGGCGCTGCGGAGGCCAGGCCGATTTGCCCGGACGCCAAAAACGTTTTGGGCGCGTCCGGCGCGGAAAAGGCAGGAAGGTAGTTGACCATGTTCGGCAACGCGCGGCTGTTGGGATGGGCGCTGGCCCTCTGTGTCGGAAAGGAGGCTCTGTTCACGATGGCAGCGGAGGCGGCAAAGAGCGAACCTATCGTCTGGACGGTTTCCGGCATGGAGCGCGTGGGCCGCAGGGACGCGCCGGACCATTCGCGGCGCATCGAACTGTTCGCGGCGCGCGGCGAGTACGAGCCGTTCCAGATCGTCGTGCGCGCGCCGGAGGGCGGCCTGACCGACGTGCGCTGCGCCGTTTCCGATCTGCGCGGCCCCGGCGGCAGCGTCCTTCCGAAGGAGAACCTGACGCTCTATCGCGAACACTATATCGAGGTCAAGCAGTCCAGCCCGACCTGGAAGGGAGGCGCTGCCAGACCCCTGCCGCCCGGATGGTATCCCGACGCGCTGATTCCGTTTGTAGACCCGGCGACCGGCAAGCCGCCGCAAGCCGCCCGGTTCCAGGCCGTCCCCTTCACGCTCGATGCCGGTACGAACCAGCCGCTCTGGGTAGATGTGTTCGTGCCGCGCGACGCCAGGCCGGGAGCCTATCACGGCACGTTCACCGTCACCAGCGGCCAGGGCCAGGCGACCGGCGACATCGTTCTGAACGTCTGGAACTTTGAACTGCCGCTTAAGCCCTCGCTCGACTCCTCCTTCGGCATGGGCAGGGACAAGAGCCTGGCGGCTATCGAACTGCTGCTGCGCCACAAGATCATGCCCACGCAGGTTCCGCCGAGCGCGGCGCGGCGGCTGATAGATACGCTCGGCCTGACCTCCGTGAACACCGGGTTCTGGAGCGGCGCCTACTATGGGCATGGCACGATGAAGCCCGCCCCTTCCGTCCAGGAGTTGAAAGAGGCCGCTGCCCGCTATCCTGCCGACCTGCTGATCTACAACTACACCGCCGATGAGATCGTCGAGTTCCCGCAACTCTACCCGCAGGTCAAGCAGTGGGCGCGCGCCCTCCACCAGGCCGGCATCAAAAACCTGATTCCTATGGCTCCCGTCCCCGAACTCTTCGATGATGGGACGGGAACCGGGCGCTCGGCGGTGGACATCTGGGTGCTTCAGCCCAACTACTACAAGGCGTCCCCGGAGAATGTGGCGGCGGCCATGAAGAAGGGCGATCAGGTCTGGACCTATACCGCGCTGGTGCAGGATGCCGACTCGCCCAAGTGGGAGATAGATTTCGCGCCCATCCACTACCGGATCATGCAGGGCTTCATCAACCAGAGCATGGGCTTTACGGGCCTGCTCTACTGGACGGTAGACCACTGGAACAGAGACCCCTGGACGGACCCGGACTATCACGAAAGCGGCGCTTCTCACTTCCCCGGCGAGGGGCAGCTTGTCTATCCCGGCGCAGACGCGGGCGTGCAGGGAACCGTGCCTTCCCTGCGGCTGAAGTGGATACGCGAGGGCGTGGAGGATTACGAATACATCGCGCTGCTGCAAAAGCGCGGTAAAGGCGACTGGGCGCTGGAGGTGAGCCGGAGCGTGGGCCGGGACTTCAGCCACTGGACTCAAGACCCGCAGGCTCTGGAAGCCGCGCGCCGCAAGCTCGGCGTCGCGCTCGATCAGCCGTAATCAAGGAGGTGTTGCCCGTCCCGACGATTGTGCCGGTTTCGACTGTCTCTGGTAGATCACTCCGTCCTGAATGCCAGGTACGCATTTACCTTGAAACAAGGAGAACGCCATGCACCGCAACAAGAATGCCTTCACTCTGATCGAACTGCTCGTCGTCATCGCCATTATCGCGATTCTCGCCGCCATTCTTTTTCCCGTCTTCGCCCAGGCGCGCGAGAAGGCCCGCGCCATCTCCTGTCTCTCCAATACCAAGCAGGTCAACCTGGGCTGGCAGATGTATATGCAGGACTATGACGAGACCTGGATCTATCGTCCGGGCTGGGAAGATGCCATGAGCGGATACTGCGACTGGAAATACATCTGCGGCGACGACGTGCCTTACGAGAACTGGGTAGACATCGTGCAGCCCTACATGAAGAACTATCAGATCGTCGCCTGCCCCAGCGTGCCGCAGACCAATGACACCGGCACCGCAGGGAGCAAAGGCGCGCCGAACCTGGGCCTCGGTATCAATATGTATCCCAATGACCAGGATGACGGCAACGGCTATGGCCTCAGTTCCGGCATGACCCATGCCTGCGGCGATAGCGGCACGTTCCATGGGGTCTGTTTTGGCTATGCGCAGGCCGCGCTGAGCAAGCCCTCGCAAGTCGTCATGATCGGCGATGCCGGGCGCATGTATCGAACGGATGACTTCGCCCACCAGTACTGGGAGGAGTGCATCGGCATTCAGCACTGCCAGAGCGTCTCGCCCTGGATGGCGCCCCGCGAGGTGGATGAGTCCGGTTCGGAGTGGGGGCCGGAGGATCGGCACACCGGCACGGCCAACATCGGCTTCATGGACGGCCACTCGAAGGCCATGCGCCCTTCCGCTTTCTATGTCAAGTGGAACGGCATCTGGTTCCGTCCCGACCGCGATGAAGTCCGGCCTGAAGACCCGGCTTTCCAGCGTTAAGCCCGGGAAGCCAGGATACGCGAGTCCGTGTGCCGGGCCTATGACAGGCCCGGCACACGATCCAGGAGGTCGCCATGAAGCAAGAGATCAGCCCCAAGACCGCCGCCATCGTCCTCGGCATTCTGGCGGTCGTCGTGCTGGCTATCGGCTACAAGGTCTTTTTCGCGCGCCCCGCCGAACCTGCGGGCGGAGCCGCCCTCAAGCCCGGCAACGAGCGGTTCCGGCATCCGACGTTCGGGACGACGCGCCTGGCGCGTCCGGCTCAGCCCTCTTCCGGCCAGTAGGCCCGATAGCGGCCAGACAGGACAGGCTCGCAAATTGCAGGAGGAAGCCGTTCCCCCGGACGCTAAATGAAGCATACCCGCGCTGAGGCGGGTGTTCTCTCGAAAAGGGGATAACTTCACCATGCAACTGTTCTACCCGCACGCGCCGTCCGCCGGGCCGCGCACGCCCATCGTCAGCCCGCAGAACGCGCCGCTCAAGTACCTGCGCGTGGAATGGCTGCGGCTGGCTCCCGGCGAGGCCCCGGTCGAAATCGCGACCGGCCCGGACGAACTGGCCCTCGATATTCTCAGCGGACGCTGCACTGCGCGTCTCTCCGGCGCGTGCGGCCCGCACGCCTACGAACAGATCGGCGGACGCCGCAGCGTCTTCGACGGCCCGCCTACCATGCTCTACGTCCCCCGCGACTCCACCCTGCAGATCTCTGCGGCCTCGGAAGGCTTCGAGGCGCTGCTGATATTCGCGCCCGCCCGCAGCGCCCCTCCCGCCCGGCTCATCGGCCCGGAGGAGTGCATCCTCAAGACGGTCGGCAAGGACAACTGGCAGCGGCAGGTCGCCACCTCCATCGGCGAGAACATGGCCGCCGACCGTCTCATCATCGGCGAGACGCTCAATCCCCCCGGCAACTGGTCGAGCGCGCCCCCGCACAAGCACGACAGCTACGAGAACGGCGAGGTTCCGATGGAGGAGGTCTACATCTTCCGCCTCGATCCGCCGCAGGGCTTCGGCTTCCAGCGCGTCTACGCCTATGGGCCGAACGCCTTCGACTGCGCCTTCGCCGTGCAGGACGGGGATACGGTCGTCCTGCCGCGCGGCTATCATCCGGTCGTCGCCGGGCCGGGCTATCGTCTGGCCTACATCTGGGCGCTGGCGGGCGAAGCGCGGCGCTATGGGGCCTGGTCGGACGATCCGAAACACGCCTGGATCAAGGACTGAGGCGGCCCTGCCGATGGAGACGACGCGCCGCGAATTTGCGCAGTGGCTCGCCGCCAGCCTGGGCCTGACTCTGGCGGGCGGCGAGCGTGTGTCCGCCCTGCCCGCTATTCCCGCCCCGAAGGAGAAACGTATGGCCGCCAGTGGCCCCGATGTCGGTTCCCTCTATCCCTTTATCCAGAGCCAGGCCGTCAAAGGCGAGTTTCCGCTCTCGTTCCTGCGCGGCGAGTTCCACGATCTGAACGCCTGGAAGCAGCGGGTGCGCGGCAGGCTGCTGGAACTGCTCCACTACGCGCCGCCGAAATGCGATCCGCACCCGGAGGTCGTCGAGACGCGCGACCGGGGCGACTACCTGCAAGAAAAACTCTATTTCAACACGACGCCGGACATCCGCGTGCCGGCCTACGTGCTGATTCCCAAGAACGCGCAGCGGCCTCTGCCCGCCATCGTCGCGCTGCACGATCACGGCGGCTTCTATCTCTGGGGCAAAGAGAAGCTGGTGGAAGACCCGGACGCGCATCCGGCCTTGCAGGAGTGGCAGAAGACCTACTATGGCGGGAACGCGATCGCGGCAGTTCTGGCGCGGCAGGGCTATCTCGTCATTGTGATAGATATGTTCTATTGGGGCGAGCGCCGGATGCTGCTGGACGACGATCCCGCCGACTGGCGCGAGCGCCCAAAAACACTCTCCGCCGCGCGCATTCAGGAGTTCAACGCCCGCGCCTCGCGCCATGAGGAACTGGTGGGCCGCACGATCTATACCGCAGGCTTCACCTGGCCGGGCGTGATGCTCTGGGACGACATTCGCACGGTGGACTATCTGCTCACGCGCCCGGAGGTGGATAAGAACCGCATCGGCTGCGTGGGGCTGTCGGTGGGAGGCTTCCGCACGTTCCATCTGGCGGCGCTGGACGAGCGCATCAAGGCGGCGGTCGCCGTCGGCTGGATGTGTTCCACGCCCGCCCAGTTGCGCAACCGCACCATCCACACCATCGGCTACTCGATGGTCGTTCCCGGTCTCTTCCGTTCTCTGGACTACCCGGACGTGGCGTCGCTGGCGATGCCCCGCGCGCTGATGGTCATCAACGGCAGCCAGGACGGGCTGTTCGACCTGGACGGCGTCCGCGCCTGCTTCGACAAGCTGACCGCCTGCTACAAGAAGGCGGGCGTCCCGGACAAGGTGCGCGTGCGTCTCTTCGATGCGCCGCATGAGTTCAACGGCGCGATGCAGGCGGAAGCCTGGGACTGGCTGCGCACGCACGTGTAGGTTCCTGCGGGCGGCCCGACGCCGCAGCGCCCCGGCAGATCGCCATCAACCGGCAAACAGAAAGGACGTTTCCGCCATGCCCAACGCACAGATCACGCGCGCGCGGGCGACGCCCGTGCGCGTCACAGGCAAGCCCGACAGCCTCAACTCGCCCGGAATCGCCGATGAAGAGACCGGCTTCCTGGCGAAGTTCAAGGTCGGGAAAAGCTGGGATGATTTCGTCAATCAGACCAAGTGGATCGTCGAGTTGGAGACCAAAGACGGCCTGTGTGGTATCGGGGAGACCTATCGCAGCGTCGGGCAGGAAGAGGTCGAACCGGCCCTGCGCGCGCTGCTCGGTCAGGATACGCTGCGCCTGAACTGGCGCGCGCTGCCCGTCGAGTCGCCGCGCGCCTATGACGCTTTCGAGACCGCTGTGATGGACCTGGCGGGCCGTCTGCTCGGCGTACCGATCTATCAACTGCTCGGCGGCGCGTGCCGGGATCGAGTCGCGTGCAGCGGGTGGGCGGGACGGCGCACGCCCGAAGACGCTGCGCGCAAGGCGAAGGAGGCGCTGGCGCAGGGGCATCAGGTCTTCAAGTTCAAATGCGCCGATAACGATCCGATACGCGACTGGGCGGCGCGCATTCAGGAAGCCTGCGGAACCCAGATCAAGATACTGCTCGATCCGAACCAGCGGTGGAACGACGTGGCGACGACCCTGCGCCTGATGGAAGGCGTGCCGCCGGAGATCATGTACGGCCTGGAAGACCCGGTAGACCGGCAGGACTACGCCGCTTTCCGCGAGATCAAGCAGCGCCTCGGCATCCCGCTCTTTATCCACATCTCTCTGCCCTATCGCCATCAGGGGCAGCGCGCCGAGGACGCCCTGCGCGCCATTCGGGAGCAGTGCGCCGACGGCTTCAACTTCAACGGGCCGATGTTCGCGTTCGTGGAGTTGGCGAACCTGGCCGGGCTGGATGGCAAAGCCTGCTGGCACGGCAGCGAGGTGGACTGCGGCATCCTGGAGGTCTCCGCGCTGCACGCCTGCGCCGCTGCGCCCGCCTGCACGATCCCCTCCGATCTCTTCGGCGAACTGGTGCGCGTGGACGATCTGATCGAACCTGGCATCCGCTTTGAGCTAGGCAATGCGCTGGTTCCGCAGGGGCCGGGCCTCGGCGTGGAACTGGATCGGGAGGCGCTGGCTCGCCATCGCATCGGCCCCACGCTGGAATTCTCCCTGTGATTCCCCGCCGTGCGGCCTGGCTCGGTTTTCTCCTCCTTGCGCTGCTGATCGCCTACCACCTGCTGGCGCTGCATCGCTTCGGCCTGGCGACTGTAGGCGGCATCACCTATCCTCTGCTCGACGACGATGTGATGATCAGTATGCACTACGGGCGCAATCTTGCGCAGGGCGAGGGACTGGTCTATAACCGGGGCGAGGCGGTCGAAGGATTCACCAATCCACTGCTCACTTTTGTGGCCGCCGTACTGCACCTGCTGCCGGTTCCCCCGCCCGTCATCGCCTGGCTGCTGATCCTGCTAAATCTGGCGCTGAGCCTGGGAATCGCGCTGCTGCTGATGCGCTTCTGGGGCGACAGTCCTACAGAGAAAATAGCCGGGCTGATCGGGGCGGGCTTCTATGTGACGCTGCCCCACCACGCCTTTTTCGCCTACGCGGGCTATGAGGTCTACATGCAGGCGGCGCTGCTCCTCTTCGTCCTCCGCCGGATCGAGCGGATGGGCCTGCCCGAAGCCCTCGCGCTCGGCCTCCTGCCTCTGACGCACGGTCTCGGCCTCGTCGCCTGGGCGGTTCTGGTCGGCGCGCTCTGTCTCCTCCCGGCAGAATCGCTCCACAAGCGCGTCTTGCTGGCCGGACTCGCGCTCGCCCCCGCCCTCGCCTACGAACTCTTTCGCCTCTGGTACTACGGGGAACCTCTGCCCAACACCTACTGGCTGAAAGCGGGCAGCGGCTCTCTGGCGGGCGGAGTGCGCTACCTTCTCGCCTGGGGCGGCGTCGTTTCTCCTCTGGCCCTCCTCGGAGCCTACCCACTGATCGCGCGTTGTGAGAGGCGGGTCGCGCTGATGTGGCTCGTTCTGGCCGCGCACGCGCTGGCAGTGATGGCGCTCGGCGGAGACATCTTCCCGCAGTACCGCTTCCTCTTTCCCTGTTCGGCGCTGCTGGCCGCCTTAGCCGGGCGCGGCGTCGCGCAAATCCTGGCGTGCCGCCCTGCCTCCTCTCTCCGCTGGCAGCCCGGCGTCCTGCTGGCAGTCACGGCAGCCGTCGCCTACGCGGGCCTGTGGAAGCCCTTCAGCAGCTATCGCGATAGCCTACCGGAACTCGAAGAGAATAGACGCTGGATCATCCGGCATCTGGCGCTGGGGCTGGCGATCGGCAGGAATACGTCGCCACACGCGACCATCGCGGTCTTCGGGCTGGGATACCTCGGCTACTACGGCGGCCGCTACTGCATAGATATGCTGGGCAAGACGGATCGCCATATTGCGCGCGTCCCTCCGGTTCCGGAGCGGCCCATCGGACACAACAAGACCGATTTTGACTATGTCCTGGCGCGCTCGCCGGACTTCATCGAACTGGACATGGAGCCTCCCATTGACCTGGAGGATACGGAAGGGCTGCGCGAAGAGCAGCACGACCCGTATGGCTATAGCGCCGACCTGGCGCTGCATCCCGTGTTCCGGCGGGTCTATGGGCCGCATCCGGTGCGAGACGTAAAGGGCCGTCCTCTCTCGCTCTACGCCAAATCCCGCGCCGCAAGTCGTTCCTGGCGCGTGGCCCCTGCCTATTTCACCGGCGTCTCCGAAAACAGCCCTCACCCCTAACCCCTCTCCCACGCTGCGGGAGAGGGGAACAAGACGCCCGCTTGTACCGCAGCGCCGTCTGCGCGCCGTTCTTTGTGCCATACACGCTGCGGGAGAGGGGAACAAGACGCCCGCTTGTACCTCCTCTTTCAAACCGGGTACGAATTGGAAGGAACGGAAAAGCCGAGAGTTTCGCTCTCCCCCTTCTCCCGCAGCGTGGGAGAAGGGGGCCGGGGGGATGAGGGCGAAACCTGCGGAGGAGAGTGTTCCTCCGATGCGTAATTCCACACAAATGCTGCATGGGAAGGACAGAATTGAAATGGACAGCCGACTTCCGCTCCTCGACGATGAGGCGATGCGACAGTTTCTTGTGAACGGATACCTGACACTCCAAACCGACATGCCGGAGGGCTTCAATGAGCGTCTGTGCGAGCGCCTGGACGCGACTATCGAGGCCGAAGGCAACTGGGGCAACAATATCCTTCCGCGCATTCCCGAAATCCGGCAGATATTCCGCCACCCCGCGATTGACGGCGCGCTGACCAGCCTCCTGGGGCCGAACTACATCATGCACCCGCACCGCTACCCGCACCGGAACGTTCCCGGCAGCGCGGCGCAGGCCCTTCATAAAGACCTGACCCACTACTCCGGCGACAAGGACATCCAGCACCACCGCACCCGCTGGGCGATGGTCTTCTACTATCCGCACGACGTGACCGCAGAGATGGGGCCGACCTCCATCCTGCCCGGCACGCAGTTCTACCAGGAAGAGTCCCACGACCCGGACAACGCTGAACGGCTGCTCTGCGGTAAGGCAGGGACAGCAACGGTCGTCAATTTCGACATCTGGCATCGCGCGACGGCCAACCGCAGCCCGCAGCGGCGCTACATGCTGAAGTTCATCTTTGCGCGCATGGAGGAGCCTTCCGGCCCCTCCTGGCGCGCGGAGAACCCTGAATGGCTGCCGCCCCGCAACGGCGTCTCGCCGGACAAGCATGAGGTGGTATGGCGGTCGGTCTGGAACTGGCATCACGGCAGGGGAGCCGATACGCCGGAGGCCGCTTCCGCCGACGTCTCCGCGCTGGCCGAGAACCTCCGCCTCCTGAACGCAGGCAGCGTTTCCGAACGCCGTCAGGCGGCGAACAGGCTGGGCCTTCTGGGGCCGATGGCGGAAGCGGCGATACCCGCGCTGGCTGCCGCCCTGCGCGATGCGGATGAGCCGCTCCGCCTCAATGCGGGCTATGCGCTGGGGGCTATCGGAGCCGCCGCCATTCCCGCGCTCCGCGAGGAAGTGCGTATCGGCACGGAGGAGAGCCGCCGCCATGCCGCCTGCGGGCTGAGCCTGATCGGGAAAGCGGCGGTTCCCGCGCTCCTGAGCCTGGCAGAGGAGGAAGACTGGCGCGTGCGCTCCGCAGCGGTGGACGCGCTCAGCGAGATCGGCCCGGCGACGCCGGAGGTCGTTCCCGCGCTCGACCGGGCGCTCGGCGATCCTGCCGACTGGGTGCGCCGCCATGCCGCCGACGCCCTCGGAACCATCGGGAAGAACGCGGGCGCTGCCGTTCCCGCGCTGGCTCGCACGCTCATGGATGCGCAGCCGTATGTCCGCATCAACGCCGCGACAGCGCTGGCGAAGATCGGCCCGGAGGCAGAGGAGGCGGTTCCCGCGCTGATCGCGGCCCTCGACGACCCGGATCGCTATACGCGCGCGTTCGCCGCCATCGCGCTGCGGCGGATCGGCACGCCTGCCGCGCAGGAGGCGCTGCTCGACCTGCTGGAAACCGCGCGCTGGTGTCCCATCACGACGATTGCAAAGCCTTACTGAGCGAAATGGAAGCACGGACGAACGATAGCCATAAAGAACGCCCCCGGCGGGACCTCCCGCCGGGGGCGTTCGCGCGTCTGGCCTGCGCTGCGCTTCAACTCATCAGGCAAACCGGGCCTCTATTCTTGCTTCCCCGGCCATGACCTCCCGAACTCGCTCTCGAAGCGCAGCGATGAGCGCACTTCCGGACTGCGCCACCACATCGAGAACATCCACGCGCTGGTAGGTCTTCCACTGCCAGAACGCCTGCGGATAGTAGCTCTGCTGCGCAACGAGAACACGCCGGAACCCATGGCGCGGATAGTGGGCTTGCAGTTGTTCGAGCGTGTCGAACTCCACCGCTTCCACGTTAGGAAACTGGCTCAAATAGAGGCGGCAGACGTGCCTGCGCGTCTTCCAGGCGCACTCCGTCTCCTGCGGCAGACGCGGACAGAACACGGCCATCTTGACCATCGGCACTCCTCCCCTGCTCTCCGGGCTTGCTGCATATCCAGCCTGTCTGAGAATCAAGCGCGGTAAGAAGGCAGAAACCTCTGGCTCTGTCATGCTGGCCTATGTGTCTGATGGGTTATTCCCTGTTTGGTTCTGTCACCGCCCAGTATGCGTTACCGGGCTTGACAGAATCTGGCGCGTAAATGCGGCTCTTCGCTTACCAGCCGCGCACGGCCAGACGCTCCGACTCGTCCATCGTGCGG
>Ga0070741_10019234_pt1 | contig 10936 bp, 8 predicted proteins | sample Coa_R1_4_FD_66440 | JGI IMG/M metagenome (GOLD analysis project Ga0070741, IMG submission 66440) | Surface soil microbial communities from Centralia Pennsylvania, which are recovering from an underground coalmine fire - Coalmine... | ecosystem: Environmental > Terrestrial > Soil > Unclassified ...
TCGGCGCGATCGACGAGGGCGCCGCGATGTGCGAATTGGATGTGCAGATCACGCGCGACGGCGCCGTGGTCGTCATCCACGACGACACCGTGGATCGGACGACGAACGGCCACGGCAAGGTCGCCGAGATGACCCTTGCCGAAATAAAGCGGCTCGATGCCGGGAGTGGTGAACGGATTCCCACTCTTGACGAGGTATTAGCCGCGACCGCAGGGCGATGCGCGCTGAATATCGAGCTCAAGGAGGCAGGATGCGAGACCGAGGTGCTTGCCGCAATGCGCAAGTGGAACGCGCTTGGAGGCTCGATGGTCTCGAGCTTCGATTGGTCCGCGCTCGAGATGCTTCGCAAGCTCGATCCCGCCGTCCGAATCGGAGTCCTCGCGGAGAAGGATTCTCCGGCGATGCTCGAGCGAGCGGTCAGGTTGAATGCGGTCGCGGTCAATCCGCGCTACGACCTCGTCACGCCGGATCTCTGTGCCGTGGCGCACGCGCGCGGGTTGATGGTCCTGGCGTGGACGGTCGATGTTCCGGAAATGATGAGGATGCTCGTAGGATACGGCGTTGACGGTATAATGACGAATTATCCCGGGCGGCTGCGGGACGTGCTGAGCGAATAATCGTGCGATACGGCGACGACAAGATAGAGGAGATTCGCCAGCGCGCCGATATCGTCGAGGTTATCGGCGCGCACGTCCGCCTCAAGCGCGCCGGGCGCAACTACGTCGGCCTCTGCCCATTCCACCAGGAGAAAACTCCTTCGTTCTCGGTAAACGCCGAGCGTGGATTCTTTCATTGCTTCGGATGCAACGCGGGCGGCAGTGTCTTCAACTTCATGATGAGGATGGAGGGGCTGAGCTTTCCGGAGGCGGTCGAGTCCCTTGCGCGCCGCTACGGCGTAGACCTTCCGGAGCGCGAATCGTCCGGCGGACCGACGCGCTCCGAACGCGACGCGATGTATGCGGCGAACCTGACCGCCGCCGAGTTTTTCGAACATGTTCTATGGAGAACTCCCGACGGCGAGGCGGCGCGCGAATATCTCGTCTCGCGCGGCATCACAACGGAAACTGCGCACGCTTTCCGTCTCGGGTTCGCTCCCACGCGCAATGCCTCTCTGGCCAGAGCCCTCGACAAGCGCGGACTTCGCGATGCGGGGATGAAGCTCGGACTTGTTCGCCAGGACGCGGAAGGTCTTCGCGACTGGTTTCGGGCGCGCGTGATGTTTCCGATTCGGGACACGCAGGGCAGGGTGGTTGCGTTCGGCGGCAGAGTTCTGGACGATCGCCAGCCGAAATATCTGAACTCGCCCGAATCTCCCCTCTATTCCAAGACCCGCACCATCTACGGTCTTTACGAGGGCCGCCAGGCCATCACCGCGCGCGACCGGGCAATCCTTGTCGAGGGCTACGTGGACGCCATCATGCTGGCGCAGGCGGGCGTGAAGGAAGCCGTTGCCGGATGCGGCACCGCGCTCACGGTCGAACAGCTTCGTCTGCTCGGCCGCTACACGAAGAACGTGATCGCGTGCTTCGATGGCGACGAGGCGGGACGCAAAGCCTCGCTGCGTTCGCTCGAGATCTTCCTGCAGGCCGGGATGCTGGGGCGCGGAATCTTCATCCCGGCCGGCCACGACCCCGACACTTTCGTTCGGGAGCGTGGCCGCCAGGCATTCATCGAGCTTGCGGATACCGCACAATTGCTCGTGGATTACTTCCTTGAACAGCAGGCGCAGGAGGCGGCGAAATCGCTTGAGGCTCGCGCGCGCGCTGCCGAGCGCACGGCGCAGATGCTCGCGATGGTCACAAACAGCTTCGAGTTTGATCTGCTGGTCGGGCGGGCGGCATCGGTCCTCGGGGTCAGCGAGGATGTGTTGCGGCGCGAAGCCCGCAACGCTCAGCGCACGGGCGGGGCGCGCGAGGCGCGGAGGCCCGAGGCGCCCGCGGCGCGGCCCCTGGATGCGGGAGAGCGCGCGGAGATCGGACTCGTCACGATCGCGCTGCTTCATCCGGAGTTGCGCCACAGTATCGCTGGAGCGGAAAAGAACTTCGTCGATTCCGCGCTTGGCGCGGCGCTCGCCGAAATATGCGCCAGCGATCTGCCGCATAGCGCGATGGAGAACTGGATCGCCGAGCATCTGACTGCGGACCAGCAGGCGCATCTGTCGGCCGCCGCAGTAGGTCCGCTTATAGACAGCCCCGCGGATGCCGAGATCACGGCAGCGGACTATATGGCTGCCCTCGACCGCCGGCGTCATCAGCGCGAGATCGAGGCGCTTAGGCGCGATGTCGCTCGAACCTCGGCGGCGGGAGGCGACGAGGAAGCGTGGGAGAAGGCGCAGGCACTCATCGCGCTGCGGCGCGCCGCCGAGAGTCGGCGATGAGCGAGCGGTTGTTGAACGGTCGTTTGAGTGACCCCTTAAAAACCCGCCCCCAAATTGATAGCATCAATGGCTGCTCAATGAATCGCGAGGGGCCCATAGCTCAGCCCGGTCAGAGCTGCCGGCTCATAACCGGCTGGTCCCAGGTTCAAATCCTGGTGGGCCCATCCCAGTGCGATCCAATTTGCCCCCAAAATTCGTTGCCATGCCGTCGTCGCCGCGATGAGCGTGTATCTCGGAGGTTGCATTGCCTGAACAGATAGCCCGGCTGATGGATTTGCAGGTCCTCGACCGCCAGCTCCAGGAACTGGAACAGACGTTGGGGACGATCGCCGGAAAAGTCGAAAGCCTGCGCGAAGAGAGTGCCCGCTATGAAGCTGAACTCCAGCGCCTCACCGAAGAAGATCAGCAAGCCGCGGCCGCGCGCAAAAAAGCCGAAAAGGAACTCGCCGAGGGAGAAGCCAGGATCCGAAACAAACGGATGCGGCTGAACCTCGTCCGCACCGACAAGGAACTCCAGGCCCTTACCCTCGAAGTCGAGTCCCTCAAGGACACCAATCAAAGGCTCGAAAGCGAACTTCTCGCGCTGGCCGAAGCCGCCGACCCTCGCGCCGCCCGAATCAAGGAACTCGGAGAGCTGATAGCCAAAGGTCGCGCCGAGCTTGCGGAGGCGGAAAAGGAAATCGCAGCTCAGGTCGAGGAGCTGAAGGCCTCGATCTCCCAGAAACGCCGCGAGCGGGACAAGGCCGCCTCTGAGATTCAGCCCAATTTGCTCCAGCGCTACAACACCCTTTTCACCCGAAGGCAGGGAATCGCAGTGGCGCTGGCGAAGGGCGGGAGCTGCATGGGATGCCGCCGGCTGCTGCCGCCGCAGCTCTACAACGAAATCCAGAAGCACACTCAGATCCATTTCTGCCCGAACTGCCAGCGGATTCTTTATTTCGAGGAAAAGCCGGCAGAACAAGAGAGTTAGCGGCACAGAGTGTCGAGCCATGGCTCCATCGGCGGAGTGCCGAGGGAGTTGAATTCCCGTTCGCCTGCCTCAACGACGTTCGTACCCGGCAGAATACGCCATCCTGCCGGACACGCGTGAAGACGGTACACGGCCGGCATCGGCATGGCCTGCCAGAAATCCATACCCAAAGTGGAATCAATCGCGTTGAGCGCCGGCGCGAACAGGTTGCCGCGGCTTCCGGCAACCACAAGGCATCGGGCCAATCGATGCATACGGCGCAATCCTCCGCGAGGTGATAGAATCAGTGTCGCCGGAGTGAGCCGGGCGATCGCTTTCCGGATGCCGGAAAGAGGAAAGTCCGGGCTCCACAGGGCAGGGTGGCCGTTAACGGCGGCGCGGAGTGATCCGCGGAAAGTGGCACAGAAAACATACCGCCCGTAAAGGGTAAGGGTGAAATGGCGGGGTAAGAGCCCACCGGCGCGCGAGTGATCGCGCGCGCATGCCAAACCCCACCCGGAGCAAGACCAAATAGGAGGGTGAGCTGCCCGCTCGCAATCCCTCGGGTATGGTCGCTGGAGCCGCCGAGCAATCGCGCGGCCTAGAGGAATGATCGCCGCCCGCAAGGGTACAGAACCCGGCTTACAGGCTCACTCCGGTTTCAGTCTTCTCACAGTATCCATGAACCTCCGAGAACTCGGAGATGGGCGGTCGCGGGCTTATCGCCGCGACATCCGCTTTCGACCGCGATGCGACGCGGTGCGGCCGCCGGCGAGAATGTACGCGAGATCGGCGTCGGTAGTGATGAAGGCGGCGATGCGCCGGAGCGCGCCGAGATCGTGAAGACCGCCCGCGCCAAGTTCCGGCGCCATCGCCAGCTTCACTTCGGGAGGAAGTTGCTGAGCGAACCTTGAAACGCGAGCGATCGCTTCCAACGTCCGTCCCCGATAGCCCTCGAGGCAGTTGACCACGGCGGCCAGTCCTTTGTGATGAGCCAAATCGTGGGCAAGGTCCCGCCGCAGCATCGGAATTTCGTCGAGATAGGCGGTCGCGCCGGCACCATTGCCCTCGGCCGCGGCCTGCAACGTTTCCTCGTCGAGGAACCGGTTGATCACGATCGCTGACAGCGAGAGGCCGTCCGACCTCATCTCATCGATCAGCTCCGCGGCCTGGCCGAGCCTGTCAGCTTCGGCCGTCGTCACCATCACGAATTTCACGGCATCCGAGCGCATCAACGCTTCCGTCTTGCGGAGCTGATCGACGACCGCATCGACACTCTCCGCGGCTGCGGCAAAGAAATCCGAGACGCTGGACAGTACCCGGCTTCCGGCAAAACGTTCGAGTTCACGAACCACGAACCGCGCCGCCTGGCTTGCGAGCTTCACGGCAAGACGGCCGGCGGAAAGCGACGGCGAGAAGATCCATCGCGCGGCGCGGGAATCGAGCAGGCGGGTGAAGCGCGCGGGAGCCTCCAGAAACTCGAAGGCGTGAGCGGCAGGGGGAGTATCGACGATCTTCAGGTCAAACCCGCCCGTCATATGAAGGTCGTAGAGCTGCTGGAGCGCCGCGAACGCCTCCGCGCCGGCGAATTCGGCGGTGAGGCGCTCATAGAACGGATTTTCCAGAATCCGCCGCCGCGTCGCCGCATCCGGCGCAAACCGCTCCGCCATCATGTCCCACACTCCCTTCACGTCCAGCATCATCGCAGACAGCCTGAGCGCGGGATCGAGCCCGGCGGCCGACAGATGAGCTTTTGAAAGGCGGGAGGGGCGGCCGCCGAGACGCTTCATTCCGAGGGCATCGCGAAGCCTTCGGGCGGGATCGACGGTGATGAGAGCGGTATCGAGCCGCCGCTGGGCGCCGGCCAGCCCGAGCGCGGCGGTCACGGTGGTCTTTCCGACCCCGCCGGTCCCGAGCACGATTACGATAGTCCCCTTCTTGAGCAGTTCCTTCACGGCAATCCGCGCCGGCCAACAATAGCAGGCGCTGTGAACAGGCGCATCGAGGCCATTGGACCGCGAACGTCGCGGCGCATATTATTTTTTCAGGCAGAGGGCATGGACATGGTGGTGGCGGTGACGGTTGCTGTGGTGGCGGCGGTGGCGGCGCTCGTCGCGGTTGCGCTCCTGCTGATTCGTTCGTCCGGTTCCGATTCCTTCGACAAGCTGGCTGACAAGCTCGATTCCGTCGCGCGCGAAATGGACTCGAAGCTCACTCTGGCCATGGCGGATATGGCGACGCGGCTGGGCCAGACCAAGGGCGACCTCACACAGGAGACCGCGGATCGGCTCTCTCAGGGCTTCCACGAACTCAGGAGCGAAGTCGAGCGCCAGCTCAAGGCTGGACGCGAGGAGCAGGCCGGCGGGCTCAAGCGCGAAATCTCGGCCTTGAATGAACAGGTGCGCACGGGGCTGGAATCGGTGCGCGCGGAAATCGATCACAAGCTGCTTGCGATCACCAACCAGGTTCAAACCAAGCTCGATCAGAACATCCGCGAAGGCTTCGCCCAGTTCGAGAAGGTACAGCAGCATCTGATGGCCGCCGAGGAGCAGTTGCGCAATGTTGGCGCGATCGGCGAATCGATAAACGACCTCAACAACCTGCTCAAGATGCCGCATCTGCGGGGCAGGTTCGGCGAGGCGAGTCTCGAACGCCTTCTTGCCGACTTCTTGCCGGCTCACATGTACGAGCTTCAGGCTTCGCCGGGCGAGGGCGTTCCGGGCCGCGCGGACGCGATAGTGAAGTTCCCGGAGCGCAATCTGCCGATCGATGCGAAGTTCCCGCGCGAGCAGGTTCTTCCGCTGTTCGCGAACAGCGATCCTGGCGCGCTTGATGCGGCACGCGCCGAATTCGCCCGCGTGATGAAGGAGCAGGCGCGCCGAATTGCCGCCTACATCCGCCCGGAAAGCGGCACCACCGACATGGCGCTGATGTACCTGCCGAGCGAGACGCTCTACATGGAGGCGGTTCTCAACGGAGACCTGAGCGAGTTCCTGAACCGGATGCGGGTGTTCGCCGTCTCCCCGAACACGCTCATCATAACTCTCCAGTCGATCCAGATGGTCTTCAAGATGTACGAGTTCGCGAAGAGCTACGAGCGCGCGACCGAGGAATTGAAGAAGGCGCAGAGCGCATTCGGCTATTTCGAGAATCAGTTCGAGGCGATCGGCAAATCTCTTGGCAAGGCTCAGCAGGCATGGGAAGTAGCGCGGGGCCATCTGACGCGCTACCGCAACCAGGTGGTAAATCTCACCGGCGAGCAGGTGCCGGAACTGGAAGCTCCGCCGATCGCAGTGGTGGGCGGCAAGGGAAAATAGCACGGTCCTTCGGCGCGAGCGCCCGAGCGATCAATTCCCGCTGCGCGCGTTCAAAAGATTCGGATAGGGGTGGCCTTCAAGGCCGCTCTTCGTCGCTGGGAGGCGGCGGTTTGAGCTGGCTGCGCTCCCTGCCTGCCGCGATCCATCGCGCCACATCACGGCGTTCGCGCCGAAGAAAGTCGCCGATCGCCTTGCGCAGGCCGGGATGCGACACGTAGTGCATGCTGCGGGTCAGGGCGGGATCGAAGCCGCGAAGCCATTTGTATTCGCCGCCCGCGCCGGGCTCGAAACGCCTGAGCCCGCGTGCGATCGCGAATTCGATCCCCGCATAGTAACAGACCTCGAAGTGAAGAAAGCGGATTTCCTTGAAGCATCCCCAGTAGCGCCCGTAAAGGACGCCGGCCTTTTCGAGGCAAATCGCGCCGGCGACGATCTCGGTGTGGTCGCGGGCGGCGACGAATCTCAAGTGTCGCTTGAAGTTCTGCCGCAGCAGGTCGAAAAATTCCCGATTGAGATACTGGCGCCCCCAGTAGAGCTTCTCGATCGTGGACAGGTAGACCTGGAACATCGTCGGGAACATCGCATCCGCGATCTCCTCGCCCGAATGCACCTGGACCCGGATGCCCGCCGATTCGACGGCCTGGCGCTCGTGCCGCACCGCGGTGCGCCGCTTATGCTTGAGCCGCGCGAGGTAGTCGTCGAAGGTCGCAAATCCGGCGTTGTGCCAGTGGTACTGGTAGCCGTGGCGCTCAAGGAATCCCGCGCGCGATAGCGCCGCCGCCTCGTCCTCTTCGCAGAAGTTCACGTGCACCGACGAGAGCCGATTGTCGTCGCAGAGCTTCACGAGCGCATTGGCGATGACCGCGCACAATGTCGGGCGGTCGGCCCCGGGCGCGGTCAGGACACGGCGGCCGGTATGAGGAGTGAACGGGATGCCCACGAGGAGCTTCGGGTAGTAGCGGATTCCCGCCCGCTCCGCCGCATCGGCCCATCCGTGATCGAACACGAACTCTCCCATACTGTGGGATTTGAGATAGAGAGGGCAGGCGGCAAGGATGGTGCGATGCTTGCGCTCGCGCACAACGATGTGGAACGGAGCCCATCCCGTCCGGCGCGCGGCGCACCCCGACTTCTCCATCGCAAACAGCCAGTCCCAATCGAGAAAGGGCGAGTCGTCGGACGCGAGCAACGCGTTCCAATCCTCGCGAGGGATCTTCTCGATCCCTTCGATGACCTCAACCTCGAGCTGTGGCGCGGCGTCATTCATCGAATCACGGGCGAGCTTAACAAGCCGGGCGCGCGCAACAAACCTATTGCTTTCGCGGCGACATCGGACTCCATGGTCCGGCGCCAATCTGCTATTCTAAAGGCATCCGCGGGACGCGGGAGCGACGCGATGAACGTGGAGAACGAATATCGCCGGACTATGACCGCAAAGGCCGTGGGCGGGGATGACGATGCCGACGGCGCGGAAGGCGGCACCGTTGCCGAACGCCGCACCAGGACCCGCGCCAAGACCGCCAGGCCGCCGCTCTACAAGGTCATCCTGCTCAACGACGACTACACGCCGATGGAATTCGTGGTGGAGGTGCTGAAGGCGGTCTTCCACAAGCCGCACGCGGAGGCCACCAGGATCATGCTCCATGTGCATCAGAACGGCATGGGAGTGGCCGGTGTTTATCCTTTCGAAATAGCCGAAACCAAGGTCCGCACGGTCGAGGAACTCGCCCGCCAGGCCGAATATCCCCTCAAGTGCACGATGGAAAAGGAGTAGGGCGCCAGGCCTCCAGATGCCTCCATCCAACAACATCATGATTAGCCGCGAGCTGCAGGTGACTCTCCAGCTCGCGATGACCGAAGCGGTGAACCGCAGACACGAGTATGTCTGCCTCGAGCATCTGCTGTACGCGATGCTTCATGACGTCACCGCCAGCGGCATCCTCAGGCACAGCGGCGCAAACCTCGACCTCCTCAAGCGCAAGCTCGAACATTACCTCGACGAGCAGATCGAGCGGATGCCGAAGGGCGAGGAGGTCGCGCCGCGCTACGCGATCGGCGTCCAGCGCGCGCTGCAGCGCGCCGCGCTGCATTCGCAGTCCGCGGGACGCAACGAGATCAACGGCGGCAACGTTCTGGTGGCGATGTTCCATGAGACCGAGTCGCCGGCAATCCTGTTCCTGCAGGAGCAGGGCGTCACCCGCTTCGACGTGATCAACTTCATCTCCCACGGCGTTTCCAAGATTGGCCCGGACGAGGACCAGGACGTGGGCGGCGTGGAAGAGGAGGGCGACGAGGATTCCGAAGAGGCGCGCGCCGGCGACGAGGGCGAACGCAAGATCTCGCCCTCGAGGGCGCTCAAGACGTACACCATCAACCTGACCGAGCGCGCCGCGCAGGGAAAGATCGATCCGCTGGTCGGGCGGCGCAACGAACTCGAACGCGCCATCCACGTCCTGCTGCGCCGCCGCAAGAACAATCCCGTCTTCGTGGGCGAAGCCGGCGTCGGAAAGACCGCGCTCGCCGAAGGGCTGGCCCTTGCCGTCCATCGGGGCGACGTGCCGCCCGCGCTGAGAGGAGTTGAAATCTATGCGGTGGACATGGGCGCGCTCCTCGCCGGCACCCGCTTTCGCGGCGACTTCGAGCAGCGGCTCAAGGCGGTGATCAAGGCGGTCGTCGGCAACCCCAAGCGGATCCTGTTCATCGACGAGATTCATACCATCGTCGGCGCCGGGGCCGCGTCCGGATCGACGATGGACGCGTCCAATCTGCTCAAGCCGGCGCTCGCATCGGGTGATCTTCGATGCATCGGATCGACGACGTACCAGGAGTACAAGCGCTCGTTCGATCGCGACAAGGCGCTGGCCCGGCGCTTCCAGCGTATCGACGTGCTTGAACCGACGCAGGAAGAGACCGTTCAGATACTGGAGGGTCTCAAGTCATACTACGAGAAGCATCACAACGTGCGCTACACGGCCCCCGCACTGCGCGCCGCAGTGGAGCTTTCCGCCCGCTACATCAATGATCGTTTCCTGCCGGACAAGGCGATCGATGTGATGGATGAAGCGGGCGTGGCCGGGCACCTGCGCGCGAAGGGCTCGCCCGACCCGGTCACGGTCGGCGTGCGCGATATGGAGCGCACGATCGCGCGGATGGCGAAGATTCCCGAGCGCACCGTGTCCGCATCCGACCGCGCGCGGCTCCAGAACCTCGAGGACGATCTCAAGAAGGCCGTGTTCGGGCAAGATGCGGCCATCGAGGCGGTCGCCCGCGCAATCAAGCTTGCCCGTTCCGGCCTCAGTCATCCCGACCGGCCCGTCGGTTCGTTCCTGTTCGCCGGTCCCACGGGAGTCGGCAAGACCGAGGTGGCGCGCCAGCTCGCGAAGACGATGGGCGTGGAATTCCTGCGCTTCGACATGTCCGAGTACATGGAGCGGCATACGGTTTCGCGGCTGATCGGCGCGCCTCCGGGATACGTCGGTTTCGATCAGGGCGGCCTGCTCACCGACGCGATCAACAAGACCCCGCATTGCGTCCTGCTGCTCGACGAGATCGAGAAGGCTCATCCCGACCTGTTCAACATCCTGCTGCAGGTGATGGACCACGCGACGCTCACCGATAACAACGGGCGCAAGGCGGACTTCCGCAACGTGGTTCTCGTGATGACCACGAACGCCGGGGCGCAGGAACTGGCGCGCTCGATGATCGGTTTTCACGGCGGAGTCGGGACTGGCAATCCCAAGACGGTGATCGAGCGGATGTTCAGTCCGGAGTTCCGAAATCGCCTCTCGGCGACAATCGAGTTCGCTCCGCTGAGCCCTCCCGTCGTCGAGAAGGTCGTGGACAAGTTCCTTGGTGAGCTCCAGGAGCGGCTCGACAAGCAGAAGGTGGTGCTGACCACGACGCCGGCCGCTCGAAAATGGCTCGCGGAACACGGCTTCGATCCCCGCTTCGGGGCCCGCCCGCTGGGGCGCCTGATCGAGAACGAAATCGCGCGCGCCCTCGCCGACGAAGTGCTGTTCGGAAGGCTTACCAAGGGCGGCCGTGTGACCGTCGATGTGGACGGCGACAGGCTTTCGTTCGCTTACAGCGACAGCCGCGAGCCCGCCCCGGTTTTGTAGCAGGTCAGATGCCAGTCCTTGGACGGCTTACTCGCGGCGGAGCACCGTAGGATGGAGCCATTCGTCGCCGCCGCTTTCGCGATGGTCGATATTGTAGTGGAGCCCGCGCGACTCCTTGCGCGCCTTGGCCGAGCGGATGATCAGTTCCGCGACGGTGGCGAGGTTGCGCAACTCG
>Ga0070741_10019235_pt1 | contig 10936 bp, 4 predicted proteins | sample Coa_R1_4_FD_66440 | JGI IMG/M metagenome (GOLD analysis project Ga0070741, IMG submission 66440) | Surface soil microbial communities from Centralia Pennsylvania, which are recovering from an underground coalmine fire - Coalmine... | ecosystem: Environmental > Terrestrial > Soil > Unclassified ...
ACTGGCGCGACGGGAGCAACGGGTTCGACTGGGGCGACGGGTCCGACCGGCGACGTCGGGCCGACCGGTGCGACGGGAGCCACCGGCGTGACGGGCGCGACGGGTGCGACTGGAACGACGGGCGCAACTGGCGCGACGGGAGCAACGGGTTCCACTGGCGCGACCGGTCCGACGGGCGACGTCGGGCCGACGGGTGCGACGGGCGCCACAGGAGCGACCGGTGCGACGGGTTCAATCGGCGCAACGGGGCTGACAGGCGCTACGGGTTCGACCGGCGCCACTGGCGCAACTGGTCCGACTGGTGGAACGGGAGCGACCGGTGCAACCGGCGTAACGGGCGCGACGGGTGTAACTGGCCCGACTGGCGCGACCGGCGCGACTGGAGCAACTGGTCCGACTGGCGCAACGGGTTCGACCGGCGATGTCGGACCGACCGGCGCGACCGGTGCGACGGGTGCTGCCGGTCCAACCGGAGCGACGGGGGCCACCGGCGCGACGGGTGCGACTGGAACCACCGGTGCGACCGGCGCGACGGGCTCGACTGGAGCTACCGGCGCAACCGGCGCGACCGGGAACGTTGGGCCCACGGGTGCGACCGGACCCACCGGCGCGACCGGCCCGACGGGGGCAGTCGGTGCAACGGGAGCGGCGGGCCCGACCGGTGCCACGGGCGCGACGGGCGCAACCGGCGCCGCCGGAGCCACGGGTAGTACGGGCGCCACCGGACCCACCGGAGCGACCGGTGCTACGGGCGCCGTGGGCGGCGCGATCACGATCGCGTACACGTTCGACACCACGACCGCGAACGCCGATCCGACGGCAGGAAAACTCCGTCTGAACAACGCGACCGAGAGTTCGGCGACGGCGATCTATACCGATCTCCTCGACAGCGGTGGGTCCGACTGGACGGCCGTCCTCGACACGCTCGATGCATCGAGCAGCACCGTGAAGGGCCAGGTTCGACTCTCCAAGGTCGGCGATGCGACGAAATGGCTGACCTTCAACCTGACGAGCCGCACGACGCAGACGGGCTATCGCGAGTTCGCGCTGACGAACACCGGGTCGAGTAGCGCGAGCCCGTTCGCGAACGGCGACGCGATCCTTCTCAACTTCAGTCGCACTGGCGACATCGGTACGACGGGACCGACCGGCGCCACCGGTGCAACCGGCGCGACCGGTGCGACGGGGACGACCGGAGCCGCTGGCGCCACGGGTCCGACCGGCGCGACCGGTGCGACGGGGACGACCGGAGCCGCTGGCGCCACGGGTCCGACCGGCACCACGGGGGCCACGGGTGTAACCGGTGGGACCGGCGCGACCGGCTCCACCGGCGCGACCGGTGCGACCGGTGCAACGGGAAGCACCGGGGCGACGGGACCGACCGGCGCCACGGGGGCGACGGGGGCCGTCGGCGGCGCGATCACGATCGCGTACACCTTCGATACGACGACGACGAACGCCGACCCAGGCAACGGCAAGCTACGTCTCAACAACGCGACCGAGAATGCGGCCACCGGTGCGTACGCCGATCTCCTCGACACGTCCTCCTCCGACTGGACGGCCGTTCTCGACACGCTCGACGCGTCGAGCAGCACGGTGAAGGGCCAGGTCCGGCTGTCGAAGGTCGGTGACGCGACGAAGTGGCTCACGTTCAACCTGACGAGCCGGACGACGCAGACCGGCTACCGCCAGTTCGCGCTCACCAACACCGGGTCGAGCAGCGCGAGCCCATTCGCGAACGGCGACGCGATCCTCCTCGACTTCACGCGGACGGGCGACCTCGGCACGACCGGCGCGACCGGGCCGACCGGCACGACCGGGGCCACCGGTTCCACCGGTGCGACCGGCCCGACCGGCGCGACCGGCCCGACGGGCGCGACGGGTGCGACAGGCACAACGGGCGCGACGGGGGCCACCGGGTCCGCGGGCTCCGCCGGCGCGACCGGCCCGACGGGGGTCACCGGCGCGACCGGGCCGAACCTCATCACGAAGTGCATGCTGATCGAATCGCCGACGAGCTCTGACAGCTTCCTCTTCTGGCGGGCGGAATCGACGCTCACCGTGACCCACATCAACTGCATCTCGAACGCGGCGACGAGCACCGTGATCACGGTACAGCAGTGCAACGCGAACGGCGCGTCGTGCGCCGCGACCGAGGCCGCGATGACGTGCGCGACGACGAACACCGCGGAGTCGGGCGCGATCGACACGCCGACGATCACCTCGGGCAACTGGATGCGGGTCCTCGTCGGGACCGTCACCGGGACGCCGGGGCACGTGACGGTCTGCGTCACGTACACGTTCTAGCGTCCGGCGGGCGTCAGCGCGTTGCGCCGTCCTCGCGGAGGGCAGCCGGCGCGGCCTCGATCGATTGCCGATCGCCGATGGCGTCCGCCAGCGCGGCGAACTCGCGCCACGCGGCACGCGCGGCCGCCATCTCGCCGTGCGCCAGGAGCGCGACCGCGATCTGGTAGTGCGCGCCGTAGTGCGCGGGATTCACGCGCAGGATCGTCCGGTAGCGTGCGATCGCGGTGGCGTCGTCGCGCAGACGGTAGTGGTAGACGACGCCCGCGAGCATCGCGGCCTCGGTGTTCTCCGGTGCGACGGCGAGCGCGCGATCGTACGCGGCCGCCGCTTCGCCCCACGCTTCCTGCGCCTCGAGCTTCCGTCCACGGGCGATCCACCCTGCCGCCGAATCCGGGTCGCCGGTCCGAGACGCGACCGCCGTCGCGAGCGCCGGCTCCAGCAGGTCGGCGACGATGCGCTGCGCGTCGGGCGTCCAGTGAAACCCGTGCCCGGGATAGCGGGCCGCGACCCCGCGCGCGGCGAGCGCGCGGAGCGCCGCCTCGACCTCGACGACCGGATAGCCGCGGCCGGCGGCGTGCGCGCGCATCGCGTCGTCGGTTCCCTCGAGCAGGAGCACGAACGCTGCGCCCCGGGCATCGGCATCGTCGTGCAAGCGGTCGACCAGACGCTCGCTCGGGTCGCTCGTCACCCAGACGCTCGCGGGCGCCGTTCCGCCGACGAGCAACCGCCAGGCATAGCTGTGGCGGTAGAGTGCGCTCTCCGCCCAGCGCGCCTTGCCGAAGAGAGGAACCGGCACGTTGGTCAGACGAAGCGGATCGGCAGTCGCGTCGAAGAACGGCTTCGCGTACCCGCCGTGGTTCACGGCGACGCGGTTGTCGACGCGATCGGTCGGGTTGAACTCGAGGACCACGACGTCGGGATGCAGCTCCGGCGCGACGCGCTCGTAGAGCAGCAGCTCCTGATCGGTCCCGTAGCCGCTGACGCCGAGGTTCATCATCTGCCAGTCCGGATGGCGCTGCCCGAGGAGGTCGGTGAACCGCTCGTCGGATTCCACGTCGTAGCCCCAGACGAAGGAATCGCCGAGGACGGCGATGCGCGTTCGCTGCGGGGTTGGCGGCGGGAAGTCGACGTCGCGGAAGCCGCGCGAATTGTGGTGGACCGCGATCGCGCGCTCGCCCCGGAACGGCCGGGTGTCCGACGGCCGTGGAAACCACCCGAGGGTGGGATCGTAGCGATAGAGGAGATTCCGCTCGTCGGTCGCGACGGCGAGCCGATCGCCGAGGAACACGCGGCAGCTCACCTCCGCGAGGCAGAGCGCGACCGCGAGGCTCGCGCCGACGAGCGCGACGTTGGCGAGAGGAACCCGTGGGCGAACGACACCACGCGCACGCACGCGAACGAGCGCATCGCGCGCCGTCGCGAGGGCGAGCAGGAAGAGGACGGGACGCACCGGCAGCATGAACCGTGGCTCGGCGCTCAGCACGCCATGGAGCAGCACCGTGTAAAGGAGGACGACGTACAGGATCTCGCGCAGGCGGGCGTCGGGCCCGCCGGACCGCTCGCGTCGCCGGAAGACGACGACGGCGCCGACGAAGACGAGCGGGACGACGGCGACGTAGTAGAGGGTCCGAAAGAACCAATAGACCGGCGCCAACGGCTCGTCGCGTCCGGAGGGGTTGATCGACGCCGGCCGGAAGAGGCCGTTCGCGACGGGATAGATATGGATGGGCGGGCTCTGCACCATGTGGAAGTCCCAGAGCGTCAGCCAGCGCCCGACGAGGTTCCACCGGATGTTCGGCCACGGATCCTCGCGCGTGCGACGCCAGAGCTCAGCGAGCGTCTTCCGGACGGACGTCGAGAACTCGGGAAAGCGCGGGTCGGCGACGAAGGCGTACCCGCGCGCCGCGTTGCCGTACCGGAGATCCGGGTAGATGCCTTCGGCCATCGGGCGCGCGAGGTACGACGGCGCCGGCACGCCGCGGGCGGCCTCGATGTGCGACCGGATCTCCCAGGGCACGGTGACGGCCGCTGCGCTCGCGACGATCAACGCGGCGGCGCGCCAGCGCGTGCTCGGGCCGCGGCCGGCGACGATCAGTGGTGCAACCGCCGCCGGCAGCCCGAGTGCCGCGCTCCGAACCAGTGCGAGGAGCCCGCACCCGATCCCGGCCGCGAGCGCCGTCGAGGTTGCCGGCCGGTCAACAACGCGGCGCAGCAGCTCCAGAACGAGGAACAGGCCGATGGTGTAGTACGTCTCGCTCACGAGAAAGGCCGGCGTCGTCACGAGCGCGGGACAGCATGCCGTCAGCCATCCGGCGAGCCACGCTGCGCGCGCGGACAGCAGCCGGCGACCGAGCCCGACGACGAGAAGCGGCAGGAGCGATCCGACGAAGACCTGGACCGGCAGCGCGGCGGCCGTCCCGGCCTCGACGTCGCGACCGCGGTAGAACGGCGCGATGAGCAGCGGGTAGCCCGGCGGCCATCGCATGTGGGGCGTGTAGGGCGGTGCTGGCTCCTCCGCGTAGACGCTGTGATTCACGAGGTTCCAGGCGAGCATCGCGTACCGATATCCATCGGCGCGGAGCGTCTCGTGGACGTCGATCCCGCGGAGGAAGAGGGCGCGGAGCGCGAGCGAGACGCCCCACAGCGCGACGAAGCCAAGCCGCCGGCGCCCGCCACCATCCCGCCCCTCCATCACGAACCCGCTCCGCGTCTATCGCGCGCGCGACGCGGGTTCAAACGAGACAATATCCTGACGGCCTGACCGGATGCCTGGCGCGTCGCCCGGCGCGAGCGCCCTGCGGGCAAGGGCGCGCGACGGCATCCGACTTGCACGATGCCATTCGGGGGACTTCGTGCGCCTGCCTTCGACATCCGACCCCGCGCGACCGCGTATCGTCGTCGTGATGCCGGCGTACAACGCCGGCCGGACGCTGCTCGCGACGTACCGCGACATCCCGCACGAGCACGTCGACGAGATCATCCTCGTCGACGACGGGAGCACCGACGACACCGTCGAGATCGCCCGCGCCTTGAACCTGTCGGTGTACGTCCACCGCCGGAACTTCGGCTACGGCGCGAACCAGAAGACCTGCTATGGCCGCGCGCTCGCCGACGACGCGGACATCGTCGTCATGCTCCACCCCGACTACCAGTACGATCCGAAACTCCTGCCGGAACTGATCGCGCCGATCGCGCGCGGCGAGGCGCACGTCGTGCTCGGGTCGCGACTGCTGGTCGACGATGCGCTCCGGCGCGGGATGCCGTGGTGGAAGTACGTTTCGAACCGGGTCCTGACCTGGCTCGAGAACCGGGCCCTCGGTCTCCAGCTCTCGGAGTTCCACACCGGCTATCGCGCGTACGCCCGCGAGTTCCTCGCCCTCGTCCCGTTCCACGACAACGCGGACGGGTTCGTCTTCGATCAGGAGATCCTCGTCCAGGCGGCGCACAACGGTTTTCGGATCCGGGAGGTCGCGGTCCCGGCGCGTTATTTCCCCGAGGCGTCGTCGGCGAGCTTTCGGGCGAGCCTGGTCTACGGGATCCGGATCATGATCCTGCTCGCGCGCTTCCTGCTCCACCGCAGCGGGGTCGTGCGGTCGCGACAATTCGACATCTACGAGGCGCGCTGGCAGAAGCTCGACCCGCGACCGCTGGCCGACGCGCCGATCGCGCACCCCGAGGTCGATCGCGTCTTGCGCGATCTGCGCGCTCGCATCGGCGAGCGACGCGACGACGAGTCGGCGGAGCCCGCGTGACTTAGGCGCCGAACGCGCGTCGGAGCGTCGCGATCAACGCCTGGCGTTCGGCGGCGGGAAGCGCGAGCCGGCGCTCACCGAGCGGGCGGACCCAGATCGGATGCTGCGGCTCCGGGTCGTCCGCGTAGCGCGGCGTCACGTGCCAGTGCACGTGGGTCACGAGGTTCCCGAGGCACGACACGTTGAGCCGGACCGGGGCGAGCTCGCGGACGAGCGCCGCACCGACGCGGGCGACGTCCTCGTAGAGACGGACCTGGCGTTCGAGCGGAAGGCCGACGAGATGCTCGTGATGGTCCTTCAGGAAGAGGATGCAGTACCCGCGATAAACCTGCTCGTCGGCGAGCACGACGTACGACTCGGCGAGCTCCGCGACGAACTCCGGGTCCTGGCCTCGCCCGATGCGCTCGATCCGCTCGCAGCCGAGGCACGTCACCGGTCCGCTCATACATGAACCGGCAGGGCGTCGAGCCCGCGCAGAAAGGTGAGCCGGCGCCAGCGGAGCTCGTCGCTCGCGAGGCGGAGGTCGGGGAATCGGCGCGCGATCTCGGCGAGCGCGATCCGTCCCTCGAGGCGCGCCAGCTGCGCGCCGAGGCAGAAGTGGATGCCGTGGCCGAACGCGAGGTGGTGGCCGTCGGCGCGGCCGAGGTCGAGGACGTCCGGCTCGTCGAAGACGGTGGGATCGCGGTTCGCCGAGCCGAGCACCGCAACCACCGCCTGCCCGCGCTCGACGCGATGGCCACCGATCTCGACGTCGACCGTCGGGATGCGCGACGTGAGCTGCACCGGTGAATCCCAGCGCAGGAGCTCGTCGATCGCCGAGGTGGCGACGTCGGGATCCTCTCGGAGCCGCGCCAGCTGATCGGGATGTCGGAGGAGCGCCAGCAGCCCGTTCCCGATCAAGTTCGTCGTCGTCTCGTTGCCGGCCGCGAGGAGGAGCGCGAGCGTCCCGTGGAGCTCCACCGCGGAGAGGCGGTCGCCTTGCTCCTCCGCCTCCACGAGCGCGCTGAGCAAGTCCGCCTCGGGCGCACGTCGGCGCGCTTCGGCCAGTCGGCCCATGTAGTCGCGGAAGTCGTCGACGGTTCTGCGGAGTTTCCGGGGATCCCCGCGTGCGAGTGGATCGAGGAATCCGACGAGACGATCCGACCATCGCTTGAAGAGTGCGCGGTCGCCGGCGGGTACGCCGAGCATCTCGGCGATGATCGTGACCGGGAGCGGGACGGCGACCTCGGCGATCACATCGAACGTGCTACGTCGCGCCGCCGTGGTGAGCAGCTCGTCGGTCAGTTCCTCGGCGCGCGCCCGGATGCGTTCGACGGCGCGCGCCGAGAAGGCGCGGCTCACGAGCGCGCGGAGTCGCGTGTGGTCGGGCGGATCGCGTCGCAGCATGACGGGCTCGTCCGGTGCGTTCGGATCCACGAGCCCGTCCGCGACGTTCCAGGCATGCTGCTGCGCGTAGCCGCGGTAGTTGCGGTCGTCCGCCGAGAAGCGCGGATCGCGCAGCACGTCGGCACACTCGGCGTGACGGAAGAGGAACCAGCCGCGGATCGCGGGGCTGCGGTGGATCGGGTCCTGCTCGCGGAGCCGCCGGTAGAGCGGATACGGGTACGCGCGGGCCTGCCCGAGGAGCGGGTTGAAGACGAGCCCGGTCGCGAGGCGCTCGACGGCGAACGCCACCGCGAGCCGCGCGAGCTCGGGCGCGAAGCGAAGCGCGCGCCGGATCGCCTGCACGTCGTCGCTATATCGAACGCCCCGGTCGGCCGACAAATGGCCGTCCGGCCGGCCGCGTCAGCGCGCGAAGGAGTTGGTGGTGCGGAAGCGATTCCGGAGCAGACGGCGAAGCTTCGTCGTCTCCGCCAGGACACGGGTCCCGTCGCGACGATGCGCGCGGACGAACGCGCGGGTCACGGTGTGGCGTCCGCGCGCTTGGGCGAGCGTCGCGAGGAAGCTCCGGAGGTTGGCCGGCGTCGCGCCGAGCAGCCCGAGCGCGAGCCGGGCGCGCACGCTCGGATCGCTCGGCGTCGTAGGTGAAGCCCCCGCGACCCGGCCGCCGATCGCCAGGGTCGCCGCCTCGAGGTCCATCTCGATCGAGTCGAGGAGGACCAGCATGCGGTCGCCATCGGCTCCGCGGCTGACGGCGCACGCGCCACCCGTATCGGCGCACGAGAGCGCGGCCTGGACGGCGGCGTGCAGCGTGCGCGTCTGCTGGAGGGCGTTGACGGCGACCTGGAAGGGGACGTCGAGCATCGAACAGCGCTCGCCGCTGCCGTCGGCCTGATGCACGCACGAACCCCCGTGGCAGACGTCGGCCGTGCAGGGATCCGAGTCCTCGGTGCAGTAGGCGCCGTCGTCGGCGGGCGTCGCGACGCATCCGCTCGGTCCGGCGCCGCCCTGGCTCGGCGCGCAGATCTCGGCGTTGCATTCCGGTCCGGCGCCGCAGCGATCGTCGAGCGCGGCATGCACGCACCCGTTGTCGATGCACCGATCGAGCGTGCACGTGAAGCCGTCTTCGCACTCGGTGTCCACGAGGCAGCAGCCGGCGACGTGCAGGCCGTTGCACACACCGGCGCGGCACGAGTCGGCCGTCGTGCATACGTTGCCGTCGTCGCACGGGGCGAAGTCGGGACGGAGCGCGTCGGCGGGACAGGCGGCGCCGACGCCCGTGCAGTTCTCGGCGACGTCGCAGACGCCGGCCGCCGAGCGGCAGACGACCGTCGCCGGCTGGAACGCGTCGGTCGGGCAGTCGTTGGTCGACCCGTCGCAGCTCTCCGCCACGTCGCAGATCGACGCGGCGCCCCGGCAGACGCCGGACGCCTTCACGTCCGCGGGGCAGGCGATCGTCGAGCCGGTGCAGCGCTCGGCGACGTCGCAGACGCCGGCCGCCGCTCGACACTCGATCGTCCCCGGCTGGAACGTGTCCGGCGGGCAATCGTCCGTCACGCCGTCACAGTTCTCGACGAGATCGCACACGTCCGCGGCTGCCCGGCACACGACGGTGCTCTTCGTATCGGGTGGGCAGTCGTCGCCGATGCCGTCGCAGCTCTCGGCGACGTCGCAGATGCCCGCTGCGGGGCGACAGAGCACGGTCGTCTTGAGGTCCGCCGGGCAGTCGGCGCTCGAGCCCGTGCACTGCTCGGCCGCGTCGCAAACGCCGGCGGCAGCGCGGCACACGAGCGTGCTCGGCTGGAACGCGTCGGCGGGACAGTGGTCGCTCGTGCCGTCGCAGCTCTCCGCGGCGTCGCACACGTCGGCGGCGGCGCGGCAGACGGCCGTGCTCTTCACGTCGGGCGGACAGTCGACGTTCGATCCCGTGCAGCGCTCCGCCACGTCGCACGTATCGGCGGCATGCCGACACTCGAGGGTAGACGGCGCGACGGCGTCGGCGGGGCAATCGTTCGTCACGCCGTCGCAGGCGTCGTCGACGTCGCAGATGCCGGCCGCCGGACGGCAGACAGCGGTGCTCTTCGCGTCGGGCGCGCAGTCGTCGTTCGTCCCGTCGCACGTCTCAGCGACGTCGCAGACGCCGGCGGCGGGACGACAGACGGCCGTGCTCTTCGCGTCCGCCGGGCACCCGACGGTGGACCCGGTGCACGTCTCGGCGACGTCGCACGCGCCCGCGGACGCGCGGCACTCCGTGCTCGTGGATCGGAAGCCGTCCGGCGGACACGTCGTGGTCGTCCCGGTGCAGACTTCTGCGACGTCGCAGACATCGGCCGAAGCGCGGCACGTGGCGCCGGCGTTGCCGGCCGGGTGCTGGCACGCATCGTGGGTCCCGTCACAGGCGTCGATCGTGCACGGGTTGCCGTCGTCGGTGCACGCGGTGCCGTTCGTCGCCTTCGCGTCGGGCGGGCACGTTGCGGCCGTTCCGGTGCAGCTCTCGCCGAGGTCGCACTCGTCGACCGACGTGCGGCACGGAGAAGTCGTCGGGCGAAAGGCGTCCGCCGGACACACCGTCGTCGTTCCCGTGCACGTCTCCGCGACGTCGCAGATGCCCGCGCTCGCACGGCAGCTCGTGCCAGCATTGCCGGCCGGATGCTGGCAGGCGTCGTGCGTGCCGTCGCAGGTGTCGGTCGTGCACGGGTTGCCGTCGTCGGTGCAGGCGGTGCCGTTCGGTTGCTTGGCATCCGGCGGGCAGGCGGCGGTCGAGCCGGTGCAGTGCTCGACGACGTCGCACTCGTCGACGCTGGCGCGGCAGGTGACACTCGACGCTTCGAACGCATCGGTCGGGCAGGTGGCGGTCGTTCCCGTGCACGTCTCCGCGACGTCGCAGAACGCGGCTGCTGCCCGACATGTCGCGCCCGCATTGCCGGCGGGATGCTGGCAGGCGTCGTGCGTGCCGTCGCAGGTGTCGGTCGTGCACGGATTGCCGTCGTCCGCACAGCTGGTGCTGTTCGACTGCTTCGCGTCGGCGGGGCAGGAAGCCGTCGAGCCGGTGCAGCTCTCGGTGAGGTCGCACTCGTCGACGGCGGCGCGGCAGGCAATGCTCGACGACTTGAACGCATCGGTGGGGCAGGTGGCACTCGTCCCGGTGCACGTCTCGGCGACGTCGCAGACGTCCGCCGCCGCGCGGCAGGTCGTGCCGGCGTTGCCGGCGGGATGCTGGCAGGCGTCGTGCGTGCCGTCGCAGGTGTCGGTCGTGCACGGATTGCCGTCGTCCGTACAGGTCGTGCCGCTGGTTGCTTTTGCGTCCGCCGGGCAGGTCGCGGTGGAACCGGTGCAGCTCTCGGCGGGGTCGCACTCGTCGACGGCAGCGCGGCAGGCGATGCTCGATGCTTTGAACGCGTCGGTCGGGCACGCGGCGCTCGTGCCCGTGCAGGTCTCGGCGACGTCGCAGAAGCCGGCGGAGGCGCGGCAGGTCGCGCCGGCGTTGCCGGCCGGAT
>Ga0070741_10019236_pt1 | contig 10936 bp, 4 predicted proteins | sample Coa_R1_4_FD_66440 | JGI IMG/M metagenome (GOLD analysis project Ga0070741, IMG submission 66440) | Surface soil microbial communities from Centralia Pennsylvania, which are recovering from an underground coalmine fire - Coalmine... | ecosystem: Environmental > Terrestrial > Soil > Unclassified ...
CGCGCGCCCGCCTGCCTGTCAGTGAACTTCAACTCGACAAGGTACGTCGTGCCGTCCAGCGTGACCGAACCGTCGATCTGTCGACCGCCGGTCACGTACGGCCGCCGGTTCTCGAGCTCGGAGAAGTCCAACAGCTCGTAGAACCATTCCTGGAACGCGTAGCCTCCGGGAGCCGTGCCCATCTGGGGGTGCATGTCGGTAACACGATGCCGCAGCTCGTCGAGGTCCATGCGCCCGCGTTGCACGGCAGCCTTCTCCGCGCGCGCCTTTTTCTTCGCCGCTTCAATCTCTCGCTCGTTCCGGACCTTCTCGTCCTGCCGTTTGATCAACGCCTTCAGCTCCGCGACCGCCTGCTCGGCGGCGGCGATCTTTATCGCGGAGTCTTCCCAGTTGCGCAGATCCGGGAAGGTCGTCTGCTCGGCGAGGGCAAGGGCCATGCTGCCGATGACAGACTTGCCCTTCTCGGCGCGCTGTAGCGAAGCGAACGTCCGGTCGAGGAATGTGCGCTTCGATTCCTCGCTCGGCCAGGACGAAAGGTGGCTCTCACTGATGTGGCAGTCGCGCAGGAACTTACGAAGCGCCTCCCTGCGCCAAAAAGACTTCAGCGCGGCTTCATGAGTGAGCGTGATGAGATGAGGGGTGATAAGGATCGCCATGGCTCAACCGATGGAGACCATGTAGGTGGAGACGTGTATAGTGTAGCGCGACAGGCTACACCAGGGTTAAATAAGATGCGTGCCAGTTCTGAAAGGCAGAGCGCCCCGATTCACCCGGGCCAATACGTTCGGGAGAACTGCTTGTCGCCGAAAGGGCTGTCCGTTCTAGCAGCAGCCAAGCTCGTCGGAGTGGGCCGCCCGGCCTTTTCCAACTTCGTCAACGGCAACACCGCCGCTACAGCGGAAATGGCAGCGCGGATTGAAATTGTGTTCGGATTACCGAAGGAGGAGCTGCTCGCGATGCAGTCGGCCTATGACGCCGCAGCGGCACAGCATAGAGGCGCACCCGCTAACGCGGTCCCGTACGCAGTGCCGTTCTTGCGCATCAAGGCCCGCGATATCGAGGCATGGGCGGACCGAAACATCGCGGCGCGCAGTCGGCTGGCGGTGTTCCTTCGAACACTCGCGAACTCCACGGGCCGCGGCATCACGAAGATCGACTTCCCTGGGAACGACGACGCTGAGCGCTCAGGATGGGACGGTAGTGTTGAAGCGACGCAGGGGACGCCCTGGATTCCTGAAGGTACTTCAGGTTGGGAGTTGGGTGCGAACCTTGACCCGAAAGCCAAGGCCGACGGCGACTTCGCGAAGAGCCTCAAAGCAGTACCGCAAGCCGAGCGAGAGCGTACGACGTTTGTCTTCGTGACGCCCCGCCACTGGCCGGGCAAGGACGATTGGGCTAAGGCGCAGCAGTCCAAGCAAAAGTGGCGCGACGTTCGCGCCTACGACTCAAGCGATCTCGAACAGTGGCTCGAGCATTCGATCGCCGGTCAAGCATGGTTTGCGCACGAGACTGGCAAACCTACCGGGGGTGTGCGCACGCTTGATCAGTGCTGGGCAGATTGGGCGAACGCAACAGAACCAGCGTTGCCCGCATCCCTTTTCGCGCCCGCGATCGATGTAGCCAAGAAGATCCTTCTCCCCCGCATCGCGCAGGCCTCGAACGAGCCTCTCGTCGTCATGGCTGACTCTACGGACGAAGCGCTCGCGTTCCTCGCACAGTTCTTCACCACCGTGGATGACTCGCACGTCGCGGAACTTCGGGACCGCGTGCTTGTGTTCGACAAGCCTGGCGTCGCTAATCAACTCACAAAGGGCGCAGCCCCCTTGGTTGCGATTGCGCACAGCCGCGAGGTTGAACGGGAACTCGCGTCTTTGAAGCTACCGCACCGACTCATCGTCGTATTGCCTCGAAACGCGGCGAACGTCGAAGCGCACGTCGTGCTAGAGCCGCTGACCTACGACACCTTCCGAAAGCCGCTTGAAGAATTTGGGTACTCGCGGGACGAGCTCACGCGGCTTGAGAATGAAACAGGGCGCTCGCTCACCGTGCTTCGACGCAGGCTTTCGCAGACGCCCAGCGTGCGTACGCCGGAGTGGGCGTCTTCTCCGGCGACAGCCGTATCCCTCGTTCCATTTCTCTGGGTGGGCGCGTGGAGCGCGACGAAAAGTTCGGACCAAACCGTGCTCACGTTAATGGGTGGCGAGGACAGCTATGAGGTGCTCGAAAAGCGGTGTCAACAGCTTGCGCGGCTCAACGATCCTCCTGTATGGTCCGTTGGCCACTATCGCGGCGTTAACTCGAAGATTGATCTTTTGTTCGCGGTCGCTGGCGCGATTACACGAGCCGATCTCGAACGCTTCTTCACCGTTGCGCACATAGTGCTCGGAGAGGATGACCCGAAGCTCGATCTTCCCGAAGATCAACAGTGGGCGGCGGTGATCCACGGAAAGTCGAGAGAGTTTTCTGGCACGCTCAGGAGAAGCATCGCTGAAACGCTTGTCCTTCTCGCCGTCCATGGTAACTACCTCTTTTGGGAGCGTCTCGGGTTTGACTGCGAAGTGGCAGCCAATAATTTGGTGCGCAGCCTCCTCACGCCACTGAAGACCCGACTCCTAGAAGCGAACGACAGCGACCTCGCTGCGTACGCCGAGGCCGCGCCTGCCGAGTTTCTCAGCATCATTGAATCGGACCTTCGGACGCCCTCCCCGGAGACATACGGACTCCTGCGGCCGTCGGGAAGCGGGCTCTTCGGCAGCGGGTGCCTAAGAAGCGGCCTCCTCTGGGCGCTCGAAGGGCTCGCGTGGAGCCCCACCACGATGCCACGCGTCGTGCTGATCCTTGCGCAGCTTTCACAGGTCGAGATCAACGACAACTGGGTGAACCGGCCCATTAACTCACTTGAGGCGATTTTCCGATCGTGGATGCCGCAGACAGCCGCGAATCAAGAAACGCGGCTGAAGGCCATGGCACAACTCGCCGAGCGATTCCCAACAGTTGCATGGAAGGTGTGCATTGAGCAGGCAAGCACTGGGTCAAGAACCGGCGGCTACAGCCACAAGCCGAAGTGGCGGAACGATGGCTACGGCTATGGAGAGCCGCTGGCAACGTGGCGGCCAATCATGTCGTTCGTGCGCGAAATGGTTGAGATGGCGCTCAACTGGAAGCAGGGATACACGGAGAACATGCTCTGTGATCTGGTCAATTGCCTAACGGGGTTTTCGCCCGAGCACAGGGAGAAGGTATGGTCGATCATCACGGCGTGGGCGGCGCACGCGCTGGATGCGGAGAAGGCTGTCGTGCGCGAACAGATTCGCAAACGCCTGCTCTCGCGACGTGTAAAGCGAAATGCGCAACGCGACGACTACATTGCCCTCACGAGCGCCGCAAAGGGCGCGCGCGCAGCCCTGGAACCCAAGAACATTTTGCAGAAGCATGAGTGGCTCTTCAGGGACCATTGGATTGAGGAGTCCGCGGACGAAATCGAGGACGACGGCCGTGACTTCGAGAAGCGCGAAGAGCGAGTTGCTGCGCTGAGAGCGGATGCGCTGCGGGAGGTTTATGATCTTCTTGGATTCGATGGAGTAGCCCAACTCTCCGATCTGGGCAACGCCTCGTATGTCGTTGGCTACCTGTGCTCGGGGCGAGTCCTCCAGAAGGAGAGTGTTGCGGGCGCTATTTGCGCAGCGCTGAACCTTCGGGATGCAACGAGAGTCGACGCGAGGCGCTTGCTCGTAGCGGGCCTTATCAATGGTCTGCAAGACAGTGGCATGCAGGGCGTGCTCCTTGATGAAGTCAAGGCCACGCTCACTGAGTCGGACTACGTGCGCGTCCTCCTCAGTGCGCCATTTCGGCGCGAAACATGGGAGCGCGCTGACACACTCGGCGAGGAGTCACGCCGAGCGTACTGGAGCGCGGTCTCTCCTGACTGGGTGCGCGATGCTGATGAGGAAGCGGCTGAAGGCGTTGAGCGGTTGATGCGAGCGAAGCGCCCCCGAGCAGCATTTCACAGTGCTCACTACAAACTCGACAAGTTCGATCCGGAGTTGCTCTACCGGCTTATGACTGCGATTGCGAAGGATAGCGAAGAGCCCGAAGGCCAGTTTCGACTCAACCAACACTACATCGAGGAAGCATTTGAGCGCATCAACGCGTGCCCATCGCTGATGCTCGATCAGAAGGCGGGACTGGAGTACCTGTACATCGATGCACTCGCGAAACCCCGGCTGCGCGGCGGGAAGTATGGCATCACGAATCTTGAGAAGTACATCGAAGCTCACCCCGAACTGTACGTGCAAGCCCTCGTGCACACGTATCGGCGGAAGGATGACGGGACAGATCCACCTGAATTCACCGTGCCCGCCGAGCAGGCCGCCCAGTTCGCCAAGCAGGGATACAAGCTACTAAGCGGCATCGAGACGGTACCAGGGCGCGATGAGAACGGAGACCTAAACGCAGAGAACCTTAGTGCTTGGATCAAGGCCGTCCGAGACGCATGCGAAGGTTTGGGGCGTCTCGAGGTAGCGGACATCACCATCGGCGAGATGTTCGCGCACGCGCCGCTAGGCACAGACGGTGTGTGGCCGTGCGAGCCTGTCCGTGATGTGCTCGAAGAGTTGCACTCCGATGCCGTGATGCGGGGCGTTCATATTGGACTCTTCAACGCGCGAGGTACTCACTGGCGCGGCGAGGGCGGCGCTCAGGAGCGGGAACTTGCAAACAAGTATCGAGCGTGGGCCGACGCGCTTCAATACTCGCACCCTTATATCTCGTCAGTGTTGCTCATGGGCATGGTTCGAACCTATGAGTTCGACGCGCGTCGAGAAGACACGGACGCGAACATCAGACGACGCTTGGGTGCTGTCTAGAGTAGCGGCGACTCTCCTAGTGATATCTGCATGCCTGGCTATTCATTGGCGTTGTATCAACTCTGAGCCGTCGGATGTCTGGATATCTCACTAACGCAACGATAGCGTGGTGGTTCCTGCCACTTTTTTGTTTCACCGGTGCCGGCAGGTGGGTTACTAGGCCTCAGTTGAGGCGCCTACCCTTGCACCCTCCGGAGCACCTCGTTCAATGATGGCCCAAAGCCATCCGCCGCCGCGTCCTATCTTGTGACGCTCGGCGCAGCTCGCGATCCAATTCTTCGTGCTCGCCGAGGTGCGCCCGCATGAGGCTCTTCCACAACCTTCCGTGGTTGGGGACATGGAAGTGCAGTAGCTCGTGCGCGATGACGTAGTCCTGGAGCTCCTCCCGCAGCTTGAGAAGTGAGGAATCGAACGTCAGCCGACCGGTAGTCGAGTACGAGGCCCACTTCGTCGTCATCGGTCGCACCGAGATCGACGTCACGTGTGCCCCGAGCTTATCGGCCCACGCGAGCACGCGTGTTTTGAACTCGGTCTTGTCGGTAGCAGTCATCGTCGTTCCGGCAGCTAAGATCTGTCCAACCGGGAGAACAATCGATCCACGATCTGCGCGACTTTGTCGAGATCGTCCTCAACCGCGTAGATGGCGAAGGTCACGGCGTTGCGAGCGTTTCGCAGTTCAGCCTCGCTTCCGCGCCAGTTTGGGTGGTCGACGAAGGCCTTGGCGACATTTCCGCTCACGCCCTCTGCATTCGGAACGCCGGCCTCCTGTAGCTCGCTAAATACGAAGTAGCGCAGCGAATCGTACCCCTTCAGGGCCCGCTCCTTCTTGCGCTGCTCGTTACGCTCGATCTCGGCGAACAGCTCGTCGAGCGCCTCCTGCGTCGACATGTGGCGGTCCTCGTAGCTCTCCTGCACTTGTTTCGCCCGCGCAGCCATTGCGACCAGGAACGGATCGCCCGATTCCTCCTCCGCGTTCTTCTCGATGCTCTTGATCAGGTTGATGACCTTCGTGTCGTCGCCGCCGTGCTTCTTCTTGATCAGGTCGATTGTCTCGGCGTTGATCGCCACGAAGTCGTAGACGGCCGCGATCGGACTCGATGCAACGTGCTTCTGCACGAGCTCGTTCGTCTTGCGCTGGAACGCCTTGTCGACATACACCTGCTTTGTGTACGCCTTCGCCACCACGGCATAGATCGCGGCCAGCCCGGTGTAATCGTCGATGTAGGGACGCAGGAAGGCGTCCGGGGAGATGATCTCGTAGAGCATCTCCAGCTCCTTGAACTCCTTAAAGAACTGCTGGCGGCGCGCCTTGTCTCGGAAGTGCTCGATCAGGTCGTCCACGTCCTTGTCATTGAAGCCGCGCGTAACGAGCTTTAGATACGGCCCCGCCTTCTGCTCCATCTTGTTCTTGAACAGCACCTTCAACAGCCCGAGATCTTTGACGATGGCGTTGATCTCGTCGCTGTCGAACGCCAGCGCCTTCTCCAGCTTGTCGAAGATGCCGACGAAGTCGAGTACGAAACCGTGTGGCTTCCGCGTCTCGCGCCCATCGCCTTCGTCCACCTCGTAAGGGCGGTTGACGCGCGCGATCGCCTGGAGCAGCGTGTGGTCGCGCATCGGCTTGTCGAGGTACATGGCGTAAAGCGGGGGCGCGTCGTATCCAGTGAGCAGCTTCTCGGTCACGATCAGGATCTTCGGGAGTCTGTCCGCCTTGGCGAAGTCTTTGCGGACCTGCTTCTCCTTCTTCTCGTCGATGTGGTGAGCCTTGAGCTCCGCGGTGTCGTTATTGTTGCCGGTGTAAACGACTTCCGAGTATTCGGCCGGCAGGTACTTGTCGAGCACCGCCTTGTACTTGGCGCACGCCGGCCGGTCCACGCCGACGAGAAACGCCTTGTAGCCGAGCGGCTCGACGTTCTTCTCGTAGTGCTCGGCCACGTACCTCGCGATCTTGTCCACGCGCTCGTCGCCCTTGAGGAAGTTCTTGAGATTCACCGCGCGGTCGAGAATCTTGTTCAGCTCCTCGATGTCGCTGATCCCCTCGGTCTCAGCGACCGACCAGAACTCTTTCTCCATGAGGTCGGGGCTCGCGAGCATCTCGTTGGGAGCGAGGTTGTAGTACAGCGGCAGCGTCGTGCCGTCTTCGATGCTCTCGCGGATTGAGTATTTGTGCGTGTATCCGTCCGCGTCGGCGGTGCCGAAGGTCTTGAACGTGCCTTTGCCGTACACGGTCTTATCCACCGGCGTGCCGGTGAAGCCGATGAACACGGCGTTGGGGATGCCCGCCATCAGATAATTGCCCAGATCCCCGCCGGTCGTGCGGTGGGCTTCGTCGATCAGCACGAAGATGTTCGGCCGGGTATTCAGGTCCGCGGGCATGTCGCGGAACTTGTGGATCGTCGAGACGACGATGCCACGGTAATCGTTCTTCAGCAGCCGGTTCAGCTCGTGGATGCTATCCGCGTGCCAGACATTGTTCAGCCCGAGCGCCGCCAGATTGCGGAGCATCTGGTCTTCCAGCTCGTTGCGGTCGATGAGCACGAGCACCGTCGGCTTGTCGGCGCCCGCCGCCTTGAACATCAGCTCGGCGGCCTTAATCATCGTGAACGTCTTTCCGCTACCCTGCGTATGCCACACCAGCCCGCGGCGGGCTTCGGGCTTCAGGGGAGCGTTGAGACATCGCTCGACCACGCGCTCCACGGCCGCCGTCTGATGCTGGCGGAGGATGAACTTCTGAAGCTCCTCGTCCTTTTCCGCGAACAGGATATAGTCCTTCAAGAGCGCCAACACGTGCCCGCGGTCGCAAAAGCCCTTGACCTTGGCTTCGAGGTTTCCCTTCTGCTCATGCTTCCAGTTGAAGATGTTGCGGCGAATCAGGTTCCACGTGACACCGTAGGAGAAGCCGATCGCCTCGGTCGCGGTGAAAATCATCTGCGGCACGAACAGCTCCGGCGTCTCGGCGTGGTACCGGCGAACCTGATCGACACCGAGTGCGATGGCCTCGTCCTTGGTCGCGTTCTTGCATTCAATCACGAGCACGGGGATACCGTTGACGAGGAAAACGACGTCCTCGCGTGTGCCGTGCTTGCCGTTGTGGCAGTAGAACTCCTCGGTCACTTCGAAGACGTTGTGCTCAGGACGCTCGTAGTCGATTAGGACGAGATTTAGCTCGCGCCCTTCGTCCTTGTCGTAGAACGTCCTGGTGTTGCGCAGGTACGCGAGGAAGTCACGGTTGCCGGCAATGTCGGCGTGAAGCCGGCGCAGCTCGCCAATGAGCGCACCGGGGCCGTCGGCGTACTTCGGGTTGAGCTTCCGCACCTGCGCGTCGAGGAGGTCGCCGAAGTACGGCGATGCATCCGCCGCCTGCTCGGCCGGCGTGGCTTTGGAGTGATCGAAGTCCCGGCGTTTCTCGGCCTCGCCCCGCGGCACGTAGGTCCAGCCGCTCTCCTGCGCGTAGGCGAGGATGCGGCCCTGGACGGTCTTGTGCTCGCCGGGCTTGACCGCCATTCAACTTACTCCCACCGGCTCCTGCTCGGTTTCCTCAAATGCGCAAAGGTCGAGATCGTGAACGCGAATCTCAGCAGTCATGAGCTGATGGAGCAGCGTGCGGAAGCCCGCGTTCAGCACTGCTGACGTACGCCGCGCAACATCGATCTTGCGATCGAGTGCGGCTAGCACCTCTACTATAAGGTGCTGCTCCGTCGGGTCTGCCGGCAACGCAATGAGCAGTCGACGGAGCAACGAGCTGTTGAACCCACCTTTCAAATTGTTGCCCTTGCTAGCCGCAATCTGCCTCCAGTACGCCGCCGTCTGACAAAAGTAGGCAGCGAACCCCGGTACTAGGGTTTCTCGCGGGCGAACCCGTATCAGGTACGAAGCGAAGACCGCCGAATCAGGTGGATCGACCACAAGAAAATTCTTGCCTGTTGTAGCGCCGATTCGGGCAAAAACGAGGTCCCCTGTACGAAGCCGGTGCTGCGCGAGATCTTCGAGCGTGCATTCACAATAAGGGACGCTTGACCAATTTACGCCCGCATTCTGAATGTCCGTGATGCGAAGAATTTGAGCATTCCCCGCAGGTTGAGCGCTAGCTGTGAAACCATACTGCGGTGGCTCGGCGACCTCTTGGAGCTCCGTAACAGTCCAACTCTGTGGTACCGCGCCGATGTCAGTCTGCTTGAGCGGTTCTCCGCGCGTGCCATTCGTGAAGAGCTTGTGCATGAGTGCCTTCTTGAGCTCGGCGGCGAGCGTAATCAGTCGCTTCTGGCGCTCGATCGCCTGCTGGAACGCGGACAGCACGTGCGCGATCTGCCGCTGCTCATTGAGCGAAGGTACTGGGATCGTGGTGTTCTCTAAGTCTCCCTTGCGAACATGAACCAACGCTGCCAAACCGTACGCGTGGGATTCGATCCCAGCAGTCTGGTGCAACAGCGCGAAATAGAGGAACTGCTTGGTGACGTTAGCGTCGGTCCGAAGATCAACGCGAAAGATGTGTTGGTTTAGGACCGCCTTCGCACCGCACCAGATGTGCGGTCCGAACGACGTCCCCTTGCTCCCGGACCAAGAGAACAGCAGGTCCCCGTTCTGCAGAACTACTTTAGAGTCAAGTGCTCCGTCGTAGAAGTTGAACGGTGCTCTCGTATCCTTCAAGTTCTGGATGCGAACAATCGGGAGGCCGCTAGATTTCCAGTTGTCGGCACTAAACGCGCTCCCGTTCCTGAGGGTGACCTGGCTGCCAAGCCGTGACGTTTTCCAGCTGCTCCAAGTTGAGCGCATGATTTCCATCGCTCAGGCGTTGACTCGCTGAAGAACTGCCCGCAGCACCGCATTCGCCTCCGCTGCCTCAGCATCGAGTGACTCCAACTCCTCTAGGATCTCTGCGATCGGCCGATGCGTCTCCGCGTCGATGACGTGGATGTAGCGCGACGGCGAAATGTTGTAATCCTCTTTCGCCACCTGCTCGCGCGAAACGACCTTCGCGAACTTCTCTTCCTCCTGCCACGCTCGAAACGCGGCCGCGATCCGCTCGATGCCGGCGGCCGGAATGAAGTTCTTCGGATCGCCCTTCTCGACCACCTCGCTCGCGTTGATGAGGAACAGCTTGCCCTTGCGATCCTTGGGCTTGTCGCGATTCAGGAACAGCAGGATGCCCGGCGCGCTGGTGTTGTAGAACAGGTCTTCGGGCAAATAGATGACGCCCTCGATCAGGTCGTTCTCGACGAACCACTGCCGCACGCTCTTTTCCTTGTTCTTGTTTGCGTTGCCGCTGCCCCGGGAAGCGGCGCCGGTGTCGAGCACGATGGCGGCTCGTCCGTTGCCGTTGATCGAGGCGAGGATGTGCTGGACCCAGCCCCAGTCGGCCGACTGCGCCCCGGGAAAGCCTGCGCCCCGAGGGAAGCGGCCCAGTTCGTCGGCGTCGTAATCCGTTTCCTTGAACCAATCCTGGTTCCACATCGGGTTCGAGACGACGCGGTCGAACGTCCGCAGGCGGTTGCCCGCTCGGAATTTGGGGTTCTTGAACGTGTCGCCGATCTCAATCATCCCTTCCATGTCGTGAATGATCATGTTCATGTTCGCCATCGCCCACGTCGTGGCGACGTACTCCTGCCCATGCATCTTCAGCGGCGCGTACTTGGTCTTGCTGCGCAGCTTCATCTTGTCATCGAGCGCATGCTCACAGGCGATGAGCAGGCCGGCCGAGCCGCAACACGGGTCGTACACGCTCATGCCCGGCTCGGGATCCATGACCAGCGCCATGATCCGGGCAACTTCCGGGGGCGTGAAGAACTCGCCGGCGGACTGCCCGCTCCCCTCTGCGAACTTGCGGATCAGGTACTCGTAGCTGCGGCCGATGATGTCCGCCTCGACGTCTTTTAGGCCGAGGCGTTTCTCGCTGATCCGCTCGATCAGATTGGATAGACGATCGTCATCGATGTCGCGCTGGCCATGAGTCGTCGCGTTGAAGTCCATCCGGTCGATGATGCCGACGAGCGCCGGGTTGGCCTTCGCGATGTCATGCAGGTACGTCGTCAGGCTCTCGCCGATCTTCCCGGTGAGCTTGCGGATAACGGACC
>Ga0070741_10019237_pt1 | contig 10935 bp, 9 predicted proteins | sample Coa_R1_4_FD_66440 | JGI IMG/M metagenome (GOLD analysis project Ga0070741, IMG submission 66440) | Surface soil microbial communities from Centralia Pennsylvania, which are recovering from an underground coalmine fire - Coalmine... | ecosystem: Environmental > Terrestrial > Soil > Unclassified ...
GAGGATCATGGTGGTGAAGAATCCGGCGAACGAGCCCAGGGTGCGCGTGCCCGCCTTGAGCGACGCGGTCGCGTACGAGACCACCGCCACCACCGCGATCGCGCCCATCGCCTCGATCAAAGGCCCCGTGAACGCCTTGATTCGCGCCACGCGCATATAGATTCGGAACAGGCGGCGAAGCTCGGTCTTGAACCGCTTGCGCTCGTAATCCTCCATCCCGAACGCCTTCACCACGCGATTGCCCTGGAAGGTTTCATGAAGCAGCGCCTGAAGTCCTCCGAGCTGCTTCTGGGCATTCTTGGTTTCCTTGCGCACGCGACGCGAGAACTTGACGACCGGCCCTACGCTGATCGGAAAGCCGACGAGCATTATCAGCGCCAACTGCCAGTCCATGTAGAAGGCGGTGATCACCAGCGCGATCAGCGACATCCCGTCGCCCCAGATCGAGAACGCTCCTTCGGTCAGGCCCGCCACGACCACGTTCACGTCGTTGATCACCCGCGCGACCATCACGCCGCTCGGGGTGCGATTGAAGAAGCTCAGCGACTGGCGCTGAAGGCTTTCGTTCAGGTCGGACCGGATATCGAGGACCAGCTTCTGCTGAACGTAGGAGCTCAGGTAATCGCTGGTGAAGTTGCCGATCGCACGCAGGACGAACAGCCCCGCCAGCATCAAAGACAGCTCGCGCAGACCGCTGACCTGCCTCAGGTTGGTGAGTTGATCGAGGAAGCGGCGGATGATGAAGGGGATGCCGGCGTTGGCCGCCGCCAGCAGGATCATCGAAAGCGCCAGCAGGACTACATAGGGAAAGATGTAGCGCCCGACGTATGACAGCAGCCGGCGCTGCAACGCGGCTGACTCGCTCATGATTCGATCATCTCCAGCGCGGTCATCGCGACGCGGCGCGCCGCCCCCGGCGCCCCGAGCTTGGCGCGCAGCTCCCGCAGCGCCGCCACGGTTTCGGCGCGAATCGCGGGGCTGAGCAGCGGCTCTGCAGCGCGCACCAGGTTGCGCGCGTTCATCTCTCCCTGGATCAGTTCGGGCACGATCCCGCGGCCGGCAAGGATGTTGGGCATGCCGATGAAATCAACGCCGGTGATGAGCATCCGTCCAAGAATATAGGTCAGAGCCGACATCTTGTACGAGATTACCATCGGGCATTCCAGCAGCGCCGTTTCCAGCGTCGCCGTGCCCGAGGTGACAAGGGCCAGCTCACTTGCCGCGATAATACTATAGGTGTCGTCCTCGATAATACGCACCCCCGAAAGGTCCACTCCGTACTCGGTTCGCAGCACTTCGGACGTGAGAGTGGGCGCGAGCGCGACTACGGGAATGAGGCCGTGATCGCGGCTTAAGATTCGCGCCGCCGCCACGAATTCCCCGAGCATGTACCGCACCTCGGCGGTGCGGCTTCCGGGCAGAAGAGCGATCAGGCGCGCCGAGGGCGGAAAGCCGTGCCGCTCCAGGGTGGCTTTGCGATCCTGCGCCGGTTTTACGCGGTCGAGCAGCGGATGACCGACGAAGCTCACCCGATCGCCCGCGGCTGCGAAGATCTCCTTTTCGAAGGGAAGCACCACGGCAAGCCGGTCGGCGCGTTGGCTGATCTTTCCGATCCGTCCGCGCCGCCATGCCCAAACCTGCGGGGTGATGTAGTAGAGCACGCGGGCGCCCGCCCTGCGAGCCACGCCAGCAAGGATCAGGTTGAACTCCGCGTAGTCGATCAGGATCACGAGGTCAGGGCGGCTGTGCCGGATAATCCGTCGCAATTCGAGGAAGGTCGATGCGGTTCGTCCGATGGTCGAGGCGAGTTCGGAAAGCCCGAGTCCGTGGATATCCTCCATCCTGGCGATCGGGCGCACGCCAGCCGCGCGCATCTGCGCGCCAGCGATCCCGAACAAATCGCAGCCGGGATCGAGTGCGCGGAGCTGGCGCGCGAGATCGCCGCCGTGCAGGTCGCCCGAAGCTTCGCCCGCAACGATCATGATCCGGCGGCGCTTGCCCGCGGCCATCGGCTCGTTGAAGCTGCTCTCGGCACTCGAACGCATCCGTGAAATTCTGATCGAAATCCTCCTTTCGCTCCACCCGTGGACCGCCGCCTTTCGCGGCTGGTTCGGGGGCTTAACTGGTCGGCGCTTCGGTGAGCATGCTCTGTCGAATTCGCTCGCTCAGTTCCATCACTCGAAGCCCGTCATCGGCGGTTACCTTCGGGATACCGCGCGTCTTGACGGCATCGACGAACGACCGGACCTCATCCGCAAGGGGATCTCCCTCGGCGAGGTCGAGCTGCTCGGCGGAGATGGTGGGGAAGCGTGCGCCGGGCGGCGGCGGCCCCTTGCGATAGATCTGGACGCGCCGCGCCTCGTAATCGACGGAGATGTAGGCGTCGGGCTGGAAGAAACGAATCTTGCGCTCGCGCCGAGGGGCGACCCGGCTCGTGCTGATGTTGGCGATGAGGCCGTTGGTGAAGCGAATGCGCGCGTTGGCCACGTCGATCGTGTCGGTGAGAACGGCAACTCCGACCGCCTCCACGCTCACCGCATCGGCCGGCGCCAGCGAAAGGATCACGTCGAGATCGTGCACCATCAAATCCAGTATCACGTCCACGTCGGTTCCGCGTTCGGTGAACGGGGCGAGCCGATGGCATTCGACAAAACGCGGCCCGCTCACGATCGAGCGCAGCTTGACGATCGCGGGATTGAAGCGTTCGAGATGGCCTATCTGAAAGACGCGGCCGTGGCGGCGGGCGAGCTGCGCAAGCTCGCGCGCCTCGGCGAGCGACGCCGCCATCGGCTTCTCCAGCAGCACGTCGATGCCCGCCGCGAGCATCGCCGCCGCGACCTCGTGATGGGTGATGCTCGGGGAGGCGACGGTGACCATGTCGACCTTGCCGGCGAGTTCGCGATAGTCGCCGATCGCGGCGGCTCCGGTTTCGTCGGCAAGCCGTCGTGCGCGCTCCGGGTCGATATCGACGACATGGCAGAGCCGGACATCGTCAAGCGCGGCGTATTTGCGCGCATGAAGGGAGCCGAGGCGTCCGGCGCCGATCACCGCTGCGCGCAGCCTAGACATGTCCGTAAACCGAGACTCCGGCGGCACGGGCCGCTTCGATCGTGCGTTTGCGCTCCAGAACCAGCGTGATTCCTGCTTCGACCCCGAGCATCGCGGCTCCGATCTCGGCCAGCAGCGCGATGGTGGCGGGACCGATCGCGGGACGATCGAAGCGGAGGTCCTGGCCGGGCTTGGCCGACTTGGCGACCACCAGCCCCTTGCCCATCAACTGCGCGGCGCGCCGCAGGGTCGCATCGGTGCCTTCAACCGCCTCGACCGCGGCCACCACCCCGTCGCGCACCACCACGGTCTGTCCTATGTCGAATCTTCCGATCTGGCGAGCCACGGCGAAGGCGAGATCGAGGTCCTTGAGCTGGGCGGGCGTGGGGTCGGGACCTGCCGCGAGGCCCGGGCGCGCGAGCGCATCGGTAACGAGCGGGACGGGATCGATAACGGGAATTCCCTCGGACTCGACTTCCTCCGCGACGCCGCGCAGGACCGCGTCATCGCTGAATCTTTCGATCCGCGAGAGCATCCGCAAGGCCCGCGCGTCGGGAGCGAAGGAGTCTTTGAGGCGAGCCCGGGTGATCCCGCCCGCCATCGCGGCTTCCTCGACGCCCGCGCGCTTGAACACTTCGATAATGCGTTCCAGCTCGCCGACCTTGATCCAGGTGATTTCGTCGACCGAATCGGCAAGGGCGGGGTTGGTCTCGTTGAGGTGGGCGATCGCGATGACGCGTTTGCCGCGCCGGCGCGCCCCGGCGGCGACTTCGAGAGGAAAGACGCCATTGCCCGCGATGAGTCCGAGCTTATTCACGCTCGCGGCCGACGACTCCGCGCTCGGAGGCGGCGATGAACTCGACGAGACGCCGTACTTCGGGGAAGTTGCCCAGTTCGTCGAGCACCTTCTGAAGGGCCTCCTCGCGCAGGAGCTTTGAATAGAAGATCGTGCGCATCGCGGCCTTCAAGGCGCTGATGGTCTCTGGCGTGAAACCGCGCCGCTGCAGGCCGATCTCGTTGATCCCGACAAGGCGGGCGCGCTCCGCCCCGGCCACCATCGAGTACGGAGGCACGTCCTGGGCGACCTTGGCGCCCGCGGCGACGAACGCATGGCCTCCAATCCGGCAGAACTGATGAACCCCCGCCATGCCCTCGACCGCCGCGTACTCCTCGATCACGCAATGGCCGGCGATCTGCGAGCCGTTGGTGAGGATGACGTCGTCGCCGATGCGGCAGTTGTGGGCGACGTGCACGTAGTTCATCACGAGCACGCGATTGCCGAGCCTGGTGAGCATTCCGCCGCCCTCGGTGCCGCGGTGGATGCTGGCGAACTCGCGGATTCGGCATTCGTCGCCGATTTCCAGGCGCGAGGGTTCGCCCCTGTATTTCAGGTCCTGGGAGTCTTCTCCCACCGAGGCGAACTGAAAGATCTTGGTGCGGGCGCCGATGGTGGTATTGCGCGCGATTACCGCGCACGGTCCCACCCATGACCCGGGCCCGATCCGGACGTTGGGACCGATTACAGCGCCAGGGCCGATTTCGACGGTCGAATCGATTTCGGCGCTGCGATGGATCGTCGCCGTTGGATGAATGCTGCCGGCTATCGGACTCTCTCCTCGACTTCCATCGCGGAAAGCTCGGCTTCCGCGGCCAGTTCTCCGTCAACGCGCGCTTCCGCCGTCATCCTCCATAGCGGGCGATGGAACTTGATGGTTTTGACTTCGATTCGGATCTGATCGCCGGGGATTACCTGGCGGCGAAAGCGGACCTTGTCCAGTCCGGTGAGCATGAACAGCGTCGTCGGTTCGGGACCCATCTGGCTGAGAACGATGAAGGCGGCCGACTGCGCCATCGCTTCCACCAGCAGCACCCCGGGCATCACCGGCCGCTCGGGAAAATGCCCCTGGAAGAACGGCTCGTTGAATGTGACGTTCTTGATCGTGACGACCCGGCCCTTTTCAAGCTCCAGCACCCGATCCACGAGCAGGAACGGGTAACGATGAGGCAAAAGGTCAAGCACCCGCTTGAGTTCCGCTACCTTGTCTTCGGCCACGACGGCTCCCGGATGGTTTCCTTCCCGGTATCAGCGGGAGATGGTTGAGCGCTTGGCGGCGTTGGAGCCGAAATCTCCGGGCGCGGGGCCGACCCCCGATTGCGAGGCGGCAGAGTACTTGCCCGTCATTCCTTCGCCCAGCGAGCCGATTGGCGCGTGCGAATTGTTATAGGCCCTTATCACCTGGTCGGTGATGTCGAGATTGGGAGCGCCCCACAGGATCGATCCCTTCTCCATCACCATCGTATAGCCGTTCTGCTCGCCGAGGCTGCGGATTACGACGCCGAGGTCGTGGAGGATCTTGCCGGTGACTTCGCTGTCCTGGCGCTGCAAATCGTCGCGGGCGTCCTTGAGGTTGCGGTCGAGGTCCTTGGCCTTCTTGATGTACTGGTCCTGGAGGTTCTGGCGCTGCTCGGGCTGCATCAGCATCCCTTTCTTCTCGAGTTCGTCCTTGAGCGCCTGGACCTCGCTCTGCTGGCGCTGAAGCTTGGCGTCGAGCGATTGGATCCTGGATTGGAATTCGCTTTTGGCGCGTTTGCCCGCGTCACACTCATTGAGCGCCCGCTGGACGTCCACGTACGCAAGCTTGACCTGCGCGTGTGCCGGAAGCGACGTTGCCAGCAGAGCAACGAGCACGGCGCTGACGGATAACCATTGCCTCATCTGGGTTCCAATCCTCCCACCGGCCATGGGCCGCATCCGCTGCGATTGACACGGATCGACCGGGGCCTCGCGAATTTCCACAATTCCGACATTAAAGCGGGTTTTGGGTGCACGGCGCTAGAGGCATCCGGGGCGACTGGCGCGGCTCACAGCGGCGCTCCCGCGCCGATTTCGAACACCGTGGTGCGGTCGGCGGGACGGGGGTTTATCGGCCGGGCAATGTCGATGCTGAGCGGGCCGAACGGCGACTTCCATCGAACCCCGATGCCGTATGATGCCTGGAGCGTGGTCGGATCCATGCTCTGATGCAGCGTGTACGATTGCCCCGCGTCGGCGAAGACCACGCCCCGCAGTCCGAGTCCCGACAGGATCGGGAAGGTGATCTCGTTGCTCAGGATCAGCTCCTTGCTGCCGCCGATATTCTGGACGCTAACGGGCTGGCCGGCCGCGTTGAAGATCGTCACCAGCGGTCCCAGCGAATAGAGCTGGTAGCCGCGCACGTCGGCGGGTCCGCCCACGCCGCCCGGGAAGAACCGCTCGTACAGCGGCAGCTCGCCGCCGGTTCCGCTCGAGAGGTTGGTCCCGATTCCAAAAGTGATTCCCTGCGACAAGACCCACGTTCCCAAGGTCGGGCTCTTCAGGAACGAGTAGAAATACCGCCCGTGCGCCACGCCCTTGATGAACTGATTGCCGCCGCCGATCCCGCCAAACTGCATGTTCAGCGTCAGGTTGGTCCCCGAACGCGGGTCAAGCCGGTTGTCAACCGTGAAGCGCTGGATGCTGGGCATGATCTCCGAGGTCTGCGTGTAACCCTTGTAGCGCGAGATCTCGAAGGTCGTAAGCGGGCTCAGGCCCGTGATGCCCACGCTCTCGAACGTGTAGCCCAGGCCCGCGGTTACATCCTTGAGCGAAAACCCTCCGATCTTCTTGAAGCCCAGCTCGGTGAGCGGATAGTTCGAGGTAAGCGTGAAGCCCGACGCCGATTGATTGAAGCTCAGCAGATATGCCTTGGTTGAGAAGAGCTGCATGCCGACGCTCAGCGGGATGTCGAGGAACCAGGGCTCCACGTAGCTGATGGAAAAGTTCTGGAACAGGAAGCCCACCTGCGCGTTCAGCATGATCGATTCGCCGCCGCCGAACAGGTTGGTGTTGCCGAGCGTGAAGTTGCCGAACACCGACGAATAGCTGTCGAATCCGCCCGCAACCTGCAACGCCGCGGTGTTTCTTTCCGACACATTCACGTTCAGGTTGACCTTGTCCGGCTGGGTCGACGGCTCGGTCGTTATCCGCACCTCGTTGAAGAACCCGAGGCGATCCAGCCGCATCTTGGATTCGCGAATCGCCTCCGCCGAATAGGGCTCCTGCTCCTGGATCTGCATCTCGCGGCGGATGACCTTGTCGGAGGTCTTGGTGTTGCCCGTGATATTGATGCGATTGACGAGGACCTCGTGGCCCGGGTTGATGTAGTAGGTCACGTTGATCCGATGGGTGGACGGCACGGGCCGGGTTCGGGGCTCGACGTTCACGTAGGCGTAGCCCCGGTTGGAGTAAAAGTCGGAAAGCGCCAGCAGGCTGTGCTGAAGCGCCGCGCCCTCGAACCGCTGGCCGGGCTTGATGGTGATGAGGCGGGTGAGTTCGCGGCGTGGGAAGCGCAGGTTGCCTGCGATCGTTATTCTCCCGAATCGGTAAGGCTGTCCCTCGTCGATATCGATGAGGATTTTGATCTTGTTGCCTTCGCGCGTGATCTTCGGATCCGAAACGTGGACGTTCAGATAGCCGTTGTCATAGTAGAACGCGTTGATCCGGCTGACGTCCTCGGCCAGCTTCCTGCGGTCCAGAGCGCCCGCGCCCGTAAGCCAGCTCAGAAAGTTGTGCCGGCTCGTCTCCATCACGCTGCGCAACTGGGCGCTGCTGAAGGCGGTGTTGCCGGTGAACTCTATTGACGTGATCTCAACCTTCTCTCCCTCGTGGACATCGAAGACCTCGATCGCGGTGTTGTCGGGCTCGAGGATGGTTCTGGGCGTGACTCGCACATCCAGATAGCCGCGATCCTGGTAGACCTTCTCGATATTGTTGACGGTCTCCTTTACGCGGCCGCGGTCGAGAATCGAGCCGGGATGCACCTTAACGGCGGCGACGATCTTGTCGTCCGTCGAGCGCATCGCCTTCATCCCCTCGAACCGGACATCGGTGACTTGCGGGCGTTCCTTGACGACGTAGACCAGGACGAGTTGGCCATTGATGTACTCCCTCTTCGAGCTGACCTCGTCGAAAAAACCCATCTTGTAGATGTCTTTGATGTCCTGGTTGACGACGGCGTCATCAATCGGCTGGCCGGCCTGTTGATTAATGTGGATGCGGATGGCGTCGGTTTCGACGCGCAGGTTACCCTCGATGCGGATCTGCGCGACGATAGGCTGAGAGCCCTGGGCCATGGCCGCCCCGGCGGCCGCGATCCATGCGCCGGCCAGTGCCAGCGCGAGCAGGGCCAACACGCGCGGTTTGCGAAAGATGCTTTTTCCGAAAGGCACGTACGACGCCCCAAAAAAGAGCGCGGACCAACGTAACCAATCGAGTCCGGTATGTAAACCGAAACACTGCCTTGGCGCGGGCGATTATTGAGCGGTGCTTTTTCGCGAAAGAAGCGGGGATTATCCGAACCTCGTTCTTGTCGGTGGAACGCGAGGAGAAACCCGATGCCCCAGGCGCGCACCGCGCGAAAAAGCCGCCTTAAGGCCTTGCCCGTTCGTCGTGAAGCTTGCCGTCTTGCAGCCGCAAGGACCGCCCCATCTGCTTCATCAGCCTTTCGTTGTGCGTTGCCACGATTAGGGTGATTCCGAGGTCGCGGTTGAGCACATGAAACAACTGATGCACGTCGTCGGCGGTTTGCGGATCGAGGTTTCCCGTCGGCTCGTCGGCGAGCACCAGGCGCGGATGAAGAACGACTGCCCGTGCCACCGCCACCCGCTGCTGCTCGCCGCCCGAAAGTTCGGCGGGGCGGCGATGAAGCTTGCCGCCGAGTCCGACCAGTTCAAGCACGTCGGCGGCGCGTTTTCGCGCCTCGCTCTCGGGCATCCGCGCAATCAGCGCCGGCATCATCGTGTTCTCCAGCGCATCGAAGTCCGCAAGCAGGTAGTGGAACTGAAAGACGAAGCCGAGGCGGCGGTTGCGGAACTCCGCCAGCGCGTTTTCGTCAAGCGCGAACAGGTCTTGTCCTTCGAAATAGACCTTGCCCGCCGTGGGCCGTTCCATGCTGCCGAGCACGTAGAGCAGCGTGGACTTGCCGACGCCGGACTGCCCCACGATCGCGATCTCCTCGCCCGCGTGAACGGTCAGATCGAGATCGCGCAGCACGTGGATCTCGCGTCCCGCATCATGGAAGTCCTTCACCAGGCCGCGCGCCTCGATCAGCACGGGGCCGGGAGCGGGGCGTGAGCGGGCCGCGGCGGTGCTCTCACTCATAGCGTATGACCTCGACCGGCGAGAGAGCGCGCGCGTGCAGGGCCGGGTAGAGGGCGGCGGCAAGGCACAGCACGATCGCCGCAATCGCGACCGCGAAGAAATTGACCGAATAAAGGCGGACCGGGACCGCGCTTACCATGAACAGGTCGGCGGGAAGGCGGATAAGATGATACCTGCCGATAGCCCACGACATGCCGAAGCCGGCCACGACCCCGAGCACCGTGCCGACGACGCCGAGCGCCGCACCTTCACACAGGAAGATTGCGGCAATCGAGCGCGCCCGCGCGCCCATCGCGCGCAGGATGGCGATTTCCTTGCGCCGCTCCATCACCACCATCACCAGGGTCGCGATGATGTTGAAGGCGGCGACCAGCACGATCAACAGGAGCACGAGAAAATAGACCGCCTTCTCCAGTTGGAGGGCCGAAAACAACGGCGCGTTGGTATGCGTCCAGTCCGATACGCGAAACTCCGGCCCCGCGATTTCCGCGATCCGATTAGCCACCGCGGGCGCATCGAACATGTTCGCCAGCCGCAGCTCGATTCCGCTTTGGAGCTGGGGATCGTCGGCGAGCAGCGCGCGCCCGTTCTTGAGTGAGACGAAGATCAGCGCGGAGTCGAACTCGAACCATCCCGAATGAAAATATCCAGTGACGACGAAGCGTTTGAGCCGCGGCGCGCCCATTGCTCCGGCGAGACTTGCGGGGGAAATCAGGATCAGGGGGTCGCCCGGCTGAAGGCCCAGTTCGGCCGCCAGCGTTCGTCCGACGATGGCGCCGGGAAGATTCACTTCGCGCTGCACGCCCTTTTCGGTGATCGTAATAGGATGCTCGCGGTCGAGCGAATCGAGGCTGCCCTTCTCCAGCGTGTTCTTCAGTTCGGTCAGGACCGGATTGTCGCGCGCGACCACCCCGCGCAGCATTCCGCCCTCGACATAGCCCGGGGTTCCCGAAGGCGTGCTCGATACCGCCATCACCTGCGACGTCACGTACGGCGCTGAGGCGACGACACCGGGCAGGGAGGAGATGCGGCGGAGCAGGTCGGCGGGGTCCCATACCCTGCCGTCCCGGCGCTCCACGGTGATCTGGGGGGTGAAGGCGAGCAGGCGATTTCGCAGATCCTCCTGGAATCCGCTCATCACGGAAAGCGCGACCGTGAGCGCAAACGTCCCCAGCATCACGCCGGTCAGGGAGATGAAGGCGATGACGGAGACGAACCGCTCCTTGCGGCGCGCGCGCAGGTAGCGGACGCCTATCAGATATTCAAAGCGCATCTGCAGGGTTCACCCGGGCGGCGAGGTGTCGCGGCGAGCGGCGCGAATCGGAGCGTGACGCGATGAAACATGAAAGGCGCGGCTCGACTATACTCGCCGAGCCCCGGTCCTTTTGCAACGACCTCCGGAGATTGTGCGGTTGCACTCAGCGAGCGGGGTGCCATATGCTTTCGGCCCAGCAGGGATCAGCTTCGGAGGTGTCTCGAATGGATCGCTATCGGGCGGCAGGTTTGCTCATTGCCGCAGCGTTCCTTATTTTCGCCATCGCGCCGTCTGCGCGGGCTGCCGACCCTCGCATCCCCCAAGACCAGATCATGATGAACTTCCAGAACGTGGATATACCTGTGCTGGCGAAGTTCATCAGCGAGATAACCGGAAAGAACTTCATCATCGACGAGAGCGTGCGGGGCAAGGTGACGATCATTTCGCCGACCAA
>Ga0070741_10019238_pt1 | contig 10935 bp, 10 predicted proteins | sample Coa_R1_4_FD_66440 | JGI IMG/M metagenome (GOLD analysis project Ga0070741, IMG submission 66440) | Surface soil microbial communities from Centralia Pennsylvania, which are recovering from an underground coalmine fire - Coalmine... | ecosystem: Environmental > Terrestrial > Soil > Unclassified ...
AACAGCTTCACCCGCACACCGATCTTCGGACGCACCCCGTACGTTTCGGCATGCTTGAGAATGAGGCCGAGCTCCTCGAAATTCTCCACGACCGGGATGATGGTGCGGCCGAGTTTGGTCGCCAGCGTGACCGCCTCGATATAACTGTCGTCTTTGAAGCCGTTGCAGACGATCAGACGGTCGGAGGCGTCCTCGGTCATTGCCATGACGGCGAGCAGCTCCGGTTTCGAGCCCACCTCCAGGCCAAACCCGAATTCCTTGCCGTAGCGATAGACCTCCTGCACGACCAGCCGCTGCTGGTTCACCTTGATCGGGAACACCGCGACGTAACGGTTTTTGTAGTTGTTCTCCGCGATCGCCTGCGCGAAAGCCGCGTGAATGTGTTTGAGGCGGTGCGCGAGGATGTCCGAGAAGCGCACGACCACCGGGGTGGTCAGATCGCGCGCCTTCAATCCCTCGACGACCTCGTAGAGATCGATCGTGTTGGAGCCCTGGGTTTCGGGGCGGACGACCACGTGGCCGGCGTCGTTGATGGAAAAGTAACCCTTGCCCCACGCATTCACGTGGTAGAGGTCGAGCGAGTCCTCGATCCTCCAGGGCTGCGCGGGGTTGTATTTGCGGCTGCCGTTCAGAGCGCTTTTCGGGTCTGCTGCCACGTGTCGTGTTTCCCAAAACGATCGTGGCCGGTTCGGCTACCCATAGCCACCAGCCACGACCAGAAATCTAAATTGCGCGCACCATAGCAAAAATAAATGTCAGGTAAGAGTCTTCTCATGCGCTGCGCTGACCGTGTCCCACTTTCACGCGGTGTCCCCCCGCGCTACCGGCCGACCAGGGTCGCGGATCCACTCGCTCCAGGACCCGGCATACAGCCGTGCTCCCGGCAAACCCATGATCTCCAACGCGAGCAGGTTGTGACACGCCGTCACGCCCGACCCGCACATGGCAATGATCCGCGTCGTGGCGGTGCCGCGGCTTTTCGGGTCCAGTGCACGGGTCGCCGGCTCTTGCGCCCGCTCCTGTCCACCCAGAATCGCCTCCCAGCGCTTGCGCAGCTCCTGGACCGGCAAGAACCGTCCCTGGGCGTCGATGTTGCGGATGAACGGATGGTTGAGCGCTCCAGGAATGTGCCCCGCCACCGGGTCGATCGTTTCGTTCTGCCCAGCGAACCGATCGGCACCGCGCGCATCGACCAACATGAGCTTGCCGGGCGAGCCGCTGTGCAGCTCCCCCGATTGAACGATACGCTCGAGCTCGGCGGTACTCACGACCGACTCAGGGGCGCCCTGTGGTGCCACCCCTCCCGCAGGCCAACTGAAGTGACGTGCCGGCCGCTCGATGACTTTCGTATCGACCGGGAGTCCCGCCTGTTGCCACGCGGCGAATCCTCCGTTGAGCACTGCAACGTTCCGATGCCCGGCCCAACGCAGCAACCACCAGAGCCGTGCCGCGTGGGCGCCGTTGCCCTGGTCATACGCCACGACCTGCACACTCGAATCGATTCCCCAACGGCCGAGTGTGCGCGCGAACTGTTCTGGCGCGGGGAGCGGGTGCCGACCCGTCTCGGCCGAAACGGGGCCCGACAGGTCCCGATCGAGATGCGCATACAGCGACCCCGGAATGTGACCCGCCGCGTAAGCGCTCGCGCCCCATTCAGAGCGAGCCAGGTCGAAACGACAATCCAGAACGGCCCAGTCGGAAGTGCCGCTCGTGCTACGCGCCAGCGCGGTCGCCAGCTCCTCGGGCTCGATCAGGGTGGTGTAGGTGGTGGGGGTGGGCATGAAATCCTCTCCAAAGCCGCTCACGCGATTTTCGGCGCTCTGCCGTTGCCGCTACAATCGCCACAACTCTTCCGCTCGCGGACTCAAGTTGATGGCGATTGACGTTTACTGGGGCAGCGGCAGTCCCTACGCCTGGCGTGTACTGCTCGCGCTCGAGTACAAGCGGCTGCCATACCGTAGTCATCTCTTGCAATTCTCCAAGCAGGAGCATAAGTCACCCCCGATGCTCGCGCTCAATCCGCGGGGGCGTGTTCCGGTGCTGAAGGACGGGGATTACGTCTGCTTCGAGTCGCTCGCGGTCCTCTACTACCTCGACCTGAAATACCCCAAGCCGCACATCTTCGGGAGCACACCCGAGGAGGGCGGTGTCATCATGCGCGTGATCTGCGAATACCAGGCCTACATCGAGCCGCACTTGATGAACATCGTGCGGGCGATTTTCGATAAAAGTCCGCAGACGCGCGGCGCCAACCCGCTGCGCGCCGATCAAATCACCGCCGACATGCACGCGGTCGCGAGTGAGGCCCGCACCATCGAAGCGCGGCTGTCGAAATCGGACTGGGTCGTGGGCGAGACCTTCTCCGCGGTCGACATGGTCATCTTTCCCGGCATCCAGCTCCTGCGGCGCGCGCTGGAGCGCCCAGAAGCCCGTGAGCTCTCCTCACGCTTCATGCCCGTCGAGGTGAATTATCCCGCGCTCGGGCGCTGGCTGGCGCGGGTCGAGAGCTTGCCAGGCTACGACCGAACCTATCCGCCTCACTGGCGGGCGGCAGCGGCGCCAAGCGCCGCGGAAACAGGCCAAAAACCCGCGTAAGCGGCCGCCGCGCGGGGCCGCCGGCGGCGGCCGTTCGTCCTCGGGCACGACTTGCGCTGCGGCCAAATTCGTAGCCGCGAGAACGCGCTCGCAGGGCAAATCCGCGATTCCCACGACGCCTTCGGTGGCGGTGCGAGAAGGCGATTGATACGCTCCCGCCTTTGGCGGCGTCGGAGGGCGGCCGCCTGGTATCGAGTCTGGAGCATCATGAATAATCACACCGTACACGTCGATTTCCCAGGGCGGATTCTTTTCGTTGGTTTTGGCAGCATCGGACAGGGTGTCTTGCCACTGATCCTGAGGCACATCGGCATCTCACCCGATCGGGTCGCGATCGTGACCGCGGAGGATCGCGGTAGCGAGGAAGCGGCGAAGTACGGGGTGAAGTTCATCAAGGAGCGGCTCACGCGCGAGAACTATCGACGCGTGCTGAATCCGCTGCTCGGGCGCGGTGATTTTCTGATCAACGTCTCCGTCGAGGTCTCGAGCATCGCGCTGGTCAAGCTCTGTTGGGAGAAGGGCGCGATGTACCTCGACACGTGCATCGAGCCTTGGCCGGGCGGCTACACCGATCCGACCGTGCCCGCGGCTCGTCGCACCAACTATGCGCTGCGTGAGGAGGCGCTTGCCTTGCGCCCCGGCAATGCCCGCGCGCCCACCGCCGTGCTCACGCACGGTGCGAATCCCGGCCTCGTCTCGCATTTCGTGAAACAGGCGCTGCTCAACATTGCCGCCGATATCCAGGTGGACTCCGGTAATCCCGGCACGCGCGCGGACTGGGGCGAGCTTGCGCAACGCCTCGGGGTGAAAGTCATCCACATCGCCGAGCGCGATACGCAGACCACCAACGTGCCCAAGCGCATCGGCGAGTTCGTCAACACGTGGTCTATCGACGGCTTTGTCGGCGAGGGCTCGCAGCCGAGCGAGATGGGCTGGGGGACGCACGAGCGGAATTTCCCTCGTGACGGCAAACGACACGACTTCGGCTGTATGGCGGCGATCTACTTGATGCAGCCAGGTGCCGGAACGCGCGTGCGCACGTGGACGCCGCGCGCGGGGCACTTCATCGGGTTTTGCATCACTCATGGCGAAGCCATTTCCCTCGCCGACTACTTCACCGTGCGCGATGGAGCCCAGGTCGTGCATCGTCCGACCGTGCACTACGCCTATCACCCGTGTGACTCGGCTGTCATCTCGCTGCATGAGCTCGTCGGGCGCAATTATGTCCAGCAGGAGCGCCAGCGTATTTTGATGGACGACATCACGGAAGGCATCGATGAGCTGGGCGTCCTGTTGGCAGGCCACAAGAAGAATGCCTACTGGTACGGCTCGCAGCTTTCGACCGAGGAGGCCCGCAGGCTCGCGCCCTACAACAATGCCACCAGCCTGCAGGTCACCGCGGCCGTGATGTCAGGAGTTGTATGGGCCATGGAAAATCCCAACTGCGGGATCGTGGAGCCCGACGAAATGGATTTCCGGCGCATCCTGGAGATCTGCATGCCCTACCTGGGGCCAGTCGTGGGGCAGTACACCGACTGGACGCCGCTGCACGAGCGCGAGCGGCTCTTCCCGGAGGACATCGACAAGAGCGATCCCTGGCAGTTCAAGAACGTCAGGGTGGTCTGGTAGGCGCGCGGGGCGCGTAAGGGTGCGTCGCCTCACTCAGGAGGCGACGCACCATACTGGATCGCCACGATCACGAACTTCCGGCTCCCACCGGGGAGCTCGACGGTGACCTCGTCATCGAGCGCCTTGCGAAGCAGCGCACGTCCCAGGGGCGAATCCATACTGATGTAGCGGGGAGCCTGGTCGAACTCGTCAGGACCGACGATGCGGTAATGGGTTTGCGTCCCATCTTCCGCCTCCAGCGATACCCAGGCGCCGAAGAACACCCGATTGGGATCTGACGGTGGCTGGTCGACCGTGACCATGCCGTCGAGCCGCTTGCGCAGGAAACGAACGCGGCTATCGATTTCCCGGAGACGTCGTTTGCCATAGATGTACTCGGCGTTTTCCGAGCGGTCACCTTGAGCTGCCGCCTCGGCGACAGCCTGTGTGACCTTCGGCCGCTCGACGCGCCAAAGCTGGTCCAGCTCTTCGCGCAGGCGGCGGAAACCTTCCGGAGTGATGTACTTGGAACCGGGAACGGTGGGGGGACGGAAGCGTGACATGGGGACATTATGTCGCAAAGGAGGCGCCGCAAGATGTCACGGCCGGAGGGAGCTGGATTCCGCCGCGTCGCAGGGCAGTATTTTGGCGGTGTCCCAACGCAGGATTCGGCGCTCGTTGTCCACGGTGCGCGCTCGAGCGCCGCAGAGCTACTCAGGGGCGGCGGAGGTGTGGGAAACCTCAGGCCAACTCTGTGGATCGTTTCACGGACTCCCTTTGGTCCACGGTCGTAACCTTTCAACCGTGGCAACCAAGTACTACACCCATTTCGTCACAGGCTCCAACGCACCGGCTACCGCTGCAACGAACGAGTGGAGTGGTGTAGTTGAGCTGCGACATCCGCTGGAGAACGTCCGCGGAACGCGCGAGCTGCGCTCGCTGTTGGCACAGAGTTTCGATCTGGATTCCGAAGACATCAAGATTCTGCATTGGGCCAGACTGCACTGATATCCCCTAGCGGACTTCCTTCCCTTCATCGAAAGTCCGCATTCTGAACCCCAGGGCTAAACCCCCTGGGGTTTTTTTATGGGCCTCGTCTATTGGCCGAAAGTCGGCTGCGCCGCTTTCGGCGGAGTTGGCCAAAGCGCACCGTTTGCGGCGCCCCCTACGCGGGCCGGGCGAAAAAGCGTGGTTTTTGCCGGCTAACGCGGGCGGTCGGCAGCGGTTGGCGGCGCCCGTTCGTGCGGTTGGGGCGGGTTACGCTTTGCGCAGCGCGCGCGTCAGGATCGTGTCGTCTGACAACACCTGGTGCGCGTCATCGTGGACGAGGGCGGGTGGGGTGCTGCTCATGATCCGCTCGAAGTCGTCCGCCGGCACCGGCGGGCTGCAATGAAATCCCTGGTACTGGTCGCAGCCCAGTCCGCGCAGGAAAGTGAGTTGCTCAGCCGTTTCGACGCCCTCGGCGATGACTTTCAGATGCAGGCTGTGCGCGAGCGAGATGATCGCCCGGACAATCTCCGCATCGTCGCGGCTCGCGGCCACCTCGCGGATGAAGGATCGGTCGATCTTCAACTTATCCAGCGGCAAGCGTCGCAGATAGCTCAGGCTGGAGTAGCCCGTTCCGAAGTCATCCACCGAGATCCGCACGCCCAACGTACTCAACTGGCGCAGCACCTGGATCGAGCTCTCCGCATCGTGCATCACCGCACTTTCGGTGAGCTCGAGCTCCAGATAGCTGGGCTCCAGGCCCGCCGCCGCGAGCGCATCCCGGACCGTGGCGATCAGGCTCTTCTGTTTGAATTGCTGCGCGGACAGGTTGACCGCGATCCGCAACGGCCGCAGTCCCCGCATCTGCCAGGCGCGAGCCTGGCGACAGGCCTCGCGCAGCACCCACTCCCCGATGGGAACGATGAGACCGGTTTCCTCCGCGATCGGAATGAAACCACTCGGCGCGGTGAGCCCACGTTTCGGATGACGCCAACGGATGAGCGCCTCGGCGCTGTCGATGCGCCCACTGCTGACATCCACCTTCGGCTGATAGTGGAGCTCGAACTCGTTCTGGACGAGAGCCCGCCGCAGCCCGCTCTCCAGCTCCAGACGTTCCCGTGCGAATACGTTCATCACGGGTGCGAAGAACTGGAATGCATTACGCCCATTCTTCTTGGCATGGTACATCGCTGCATCCGCATGCTTCAGCAAGCTGTCCGCGTCCACACCGTCTTCCGGGAAAACGCTGATGCCGATACTGGCGGAAATCTGAACCTCGATGCCCGAGAGGGTCACAGGAGCGGCGAGACTGGCGAGAACTTTGCTCGCGACACTCTCCGCCTCGCGGGGACTGGCGATTTCGTTGAGCACGAGAACGAACTCGTCGCCGCCCAAGCGCGCTAGCGTGTCGGCTTTGCGCAGCAATGCGCGCAAGCGTTGTGCTACTTCTGTCAACATCCCGTCGCCCGCCATGTGGCCGAGCGAGTCGTTGATGGATTTGAAACGGTCGAGGTCGACGACCAATACGGCAAAGCCCCGGGAGTAGCGTTCACTTTGCGCGGTGGCCTGGGCCAGTCGGTCCATCAGCAGCAGGCGGTTCGGTAAACCGGTGAGGGCGTCATGCGTTGCGGCGTGCTCGAGTTGCGCATTCGCAAGCTCGAGTTGTTGATTATGTTTGCGCGTGTGGGATTCGAGATGCGCCTGATACACGAGCAGGATCGTTGTAATGCTCAGGACTGCGATCGCGGGTACCGCGATGGTGAGCGCGAGCCAGCGTTGGTCGGTTCCCGCGCCCGTGCACAGCGCGTTGGCGCTGAAACGCGACGCGGCCATCGCGGTGTAATGCATGCCGCTGATCGCCAACCCCATGACGAACGCCGCCGCGAGACGGGCGAGCCGCATGACCCAGGAACGCCCCCGTCGGAGGCGGAAGAACAGCCAGAGGGCTACGAACGAGGCGACGATGGCGATCACGACCGAAGTGAGCAGCAGACCCGGCTCGTAAGTAATCATGGGCGTGATCTGGATCGCGGCCATGCCGACGTAATGCATGGCAGAGATACCGCCCCCCAGCAGCACCGCGCCGATGCAAAGGTGATCGAGCGTGATGCGGGGACGATTCGCGACCCCCAAAGCGAAAGCCGAGGCGGTGATGGCGATGAAGAGTGAGGCGACGGTGGTCGGAATGTCGTACGAGAGTGGAATCGGCAAGGAGAACGCGAGCATGCCGATGAAGTGCATGGACCAGATGCCGGTCCCCATGGCCACGGCGCCTCCCAGCACCCAGAGCAGGGATAGGAGACCTGTGGCCCGCGCCACTCGCGCCGAGAGGTGCAGGGCGGTGTGGGATACGAAAACCGCCACGACCACCGATAGGGCGACGAGCCAAGGGTTGTAGATGCCAGCCAAGATACGGTTGCTCCGCCGTGGCCGACCTTGGCCTCCTGGGACTATCGGCCCGGTTGCGCCGCGACTTGAAGTCCGTCCCACCGCACCTGTGACACAGTCCTCGTGGGCATGTATTAAGTTAAACGGATGACTTTGATGCGCACCCGGCCGATCCCCTTCACGCTCTTGTGCCTGCTGCTTCTCAGCCTGTGCGGGTGTGGGTATCGATCGTTGCAGCAGCAGGACGAGAACGTCAAAACCTCGTGGTCCGAGGTGGTGGGCCAATACCAGCGTCGCGCGGAGCTGATTTCGGGGCTCGCTGATTCACTAAAGAGCTTCGCCGGCTCGGAGGATGCCCTCCTCGGCGCCACCGAGGCCAGCGCTCGGTCGGGAGCGGACCCCGCGAGCGCGACCCTGCTCAATGATCCAGCCGCCTTTGCCAGCTACCAGGCGATGCAGGACCGGCTGACGCAAGCACTGCGGACCCTGATGGGCGTGAGCGCCGCGTACCCGCAATTGCAGTCGGACTCGAATTTCCTCGATCTGCGCGCGCAGCTCGCCGAGACGGACGAACGCATCAGCGACGCCCGTCACCGCTACGCGCAGGCGGTGCGGAGTTTCAACAATATGCTGCGCACGTTCCCCACTGATCTGACCGCGCGGGTGTTTGATTTCCACCCCAAACCCAGCTTGCCCACCGCGCCCGATTTGCCTACGCCACCTGTCGCGCGGCACTGACCAGCTTCAGAGCCAGTTACGCGAGCGAGCACAGGGCCCGTCGTTCATACGCCGTTCATAGCGAACTGCTTACACAGGCAGCGGCGATGTCTTAATCTTGGAACCCATGAAGATTCCCCCGATCCGAGCCGCGCTGGCGGCCGCTTTGTGCACCCTCGTGACGGCCTGCTCCCTCTTCCATGGAGCGAAACGCCCGGAGCCGCCTCCGCCGCCCGCGGCTCCTCCGCCACCTGCGGAGCCGGCGCCCGTTGCAACTGAGCGCTTCGAGGTTGCACCCGACGATGATGTCATCGGTGTCGTTCAGGTCGTCACGGCTTCCAAGGAAGACACGCTCACTGACATCGCCCGGCGCTTCAACGTCGGCTACGACGAAATTCTACGGGCGAATCCGAAGGTGGATCCGTGGCTACCGGGCGCAGGCCGGTCCATCATCGTGCCGACGCAGTTCGTGATACCGAACGCCCCGCGCACGGGCATCGTTATCAATGTCGCGGCGATGCGCCTGTTCTACTTCCCGCCGCGCAAATCCGGCGAGCCCCAAGTGGTGATCACTCATCCCATTGGCATCGGCAAGATGGGTTGGGCGACCCCGGAAGGGGTGACCAAGATCGTCCGCCGCCAGGCCGATCCGACCTGGCGCGTACCCGTCTCCGTCATCAAAGAGCATCGCGAGAACGGCGAGGAGTTGGACAAGGTCATCGGGCCCGGGCCGGACAATCCGCTCGGCCGGTTCGCCTTCTACCTGCAATGGCCGAGCTATCTCATTCACGGCACCAACAAGCCCGCCGGCGTGGGCCTGCGCTCGAGTCACGGCTGCATCCGCCTTTATCCGGAGGATATTGCGCAACTCTTCGAGATGGTGCCGATCGGCACGCAGGTGCGCGTGGTCAATCAGCCCTTCCTGTTCGGTTGGCACGAGGGGCAGCTTTACATGCAGCCCTATGACGTGTTGGAAGACGACAAGCGTGATTGGAAAAAGATCACACCCAAGGTGCTCAGCAAGTCAGTGACCGCGAGCCAACAGAAACAGCTGAAAGCACACAACGAGCAGGTGAACTGGGAGCTGGCTTCCGCTTTGTCGCGCGAGCCCCGTGGCTTGCCGGTTCCTGTCTCGCTCGCCGACGGCAGCCTGGATCAGGTGCTGGCTTCGGCAACCAAGGTACAGAACCGCGTGCCGGACGGCTCCACCTGGGACGGTAGGACGGATCTCCCCATGGACGAGAGCACTTTCCGGCAGATGATGTCCGAGGTCGAGCCAGCATCCGCCACGGATGCTGGAGGCAGCGCCGCGTCCCCGACACCGACCAGCTCCGCGCCAACGCGTTCGGCGACTGAGAGTACTCCTACGCCCACCACCGCCCCCGCGGTCAAGCCAAGTCCTGCTGGACCGCCGGTGACATCTACGGCACGCTCGCAGATCAAATCCGCGAATTAGCACTGAAGGTATCGAACGATGGCCGCGCTGACAGAGTGGCTGCAACTCATGCTCGCCGAGATTGCCCGCAAGCGGGAGGATCTGGAGCAAGCACGCGCCGAGGAAGCGCGACGAGCGGTCGAAGCACCGCCGAGCCCGTCCGCGCCGACGTCCGAGGTGCGTAGCATTGAGGAGGCTCGCGCCGCCCGCCGCTGAGATCGGCTCGCTTCGAGCCGGGTCGTGGTCAACGATTTGCTGTGACGCAAAATAGCGACGACCACAACCCATAGCTATGCTAGAGTCGCCGCGGCCCAATGGGTGGGGATCCGCACGAGGCTCGAAGTGGCCGATAGCCGTGTTTCCGGCGTAGAACTCGCAGAACAAAGCCGAACGACGGAGCACGCGATTGAGCGCGTGCCAACGGGAATTGCGGCCTTTGTGGGCCGCACACTCAAGGGACCGGTCAACCAGGCGGTGCCGGTCTCCAGCTTCACCGAGTTTCAACAGATCTTCGGTGGACTATGGCAACCCTCCACACTGTCCTACGCGCTCGAGCAGTTCTTCGAGAACGGAGGCCGACAGGCGCTCATCGTGCGAGTGGTCAACAGTGCTCGCCCACCCACCATCACACTTCCCGCGGGGAGCGGCGCGCTGCGATTGATCGCGCTCAACCCGGGGTCGCGCGAATACCTTCGCGCCTCCATCGACTATGACGGCATTGGCGAGAGCGAGCCGGATCGTTTCAATCTCGTCGTGCAGCGAGTGCGCTCCGCCGCTTCCGAGCTCATCGAAGACCAGGAAATCTTCCGGCGGGTCTCGATGTTGCCCGACTCCGGTCGCTTCGTTGTCGACGTATTGCTCGAGTCACGATTGGTTCGAGTGACCGGACCCGTGCCGGCGCGACGGCCCGATCGATCTACCAGTGGACCCCACGGTGCAGTCGTCGGCTACGCCGTGTCGAATCCGGATGGTGACGATGGAGGGCCGCTCACGGACTATGACGTCATCGGCTCCGCTAGCGAGGGAACGGGCCTGTTCGCCCTGAGCGGAGCTCGTCGGTTCAATCTGCTATGTATTCCTCCGCTCACGCGTGACAACGATCTGGGCCTCAGCACGCTGCTGGTCGCGGCGAAGTTTTGCCGTGAGCGACAAGCCCTGTTGGTCGTCGATCCTCCCTCTGCCTGGCTCTCCGCGCGAACAGCGCT
>Ga0070741_10019239_pt1 | contig 10933 bp, 9 predicted proteins | sample Coa_R1_4_FD_66440 | JGI IMG/M metagenome (GOLD analysis project Ga0070741, IMG submission 66440) | Surface soil microbial communities from Centralia Pennsylvania, which are recovering from an underground coalmine fire - Coalmine... | ecosystem: Environmental > Terrestrial > Soil > Unclassified ...
CGTTCTCGAACGCCGCGCGCGGGTCCGCCTGCAGGCCGGCGTCGCGATCGCCGAGCGCCGGGCAGCGGAGCCCCTCGTACACGAGCATCCCCCCATCGAGCGTCAGCTCCCAGCGGCGCTCGCCTCGCGTCAGCACGAGCCGCGCCTTGTCGACGAGCTTGCCCCGGCGGAGGCCGGCGCCGATCTCGGCGCGCGCGTCGCCGGTGTCCGCGATCGTGACGCGCGCCTTCCCGTCGGCGCCGCCGGCCAGCACGACGCGGTCGCCGAGCGCGAGCTCCGTCACCTGTCCCGCGTGCGCGACGTGCCGGTCGCCCTCCTCGATGCGGTGGACGAGCCAGGTGAGGAACTCGCGCCCGAGGAACCGCTTCTGCTCGACGACGGCGAGGAGATCCGTGCTCATGCCTCCGCCTCCTCGAGCGCGAGACGCGGCACGCCCGCGCCGTTCGTCGCCGCCGCCCGCGCGAGACGCGCGGGCTCGACCGCGCGCACGGCTTCGACGACGCGGGGCGGGAGCCCCACGTGCTCGGCGGCGACCCACGGGATCATCGGGACGGGCGCCGCGCCGAACGTCTGCCGGAACGTCTCGACGAACGCCTCGCGCGCGGGCCGGAGCCTGCCCGTGAAGTAGAGCCGCCCGGTTTCGAGGTTCCAGACGCAGTCGAAGAGCCGTGGCACCGGAAGCGCGCGGCGAAGGAGGCGCGCCTCGACCTCCGCCTTGATCTCCTTCCGCACCGCGCGGCCGAGCCGGCCGGTCTCCGACTCGGCGCGGCGGGCGTCCTCGGCGCGCCGGCGCTCGAGCCAGAGCAGCTTCGGCGGAACGGACCGGCGATCCCACCGAAAGCCGACCGTCAGGTAGTGCTGGAAGAAGAGGTCCGCGGCGTCGAGCGCGGTGGCGAAGGGATCGTGGATGCCGACCCAGCCGAAGGCGTCGCGCGCCTCGCCGTCGTCGGCGGCGAGCTCGCGAAAGGCGCGGCGCGAGACGGCGCGCGCGACCGCGTCGCGGTCGAGCGGGCGTGGCGGCTCGGCGACGAAGCGGACGATCGTCGTGCTGGCGGACAGGAGACCCACGGGAAGGCTGCCCTTTCCGGGGTGGGGGGGCGGCCCACGTACCATCACCGCGCGGCGCGGCGCAAGCGTCGCCGCGCGCCGCGTCTTGCCCCGCGCGCGGCGGCGCGTGTAAGAGCCGCCGCGTGGAGCTGCGCCACCTCCGCTACTTCGTCGCCGTCGCGGAGGAGCTGCACTTCGGGCGCGCCGCGATGCGGCTCTCGATGGCGCAGCCGCCGCTCAGCCAGCAGATCCGGCGGCTCGAGGCGGAGATCGGCGCGCCGCTCTTCAGCCGGACCAAGCGGCGCGTCGAGCTGACGGCCGCGGGCCGCGCGCTCCTCCCCGAAGCGCAGCGGCTCCTCGCCCGGGCGGAGCACGCGGTGCGCACGGCGCAGCGGGCGAGCCGCGGCGAGAGCGGCCGCCTCGCGGTCGGGCTCGTCCCCTCGGCCGGTCTCGAGCTCCTGCCGCGCGTGCTCCGCGCGTGGCTCGCGCGCTTCCCGCGCGTCGAGCTGGAGCCGCGGCTCATGTACCCGGAGCAGCAGGTCGAGGCCCTGCGGACCGGCGTCGTGCAGGCGGGGCTCCTTCGCCCGCCCGTCGACGACCCCGACGTCGTGGTCGAGCCGATCCTGCGGGAGCCGCTCGTCGCGGCGCTGCCGCAGCGCCATCGCCTCGGCCGGCGCCCGTGCGTGCGGCTCGCCGAGCTCCGGAACGACACGCTGATCGCCTTTCCCCGCCGGGTCGCCCCGCGCTACTACGACCACTTCGTCGACCTCTGCCGGCGCGACGGGTTCCGGCCGCGCATCGTCGAGCAGTCGGCGAGCATCCCGACGAACCTGGGGCTCGTCGCGGCCGGGCTCGGCGTGGCGCTCCTTCCGGCGGCGGTGCGCGTCCTGCACCGTCGCGGCGTCGTCTACCGGCCGCTCGCCCCGCCCGAGCACGTCGAGATGGCGCTCGCCTGGCTCGCCGACGAGACCCCGCCGATCGTCGCCGCGTTCCTCGACGTGGTCCGCGCCGTGGCGCGCGGTGCGGCGGCGAGCGGCGTGCCCGCCGCGCTCCGCTGAAGCGGCGCGCCGGCCCTCAGGCGCGCGCGCCGACGAGCGCCGTCACCGCCGCACCGAGCCCGTCGACGGAGAGGTGGAACATCGGGAAGAGCCGCTGGACGAGCCGCACCGTCGGCCACGCGTCCCAGGCGTCCTCGGGCTCGGGGTTGATCCAGACCGCGCGGTCGAAGTGGCTCGCGATGCGATGGAGCCATCGGATGCCGGGCGTCGGCGACGCCTTCCGCGGGTCGATCGCGCCGTTCGGCTCCAGCAGCTCCGCGGGGTGCATCGCGGCGTCGCCGACGATCGCGACCTTCCAGCGCTCGTCGAGGCGGCGCAGCAGATCGCCCGTCGGGACGGCGTCGGCGGCGCGCATGAGGCCCGAGGTGTAGACGTGGTCGTAGACGCAGTTGTGGAAGTAGTACGCCTGGAAGTCGCGGAGACCGCGCTCCTCGTGGAGCGCGGTCAGGAGCTGGCTCACGGGCTCGTAGTGGGGCTCCATCGTGCCGCCCACGTCCATCAAGAGGAGGAGGCGGACGTCGTTCCGGCGCGGCGAGCGGAAGACGAGCTCGATCTCGCCGGCGTTCTTGCAGGTTTCGTCGATCGTCTCGTCGAGGTCGAGCTCGGTCGCCTCCCCGCGGCGGGTGAGCTGCCGCATGCGCCGGAGCGCGGTGCGGAGCTGGCGGATGTCGAGCGTCCGATCGGTGCGGTAGTCGCGGAAGCGCCGCTCCTCGGCGACCTTCATCGCCGAGCGGCTGCGGGCGGGGCCGCCGACGCGGAGGCCGGTCGGGTGGACGCCGCCGTGGCCGTAGGGGGATCGGCCGCCGGTGCCGATCCAGCGGCCGCCGCCGTCGTGGCGCTCGGTCTGCTCGGCGAGCGTGTCGCGGAACTTCCGCATGAGCTCGTCCCCCGTGAGACGCTGGAGCTCGGCCAGCTGCTCCGGCGTGAGCTCGGGGAGGTCCTTCGCGTCCCGGAGCCAGTCGAGGATGCGCGCGACGGCCGCGTCGTCGACGGCGCCCTCGACCCCCTCGAAGACGCGCGCGAAGACGCGGTCGTAGGCGTCGAAGTAGGTCTCGCTCTTCACCAGGCAGGCGCGCGCGAGGTGGTAGAAGCGCAGCAGGCTCGAGCCGTGGAGGCCCTGTTCGAGCGCCGTGAGGAGCGCGCGCCACTCCTGGATCGAGACCGGGACACCCTCGGCGCGGAGCCCGTAGAAGAGGTCGAGGAACATCTACTGGTTGTAGCGCGGCCCGAGGTCGGCCCAGCTCGCCGGGAGCCGCCCGCCGCGCGCGACGTGACGCGTGAAGGCGTCGACGTCCTGCTCCTTCTTGAGCAGCGTACCCACGAACGGCAGGTGCGCCTCGAGCTGCGCGGCCGAGAGCCCGGCGCGCAAGAGCGCCGTGATCCAGTCGACCAGCTCCGAGGTCGAGGGCTTCTTCCGGAGCTCCGGCTGCTCGCGGAGCCAGTAGAACTTGACCAGCACCTGGTCGAGCAGCTTCGCGTCCAGGTGGGGGTGATGCACGGCGACGATCTTCCGCATGAGCGCCGGATCCGGGAACTCGATGTAGTGGAAGATGCAGCGGCGGAGGAACGCGTCGGGCAGCTCCTTCTCGTTGTTCGAGGTGATGAGCACGACCGGGCGCTCCTTCGCGACCACCTCCTCGCCCGTCTCGACGATCGTGAACCGCATCTCGTCGAGCTCCCGGAGGAGGTCGTTCGGGAACTCGAGGTCGGCCTTGTCGATCTCGTCGATGAGGAGCACGTGCCGCTTCGCGGCGGCGAACGCGCGGCCGAGCGGGCCGAGCTTCAAGTACCGCCGGATGTCCGACACGTCGCCCGTGCCGAAGCGGCTGTCGTTCAGGCGCTGGACGGTGTCGTAGACGTAGAGGCCGTCGGCCGCCTTGCTCGTCGACTTGATGTGCCAGGAGAGCATCGGCATGCCGAGGCCGTCGGCGACGTGCTTGGCGAGGACCGTCTTCCCGGTGCCGGGCTCGCCCTTCAGGAGCAGCGGCCGCTCGAGCGCGATCGCGCAGTTGACGGCGTCGACGAGTGGGCCGGAGGCGATGTAGCCGGGCGTGCCGGCGAAGCGTGCGAAGCGGCCGTCGGACGTGGGCATGGGCCGAAGAGGTAGCCGACCGCGACGCCCGTGGCAAAACCCGCGTGCCATGGCATAGAGGAGGCCCGTGCGGGCTCCGCGTCGCGTCTTCCTGCTCTCCCCCGCGCACTGCGGCGGCGAGCGCGCGCAGATGCTCCTCGCCGAGCGCGCGCGCTTCGATCTCGCCGTGCGCGTGCGGTCGCCGGCCGGGGCCCCGATCGGCGAGGTGTTCGCGTTCCTCTCCGGCCTCTACTTCCGCGGCAAGCTCGCCTACGCGGGCACGTTCGCGCGGCCGTCGGACGTCCTCGTCATCACGCCCGGCGCCGGGCTCGTGCCTCCCGAAACGCCCGTCACTGGCGCGGCGCTCTCGGCCTTCGCGGCGATCGACGTCGCGACCGACGCGGTCCGGTTCCGCGCGCCGCTCGCCGCGAGCGCCGCGCGGCTCGCCGACCGCCTCGGGCCGCGCGGCGAGGTCGTGCTGCTCGGCAGCATCGCGTCCGGGAAGTACGTCGACCCGCTCGCCGCGGTCTTCGGGCCCCGCCTCGTCTTTCCGGAAGCCTTCGTCGGGCGCGGGGACATGAGCCGCGGCGGGCTGCTCCTCCGCTGCGCGCGCGCCCGCGAGGAGCTCACCTACGTTCCCGTCGTCGGGGCCGTCCGGCGCGGGACGCGCCCGCCGCGGCTCGCACCTCTCGGCCAGCGCGCGGCGGCTTCCAGGAGGAGATGACTCGCATGGCGCGACCGGTCCGGTTCGGCGTGACCCTCCCGCAGATCAAGCGCACGTGGGCCGAGGCCCGTGACGCCGCGGTCGAGTTCGACCGCCTCGGCTTCGACTCCGTCTGGGTCTGCGACCATCTCGCCGGCGTCCCGATGCCGACCCTCCCGATCCTCGAGGCGTGGACCGAGCTCGCGGCCGTCGCCGCCGTCACCTCGCGCGTCGAGCTCGGGACGCTCGTCACGCCGCCGTACTTCCGGCATCCGGCGGTCCTCGCGAAGCAGGTCGCGACGCTCGACACCATCGCCGGCGGGCGGACGGTCCTCGGGCTCGGCGCCGGCTGGTTCGCAACCGAGTTCGAGTCGTACGGGCTCCCGTTCCCCCCGGTCGGGCGTCGGCTCCGCGCCGTCGAGGAGACGATCGAGATCGTGAAGCGGATGTGGACCGAGGAGCGGGTGACGTTCGAGGGCCGGGAGGTCGCCGTGCGCGACGCCCTCTGCGAGCCGAAGCCGGTTCGCCGCCCGCCGATCCTCGTCGGGGGCGGCGGCGAGCGCGTGCTGCTCCGGATCGCCGCGCGCCACGCCGACGTCTGGAACAACCTGGCGGCGTCGCAGGCGGAGCTCGGGCGCAAGGTCGAGGTGCTGCGCCGCCACTGCGCCGAGGTCGGCCGCGACTTCGCGGAGATCGAGGTGTCGCAGCAGTGCCTCGTCGTCGTCGCGCCGACGGAGGACGCGGCCCGGGCCGGCCTCGAGCGGGCGCAGCGGATCTACGGCGGACACATGGGCGCGGGGCTCGAGGCGCACGGCATCTGGGGCACCCCGCCGCGGGTGATCGACGCGATCCGCCGGCACGTCGCGCTCGGCTGCACGCTCTTCGTGATCGAGTTCTTCGGTCGCGACACGCGGGAGCCCGCGCGGCTCTTCGCCGCGGAGGTGCTGCCGGCGTTCCGGTGAACCGCTCAGCCGGCGGGCGCGATCGTCACCGCGCTCAGGAGGAGCACGCGGGACGAGGTGCGCACGTACCCGATCATCTCGACGGCGTCGGCGGGCCCGGCGCGCGCGAGCCGATCGAGCAGCTCGTGCGGCCCGCGCACGAACAGGTTCGGATCGTACGGCTGGACGTCGGCGAGCACGTCGGCACCCAGGCGCTGGCCCTGGAGCACGTAGGCGCTCTCGACCTGGAAAGGGACGCGACGCCCGCGAAGCTCGAGCGTGAGCGAGGCCGCGGGCTGCCGACCGGCCGGCGGCGGGCCGACGCGGCCGCGCAGCCGCAGGAGCGTCGGCCGGGGCGCGATGCGAACCCCCGCGCAAACGGGCCGCGGCAGGACGCACGCCGCGGCCGCGACGGCGAGCGCCGCGAACGCGTAGCGCATTCGCCGAGCATACGCCGTTCCCCGCCCGCGGCGAGCCACGGCGACGGGGGAGACGTGATGGCGGGCCCCGCGCGCTTGGGGAACGGTGCGCGGCGGAGGGCTCGGTGGCGCGCTTCCACTCCCCGGCGGTGCTCCTGCTCGTCGTGCTCGCCCGGCACGTCGCCGTCGCAGCGCCGTCCGACGCGACACTGCCGTCGTTCGCCGGCATCCTCTCGAAGACCGAGCCCGCGGTCGTCAACATCGCGGTCGTCGGCCGGGTGGAGGAGCCGGGCGAGCCGGAGAACATGCAGGACTTCCTCCGCCGCTTCTTCGGCGAAGGCGGGCCCCGCGTGCGCCGGAGCCTCGGCTCCGGGTTCGTCATCACACCGGGAGGCGACATCGTCACGAACAACCACGTCGTGCAGGGTGCGGACCGGATCCGCGTCCGCACCGCGAGCGGCGAGGAGTTCGACGCCAAGGTGATCGGGACGGACGAGAAGACCGACCTGGCCCTCGTGCACGTCGACGCCTCGCACCCGCTGCCGACCCTCGCGTTCGGCGACTCCGACGCGCTCCAGGTGGGCGAGTGGGTGGTCGCGATCGGGAATCCGTTCGGGCTCACGCAGACCGCGACCGCCGGCATCGTGAGCGCGAAGGGCCGCTTCCTCGGTGCCGGCCCCTACGACGACTTCATCCAGACCGACGCCTCGATCAACCCGGGCAACTCCGGCGGTCCCCTGATCGACGGGTCGGGAAGGGTGATCGGCGTCAACGCCGCCATCCTGAGCCCCGGGGGCGGGAACGTCGGGATCGGGTTCGCGATCCCGAGCAAGCTGACGGAATGGGTCATCGGGCAGCTCCGCGACCACGGCCGCGTCGTTCGCGGGTGGATCGGGATCGCCGTGCAGCCGGTCACGCAGGAGCTCGCGCGGTCCTTCGCGCTGCCGAAGCCCGAGGGCGCGCTCGTCGCCGACGTGACGAAGGGCGGGCCGGCGGACAACGCCGGGGTCGCGCGCGGCGACGTGATCGTGCGCTGGGGCGACCACGCGATCTCCTCGTCCCGCGAGCTGCCGATGCTCGTCGCCGGGACCGCGCCGGGCACCCGCGTGCCGGTCGGCGTCGTACGCGAGGGGCGCGAGCGGACGATGGAGGTGACGGTCGGGACGCTGCCGTCCGAGCGCGCGCAGGCGACCGCACCGCGGGGGAGGGAGGAGACCGGCGTCGCGCAGTGGGGGCTCGCCTTGGAGCCCCTTCCGCCGGCGGCCGCGCGGCGCCTCGGCGTCCCGGGTGGCGTCGTCGTGGCGGGCGTCGCGTCGGGAAGCCCGGCGGACGACGCCGGCCTCGAGCCCGGCGACGTGATCGTGCAGGTGAACCGGCACCCCGTCACGTCGCTCGTTGACGTCCGCCGCGCCCTCGGCGGCAACGTGCGGCACGCGCTCCTCCTCGTCCGGCGCGGCGACACCTCGGTCTACGTGGAGCTCACGCGCTAGGCTCGGCGCGGGCGCCGCCGGACTTCGATCGTCCGCGCCGGCCGCCCTGCGGGGACGCGCCCCCGTGCCGTGGTTGCCGAGCGCCCCGCCCTGGATCGGGTGCGGCGCGACAAGTACACTCCCCGGTGATGCCGTCACCTGCCGAGCTGCCGCCCTGGACCTGGGACATCCCGGAGCGCTTCAACATCGCGGTCGCGTGCACCGACGCGCATCTCGACACGCCGCGCGCGTCCCGCGACGCCATGATCGTCGACGACGCCGTGCACGGCGTCGCCCGACTCACGTTCGCGGCGCTCGCGGAGCACACGGGGCGGTTCGCGCAGGTGCTCCGCGACCTCGGCGTCGAGGCCGGCGCGCGCGTCCTCATCCGGCTGCCGAACTGCATCGAGTACCCCGTCGCGTTCCTGGGCGCGATGAAGCGCGGGGCCGTCCCGGTGCCGACGTCCATCCTGCTCACGGCCGAGGAGGTCCTCTACCTCGCCACCGATTCGGGCGCCGCCGCGTTGATCACCGACCGCGCGACGTGGAACGCGATGCACGCGACGCTCGACGGGCTCGACGGCCTCGCGCACGTGCTCCTCGTCGGCCGCGGCGACGCCGCGCCCGCCCGCCGCGCGGCGCTCCACGACTTCGACGCGGCGCTCGCCGGCGCCGGGCGGGCCGCGCCGCCGCATCCGACGCGCGCCGAGGATCCGGCGTACCTCGTGTACACGTCGGGCACGACCGGCTACCCGAAGGGCGTCCTCCACGCGCACCGCGCGCTCCTCGGCCGCCAGCCGTCCTCGACGTACTGGTTCGACTTCGACCCCGCCGGCGACCGCGTGCTCCACTCCGGCAAGTTCAACTGGACCTACGTCCTCGGCACCGGGATGATGGACCCGCTCTACCGCGGCCACACCGCCATCGTCCACGAGGGACCGAGCGATCCGGGCGCCTGGCCGCGCCTCATCGCGCGGCACCGGGCGACGATCTTCATCGGCGTCCCGACGCTCTACCGCCAGATCGTGCAGCGCACCTCGTACGGTCGCGACGACGTGCCGACGCTGCGCCACTGCATGAGCGCCGGCGAGCACCTCTCCGAGGAGCTCCTCGCCGCCTGGCGCGCGCGCTTCGGCCTCGACATCTACGAGGGCCTCGGCATGACCGAGTGCTCGTACTACCTCTGCCAGACGAAGGCGCTACCGCTGCGCCCGGGCTCGGCGGGCATCGTGCAGCCCGGCCACGACGTCGCGCTCCTCGACCCGGCGACGTGGCGCGAGGTGGCGGTCGGCGAGGAGGGCATGCTCTGCATCCCGCGGACGGATCCCGGCCTCATGCTCGGCTACTGGAACAAGCCCGAGGAGACCGCCGCAGCCTTCCAGGACGGCTGGTTCCTCACGGGCGACTACGCGCGCCGGGACGCGGACGGCTACCTCTGGTTCCTCGGCCGGCGTGACGACCTCATCAAGAGCTTCGGGTATCGGGTGTCGCCGCACGAGGTCGAGCGCGTGCTGAAGGACCATCCGGACGTCGCCGACGCCGCGGTCGCGGGCGAGGACGTCGCGGAGGGGAAGCGGCTCGTCGTCGCGTACGTCGTGCCGCGCGCCGGCGTCCGTCTCGACCCCGATGCGGTGCTCGCCTACGGCCGCGCGCGGCTCGCGTCCTACAAGGCGCCGAAGGTCGTCTACGTGATGGACGAGCTGCCCCGCACGCGCAACGGGAAGCTGCTCCGGCGAGCCCTCGATCCGTCGCGCACCCGCGGCCGCTCGCGCTGAGAGGCCGACGCGGGCGGCTCCCGCGTGATGCGCCTCGCCGCGCGGCGGCTCAGCCGCCGAGCCGCCGGACGAGCGCGTCGTTCTGCGCGAGGAGCTCGCCCGGCATCCGGGTGCCGAACCGCTCGAGGAACTTCCGCTGCTCGCCGGCCGCGTCGAGCCAGCCCGTGCGGTCGACGCGGAGGAGCTCCTCCAGCACGGCGGGCGCGAGGTCGAGCCCGCTCGTGTCGAGGTCCTTCGCGTGGGGGACGAAGCCGAGGGGCGTCTCCGCGGCGCCCACCTCGCCGTACACGCGCGCGATCGCCCAGCGGAGCACGCGGAGGTTGTCGCCGAAGCCCGGCCAGAGGAACCGGCCGTCGGCGCCCTGGCGGAACCAGTTCACGCGGAAGACGAGCGGCAGCTTCGCGACGCGCGTGCCCATGTGGAGCCAGTGCGCGAAGTAGTCGCCCATGTTGTAGCCGCAGAAGGGCAGCATCGCCATCGGATCCGTCCGCACGACGCCCACCTTCGCGGTCGCGGCGGCGGTCGTCTCGGAGTTCATCGTGGCGCCGAGGAAGACCCCGTGCGGCCAGTCGAAGGCCTGGTAGACGAGCGGCACGAGGCTCGCCCGGCGGCCGCCGAAGAAGATCGCCGAGATGGGGACGCCCTGCGGGCTCTCCCACTCCGGCGAGATCGACGGACACTGCGCGGCGGGTGTCGTGAAGCGGGAGTTCGGGTGCGCGGCCTTCGTGCCGCTCGCCGGCGTCCACGGCCGTCCCTGCCAGTCGAGCGCCTCGGCGGGAACGGGCTCGAGCCCCTCCCACCACGGCGTTCCCCGCGGCGTCAAGGCGACGTTCGTGAAGATCGAGTTCCGCCCGATCGTCGCCATCATGTTCGGGTTCGTCTTCTGGTTCGTGCCGGGCGCGACCCCGAAGAAGCCGGCCTCGGGGTTGATCGCCCAGAGCCGGCCGTCGGGGCCGACGTTCAGCCAGGCGATGTCGTCGCCGACGGTGAACACCCGGAAGCCCTTCTGGCTGGGCGGCGGGACGAGCATCGCGAGGTTCGTCTTGCCGCACGCGCTCGGGAACGCGGCCGCGATGTAGGTCGTGCGGCCGCTCGGCTCCTCGATGCCGAGGATCAGCATGTGCTCGGCGAGCCAGCCCTCCTGACGTGCGGCGACGCTCGCGATGCGGAGCGCGTGGCACTTCTTCCCGAGGAGCGCGTTGCCGCCGTAGCCGGAGCCGATCGACCAGATCGCGCGGTCCTCGGGGAAGTGGACGATGGAGCGGCGCTCGGGCGAGAGGTCGCCGAGCGAGTGCAGGCCGCGGACGAAGCCGTCCGAGCCCCCGAGCCGCTCGAGCGCGACGCGCCCCATGCGCGTCATGATGCGCATGCTCGCCGCGACGTACGGGCTGTCCGTGATCTCGACGCCGATCTGGCTGTAGGGCGACTCGACCGGCCCCATGATGTAGGG
>Ga0070741_10019240_pt1 | contig 10933 bp, 22 predicted proteins | sample Coa_R1_4_FD_66440 | JGI IMG/M metagenome (GOLD analysis project Ga0070741, IMG submission 66440) | Surface soil microbial communities from Centralia Pennsylvania, which are recovering from an underground coalmine fire - Coalmine... | ecosystem: Environmental > Terrestrial > Soil > Unclassified ...
CATGATCCGGGACAACGTGATCCAGTTCACGAAGGACCGGGAGTCGGCCGACGCCGACAACGCCGCCCAGCAGATGATCAGCATGAGGATCCAGGAGCTGAGGGACTCCGGGATCACAGAGTTGACCAAGGACGAGTTCGACGATCTTCCTCTTGATCGCGACCGTACGTGGATCTTCAAGGAGCTGGCTCGCCGGGTCAAGATCGGGGAGCTGCGCCGGATGCCGGGCAAGGCGGCCCGGTACGAGATCATTTCGATGATCGGGAAGGAACAGGGCTGATCGGGGCCGGTCGGATGGTTATGCAGTCGTCCGGCCGGTTATCCGGTTGCCCAGCGTAATAATAAGAGAAGTTACCAACACGTAGGGTGAGAAAACCTCTGTACGCCCCGCTAACGAGATCGTTTAGGGTCCCAGGTATAAGTGGTCCAGGGGTAAGATCAAGAGAGTTTTACCTGGTCAGCGCTTGATCGATTGGATCTCTCTATACGCCGTACAGCATGATTCTGCATAACTGTGAACCGCCCAGTGAGACCCGGGTGTGAACCGACCAGTGAACCGCCTCCCACCTGGGCTCTCTCCGATCTTCACTCACTGCCGGAAACGAGGAAATGACCATGGCCGACCATGACGAGGTGGAGCTGTACCGGGAGCGGCTCCCGGATCTCGTCGAGTACCTCAAGGGTGATCAAATTCGCCGCGCCGTCGAGAGCGGGCAGCCGATCATCAACATCACGATCAACGAGGCGCCGCGTCCGGCGCCGGTGCCGCCTCCGCCGGACGTTCTCGCGAAGTACACCCCGTACATGATCTTGTACCTCGGATTCGCGATCATCGCCGGGATCTTCGCGGTCATCCTTGATGATCATCCCCATGATCGAGACGCTCTTGATCGCCATGGCGGTGTGCACCGTGGCCGTCGCGGCGGCCGTCCGGTCTCTGCGGATCACGAGGACCGAGGCCAAGGTGATGGAACGCGGACGCACGCGCACGCGTGGGAGATGAAGCGCCGCAGGTCAGCGCTTGATCAGAAGAAAGTTCATAACAGATTGATAACGAAGGCCCTGGAACGATCACCGTTCCGGGGCCATTTTCTTGACCGCGTACACGCGAAAAGTAATTGTATTGACTTTTGTCTTCGCAGGTCAGAGGGGGTTCTTAACATTTGACATGGGTCCCGAGCCGCCGTATCTTTGAGATGTACCAAAGAACAGAACAACGGGTGATCGGCCCCCCGCCCCGGCGGGAACGTCGCAAGATCCAATCGGATCCGTGATCACCTAAGAAGGCCGATACCTCACCGCCTTGATCGTCGGGAGACAGATCGAAGAGCAGCAGTGCAGAGGGCGACGGTAATCCACCACCGCGCGAGAGATCGTAAACGGGGAAGATCCAAAGGGAACGGACCGAGTCGAACCCGGACGGTCTTGATCACAAAACCACCGCCATTCCGGCGCTGAGACGATCAAGGCAGATGGCGGAGGCGGAAACCTTGTACCTGACGATCGGACCGACATTCCGTCATCACATGCACGCGTTGATCGCGTGACTGACGGACCAAACGCTTCGCCGGGTCTGCGGTTAAACACCCGGCGCATGGCAGCGAGGCGATAAACACCCGGGGGTACCGGGGACCGAGAGGCGTCTAGCGGGTTCGATCCCCGCCGTTGCTACTGATCCACCGGCCGCGAAGGTATCGCGAACCTGGAAGCCGGTGGATCTTCTCATGTACGCCACGGACGGACACAGGAGCCGACGATGACGACGACCGACCTGATCAACCTGTTCGACATCACGATCTTCGAGGGCGGATTCACCGTCCGCCGCGAGACCCTCGAACCCGTCACATCCGGGTTCGCGGTTTCGATGACCGACACCCAGTGGGCGGTTCCGGCGGAGATCTCGTTCCCGGAGTTCGCGACAGCGGTCGAACAGCTCCACACGATCTTCCCCGACGCCGACGCGATCGGCGCGTGGATCAACGGCCGCCGGTTGTATTTCGACCCGGTCGAGATCCACACCGACCAAGAGATCGCAGAGAAGGCCGGGCGGGCGCGCGGCGAGATCGCGATCTTCGACCTCGACACCCGGACGGAGATCACGCTGTGACCGCCGACGAGATCAACGAGATCCGCCAGTTCACGATCACGGTCTTCACATGTGAGGCCGCGTGCGGCATGGCACCGACAGACGAGATCGCAGCCGAACTGATCGTTCTGGCCGCCTCGTACGGACCGTCCAAGATCGACACGGAAAGGTAAACGACCATGAGCGAGAACAAGATCCAGACCGAAGAGTTCATAGTCGAGATCCGGCACATCACCCCCGGCCAGCCCAAGGAGCTGATCCGGCTGGAGACGGACGAGCGGGAGTACGCGGAAGCGACCGCAGCACTCGGGATCCACACCAACTCGTGGCGCCTGGTGAGCAAGAACTTCTGATCATGGCGAAACGGCCCACCGGGAGGTGCTGCCGTCGGCCGGGGGTGGTGCCTCGGTCCTGACGATGCCAGCCATCGAATGACCTTCCACCCGCTCCCCCGCAACAGCGGATCTTGAATCCCACGCGCACCGTCCGAGACGGGCCACGTTGGAGTTCGGCCGGTTCGAGCCCGGCCGGGGGAGCGTCCACACAGCCGATACGGACACAGGAGCCGATCATGGCCAGGTACAACGTGATGGTGCCGATCGTATGGACCGGAAACCACATGAACCGCTTCCGAGTGCCGGTGCAGTACGACGGAGAGATCACCAAGGCATCGGTCGCAGAGATCAAGAAGCTGGCCGTCGACTACGTGATCAGCAGGGGCCAGGTTCCCTTCGAGCACGGCAAGGTCGAGATCTACCGCCAGAACACGAAGTGATCGTATTCGGAGCGCCCCGGTGCACGACCGGCCGGGGCGTTGCGGGAGTCGATCAACTCGGATCAACTCGTGAGACGGACACAGGAGCCGATCATGGAAACCAACCAGCAGGCCACCCAGAACGAGACGGCTGTATGGTTCGAGATCTTCGGCCGGTACAACGGCCGGTGGGAGTACCTCACCGCAGAGGACACCCGGGACGACGCGGACGACACGCGCCGGACGTACGAAGAGAACGAGCCCGGAACGGTCTTCAAGGTCGTCCGCCGCCGGGGCCTCGCGTCATGACTGCCACGATGACCAAGAGGACGAGCGCGCGCCGGAACATCCGGCGCCGCGCCGCCCGCCTGCACATCAGTGACCGCCGGTACTACGTGCAGTGCGCGTACCGGCTCAGCATGGCGATCATCTCTCTGGTCGCCTTGATCGTCATCACGGGAAAGTGATCGTCATGCGCAGCGTCAAGGCGTACACCGTCACGGCCGAAGCCCTCGCGTCCGAGGTCGCGGACATCCGGAGCGGGGACGCGGGATACACCGAGGACGAACAGATCATCGCGCTTGAGGTGGTCGTGGAGATCGCCTCCAAGCTCGCAGCCGAGTTCGAGTACGACAACCCGGCAGGGTTCGACCGGCAGCGGTTCATGACCGATGCCGGAGTCAACATCAACTGAGACGGACACAGGAGCCGATCATGTCGCAGGCACAGCAAGCGCTCGAACTCAGCACCGCCGTACAGACCGCCCTCGACCACTACGCGGCCGTGGGGTGGGGCGGACAGCTTCCCGAGAAAGATCTCGAAGCCGTTCACGACTTCGTGATCTCCACCCTGCACCGCACCGCCGGGATCGACCTCAAGACCGCGATCAAGCTCGTCCACATGATCGAGGGCGGCAACTGGTCCAAGGGGTGGGACAAGGGATACGGGTCGGCTAAGAACCACTACTCGCCCCGGTTCTCCCTGGACGGTGGATCATGAACGACTTCAACATCATCGTCGGGGGCCGGTACCGGTGGTCCGGCGGGGTGCCTGAAGGGCATGTGTGGGTCCGGTCGTACGACGGCCGCCGCGTTCGTCTTCTCACCCCGACCGGCCCCCGGTCGGTCAAGGCGGAGAACTTCCTCCGCAATTTCGAGCCGGACCCGGTCCGGCCAGCCCCGCGCGAGGCTTGATCGCGTAGCCCGGCGGAGGGTCGAACCTCCCCCGGGCACGAGACACGGAAGAGGGGCTGGTGATCACTCAAGCAAGGAAGCCCCCCTCTTCCGTGTCAGCAAGATCCACCGGCCGGACATGCGACCTGCAACACCGACTCGCTTCCGGCCGGTGGCCAACCACCCGGCAAGATCAGTGAAAGGACACGATCATGCAGCTCACGATCCGCAAGGGCACCCTCGAAGATCTCGCGAACGAGCTTCAGGAGCAGCAGGAGCGCAAGGTCGACCTCGTCGTCCCCGCGTCCAAGCTGTGGTCCCACAACGGGAACGTCGTCCTCTCCGGCTACGGAGACCCGGTCATCACGGACGACGACGTGAAGGACGGTCACCTGACCCTCACCCCGTCGCGCGTGTTCGACACGGGCATGGTCAGCAAGCTCTACACCCCCGGCCGTCCCCTCGGCCAGAAGTTCATCCGTGGCCTGCGCGAGACCGGCCGGGTCGACCTCGTCGACTCGATCTACAACGGCCTCCTGCACGGCCACACCGGCGGAGGGGTCGAGGCAGAGGCGGACCCGCGCAACTTCTTCGTGCGGACGTTCTCCCCGTCGGCACCCGGCCAGACCGGCTACGCGCGGGCGATCCTGTCCGACTCCTACCGGCCGATCGACAACTGGGACGTCCTCTGGACCGTGATCAAGGGTCTGTCGGCCGCAGGGTTCGACGGGCACGTGGTCCGGCAGGCGGACCTCACCGACGACCGGATGTACCTCCGGGTGTCGGTCCCCGAGATCACCGCCCTCGCCCCGGGTCTCCTCCACAACTACGTCTCTCCCTACGGCGGGGCGCGCGGGGCGGACAACCCGGTCGTGGAGGCGGGGATCGTGATCTCCAACTCCGAGACCGGGGGCGGGGCGTTCACGATCACCCCGGAGCTGGTCGTCCAGATCTGCACCAACGGTCTGACGATCAAGAAGGACATGATCCGGAAGACCCACCTCGGCTCGAAGCTGGACGAGGGTCTGACCAAGATCAGTGACGAGACCCGGCGGCTGAACCTCCAGCTCGTCGCGTCTCAGGTCAAGGACGCCATGGACACCTTCCTCGACGCCGGTTACCTGAACCGGGTCCTCCGCCAGTTGGAGGCCGGGTCCGATGAGCCGGTGGACGACGTGGAGAAGACGATCACGGAGATCACCACCCGCCCGGCCTTCTCGAAGGCGGACGCGAAGGGTCTCCTGGCCGCGTTCATGGACGGAGGCGACCGCACGCGCGGCGGCCTCGTCAACGCGATCACCGCGTACAGCCAGTCCCCCGAGATCGACGCGGACCGGGCGTACGAGATGGACGCGGACGCACTCGTTGCGGCCGGATTCGGCAACGTCTCCGGGCGCGTGAGCTGATCACAGCATGGTGGGGGCCGGGCCTTCGGGTCCGGTCCCCGGCCACGGGTGATCAACCCGAACCACCTCCCCGGATAGGAGTGGATGAAATGATCAGGAACACGAACGCGACGACGACCGAGGCAGACGTCACCGTTGCCATGATTCTCGGCCGACCGGTCACGATCGACTACGAGAAGGCCGACGGATCCCGCACGGTCCGTGTCGTGGAGCCGTTCGTCGTGCAGGGCGCGGACACCGGCGTGAAGCACCCGTACTTCCGGGCCATGGACCGCCGGACGCGCGAGTACCGGACGTTCCGGTTCGACCGCCTGTACGCGTACCGCGTCGCGAACGCGTCCGGCCGGTTCCGGGTGCCGCGCCCGGACGCCTCCCCCGTGGTCGTCCCCTCGGTCACCGAGTGGCCGGAGTGGTTCGACCCGACCGAGACACCGGCCGGTATCGCGCCGGACGGGCTCGGAGCCCCCACGGCCGACGCCATGGATGACGAGTGGGCCGCGTGGCTGGAAAGTCAGTACGACCCGGACGCGCCGGTGCCCTACCTGCCCACCCCGTACGCACTCAACGAGGAGAAGTGATCATGGACGAGACGTATTGGATCGAGTACCGCTACAACGGTGAGCGGGTCCTGTTCGAGACGGACAACAAGCTCCGGGCCGAGGTCGAACTGCTCAACGTGATCGTCAACCGGTCCACGGCAGACTTGATCGACTACAGCTACTCCCTGGACGGGTCGCTCGACACCGTCCTCGAAGGGATCAAGCTCTTCCCGGCCGACGAGACCGCGAAGGTGGCGTGATCATGGAAACGGTCCACCAGACCTACATCGTCTCGGAGTCCCCGCACAGGATCGAACCGGCCGACGAGGGCACGCCCACGGAGTACGTCTCCCCCGAGGCGGCCGGTAAGGCGATCAAGGACGGGCACCACGGGGAGTACGGCACCCGGTACGTCCTCAAGGTCGCGCTGACCCCGGTGGCGGAGTACAGCCGGTCGTGGACCATGGTCCGCAAGCGGGATCATGAGCACGCGTTCAACCCGGACGATCTCACCTACTCGTCCCTGTGCGTGGCCGACACGGAGTGCACCATGACGTACGCGGAGTACCTGCGCGAGGGAGACACCGGCCATGCGTGAGATCCGCTCGCGGGTGACCGAGACTCAAGATCTTCTTAAAGATCTTGAGTCCTTCGGCCAGCCCGGTTCGATGATCCCGCCGGACGGATCTTTCTCCGCCGCCGCGATGCTCATCGTCGACTCCACCCTCTCCGCCGACGAGGAGGCGCTGACCGTCATGCGTGACGGCCTGCGCCGTCTCGTCTCCCTCCGGGACCGTGGAGATCTGGTCTACGGGACCGAGGAGTATGGCCGGTTGCGTAGTCTGCTCATCGGCGCCACAACCGGTCTCGTCCGGGTGGCGCCACCCAAGACCGGCCGACGGAAGATCGTGAATCTTCCCGGCATCTAGGGAGCGGTCATGAAACAGATCAAGGTCCAGACACAGACCCGCCGACCGGCCGAGCCGGTCCCCGAGGACCACCGGTCCCCTTCCGGCAAGACCCGACTCCCCTACTAGATCCGGATCCTCTGTGCGGCCGTCTCCCGGCCGTACAGGGCAGGGTTGATACAACCGGTCCAACTCCGGGTGAAAACGCCGGAGACGCCAGCCACGCCCCGGCTCGGACCCGTTCCGCAGGTTCGGTCCGGCCCGGTGTATGGTTGGCACGATTCGAAGATACGGGGAGGTTCCCGACTCCCACGCCAGACGGCCGACGGGCGCACGCCGACAAGGGCGCCCACCATGCCCCCGTAGCTCAGTGGTCAGAGCGCCGCCTCAACAACGGGACGGGAGAGAGCGCCAGGGATCTCTCCTATGGCACGGCGGCCGGGATCGTCCCGGCAATCCGCCGCGACCGCGCCGGTTCGAATCCGGCCGGGGGCACGCACCACAAGATCACCACGGACGAAAGGGATCACATGCACAGCACGATCGCCCGTCAGATGATCACAAAGCGGTTCATGGCCGTCCTTCTGGCCTGGGTCGCGATCACCATCCTGACCCTCGGTGTCTGCGCCGCGTGCGGAGGCGGAGAGGGCGGCTGGTACCAGGGCGGAGGTGACTCCGTCCCGCACGACCGGCGTTGACCGGTCTCGTACGACCGGCCCCCGTTGTCCCCCCGGCGGGGGCCGGTCCTTCACCCGGAGAGGTACAAGATCATGCCGTACATCGTGGCCACCTTGGACGAGGCCGAAGAGAAGATCAAGAAACTCGAACCGTTCCGCCTCCGTGGCCGGACGAACCCGCCCACTCTGTGGGCGACCGCCGAACCCCCGAGCTACCTCGGAAAGCTCCCCCCGCAGTACGCGGAAGACGTGGCCACGGCGGATTACGTCGTGATCAGCTACCGCACCCCGATCGGGTGGGAGAAGGACGGGGAAAAGATCGTTCCCGACGTCGGGTACTCGCCGACCACATCTCAGCATCAGTACCTCGTGCTGAACGCATGGGGGATCACCGGCCAGTTCCCGGCGCGTGGACGCGAGACACGTCCCGCCGGTGGCGGACCGCGAAGGGGTGGGATCGATGGCTGACCGGTACGCCCAGACCCTTGAGGCGATCAAGGACGCCGTCGGCCGTGGCTGGGAGATCGTTCCCGGCCAGCCGACCGTGCGCCGGATGCGCGAGCACGTCACGCCGGAGTTCGCGATCAAGAACGAGTGGTGGACCGGCCCGGAGTACAACTCGATCGAGTTCATGTCGTTCGTCTGGCACTCTCGTGACCGCGTTCCCACCGTGCTCTACACCACCGTCAGGACCCCGTGGACGCCGCGCGAGAAGGACGGCCAGCCCATCTCGTTCAAGCGGGCGCTGGAGATCCTCGCGTCCGAGACGTCCGACGTCCACGAGAACCACTACGAGGGTGAAGATCATGAGGGATGATCAAATCCTGTGGGCCTTCGGTCTGTGGGTCCACTGGATCATGCCCGTCCTGTTCGTCGTGATGTTCCTCTGCGGAGTCATGGCGATCTATCAGAGCCTCACCACCAAGCACGTCCCGCCTCCGCCGGAGACGGGATCACCCGAGAAGAAGGAAAAGGGATCATGTCCGAATCCAACGAGCGCCCCGAGGGCGCTGAAGATCTGCCCGAACTGTCATCGTCCGCTCCCTCGTTCGACCCGTCGGGCCTGCCGGGGGCAGAGGTGATCTTTGACGACGACGACTTCAAGGCCGTCGCTGTCCCGGTCTCCGCCCTGAAGGGTCTCGGGGAGGACGACCTCGGGTCTCTCGCCGGTGCCCTCGGGGGTGCCGGTCTCGCCGGATCGCTCCCGCCGGAGGTCGCGGCGATCCTCGGCCTCGGGGGCGAACCGCCGGAGGTCCAGCACCTCCGCACGTCGTTCCAGCAGTTCAAGTGGGCGACTCAGGAGCTGGAGGCCGCGAAGGAGCGGCACCCGGAGACGGACCCGAAGGTGTTCGACGATGAGTTCGTGATCGTCAAGCCCGCCGTGGAACACACCGGTCTCCTGGCGCCGGAGCCGGTCTACCGGCACCACGCCCGGGAGCTGTTCGACCGGCTCGCGGCCGGAGAGGACACGTCGAAGGCCACGGAGGCAGAGATCTTCGGTCTCCTGATCGAGGGCATGCAGCTCACCCCGTTCTGCGACGGCCTCACCGCCCTCCACGTCTCCCTCGCCCAGAAGATCACCCCGGAAGTGTACGAGAAGTTCCTCGCCGAGGACCCGAACGAGACGCCGGAGACGGTCGCCGCGTTCGTGGCGCAGAACAAGGAGGACGCGGACAACCACCGTCAGGAGCTGGAGGAGTTCCTCTCCCACGACCGGCACGGAACCGAGAAGACTCCGCTCCCGGCCGAGGAAGGTGAGGACATGCTGGACGCCCTCGGCAACCTCGCGGCGGCCCTCGGTCTGCCCGGTCTCGACGAGAAGTGACCATGGGTCCGGCACGGCGCAAGGACTACGCCCGGAATCTCCGGGCCAAGGTCCAGAAGGGCTGCACGTGGTGCGGTTCGAAGGACGTGACCGCGCCGGTCACGTCCGCGACCTACTGCTCGGACGCGTGCGTGCAGGCTGATCATGAGGGGATCGACGATCTTCCTCCCGTCATCCCGCTCAGCCCCGGCAAAGCGGCATCCGCCCGGCCGTGGATGAGCTACGAGGACCGGCTCCGCGAGGGCCGGTCGAACTAGGACGTGATCCACATCTCCGGGGTGCATGTCTGCATCTCGGTCCGGCCGGATCCCTCGCGGGGATCCGGCCACCAGCCCGCATAGCTCAGAGGACAGAGCGCCGCGCTACGGACGCGGGGGCCGGGGGTTCGACTCCCTCTGCGGGCACTCCAACGAGGAAAGGACACGATCATGTACGACGCAGGAACCGTGACCAAGAACGGCGTGGAGATTTACATCAAGGTGGACACGTTCGGCGCCTGGCATGCGCAGGTCGGGGACGACAAGCTGACCGCGCCGACCAAGGACGAACTGGTCAAGAAGATCGAGCGGTCGACCAAGAAGGTCGCGCAGGAGGTCAGCGTTCCGTTCGTCTCCGTGGACGTCCGGCAGAACTACCAAACCGGGGAGGTCTCGTTCTCTGCGAAGAACGGAACCGCGACCGGGGTCCACTCCGGGAACGGCAACGTCCTCGGCCGGTGGACCAAGGACGGCGGGACGTTCCAGCGGTCCAGCTACGATTCCCGCCAGGACACCACGTTCCGGCCGCTCACCCAGGCCGAATACGATCACTACAAAGATCTCTACCGCGCGTCCGTGGAGGCACGCCGCGCGGTCGACCAATGGGAGAAGGCCCACAAGATCGACCTGAAGGCCGAGGTTCTGGCCGCCCTGGAGAAGGGCGCCGCACCGGCCGAATGATCGCCTGGTCTGCCCGCGTTCCGACCGTGGGTTGAAAGATCAGGAAGCCGTCCGGTTTCGTACCTTTCCCGGGCGCAGCACCGGCCGCCGGTTCTCTATCCCACCCGGCGGCCGGGACGATCCTCCGTCAGCCAAATGGAAGGCGACCGGGCCCTGAACCCGGGGATGTTGGTTCGAGTCCAGCCGGAGGAGCGGGAACACTCGGCCTGAAAAACCGAGATCGTTCCAAGTCCCCTGCCAGGGGCGCCGCGCACGCCCGCCCGGGGTGGCAGTCCCGGGCGGGGTGTTCGGTATCGGTCCCGTAGCTCAGTTGGCCAGAGCGGGAGGCTCTTAACCTCCGTCCGCGTCGGTTCGAGTCCGACCGGGACCACGACCTAGGAGGGATCATGCATGCAATCAAGATCAGGGTGATCATGTTCGAGGGCGAGAGCCCTCTCCCGTACGTCCCCGCGTTCGCCGAGTGGACGGATCATCACGAGTCGTGCGTGCAGTGCGCGCATGTCAACCAACTCGCGCAGCTCCACCCGCCGCAGACGCCGGAGGAGATGGATCACCTCTACGGTCTTCTGTGCGAGGGCGGCCGACAGCTTCAGGCCACCGTCGATCAGTGGATCAAGGAACAACACAA
>Ga0070741_10019241_pt1 | contig 10933 bp, 10 predicted proteins | sample Coa_R1_4_FD_66440 | JGI IMG/M metagenome (GOLD analysis project Ga0070741, IMG submission 66440) | Surface soil microbial communities from Centralia Pennsylvania, which are recovering from an underground coalmine fire - Coalmine... | ecosystem: Environmental > Terrestrial > Soil > Unclassified ...
TCCACGTCGGCTTCGCGATGGCCAAGATCGACGAAACCGAAGCATTGCTGACGCTGGCGGCGGTCAAGAAGATGGGCGACGCGTACGCCACCGAGATGGAAGCTTTCGATTCAACCGCGATCGTCTAACTGAAAGGCTTTGTTGATGAAATTCGTCGACGAGTTCCGCGATCCTGCCGCGGCCCGCAGACTGCTGGTCGCGATCAAGCACTTGGCCGGCGACAGCGGGCATTTCAAGTTCATGGAGGTGTGCGGCGGGCACACCCACACCATCTACCGTCACGGCATCGAGCACCTGCTGCCCGAGAACGTCGAGCTGGTCCACGGCCCGGGCTGCCCGGTGTGCGTGATCCCGATGGGCCGCATCGACGACGCGATGTGGCTGGCCGAGCAACCCGAGGTGATCTTCACCTGCTTCGGCGACATGATGCGAGTGCCCGGCTCCAATGGCAACCTGCTGGACGCCAAGGCGCGCGGCGCCGACGTGCGGTTCGTCTACTCACCGTTGGACGCGCTGAAAATCGCGGTCGACAAGCCCGACAAGCAGGTGGTGTTCTTCGCCATCGGATTCGAGACCACGGTTCCTTCCACCGCGGTGACCTTGGTGCGCGCCCGCGAACTGGGGTTGACGAATTTCAGCGTGTTCTGTAACCACGTCACGATCGTGCCGCCGATCAAGGCCATCCTGGAATCACCGGATCTGCGGCTGTCCGGCTTCATCGGGCCCGGGCATGTGTCGACGGTCGTCGGCAACCGGCCGTACCGGTTTGTGCCTGAGGTGTACGGAAAACCGTTAGTAGTCTCCGGTTTCGAGCCGCTGGACATCCTGGCGTCGGTGGCGATGCTGTTAAGCCAGATTCGCGAGGGCCGCTGCGAGGTGGAGAACCAGTACTCGCGAGTGGTGCCCGAAAACGGCAACCCGGCAGCACTGGCACTGATGGCCAAGGTGTTCGCGCTGCGGCCGCACTTCGAATGGCGTGGATTGGGCTTCATTTCGCAGAGCGCACTGCGGCTCAATGACGACTTCGCAGACTTCGACGCAGAACTACGCTATGCGATGCCCGGTGTGCGGGTCGCCGACCCTAAAGCCTGCCAATGCGGCGAAGTGCTCAAAGGGGTGCTTAAGCCTTGGGAGTGCAAGGTTTTCGGCACCGCCTGTACTCCGGAGACCCCGATCGGCACCTGCATGGTGTCTCCCGAGGGAGCGTGCGCGGCCTACTACAACTTCGGGCGAATGCACCGCGATGCCGCCAAGCTCGTCGGGTCGTCAGGACGGGCATGACCGCGGCGGCGCTGGAGGTTCGCGGGGCGGAGATGTTCGCCCGCTACGCCTATGCCCCCAACGCCCTGGGCTACTGTGGCCCGCCGCTGGCAGCCACGCTGCGGGACGGCTCGGTGGCGCAGATCCGAGCGGCGGCCAGGAAGTTCGCCGGCGCCTGGCCGTATTTGCAGGTCTTGTCGAAAATGACCGGCATCGCCGACCCGTTGGACCACCGTCTGGTCGAGTCCTACTGGCTCGGCGGTGGGCTCGGCGCCCACCTCGATCCGGTGCAGTTCGTGGATGAGCTGCTCGCCATCATCGGGCCACAGGCGGGTCACTACTGGTCGCATCTGGGGCCGGATCTGGTTCGTGAGGCGGCGGCCAACCACTGCTTCCACGTGTTCGGCATCTATCCGTGGTCGCGCCTGTTAGGCCGGGGCGTCGACGAACATCCGCTCAGTGTCTTAGACAATTGCCGAATCACTTGGGGCACAGTGCTTTCCCGCGACGGCGACGATGTCGAGGTGTCATGCCGCGTCCTGGCCTGGGACGGGCACCGGCTGGATCTGTCAGAGCCCGTGCCACGTCGACTCGATGTGTGGGCGGACGGCTACTGCGCAGTGCCCGACGTGGCCGTCGGTGACGAGGTGGCGATCCATTGGGGCCGGATGTGCGGGCGGCTGCGGGGCGGGCAGATCGAGGCGTTAGCGGACAGCACCATGCGCCAGCTTCGGGTGACCAACCAGCGGCTGGCCCGGGTGTAGTTGCGCTGACGGCGTCGAAATCTCCGGCGCCGGTCCATGATGATCGGGTGGGTGACGAATCTTTCGACCGGCTGGTCGCGATGCTGGATTACCCGATGTTCGTGGTGACCACGCAGGCCGGCGGGCATGCGTCCGGTTGTCTGGTCGGCTTCGCCACCCAAACCAGCTTGCAGCCACCCCGGTTTCTGGTAGGAATGTCGCGGCGCAACCACACCTTCGGGGTAGCGGCCCGATCGGGGCACCTCGCCGTGCACCTGTTGGCGCGCCGGAACCTCGGCCTGGCTCGGTTGTTCGGCGGCCAAACCGGTGACCAGATCAACAAATTCGAGCACTGCTCGTGGCACAGTGGACCGGCGGGCATGCCGATTCTCGACGACGCGATCGGGTGGTTCGTCGGTAAGACGCTGAACCGGATCGATCTCGGCGATCATGTTGGGTACCTCTTGGAGCCCGTGGCCGCCACCGCCGCCGAGCGCTCCGAGCCTCTGGTGAACTTCTCCGACGTCGCCGACCTGCGACCCGGCCACGGGGCGTGAGACCGGCTCGGCCCGGGTCAGGTCTTGTCCTCGTTGGTGCGCGGGAAACCGCCGCCCTGTGGGAACAGCGGAAAGACCACGTCGTCGAGCTTTTCCGCATCGCCGGCGGTCTTGTTGATCGTCGCGCCCCAGACGTTGCCATCCGGGGCCATCCGCACCGCCCAGGCGTGGGCATGGGTGTCCTGGCGGACGACCTCGGGAGCGCCGGTGACCGCGCCGGTCGCCGGCGCGAGGTGCACCGCCACCGTCTGCTTGGTGTTGATCAAGTTGACCAGGATGGTGCCGTCGAGGGCGGCGCACCCGGCCACACCGGGCCGATCCGGCCAGGTCCAGACCGTCGAAACCCGCGAATCCCGGGCGATCCGCTGCAGACGGTCCGCGGTGGGGGCGCGATCGAGGACATACAGGGAGCCGTCGACGGGGTCGGTGCACAAGCCGCCGCCGGAGCCCATGCCGGTGAGCGCCGTGGTCGGCGGTGCCTGATTGATCGTGGTCGGCTGTTCGATCCGGATGACCTTGCCCGCCAACGACGCGGGGTCGGCGGCCGCCGCGGGGTTGCCCGCGTCGCCGGTGAGCACCACCAGGGTGGTCTTGCTGGTGAAGTGCAGGGCCCCGGTATTGCCGGTGGCACCCTTCGGGATGCCGGTCAGGATGTCCTTGGGAACGTCGCCGTCGGCGATGCGGATGACCCGGTTGTCGCTGGGCGTGCTGACGTAGGCATACATCAGCCGGTCCTGGGAGTACGTCGGTGACAGCACGATGTCCATCAGCCCGCCGTCACCGGCGGGGTCGACGGGGATGACGGTCTTGACTTTCGGTTCGGCGCTGACCGAGACCTCCTTGACCGCACCGGTAGTGCGTTCGGCGACCAGCGCGGACTTGCTGTCCGGAAGCATGATCAACCCGCTGGTGCTCTCCAGGCAGCCCTGCATCACCCCGGGTGCGGGGCATTGTTTGGGGAACGGTTTGGCCGGTAGCGGCGGAGGCGGCGGAGGCGTGGAGGTGGCCGGCGGTCGCCGCTGCGGTTCGGTGGTAAACGGCTGCGACTGGGCGTCGTTGAACCGCGCGCAGCCGCTCGAGACCAGCATCGCCGCGCACGCTGCGACGGCCCCGACCCGCAGCGATAGCCCTACCCGCATGATGGCCAGGTTACCGCGCCACCTCCCACCGCCCGGTTCGTCGGCGGGCGTGGCAGCGCCATCCGCACACGTCGGCCGCGGCGCCGGTGACGTGTCGATTAAGTCCGGCGAAAGCGCCGCTCAAATCCCCAATTCACGCGAAATTGCCCTTACCCTGGCACCCGTGACCAGTCAATCGCATGACTCGCATTGGCGGCGACCGGACGACTCCGCGGCGCCAACCCAGGTCCGTCCGGCTTCCGCAAGCCTGGTCGACCCGGAAGACGACCTGCCGTCAGCCAACTACGCAGGTGATTTCGAGACCACCACAATCCCGCACTACGGCAGCGACGCAGGCACCGTGCGTCGGGTCGGCTCGGGCTTGACCTTGACCGGCCAGCAGCCCCTGCCATACCTCGAGCCGCAATCCGGTGGCCGCCACGCGGCACCGGGGTCCGACGAGATCGACACCGACGAGCAGGACGAGCGCGTACGAGCCGCCGGCCGGCGCGGGACCCAGAACCTTGGCCTATTGCTGCTGCGGGCGGGCCTGGGCGCGGTGCTGGTCGCCCACGGACTGCAAAAACTATTCGGTTGGTGGGGCGGGGAGGGGCCGACGGGATTCAAGAACTCGCTGTCCGACGCCGGCTACCAGCATGCGGAGATCTTGACCTACGTGGCCGCGGGCGGCGAGATCGTCGCGGGAGTGCTGCTGGTATTGGGCTTGTTCACACCTGTTGCCGCGGCGGGAGCGCTGGCCTATCTCCTCAACGGCCTGCTGGCGGACATGTCGGCGCAGTCGAACCCGGATTCCTTCCGGTTCTTCCTGCCGGGCGGACACGAATACGAGCTGACGCTCATCGTCGTCGCCGCCGCGGTCATCCTGATTGGTCCGGGCCGCTACGGCTTCGACGCCGGCCGGGGCTGGGCACGGCGGCCTTTCATCGGCTCCTTCGCCGCGCTGCTCTTCGGTATCGGCGCGGGAGCCGCCGTCTGGGTGTTGCTCAACGGCGCCAACCCCTTGCATTAGACGGCCGCAGACGGCCGCCGGGGTCAGGCGTAGGGGTTGGGCACCCGGCCTCCGCTGGCTTCGGTCAACAACGGCAGGGTCGCGAAGCTGACCGCAGGTAACCGCAGTTCGCCGCCACTTTTGAGCCGCGCCCGCGCCCACGAGCCCCGAGTGAACCGCAGCCCGTCGATATCGGTCCAACGGACCGTTCGGCTGCCCAGCAGCGTCCGTACCGTGACACCGTCGCGGTCGGCGATCGTGCGCAGCCGAATGATCAACCCGGACAGTGCTAGCGGAATCGCCAACAGCGGCAATGTTGGCGGCCACGTCAGCACAGGCACCAGCAGGCCCAGCGTCATAAAGCCCACCGCGAGGTGCGCTATCGGCGAAATCTTGATCACCACCGGAGCCGCGGGGGACGGTCGCTCCGAAGAACCGGTAGCCACCCATGCATCATGTCACCGCCGACAAGCCCGACCGGCAACCGCCCGATCGCCCAGATTTGACGGCTGACCTGTGCGGAGACTACCGTCGGTCGTCATGGACAGCCGCGAATTGCTCGTAGTACTTGGTCGGCGCGTTGGTGGCTGACTAGCCCACGCCGGGATAGCTTTCGAGCACCAACGCGCAACCCTCGTGCAGCAGCTGAGCTGACGGGGGTTTTTTGTTGTCGCCGTTCCCACACCCAACGAAGAGGACCCAAAGAGGACACCGTGAGTGCACCCACCGCGCCGTCGGCGCCATCCCAGCCCGTCAACGGCAGCAGGTCAACGACAAAGCCGTCGAACCCTCATCAGAAACGTATTGCGCCGCAACAACTTACCGGCGCACAGTCGGTGATCCGGTCGTTGGAGGAGCTTGCCGTCGAGGTCATCTTCGGTATTCCCGGTGGCGCCGTGCTGCCGGTGTACGATCCGCTGTTCGACTCGAGGAAGCTCCGGCATGTGCTGGTGCGCCATGAGCAGGGCGCCGGGCATGCCGCCAGCGGCTATGCGCACGCCACCGGCAAGGTCGGCGTGTGCATGGCCACCTCCGGACCCGGCGCCACCAACCTGGTGACCCCGCTGGCCGACGCGCAGATGGACTCGATCCCGGTGGTGGCGATCACCGGGCAGGTCGGGCGTTCGCTGATCGGCACGGATGCCTTCCAGGAGGCCGACATCGCCGGCATCACCATGCCGATCACCAAGCACAACTTCCTGGTCCGCGACGGCGACGAGATCCCGCGGGTGCTGGCCGAGGCCTTCCACATCGCCGCCACCGGCCGTCCCGGTGCCGTGCTCGTCGACATCCCCAAGGACGTGCTGCAGGGCCAATGCACGTTCAGCTGGCCGCCGCGGTTAGATCTGCCGGGCTACAAGCCCACCACCAAACCGCACAGTCGCCAGGTCCGGGAGGCCGCCAAACTGATCGCGGCCGCCCGCAAACCCGTGCTGTACATCGGCGGCGGCGTCATCCGCGGCAACGCCACCCAAGAGCTGCGCGAGCTGGCCGAGCTGACCGGCATCCCCGTGGTCACCACCTTGATGGCGCGCGGCGCCTTCCCGGACAGCCACCCCCAGCATCTGGGCATGCCGGGCATGCACGGCACGGTGGCGGCGGTGGCGGGCCTGCAACGCAGCGACCTGCTGATCGCGCTGGGCACCCGTTTCGACGACCGGGTGACCGGAAAGCTCGACTCGTTTGCCCCGGAGGCCAAGGTGATCCACGCCGACATCGACCCCGCGGAGATCGGCAAGAACCGTCACGCCGACGTGCCGATAGTGGGCGACGTCAAGGCCGTCATCACCGAGCTGGTCGCCGCGCTGCGCCACGACGGGGCCGCCTTCCGCTTCGACGAGTGGTGGCAGTACCTGCGCGGGGTGCAGGCCACGTACCCGTTGTCCTACGGGCCGCAGAGCGACGGCAGTCTCAGCCCTGAGTACGTGATCGAAACGCTGGGCAAGATCGCCGGGCCCGACGCCGTCTACGTCGCCGGGGTGGGACAGCACCAGATGTGGGCGGCGCAGTTCATCTCGTTCGAGAAGCCGCGCACCTGGATCAACTCCGGCGGGCTGGGCACCATGGGTTTCGCGATCCCGGCGGCGATGGGCGCCAAGATCGCCCGCCCCGACGCCGAGGTGTGGGCGGTCGACGGCGACGGGTGCTTCCAGATGACCAACCAGGAGCTGGCCACCTGCGCGGTCGAGGGCGCCCCGATCAAGGTTGCGCTGATCAACAACGGCAGCCTGGGCATGGTGCGGCAATGGCAGTCGTTGTTCTACGCCGAGCGCTACTCGCAGACCGACCTGGCCACCCACTCGCACCGTATCCCGGACTTCGTCAAGTTGGCCGAGGCGCTTGGCTGCGTCGGATTCCGTTGCGAGCGTGAAGAAGACGTCGTCGAGGTCATCAACGCCGCCCGCGCCATCAGCGACCGGCCGGTGGTGATCGACTTCGTCGTCGGCGCCGATGCGCAGGTGTGGCCGATGGTGGCCGCCGGCACCAGCAACGACGAGATCCAGGCCGCCCGCGGCATCCGCCCGCTCTTCGACGACCCTAACGAAGGCCACGCCTGATGAGCGCGACGACGCACACGCTGTCGGTGCTGGTCGAGGACAAACCCGGTGTGCTGGCACGGGTGGCGGCACTGTTTTCCCGGCGCGGCTTCAACATCGAGTCGCTGGCGGTCGGGGCCACCGAACAGAAGAACATGTCCCGGATGACCATCGTCGTCTCCGCCGAGGACACTCCGCTCGAGCAGGTCACCAAACAACTCAACAAACTGGTCAACGTCATCAAAATCGTCGAGCAGGATGAGGACAATTCGGTCTCCCGAGAACTCGCGCTGATCAAGGTACGAGCCGATGCCGGTAATCGCAGCCAAGTCAGCGAAGCAGCAAACCTGTTCCGCGCCAAGGTGATTGATGTATCTCCCGAGTCGCTCACCATCGAGGCCACTGGGACACCGGCCAAGCTGGAAGCCCTGCTGAAGGTACTGGAGCCGTTCGGTGTGCGCGAGATCGTCCAGTCCGGTTTGGTGTCGCTGTCTCGCGGTCCGCGCGGCATGGGCGGAGCCAAGTAGCAACCAAGGAGAAAAACACGTGGCAGTGCAGATGTTCTACGACGACGACGCCGACCTCTCGATCATCGCTGGCCGCAAAGTCGGTGTCATCGGTTACGGAAGCCAGGGCCATGCACACTCGCTGAGCCTGCGCGACTCGGGTGTCGACGTCCGCGTCGGCCTGAAGGAAGGCTCGAGGTCACGTCCCAAGGTCAGCGAGCAGGGCCTGCAGGTCGACACCCCGGCCGAGGTCGCCAAGTGGGCCGACGTCATCATGCTGCTCGCACCCGACACCGCGCAGCCGAGCATCTTCGCAAACGACATCGAGCCAAACCTGCAGCCGGGCAACGCCTTGTTCTTCGGTCACGGGCTCAACATCCACTTCGGATTGATCAAGCCGGCGCCCGACATCACGGTTGCGATGGTGGCGCCCAAGGGACCCGGGCACCTGGTGCGCCGGCAATTCGTCGACGGCAAGGGGGTGCCGTGTCTGGTTGCGGTGGCGCAAGATCCGGGCGGTGACGGGCTGGCGCTGGCACTGTCCTATGCGAAAGCCATCGGCGGTACTCGTGCCGGTGTCATCAAAACCACGTTCAAAGACGAGACCGAAACGGACCTCTTCGGTGAGCAGACGGTGTTGTGCGGCGGCACCGAGGAATTGGTGAAGGCCGGCTTCGACGTCATGGTGGAAGCCGGCTACCCGCCGGAATTGGCCTACTTCGAAGTGCTGCACGAGCTGAAGCTGATCGTCGATTTGATGTACGAGGGCGGCATCGGCCGGATGTACTACTCGGTCTCCGACACCGCAGAATTCGGTGGCTACCTGTCCGGCCCGCGGGTGATCGACGCAGGCACCAAGGACCGCATGCGCGAAATCCTGCGGGAAATCCAAGACGGCACCTTCGTCAACAAACTGGTGGCCGACGTCGAGAACGGCGGCAAGCAGCTGGCCGAACTGCGCAAGCGCAACGCCGAGCACCCGATCGAGGTCACCGGCAAGAAGCTGCGCGGCCTGATGAGCTGGGTGGACCGGCCGATCACCGAAACCGCCTGAGCTGTCTGCACCGAGCCTGAAACCCGGGCTGAGTCCTCGCCGATGTGTCGCCATGGGTACACGCCCGGCGGCTCTTCAGCGCGCCCTACTAGGCTGGCCGGGGTGAGCTTGCCTGTTGTATTGATCGCCGACAAACTCGCCGAATCAACGGTTGCCGCGCTGGGTGACGGCGTCGAGGTCCGGTGGGTCGATGGCCCGGACCGGGAGAAACTGCTTGCGGCGGTGCCCGAGGCCGACGCACTGCTGGTGCGTTCTGCGACCACGGTCGACGCGGAGGTGTTGGCCGCGGCGCCCAAGTTGAAGATCGTCGCGCGCGCCGGGGTGGGGCTGGACAACGTCGATGTCGAGGCCGCCACCGCGCGCGGCGTGCTCGTCGTCAACGCACCGACGTCGAATATCCACAGCGCCGCCGAGCATGCGCTGGCGTTGCTGCTGGCCGCGGCGCGCCAAATCACCGCGGCCGACGCCTCGCTGCGCGCTCACGAGTGGAAGCGCTCGTCGTTCACCGGAACCGAGATCTTCGGTAAAACCGTCGGGATTGTCGGGCTGGGCCGCATCGGGCAGCTAGTCGCCCAGCGGCTGGCCGCCTTCGGTGCCCACCTGATCGCCTACGACCCTTACGTGTCGCCGGCACGGGCGGCGCAGCTGGGCATCGAACTGCTCAGCCTGGACGAGTTGCTGGCCCGCTCCGACTTCATCTCCGTGCATCTGCCGAAGACCCCGGAAACGCTCGGACTGATCGATAAGGAGGCGCTGGCCAAGACCAGGCCCGGCGTGATCATCGTCAACGCCGCACGCGGTGGCCTGGTCGACGAAATGGCGCTGGCCGAGGCCGTGCGCAGCGGACACGTGCGGGCCGCCGGTATCGACGTGTTCGCCAAGGAGCCGTGCACCGACAGCCCGCTGTTCGAGCTGCCGCAAATAGTCGTCACCCCGCACCTGGGCGCCTCCACCGCCGAGGCGCAGGACCGGGCGGGCACCGACGTCGCCGAAAGCGTAAGGCTGGCGCTGGCGGGAAAATTCGTGCCCGACGCGGTCAACGTCGGGGCCGGGGCGGTCAGCGAGGAGGTGGCACCGTGGCTGGATTTGGTGCGCAAACTCGGTCTGCTTGCCGGTGCTCTCTCCGACGAGCTGCCGGTGTCGCTGTCGGTGCAGGCACGCGGTGAGCTAGCCGCGGAAGACGTGGAGGTGCTGCGGCTTTCGGCTCTGCGGGGCTTGTTCTCGGCGGTCATCGAAGAGCCGGTGACATTCGTCAACGCCCCGGCCATCGCCGAAGAACGCGGAGTCATCGCCGAGATCACCACGGCCAGCGAAAGCCCCAACCACCGCAGCCTGGTCGACGTACGGGCAGTGGGCGCCGACGGGTCGACGGTCAACGTCGCCGGCACGCTGTCCGGCCCCCAGCTGGTGCAGAAGATCGTGCAGATCAACGGTCGCAACTTCGACCTGCGCGCCGAGGGCATCAACCTGATCATCAACTACATCGACCGGCCGGGGGCCCTCGGCAAGATCGGCACGTTGCTCGGCGCGGCGGGAGTCAACATCCACGCCGCCCAGCTGTCCGAGGACACCGAGGGTCCCGGCGCGACGATCCTGTTGCGGCTCAACCGCGACGTGCCCCAGGATGTGCGGGCGGCCATCGGCGCGGCCGTCGACGCCAACAAACTCGAAGTGGTTGACCTGTCTTGAAATTGGCGATTATCCCGGGGGACGGGATCGGCCCCGAGGTGGTGACCGAAGCCGTCAAGGTCCTCGACGCGGTACTGCCCGATGTGGAGAAGACGAGCTACGACTTAGGCGCCCGCCGTTTGCACGCCACCGGGGAAGTGCTGCCCGACTCGGTTCTCGACGAGTTGCGCGCCCACGACGCGATCCTGCTCGGCGCGATCGGGGATCCCTCGGTTCCCAGCGGGATCCTGGAGCGCGGTCTGCTGCTGCGGCTGCGCTTCGAGCTCGACCACCACATCAACCTGCGCCCGGCGCGGCTGTACCCGGGGGTGAGCGGCCCGCTACGTGGCAATCCCGAGATCGACTTGGTCGTGGTGCGCGAGGGCACCGAGGGCCCCTACACCGGCACCGGGGGCGCGATCCGCGTCGGCACCGCCCATGAAGTGGCCACCGAGGTCAGCGTCAACACCGCCTTCGGGGT
>Ga0070741_10019242_pt1 | contig 10933 bp, 10 predicted proteins | sample Coa_R1_4_FD_66440 | JGI IMG/M metagenome (GOLD analysis project Ga0070741, IMG submission 66440) | Surface soil microbial communities from Centralia Pennsylvania, which are recovering from an underground coalmine fire - Coalmine... | ecosystem: Environmental > Terrestrial > Soil > Unclassified ...
TTCTTCCGGTGCCAACGAGCGTTATTATAAGTTCTTTCGATCCTGAGTTACAAAAAATCATTTTATTACTTTTAAGTACCAAAAATAAAAAATAAAAAATAAAAAAGAGAAATTGTATGAAGCAATTACGCATCGGTGTGTTAATGGGTGGAAAAGGTCTTGAAAAAGAAGTGTCTTTCAATTCAGGCAGAACAATTTGTGATCATTTAAATGCTGCGCGTTATAGTATTGTCCCTCTTTTTCAAAAAAATTCTACACTTTTTATGTTACCATGGCATTTTTTGCATCGCGGAAAAACTACCGATTTTGAACATCGACTTGAAAGTGAAGCAACAAAACTCTCGTGGGATGCTTTAAAAAATTATGTTGACTGTATGTATATTGCACAACATGGGCGTTACGCAGAAGATGGCATATTACAAGGTTTTTTAGAAATTCTTCAGATTCCTTACGTTGGCTCTGGAATACTTGCAAGCGCTATACGCATGGACAAAATTATACAAAAAACATTTTTACGCAATGCTGGCATTGATGTCCCACGTTTTATTACGATTGAACCGCATGAAATTGATCAGTATGATACTCATAAACAGACAATCGCACAAAGACTTGAGCACGCTCAAATTCATCATCAGTTTGTTGTCAAACCGCATAATGAAGGCTCTAGTCTTGGAATTTCTATTGTCACTGAAGAAAATTTAGAATCAGCTCTTAAAAAAGCTTGTTATGTTGAACCACATAAAAAAAAGCGCGTACTTATTGAAGAAAAATTAGAGGGTACTGAGTTTACCTGCATTGTGCTGATTGATTACAAAACAGGTAATTATCTTGCACTACCGCCAACAGAAATTGTTCCTGAGGCTGGTACCCATTTTTTTGATTATGAACAAAAATATATGCCTGGACGCGGCATCAAACATACGCCAGCACGCTGCAATACAGATATCATCAATGCCATACAACAAACATCTATCAACGTCATGAAAGCATTAGATTTTACTACCATGGGACGCATTGACGGCTTTGTTACGCATGACAACAAAATTGTTATTACTGATCCCAATACCCTATCTGGCATGGCACCATCCAGTTTTATTTTTAATCAGGCAGCTGAAATTGATATGTCACCAACTGACGTGATTAATCATATTATTGAAACAGAACTCCATAATCACCACATGTTATATCCTCTTATTGAGCAAGAACAGACAATGCCCACAATGTGTACCAAAAAAATTCGCGTCGCCATACTCTTGGGCGGCGCTTCAAATGAAAGAGAAACATCACTTGATTCTGGCAGAAACGTATACTACAAACTTAATCGAAACACCTATGAACCGATGCCTCTGTTTGTCAGTGACTCACTTGAATTATTCCACCTTACGCAATCGCAACTTGTGCGCAATTCTACTAAAGAAATAACGTCTATGCTTAATAAATCACAAAAAATAGAATGGAACGCGCTACCCGAAATTGCTGATTTTGTTTTTAATGCATTGCATGGCGCACAAGGAGAAAATGGAGCAGTCCAAGGAGCGTTAGAAATGCTTGGTATGCCGTACAATGGTTCATCGGTGCTTGCAAGCGCTTTATGCATGAACAAATATAAAACAAATCAATTTCTTGCTGCGCATGGTTTTGATGTGCCGAAAAATGTGCTAATAAAAAAAGAAGAATGGATTTATCCTTCGACAAGCTCCAACTTCGCTAAAGCTTCCTTCTTTGTTAAAACCTCGAAGGACATGTCGTCGGACAGATCAGGACGCACGGAAGAGGGGGCCCCCAGCGAAAGTAGTAACGTAGCTGGGGTAAAAAAGGATAATAAAAAATATTCCTTAATTAATCAAACTTTTGACGCAGGCAAAAATTTAATTATAAAACCTCACGACGACGGTTGTAGTGTCATGGTACAAAAAGTATCGACAGAACAAGAACTCATAACCGCAATTAACCGCGTGCTCGAACATAAAGATGCTGTTTTAATTGAAGAATGTATTGAAGGGATGGAACTCACCGTTGGCGTTATTGGCAATGAAAAGCCACGTGCATTACCTCCAAGCCAAGCAATTGCCACCCATGGAGTGCTCAGCATAGAAGAGAAATTTTTGCCAGGAGCAGGTGAAAATCAAACCCCAGCGCCGTTGCCAACAGAAAAACTTTCCTTTGTACAAACCATAATGGAACAGGTATATAAAACCATTGGTTGTAAAGGATACGTTCGTATTGATTGTTTTTATCAAACAGCTGAACAAAGTCCCACCGGCAATGAACGTGTTATTATTTTAGAAATTAATACGCTACCTGGACTTACGCCTGCAACGTGTATTTTCCATCAGGCGGCAGAGATTGGTTTGCGACCATCTGAATTTTTAGATGCCATCATTCAACTGGGATTTCAAGAACATGGAGCTTTTATACAAGAGCAGCAAAAACCTGCTGCTCTTGATCAAACTGCCTTTGTATAAAAATATCCTATAATTGCTGCTGCAAGTACTGCCAAAAATCCACCAAAAATTTTTTGAAAAGTTAAAATGCTTTTTATCTGGTCAAAAACGCTCGTTTTTATTTTTTCTGGATTTTCGATAGTAAGATGGGCCTCATATAGATCTTGTCCAACAGGAAAATTTAAAATAATTTCTTTTTTTACTTGACCATTTTCATCAATAAAAAGACTTTTGGGAAGTATGCTGGGAAATCTATATGCCTCACCGCCTTTTTGTATTTTTATGAAGTCTTCATGCATTCCCCATTCGCGCAATACAGTTGGATCAATAGTTTTTCCACTCTCAAAAATAGAGGCCGGTACCTTATCACGCCAATTTATTGTTGTTTTCTTTTTGTTAAAATTTGCTATTAAATTAGCCTCTTGAATGAATACAACTGACGGTTTATCATAACTCTTTAAATTAATACCAAACCTATTCCAAGTATTTTTTTCAAATTCCCATAAATCAATATTATCCTCACCTGATACAACAAGTGATGCATTTATAACATGCTTTTCACTCGCACATACATAACTACCAAAACTCATGGCATTTAAAAAAATGATACAATAAATTGCAAATCTCATAATGACTCCTTTCAAAGTATCAAGCCATTTATTATTTATTTCCAAAATATTACATTACAAAGATAATCAAATAAATGCTTTTTGTCTATTTTAAGAAATGATTGCACTTATCAATACCTTCCTATAAAATGTAATTGAATTACATTTTATACAAGACCATTATGATTTATCGCACAATAACATCTTCTATTCAAAAAGCCGCCCAACAGTTTCCTGTAATTGGCATAACAGGACCTTGGGATTCAGGCAAAACAACGTTAGTCAAAGGTATTTTTACGCACTATAGTTATATTACCCTTGAAGACCTTGATACTAAACTACGGGTAAAAGAAGACCCAAGAAAGTTTTTTGCTTCTTTTGCGCATGCATCAGGTTTAATTATTGATGAAGCACAAGAAGTACCAGAACTTTTTTCTTATTTACAGGGCATTGTTGATCAAAATAACAGACCAGGCTTTTTTGTTTTGACCGGATCTCAGAATTTTTTAATGCATGAAAGAATTACTCAAACTTTGGCTGGGCGCATTGCATTATTTACTTTGTTACCGCTTTCAATTGCAGAGCTCAATAGCTCTGCTGTTTCTGTTGATACATCAGAAATTATTATGCAGCGGGGATTATACCCTCGCATTTATGCCCAAAATATTGATCAAGAAATGTGGTTTGCTAACTACATCACGACATACGTCGAAAGGGATGTGCGACAAATTATTAATATCGGTGATATATTGTCTTTTCAAAAACTGCTAAAACTATGTGCTGCGCGTACTGGCAATATTATTAATTATGCAAGCTTAGCTCATGATTGTGACATAAGCCCCATACGGCTAAAGCATGGCTCTCGTTACTTGAGGCAAGTTATATCATCAAATTATTACCGCCTTATTATAATAAACGGATCATTAAAAGCCCAAAATTGTATTTTTGCGATACCGGACTTGTCTGTTTTTTACCTGGCATAACAAACGCCCAAGATCTTTACACTCATCCGCTCAGAGGAGCGCTGTTTGAAACACTCATTATCAGTGAAGTATATAAATGTTATTACAATGCAGGTAAATTACCCCAATTATATTTTTGGCGCGATATTCAAGGACATGAAATTGATTGTATTGTAGAAAAATCATATGAACAGTTGTTGGCTATAGAAATAAAATCAAGCATGACTATCATGAGTGGCGCCTTTAAAGAACTGATTGATTGGCAAACAATTACAAAACAATCACCTGACACTTCGTTTTTGGTATATGCCGGTACGGAAGAACAACATAGAACTCATGGCAAAGTTATTCCATGGAATTTGGTTAAAAATATTTTATTTTAAACCCATCAGACTCTGAAAAAAAGCATCCATGTAGTAGCCAAAAAACATTTTAAATATAAGAAGAACAAAACCGATCGTTGCACACTTAATGACTATATTTTTAATTTCATTTCTTTTCATTTGTTTCATTACTTTTTCGTATTCTTCTGGAAAATAACTCTGTGGTCCGTGTATTTCTGTACTATCACTCGTTAGCGCTATAACACCTTTCTTTAATAGATATTCTCTCGTTTTCTTAGTCACACAATCGTAACTTGGCGATTCTTTACGAAAGGTTTCTAATTGTTTTTCCAATGTTGATTGCGATAAATCAGAATTCAATATAAATGTATACTTTTTATCCTTTGACTCTAATAGCTGATCACCCTTCTTTTTATTTTGCAATAAAGTTATAGGTAATGCATTTATTTTATCAAATGGTTCATTACCACTTAAAGAATCTTCTAATTTTAAAAATGGCGTCTTATAGTCACACACAATTTCTATCTGATTGCACATATCAACCAAAGATGGATCAGCATAATATAATGATCGATAAGTTAATATACCCAACTTTACTTTTATTTCTTGTGGTTTATCACTCGCACACAACTGCCCCGAGAACAAAAATAATATAAATAATAAAAACATCATCTAAATATCCTCCTTCTTCTGCAACAACTGAGCAGTTTTTGACACTTTACTCATCCATTGCAATAATAAATCATCCCGTTCTTCTTCACTTAATCGCCACGCGATGTCTGATTGATGTAAGCGCGTCATAATGTCATATAAACATAATGCAACGCTGACTGAAATATTAAAACTTTCAACAAAACCGTACATGGGGATTTTCATAAATACGTCTGCGTGCTGCATCGCAACTTCAGATAATCCTGTTTGTTCGCTGCCAAAAACAAGCGCTACTTTTTTATCAAGTGGCAATTGCGGCAATATGCACGCATTGGTATGCGGTGTTGTTGCGACAATACAATAATCTTTTTGTTTGAGTTGCGCAATGGCCTCAGCTGTTGCGGCATGCTGATACACATCAACCCATTTGGCCGAACCCATGGCAACAGAGGAGACTGCTTGAAACTTAAATTTTGCTTCCACCACGTGAACATCTTGTATGCCAAAAATATCACAGGTACGCAATACCGCACTTGCATTGTGCGGCTGAAAAATATCCTCTAAAACAACGGAAACATACCGCGTGCGATTAGAGAGCACTTCAGTCATTTTTTGGCGCTTATTGTCTGAAATAAAAGACCATAGAGATTCAATTAATTGCTTTTTATCGATTGGATGCATAGATAGACAACCCACTTGCTCATAAGGAAAATATCATATATTCTGAAAATAATTGTAATGTAAAGTATATCATAAAAAAAGAATAATACCCGATGAAAAAAAATGTTTTAATTCTTTTTGTCTCAACGCTGATTATGATATGGACAAGTTTTACGAGCCATACTGTCACGCAATCGTCACGTAAAAATAGCATTGTGTATTTGCATGAACAAAAAATCCGTTCCACCTCTGATGATGTTTTTCAACAATTGATCAAACAGGGTAACGTGATATTCATTTTTTATGAAGATTGGTGCGGCCCTTGCAAACGCATGACGCCTATTTTTGAAGAATTGGCACAAATGATAGATAATGTTTTATTTATAAAAGCAAAACGATCATTATACAAAGAATTGTTCGATCAATTTGGCCTTTCTACTATTCCAGCCATGATCTTTTTTAAAGATGGTGTTGTTGTTCATGTTCGACCACAATCGGCAACCAAACAAGAACTACAGGAACTTATCAAAAAGCTATTTTTTTAGTTATCCCATTGTGCCATTGAAAGGCACTCCTCCCGCGGCCCCATGAGCTTGCTTGTAGATTGCCCAAGCATATCCTCCCAACAGAATTAAGAATTGTGCAACAAGACCCATGTTTCTGTACAAAATACTTTCATTTTGAGATTCAATATGATTATTTAATACATCAACATGGGTATTACTTACCAAAGAATTAGTCAAAGACGCGACATTATCAGTTGAAGGTCCATCGGTAATAATTTTAAAAACATTTAATACAAGTTCCTCATATTTTTGAGGATCTTTCTTTTGAATTTTACTGTATGCTGCAACTTCATGCTTTTGTGGTTCTTGATCAACCCCATGTAATAAATTACCATAATGCGCAATTACCTGCGGTTCAAGATGAAATTCTTGTAAAAGGTGCGCATACGGTAACAATTCTTGTAATGACAAATTATGACTTTTTGCAAACTGCGACAAAAGAGGACTCACAACGTCAAGTAGTTTTTGCACATCTTCTTCGTTACCCGTAATTTTTGGAGTACTTGAAGATGTAGAAGGTATTTTTTCTTTTGCTTTCCCTTTACCGTCGTCTTTACTGTCACTATTACTACTTTTTGATAAGTTTTGCACTAACTGAGCAACGCCACTCTGTGTTTTAACGGTATCTTGTAAGACTTGTGCTCGGTTTACGACAGCGCTAACTTGAGCAAGAGTTGTTATAGGAGCCTTAGTTGTTCCTTGCTGCGGTATCACTGGTTGCATTGCACCACAAGAATAACTCCACGCAAAACACATTAATACTATATGTGTATTAATATTGTTCATAAACTCTCCCCTTATTTTTTATGTCCCTGTACAATTAGATGAGCCAGTATGAGCTTGGTTATAGCTTGCCCAACACGTCATGCCTATTCCAACCAAAGTTATTACGCCTAACGATAATTGCCAATAAAACAACAATCTCTCTTTGTCTTGCAAAGCTTTTCTTATAATACCAAAATGCGTATCTACCAATGGTGGAGCAGAAAGATCTTCTTCTTTCAATTCTTTCAAGAGCATGCGTAAAAGAATTTCTCTTGTTAATTCATGGTACTTTTCTTCATTGCTTTTCAAGAGATCTTCATATCCTTTTTTTTCATCATCTAATGGTTCTTTGTCATGTTCTTCATGCACCCTTAAAGCTGCTTCTGCCATCACTTTTGGTTCAAGATGTATCTGGTCCGCTAAACTATTCATTAATTCATGAACATTAATACTGCGTCCTTTTTTTGCCCGCGAAAGATGATCTTCTTCTTGATCAGCGCTTTCTACAAGAATTGAATCGGTATTTTTTTTAATGTAGGAAGAAAATTTTTTTTGACTTCTTACGAGCACTGATAGTTCTTCAAAATCGCGAGGAGTTGTTTTATCGCGAGGAGTTACTTTAGGAGTATCTCTGTTGCTTCTTTTAGTAAGAGATGCTACGAGAGTCCGAGCGGCTGGGATAGGCAATGAAATTCCTGCTTTTTTATCATTGCTATCTGGAATGTCAACAGCTTCCATACCATGTACGCCATAATAATTAAAAAATAACAATATGATAAAATATTTTTTTATGTTCATATCACCACTCCTATTTTTCAATTATCATGGTTCAACTATGACACGTACTTTTTTTCAGAGTCAATAAAAAAGCGGACTTTACAAAAAAGCCCGCTTTTTTATTGAAAATATGTATGTTATAAAATTATTCCCACTCCAATGATCCTGCTGTTTGATATTCCGTCACACGGGATTCAAAGAAATTTTTTTCTTTACTTAAATCAGTTGATTGCGACATCCATGGAAACGGATTTTTTGTTCCATATATTTTAGGTAAATCAATCCGTTCTAGTCGACGATCAGTAATGTATTCAACATATTCCATAAATTGTTCAGCATTAATACCCAACATTCCTTGTGGACATGCATCATGTGCATATTCTTTTTCAAGCACAACCGCCTTTTCAATTAATTCAATGATTTCCTGCTGAAAAGACTCCGTCCATATTTCAGGGTTTTCAGCCTTAATGGTGTTAATTAAATCACACCCAAAGGCAAGATGAAGACTCTCATCACGCATAATATATTCAAATTGCTCTCCAATACCTATCATTTTATTTTGTCTTTTTAATGCAAGCATCATCGCAAAACCAGCATAAAAAAAGATCCCTTCCATAATGACATAAAACCCAATCAAATCATGTAAAAAGCGCTGAATTTTTTCTGGTGTGTCGGTTGTAAAAGCAGGATCCAAAATTGATCTTGTCAAGCCTACCACAAAATCGTCTTTTGCTTTAATAGAAGGTACTGATTCGTACATTGTGTATATTTCATTCGGATCTAATCCTAAAGTATCACAACAATAAATAAAGGTGTCTGTGTGAATTGCTTCTTCATATGCTTGACGCAATAAATACTGACGACACTCTGGATTGGTAACATGTTTGTACACCGTTAAAACAAGATTGTTTGCTGTTAATGATTCTGCGGTAGAAAAAAAACCCAAATTCCATAAAATTAATCGTCGTTCTGTATCCGTCAACACAGAAGAAGACTTCCATTGCTCAACATCATATTGCATCGACACTTCTTCAGGTGTCCAGTTATTTGCAACCCCATCTTTGTAATGTTGACGCGCCCACATATAACGCATTGGTAAAATTTTATTTGGATCTACCGTTGAATTATTGATAATGCCATTTTTATTCATAATATTCCTTACATTTATTCTTACTTACTGACAAACTTCACAATCAGGATCAGTTGAAAGAGAACACACTTTTCCTTCAACAATCGATTCATCAGTTGCCAACATTTCCGATTCTTTTGCTGAGATACCATTCTCTGTTGCAGCATTATCTGCCACTTGGACGTTAGGTGATATTGTTACTGCAGGCGCTGCTTCATCCATTTTATAAATACGTTTTTGCGTAAAACCAAACTTATTTGCATCAAGCGTTGATTTTTCTATCTGCGTTGCACCGAGCGTGCGTAAATAATATGTTGTTTTAAGACCATAATTCCATGCTTGCACATAAATATCATGTAATTTTTTCCCTGATACCCCCTGCATGAACACATTATGCGCCATTCCCTGATCAATCCATCTTCCTCGCGCGGCACTTATTTTAATTTGATGCAATGGATCTATTTCAAATGCTTCTTGATATTTATCTTTTAATGCTTGCGGAATACGATCAATTAATTGAACATTACCATCGTAATATTTCAATAGTTCTAACATATCCTGATCCCACAAACCATGAGCCTTTAAATCATCAACAAGATAATGGTTAACAATGGTAAATTCACCACTCATATTTGTTTTTACATAAATATTTTTATAGATCGGTTCAATTGAAGGAAACACCCCTGCAATATTTGCAATGGTTGCTGTTGGCGCAATGGCCATCGTATTAGAATTGCGCATGCCATATTTTTGCACATACTCACGCACAGGAGACCAGTCTAATTTTTCTCCTCTTTTTACTTGTACGCTTATACCGCGCTCTTGCTCTAAAAGATCTATCGTATCTTGTGGAAAAATATTTCTATCCCACTTAGAACCTTTATATGATGGGTAGGCACCGCGTTCTTGAGCCAATTGCGAAGAAGTCAAAATCGCATGATAAGAGATAAATTCCATTAATTCATCCGCAAATTCCAACGCTTTTTCTGATGAAAAATGAATATTTAATTTATATAATAAATCTTGAAAACCCATCATGCCAAGACCAATCGGTCTATGACGAAAATTGGCATTTTCTGCTTCTTTTACCGGATAATAATTAATATCAATGACATTATCAAGCATACGCACCGCTTGCTTAATAGTTGCCCGTAATTTTTCAAAATCAATGTTTCCATCTACAACATGTCGTCCAACATTAATGGAGCCTAAATTACATACTGCCGTCTCATCTGATGAAGTATTTAATAAGATTTCTGTACATAAATTTGAACTATGCACAACTCCTACATGATCTTGCGGCGAACGAATATTAGAAGGATCTTTAAAGGTAATCCATGGATGACCTGTTTCAAATAAACGACTTAACATTTTTCGCCATAATTGCTTAGCAGGTATTTTTTTATACATTTTAATTTCACCAAGCATGGCCAAATCTTCATATTCTTTATAGCGTGTTTCAAACGCCCTGCCATAAAGATGATGCAGATCAGGCGTTTCATGCGGAGAAAATAATGTCCATTGCTCGTCCGCCAGCATACGCTTCATAAATAAATCCGGTATCCAATTTGCGGTATTAATATCATGAGTACGGCGCCGTTCATCTCCCGTATTTTTACGCAAATCAACAAAATCTTCTATCTCCAAATGCCAGGTTTCAAGATACACAACCGCCGCACTTCTACGTTTACCGCTTCTGTTAATTGCTGCAACAACATCATTATTAATTTTTAAGAAAGGAACAACTCCCTGGCTTTCTGTTTTAATAGAATCAATCATTGCACCACATGCACGAATATTACTCCAATCAACAGCAACACCTCCTGACCATTTTGCAAGTTGTGCAGAATCGGAATAACTTTTAAAAATATGATGCAAATCATCTTCGACGGTAGAAAGAAAACATGAACTCAATTGCGGACGGGTCAAACCTGCATGCAACAATGTCGGCGTACTTGGTACATATTCCAATGCCGACATAATCCCATAAAAACGAATCGCTGCTTCATTTTTGTCTGGCTCATTAT
>Ga0070741_10019243_pt1 | contig 10933 bp, 9 predicted proteins | sample Coa_R1_4_FD_66440 | JGI IMG/M metagenome (GOLD analysis project Ga0070741, IMG submission 66440) | Surface soil microbial communities from Centralia Pennsylvania, which are recovering from an underground coalmine fire - Coalmine... | ecosystem: Environmental > Terrestrial > Soil > Unclassified ...
AGATCGTGCATCTCTCTGTCGGCGACGCCAAGAAGCGTCTCAAGGACGTGCCGACCTGCAAGCTGCGTCCCTGGCTGCAGGACTTCTCGCTGCACGGCGTGCATTACGGCCCGGCGCAGGTCAAGGCCCAGATCAAAGCGGTTCGCGACCTGAACATCCACGAATTCCTGCTCTGGAACGCGGGCTGCAAGTATACGGAGGCCGCGCTTGCCAAAGAGGCGTCTCGGCATGTCGTGCGGAATACTGGCAAACCTTAAAAGCAGGCGTTAGGACAAAACCTTCTTCCCAACTCTTAACGCCCACGAGGATGGCATGAGGAGTACGAAAGAGGCGCTGACCAAAGCGTTATAGACGTTGGAGATCGCCGTCGCCAAGGAGAAGCCCTGTGCGACGTTCTTGGCGCGAATAAACTGAATGAAGGAGGAGTGGAAAGCGTAAGAGTGTGTAGAAATACCTTGCCCGGCGAAGGAATTCGCGGCTGCCAAAGCCCGAAGTCGGCCTACGCAGTCTGTCCTACCCCCAACCCCACGGCACGGTCTGTCTGATTCCGAAACGATTCGGGACAGACCGTGCGCCCCTAAAGAGAAGGGGAGTGGAGGCGGCGCAGGCCGACTTCGGGCTTTTCTAGGTGCAGTTTTAACTGCCGCAACAGGTATTTCTACACACTCTAAGTAGCCAGCCCCAATTCGCTCGTAGAAATCGCATGGGCTGCAATCCTAACAAAGTACGAACCAACTACGTGCGGCTGCTTAGGCACTGTGCGGGGTCTGGCCCCGTCTTTGGCTTTGTGGCGCTGATAGCGGCGGAGGACGGGAAGGGTGAACACATCCTCAAGATTCGGGTCGGGATAGCCGTTCTCGGCCAGCCAGTCGGAGAAGTGTCGCAGCCAGCACTGATAGTGCAGGCAGGTGATCTTGGAGAGGCCGCGTTCGTAGCGGATGTGGTTGAGGTAGTCCGTGATGCAGTCGGCGAGTTTCATAACCGGTTCCCTTTCGACGTGGACAGTTTTCCAGGGACGTGGCCGGTGACAGTCGCTCCTCTAACACAGCAAAATGCCACTTAGAGTACGCTCCTCTAAGTGGCATTTTGCTGTCATTAGCTCTCAATAACGGGGCTGACGGGACTTGAACCCGCGGCCTCCGGCGTGACAGGCCGGCACTCTAACCACTGAGCTACAACCCCAGATTGTTACGATACGAAACAGGCAGAGCCTGGGTGGGGAAGAGCCGCAGACCTGTTTCGGATTTCCGCCGCTAGTATACCCTCGCTCGCGCCCGGTGTCAAGAGGGCGCATCGCCTCATCAAAAACCTAATTTTCAGAAATTCGGGTAGTCCTCTCCAACGGTAGGGATCCCTCTCGAACCGCCTGTCGCTGACGAGAGACATCCACACGGTGGAGGAGGACTACCAAGTCGTCGCCAACTGTCAGGATGCTGAGAGCGGCGCCACCGGAAGGAGCCTCGAAGAGAAAATCGAGCGACCAGACATGGCCCGGATGCGTGGCGGCCAGCAGCGGCGTCTTCGGTTTGCCGGGCGGCGTACGCTTCTTGCCGGTTACGGAGCAAGGCGACAGTTGGCTTTACGAACGAACTGGCACAAAATACGCACAAGCCTGAACTCTTACCAAGGCGACAAAGGACAAAAGCGCCGACAGATCGCTCTTCTCGACCGCAGCGATCCAGGCTTCTAGCCCAGGAGCCGCCTTGCTCAGGTCGGTCGCCGTCTCAAAGAGGGTACGGAAGTCTTCTTTGAGACGATGCAATATTCCCAGGTCAGGAGCAACCACAAACAGCGCCTCTAATTTGGCTTTATCGGCTCGGGACAGGTCGGTTTCGTTCCGAACAGGAGCCAGCGGCAGCCTTTGAGGGTTTGTCGCGCGGCTTCCGGAAGGGCGCGCTGGATTTCGCATCGCGCCGTGGTCGCACGCTCGGCCAGGAGCTTCATGACATGAAAGCGATCTGCGACGGGGCGCGCCTGCGGAAAACAGACCTCGGACACTGGAAGATAGGGTTCCCACAACTCCAGCGCCACTTGTTCCACTGCCGCCCGTGCGGAGGCAGACCAGGTGGAGAAACAAGCCAGCAAGGTCTCCTCCTTGCGGTCAGGCAACACGGCGATCACCCGTCCGGTTTGTAACCGAGCTGTTCGCGCGGATTTTGTCATCCAAAACGACATCAGCACGGTGCAGTTCATGATCCTGACGCCCTTGCCGGGAACGCGCTGCTTCACGCCGTTGCGCGAGCAGAGGCGTATATCATTTTTGGCGTACTTCTCCGAGAACATCTTGCTGCGATATAAATTTGTGGCGGATGCACACGGCAGCACGGCTGAAAGCGTAGAAAAGAGGAGAGATTTCTTTCGAGGAGACGTAATGCTGGAGGAGCGCGGAGAGACTTTGGACCTGTCGCCGGAGCGCGATGTTTCCCAGGAGGCGGTTCGCTCCGAGATCGAGGAGTATCTTCATATACGGCAGCAGCGGCGCAGGCTGTTTCCGCGCGCCGCGCTGGTCGGATTTCTGGCGGGGTTGGTCGCGCTGGCTTTCCGGGCGGCGCTGGCAGCCGGAGATGCCGCACGCAACACGCTGATCGCGTGGGCGCATCATGTTCCGCTCTTCGGCTGGATATTTCCGCTCCTGTTCGGCGCGTGCGGGGCCGCGCTCTCGGCGCTGATGGTGCGCCATGTTGCGCCGGAGGCTTCCGGCAGCGGCATCCCTCACATGGAGGCGGTGCTGCACCGTTTTCGGGAGTTGCACTGGCGGCGTGTCCTGCCGGTGAAGTTCTTCGGCGGCGCGTTCGCCATCGGCGGCGGGCTGGCGCTCGGACGGGAAGGCCCGACCGTCCAGATCGGCGGCACGGTCGGCGCGGCGGTTTCCGACTGGCTCAAGGTCGGCGTGCGGGATCGTCTGACACTGATCGCTGCCGGGGGCGGCGCGGGACTGGCCGCCGCCTTCAATGCGCCATTGGCCGGGCTGGTCTTCGTGCTGGAAGAGCTGGTCAAAGATTTCCGGCCTGCGGTCTTTGGCGCGGCGTTCCTTGCCTCCGCAATGTCAGATATCATCGTGCGTTTTGCTTCCGGGCAACTGCCGGTCTTCACGATACCGAGCTACCCCGTGCCGCCGCTCTCGGCGCTGCCCGCGTTCGCTGTCTTGGGGATCGCGGCCGGTCTGCTGGGCGTGGTCTATAACCGCAGCCTGCTAGGGACCCTGAGCCTCTTCGGCAGGCTGCCTGAGCAGAGGGTCGTTCCGGCGGCGGCGCTGGTCGGGGCTGCCGCCGGGCTGATCGGCTGGTTCTCCCCGATAGCTGTCGGCGGCGGGCATCCTCTGGCGGAGATGTTTCTGCAAGGCCGCGCCGTTCTCGCCGCCATTCCGCTCTGGTTCCTGCTGCGTTTTGTCCTCTCGATGGCGAGCTACGGGACGGGCGCTCCGGGCGGTATCTTTGCGCCGCTTCTGGTGCTGGGCGCGCTGCTCGGCCTGGGCGTGGGAGAGGTCACCCGGCTGCTGTTTCCAGCCCTGGTTCCGATCCCGGCCATCTTCGCGGTCGTCGGCATGGCGGCCTACTTCACGGCCATCGTGCGCGCGCCGCTGACGGGCATCGTCCTCATTCTGGAGATGACCGGCAACTATGCGCAGATGCTTCCGCTGCTGGTGGCCTGCTTCTGCGCCTATCTGGTGGCGGAGGGGCTGAACGAACTGCCGATCTACGAAAACCTGCTGGAACGCGACCTGCTGCAGGGGCGTCCGCTGCCGGACCTGCGCGAGCCGATGGTGCTGGAGCTGGAGGTCGAGCCGGGCGCGCCGTTTGCCGGGAAAGAGGTGCGGGCGCTGGGACTGCCGCCGGGCTGCATCCTGGTAAGCTGCCGGGAAGGAAACCGAGAGTGGGTTCCGACCGCCGCGACGCGCCTGGAACCGCATGTACGGATCACGGCGGTCATCTCCCCGGAGGCCGCAAACAGCGTCGAAGCCCTCCGGCGGGGCTGCGAAGCGCCCGATTAGCGGCCCCCCTCCCTGGCCCCCAAGAACAAGAGGGAGGGAGAAGAGGGCGCAGCTGCGCCCAGCGGGGTGAGTGAGGGCCAACCGCAAACGCCTGTTTAGCGATCACGGCCTTTCTGCAACGGATAGGGCGTAAGGTCGGGGTCGGCCAGGCCGAGCAGCCGATAGGCGGCAGCGCGGAGCAGAGGTTCGCACTCCGGCGTGAACATCAGCGTGCCGTAGTATTTGTAGGCGTCCTGGACTTCATAGCCGCCGCGCGCATATTCGGCGGCGGTCGGCACATAGCCCCAGCAGCCGTTCGTGTAGCTCAGCGAGAGGACGGGCGCGGACGACTGCGCCGAAAAGTCGCGCTGGTACTGTACGAACATTTCGGCAGGGAAACCGAGAATCTGGACGCCGCCGAGCGTGAGCCGCTGAATGGCAAAAGGCTGCTTCTCCGCGAAGTTCGGGCGGGCGGCGATCTCGCGGGCCGCTTGCGCCCAGGCCACACGCCCCTCGTAGAAAATCAGATGGCCCGGACTGGCTTTGGCGGCGCGCTCGCGTTCCAGGGTCGCTTCCCACTCCGCGATCTGCCGCTCGCACTCCTCGACGGACGGCGGGGGCAGGAGCGGCAGTTCCACCGTCTCCTCCGCCGCTTCCAGCGTCTCCCCCAGATGGCCGTGCGCATTCCATCGGGCCGTGTGCGCGGCATCGGCGATGGCGCGTCCGTTCGCCTCGACCGCCTCCCAGGTAAGCCGCCGGTACGGATTGATGTCCCCGCAGCAGCCCTGCAAGCTGAACGGCAGCGCGTCGGGAGCGATTCCTGAGTCGCCGCCCTCCGCGCGGAAACGCGCCTTGAGATGGGCTACGGCTGCCCCCGGCCACTCGGCGGTGATGGCAAGATTTTCGCCGCCGAGCGTCGTCGGGTGGCAGGCATGGCAGAACAGCAGCGCCAATGTCTGCCCGTCCGTCCCGTTGACGCAGAGCGTCTGCACGACCGGCGCGACCGGCCCGCCGTAGTCCTCGCCGAGAACGGTGCGCCCGTCGGGGAGCGTCTGCCGCCGGTTGACGCCGATCTGCGCCGCGCTCTCTCCGTAGGTCAGATGGACGGGCTGCAGCCGTTCCGCCGCCTGCTTCGCCACCCCGATCAGCTTGCGCGTCAGCACATCTATATACGCCTCGTCGCGCGGCCCCATGGAGCGGTAGAGGCGTACAGTCGGCCCGCCGTGCGTGTGCGTGCAGTGCAGCATGACCGCTTCCGGCGCAAGGCCCGCCTGCGCCGCAAGAGCCTCGCGCACGCGCTCCACCACGTCCATGTCCAGGCTGATCAGGTCCATCGCAAGCAGCGCGACCCGCCGCACGCCGTTATCCAGCACGAGCGCGCGGGCGTAGAGTTCGTCATGGATGCGGACGGCCCCGGTCGGGCGGAAGCCGTAGCCGCTCATCCAGACGCCTGGCGGCGGGGTGATGTTGGTCTCGCAGACTCCGGCATACAGCGGCATGTTCTTCTCCTGTCTTTCTCCGTGTCTCCGTGCCTCTGTGGTTCAAACTGTTTTAGCGGGCGGTGGGCAGGCCCGTCACGGCGATCCGTCCGAGCTTGTTGCCGTACTGCTCGGTGAAGTAGACCGCGCCGTCGGGGGCGATGCAGATGTCTTCCGGGCCGCTATCGGCGGTGGGAATGGCGAAGTCCAGGACGGTCGCGGTTCCGGCAGGAAGGACCCCGATCCTGGACGACTGGAACTCGGTGAACCAGACGTTGTCCGCGCGGTCCACCACGATGCCCGCCGGAAGCGCATTCGGCGTGGGCAGCGGGAACTCCTGCCAGGTATTGGCGGCGGGATCGTAGAGAGCGATGGCGTTGCCGCTCTGTTCCGTCACCCAGAGTCGCCCGCGCGAGTCCCGCGCGATATTGGTCGGGGTGACATTGCGGCGGGGCAGCGGGAACTCCTGGAACTGCCCGTTGGCGTAGCGCGCGATCTGGTTATCGTCCAGTTCGACGAACCAGACGGCGCCATCCGGGGCGACCAGCAGGCCGTCCAGAGCCGCGCGGGAGTTCGGCAGGGGAATCTCCGTGATCTGGTTGGTCGCCGGGGAGATGTACGCCAGGCGGCCTTTGCCCGCGCCGCCCTCGTAGCCCTCGGTGAACCAGGCCGTGCCGTCCGGGGCGAGCGCCAGGTCGCCGGGCGCGGCGTTGGGCGTGGGAACCGGAATCTCGGTCACCTGCCCGGTCGCCATGTCCACGCGGACGATCTTATTGCCCTCGACCTCGGTGACCCAGACGATGCCGCGCGCGCTGTCCACCGCGATGCCGTCCATCTCGCTATTGGGGGTGGGGACGGGGTAGCCGGTATAGACGCCGTTCGGGGTCATCCGCCCGACCTCGTTGGAGTGGTGCTGCGCGAACCAGACATTGCCCTGGTCATCGCTGCGCAGGTCGTCCGGCCAGCTTCCCGGAATCGCGGCGGCAGGCACATTGCTGTTCACCGGAACCGGGAACTCCTGGAAATGGGCGGCAGGCGGCGCGGTCACCGTGCCGCCTCCCCCGCAGCCCGTCAGCGCGCCCAGGCAGATCAGCGTGAATGTCAGAGGATGGAAGAGAGTGGGTCGCAAGACGGTTGCTCCGCAGAATGGATTTAGAGGGTCAGCGCCGGGAGGACGTTGGCGCGGGTACGGCCTCGTCGCCGGGAACATGAAGCAGTTCCGGCACGGTGACGCAGCGATAGCCGCGCGCCTTCAGCCCGTCCAGAATCAGCGGCAGCGCCGCGACGGTCGCCTCCCGATGCTGGCACGCGCCATCGTGCATCAGGAGGATGCTGCCGGGCCGGACGATGCGCAGGGCGCGGGCGGCCAGGGCGCGCGGCGTGTGAACCTCGTGATGCTCGACCGCGACCGACCAGAGAATGAGGCGGTCGCCCTGCCGCCGCGCCTCCCGAAAGATGGTCGGGTTCCAGTCGCCGCGCGGCGGGCGGAACAGGTGCGTGCGCAGGTGCAGCGTGGTCTCCAGGCAGGTCTCGCAGCGCCCTATTTCTAAAGAGACCTGACGGCGCGACTCGTGATCCAGATAGGGATGCGAACAGGTGTGGTTGCCGACGACATGCCCCTCCGCGACCTCTTCACGCGCCAGGTCGGGATACGCCTGCACCTGCCTGCTGACGTCAAAGAAAGTCGCCTTTACGCCATACTGCCGCAGGATCGCCAGGATGCGCGGGGTATAGCGCGGGTCCGGGCCGTCGTCGAACGTGAGCGCGACCACCTTCTGCCGCGTGTCGGCTTTCCAGAGGATGAATCCGGAGTGAGATTCGCGCCACCATTCCGCGAGCGTGAAGCCGCGCCAGGTGACCGCGCACGCGGTCAGACCCAGTCCGGCCAGCATCCCGCCAAGAAGGAGACAGATTTTCGCCGCGTGAAGCGGCTGTCGGTGCATCATCGGTTGGGAGAAAGGCGGGCCGCAGGGTAGACTGTTATTGCGTGGAGTCTACCTTTGCAGCGGGCATTTGTCAAGCGGGTGTTCAGGAGCAAAAGCATCATGTGGACTGTTGAGCGGGCGTTGGAGGCGATCCTGGCGCGGGCGGGGCGGCTGCCGGAGGAGCGCGTGCCTCTGCTGGAGTCGCTGGGCCGCGTGCTGGCCGAAGAGATCGCCGCCGATATAGATGTGCCGCCCTTTGACAACTCGGCGGTGGATGGCTATGCGGTGCGCGCCGAGGACACGGCGGGAGCGACGCCAGACGCGCCGGCGCTGCTGCGCACGCTGGCCGATGTGCCTGCCGGGGCGCTGGCGGCGGAGGCGGTCACGGCGGGAACGGCGGCGCGCGTGATGACCGGCGCGCCCCTGCCGCCCGGAGCCGACGCGATGGTGATGGTGGAGGATACGCGGCCTGCCGAAGCCGGCCGCGTCGCGATCCTGGAAGCGGCCCGGCCCGGAGACCATATCCGCCGGGCGGGCGAAGATGTGCCGCGCGGAACCGTTGTGCTGAACGCCGGAACGCGCCTCCGCGCCGCCGAGATCGCGATGCTGGCGACGATGGGCCGCGCGACCGTGCGGACGGTGCGCCCCGCGAAGGTGGCGGTCCTCTCGACGGGCGATGAGGTCGTGGACATCGCGGAGGGCGTAATCCCGCCGCCGGGCAAGATTCGCAACAGCAACCGCTACGCGCTGGCGGCTCTGGTGCGCGAGGCCGGGGCTATCGTCCACTCGCTGACGCACATTCCCGACGAACCCGCCGCCACGGAAGCGGCCCTGCGCGCCGTCTCCGACCCGCAGACGGGGGCCGATGTCATCGTCACGGCGGGCGGCGTGTCCGTGGGCGACCGCGATTTCGTCAAGCCCGCGCTGGAGAGACTGGGGCGGCTGGAACTCTGGAAAGTGGCGATGAAGCCGGGCAAGCCGCTGGCCTTCGGCGGCATCGGAGACGCGCTGTTCTTCGGGCTGCCCGGCAACCCGGTCTCCGCGATGGTGACATTCGAACTGTTCGTGCGCCCGACGCTCTGGAAGCTGGCGGGCCGCGCCGACCTGCATCGTCCGCAGGTGCAGGCCGTTCTCACGGAGGCCGTGCCGCACACGCCGGGCCGCCGCGAATATGTCCGCGCCATCACGACGACGCAGGACGGGCAGTTCGTCACGCGGCCCACGGGTGCGCAGGGTTCCGGCATTCTGCACTCCATGACGCGCGCCAACTCGCTGCTCATCGTGCCGCCGGAGTCGGCGGGATTGGAAGCGGGCGAGTCGGCGGCGGTTCTGCTGCTGGAGTGAGGATCAGGGAAACTCGCGGCGCGGGCGCACGACCGTCTGGCCGTCGTCCTCGATGAGCGGATGATGGTAGACGTAGGGCGGCTCCAGCACGGCGCGCTGCGCCTCCGTCAGTTCCTCGACCCACTCCGGGAACTCGCTCCGGTAGACGCCGCCCGCGAAATGCAGGTATTTGGGCGAGTAGCGGTAGAGCAGCGAGCGGCGCTCCTGCTTGCCTTTCCAGAGCAGCGTGCCGTGTGTCGTCGCCTCGTTGAAGATGAGCAGGTCGCCCGCCTTGCACGCCGGGTTGACGATGAGTTCCCGGTCGCTCTCCCACTCCAGGATTTTGCGCGGGCAGGGGTAGTTGGCCTTGTGGCTGCCGGGAATGCAGCAGAAGCCGCCATCGCCGGGGTTCACGTCCGCAAGCTGGTACTGGAACACGACCATGCCGCAGCGCATGACGCCGTTCTTGAAGATATAGTACTGCACGCCGTCGAAATTGTGTCCCGGCCCGTGCAGGATCAGTCCCTCGGAACCCTCGCCGCCGCAGAGCATAAAGGGGGAGTGATCCATCCGCCAGCCGCGCCCCAGCATCGTGTTGAGATAGGGAATGGCTTTCGGATGGGCCAGCAGTTCGCGGAACGGCTCGCACCAGGGCGACTCCCAGGTCAGCATCCCGCCGAAGTAGCCGCGCTTTTTCCCGGTGCGCAGCGTCGTCGAGTCGCCGGTATTCGAATTGCCGTCCTCGCCTCGCTTCTCTGCGTTGGCGTCGAAGGCTGCGTTCAGCCGGGCGACCTCCTCCGGCGTCAGAAAGTCGCGCACGACCAGAAAGCCCTGCACGTCGAACAGGTACTTCTCGCGCTCATCCATCGGGAATATCTCCTATTGGCCCCTTCCCTAACCCTTCCCCAAGAACAGGGAGAGGGTTAGGAAGAGGGGGCTTGTTTCCTTTATGCTTCGCCGCAGGCGCATTCCTTGCCTGCCTTTGGCACTAAATTCGGTCTTTGCGTGACAAAAGAGGAAATGGCCGGTATATCCCGTTGAAACGCGACCTGTAGTTCTGTAGACAGGGAATCATGGATTTATCAGACGACGAGATCCTCCGACGAGTGCAGCGCGGCGAGCGGACGGAATATCTGGAGATATTCGACCGCTACTATGCGCGCATCGAAGGTTATGCACAGCATCAGCTACGGAACGCGGAGGCCGCGCGGGACATCGCCTCCGAGACCTTCCTGCGCGCCTACCGCCATGTCGACTCTTTTCGGATTGGCGAGCAGATGTCGTACCTGGGCTATCTCTTCCTGGTCTGTCGGCGGCTTATTTTGACGGAGCGGCAGCGCGCGCGTTCCACCCCGGTCGTCTCCTGGGATCAGGTCGCGCCGGAGACACGGGATGCGGAAGAGCGTCTCGCCGATACAGAGGCGCTGCCTCTGGAGCAGTTGCTGGATGCCGAGAAGCGCGCGATGATCCAGCAGGCGCTGCATCAGCTTTCTGTAGAAGATAGAGAGATCATTCAACTGGCGTTCGAGCGGGACCTGTCCCGCCGGGACATCGCCGAGATCCTGGGGAAACCCTCGGTCAGCGCCGTGACCTCTCACCTCCATCGAGCCATGCAAAAATTGCGAGCCGTTCTGCTACAGCAAGGCTATTTTGCGGCGGTTCAGGAGACGGAACGGGAAACACGCTAATGGCATCCAACGAAGAACAAGCGGGCGAGCTGCTCTGGAGATATATCGAGGAACTGAAGCAGGCCGATAACCCGGACGACTTCCACTTTGTCGCCCGGACACCGGTAAACCCGGCGGAGATGGCGGGCCTGCTCCCGGTCGCCGACGCCGTTCTCCAGACCTTGAAGGCCGATATTTCCTCGGAGGAGGGGCGGACGGCGGCGCGCGCCCGGCTCGTCGAGACTATTCGTACCGAGCGCGCCGCTTCTGAGCAGCGCAACGGGCATAGCGCGCGCAGACGTTTCACCTGGCCGCAGTTCGCCTGGAATCGACAGGCCGTCCTCGTGATGATCCTGCTGCTGCTCCTACTGACCGCTATCGGGCTGGCGATGTGGCAGGACTACCAGCGCAGTTGCCATGCAAGCGGCCCGCCGCAGAGTTCCGGGCCTGCCTCCAGCTCGACTCTCCGCGTGCAGCCGATGGCGCTGCGCGCTTCCGGCGTCCCCTCGCTAGAGGCGGCGTTACAGCCTTCCTTCCAGAAAGGCAGTCGTCTGCGACCCGTACTTTCAG
>Ga0070741_10019244_pt1 | contig 10932 bp, 7 predicted proteins | sample Coa_R1_4_FD_66440 | JGI IMG/M metagenome (GOLD analysis project Ga0070741, IMG submission 66440) | Surface soil microbial communities from Centralia Pennsylvania, which are recovering from an underground coalmine fire - Coalmine... | ecosystem: Environmental > Terrestrial > Soil > Unclassified ...
AGCCGCTCTTTGAGCAGACGGCGGAGCCGCATTTCGAGGGAATCGCTGTTGGAGGGCAACCGGAAGTGAAGATCAAGAAACCGGTGATTCACGGACTTAAGGGAAAGAGTGAATCCCGAACGGCCGTTCAGCTGCCCCTTGGCTTGCGCAAAACCGGTCATTGAATGAACAGGCATGACTATTCTGGCAGCGACCCCGCAGTCTGAACTTTGCTTTCGATGTCAACAAATTGCAAATCATGCAAGCGACGATAAGTACCAAGCCGCGTCATCAGATCTTCGTGGCTGCCTACATCGGTAATCGCGCCGCTCTCCAACACCACGATGCGGTTGGCCCGCCGCACAGTGGAGAGCCGGTGAGCAATCACCACCACCGTGCGACCGGTCATCAGATTGGCCAGGGCGGACTGCACCAACGCTTCTGACTCGCTATCCAGCGCGGATGTGGCCTCATCAAGAATCAGAATCGGCGCGTCTTTCAGCAACGCTCGTGCGATCGCCAGCCGCTGCCGCTCGCCCCCGGAAAGGCGCACCCCGCGTTCTCCGATCACGCTGTTGTAGCCCTCCGGGAGTTGCATGATGAATTCGTGCGCCAGGGCAGCCTGGGCAGCATCCGTAACTCGCTCCTGCGAGATGTGGGGCTGCCCATATGCGATGTTGTTTCGCACCGTATCGTTGAACAGGACAGTCTCTTGCGTGACTATGCCGATCTGCCCGCGCAACGAGCTCAAGGTCACGTCCCGCACATCATGGCCGTCAACCAGAAGCCGGCCACCGGTAACGTCATAGAAACGGGGAATCAGGTGAACCAGCGTACTCTTCCCTGCGCCGCTGGACCCGACCACTGCCAGCACTTCGCCAGCCTGCACCTCAAGCTGGATGTCGCGCAGGACCTCGCGTGACTCCCCATTCTGACCGCCATAGGTGAAGCTGACGTGATCGAATCGAATGCTGTGTTCAAACGGCGGCAAGGTACGAGCATTGGATTTTTCCAAGACGGTGTCGGAAGCGTCCATGAAGGTAAAAATGGAAGACGAGGCCCCCAAAGCTTGCTGGAAGTTATTGTTGAATCCTGCGAACTTGCGGACTGGCTCGTAAAGCTTGTAGACGGCCACCAGGAATGCAACATAAGTGCCGGGCGTAAAGAAATGAATATTCACCAGGTTGCGCCCCAGCAATAGGAGGAGCGCGAGCGCTGCGGCGCCGAAGAAGTCCATCAGTGGGGAGCTGGTCGCAGCGGTTGCTACAGAACGTAGATTGGCACGTAGCAGGCGGCGGGCCGCGACTCGGAACCGGCTGCTTTCCCAGGCTTCCATGCTGAACGCCTTGACGATGCGATTGCCGGTGATGCTCTCGTGCAGGATGTTCTGCACATCCGCCAGATTGTCCTGACCGCGGCGAGTCGTGTGCCGGACTCGGCGGCCGATTCGGTTTGCCGAAAAAACTATGAAAGGAATGAATGCAACCAACAGAAAGGCGAACTTTCTGCCCAAAACAACGACCAACGCGGCGATGAATATTAGCGTAAAGACCTGCTGCAAAAACTCGGCAAGCGTAGTAGAGAGAGCAAACTGCACACGCTCGATGTCGTTGATGATGGTAGAGACCAGCGTCGCCGTGGAGTGCCGCTGAAAGAATGCGGCCGACCGACGCAGAATGGCGTTATACAGGTCATTCCGCAGATCGGTAATAACGCTGTATCCGGCGTAATTTACGAGATAAGTGCCGGCATAATCGCAAATGCCTTTCAGGAAAGTGGCCCCCACCATCGCGAAGGCCACCATTGACCATGGGTTCTGAAAATGCGTGGGCACAAGGTGGCGTAGATAGATGGTGTGATTGGTCCCGGGAAAAGTAAACAACGCCAATTGTCTGGATTGCGACGCAGGGTTCAGAACACTATCCAGGATTGGGCCGATCAGTAAAAGGCGGAAGGCATCGAACAATCCCACCAATGCCATCAGTACAACGGAAGCGAACAGTGGCACAGTGTACGGCTTTACATAACGTAGAAGGCGTGTCAGCCGGCGCATAGGCCCGCTCCAAACGGTGCGTACTCAGCGCAACTTACAAGCTGCTCTTGAAGGACCATCTTCAGGTTGACACAATTCGGCTGGGGTGAAGTTTGGCTTTGCACAGGTTAAGCAGCATTTTACTGGAATAGTCACTGTGGGCGACTACTAAAGGTAGGAGACAGTGACTTTGCCCCACCGATTCAATCACTTCCCGGGTACCCAAGCGAGCCCATCGGAGCCTTGGCCGGCAGCGATGGTCTTCTCTACCGCCCAGTTACCGAGATTGATAGCTAGGACTTTGCCGCCCTTAAGACAGGAAACGTAGGCCACTCTGCCATCTGCCCGGACCAGAATTTCCGACGGCCAGTCGGGCACGTGAATGGTGTGTTCCAGTTTGAATTCGGGCAGACTTAAGGCCACAACCTTGTTGGCGGAGGGCAGCACCACCAGCAAGCTGCGGCCATCCTGGGTTGGTTCGCCCGCAAAGCCTATCGCCGGCAATTGGATCCATCGCGCAAGTTGGTTGGTGTCGGTATTAATAACGGCCATCCGTGGTTGGTCTTGGTCGAACGTAAATACCTGTTTTCCGTCAGCAGAGATTGCAATCCGCTGAACTTTTTTGGCAAGCGGGATCACGGCCACCGTCTTTTTGGCGTGAAGGTCCACGACGCTAACGCTTCCTGCGCCAACATTCGAAGTGAACGCGCGCTTTCCGTCAGGAGAAATGACGAACATATGCGATTCCTCCTGACCGGTGGGAACGGAGCCTACAACTTTCCTGATTTTTGTATCAACAATATAGATTGCATTTGCCAACTCAGCGCTGACGTAGAGCAGGCCGTCAGGTCCGAACGTGGCACGATGCGGGCGCACGGGTTTTTCCAAATCAATGCTGCCCACCAGTTTTCGCTTTGCCAGATCAATCACATCAATGGTGTGTCCGTCGGTCCCCGGTTTGCCCACTCCGGAGTTACCGTAAATTGGAACATAGGCGAAGCGGCCATCGGGCGAAACCGCTACCTCGTGGTCGTTGACTCCCACCGGAATTGTTGCGAGTTGCTGGCCGGTTTCCGGCTCAATGACCATCAAGGTGTGCTCGCCCTGGTTCGCCACCAGCAGGAGGCCAGCGGCGGCGTGGGTTTTAGGTTCTTTCGCTCGGACTATGGGCGCTATGATGCAAAGGAGCAGCAGAAGCGAAACCGGAAAGCGAAGTCCCAAGATTCCTCCTGATAAGTTTACGGATAAAAGCCACCCGCAGAACTCTCTCATTTCGGACTGTCCCGGTGGACCACCTTCAAACGATATCCCGCCTTCCGCAATCGCTTGGCCACGTCTTCGGCAATCATCACCGAGCGGTGCTGTCCTCCGGTGCAGCCGAAACCGATCGTCAAATAACTCTTTCCTTCACGCAAATAGTGCGGCAGCAAGTAAACCAAGAGATCAGAGATACGGTTAATGAACTCCTGCGTTTGTGGAAACGAGCGGATGTACTTGGCAACTTTTGGGTGACGTCCCGTGTAAGGCCGGAATTCAGGAATAAAGTGCGGGTTGGGAAGAAAACGTACATCAAAGACTAGATCGGCATCCTCGGGAACACCGTGCTTGTATCCGAAACTGACGCACGAGACCAGAATGTTCTTGCCCTTGGAGTCTGACTGAAAGCGCTGCATCACATGCGCGCGCAGTTCGTGCACGTTGAACTTGGAAGTATCGATCACCAGGTCCGCAACCGCCCGGATAGGACGCAGATGGCGCCGCTCCGACTGCAATGCCGCTTTGACGGGCTCCCTGGTGCCGAGCGGATGCGGCCTACGCGTCTCGCTGAAGCGCCTCAGCAGGATGGCATCGCTGGCCTCGAGGAAGATCACCGTCGTCGGAAGCAAGCGCCCGACCGACTTGATTAACGAAGGCAAACGGTCTAAATGCTGCCCTTCACGGACGTCTACCACAATCGCGGTACGGGTAATTTCCTCGGAGTTCCTGACCAGGTCTGCGAAACGAGGAATTAAATCCACCGGGAGATTGTCAACGCAGTAGTAGCCCAGATCTTCGAAGGTATTGAGGACGCTGTCCTTCCCTGAGCCGCTCATGCCGGTAATGATTACCAGGGCGCGGCCAGCACGGCTTCCTTTACCGTCACGGGAGACGGAGAGTGCAGCTGTGGGATTTACCTTGCGTTTGGTCGCTTGGGAAATGCGGCGCAACGCCATGAGCGGATGTTAGCAGGAAACTATAGAAGATAACCACAGAGGAGATACCCCTCACTGTTCCTCGGTGATCAGAAGCTACGGGGCCTCGATCAACTCCATTTTGCCCTCTTTAGTGCGGTGCAGCACCATGACCTTGCCACTGAGATCGCGGAACACAAAAACATCGCGATCACGGAATTGCGCTTCCTTAATAGCCTCCTCGATAGTCAGCGGGCGAAGCGCGACCGATTCCTGAGATTTCACCAGGTGAGCTTCCGTGGTACGGGAAACCATGGGAAACTTATGCACTACGACCGGCACGGCGGTGGTCGCGTTCACCCCGACTGCGATTTGTAATTCTTGCCGAGGGGCTTCGCCATTCCACTTCTTGTGCGGGTGCCGCTTCTTGGTCCTCCAGCGGGCCTTGTACTTGAGGGCTTGCTGCTCGACTCGCTCCATCGCTTCACCAATGGCCGCCATCATGTCGGATGCCTCGGCCAAACCAACTAACTGTTGATTACGCGGGCTAATAGTGATTTCTGCCCGGTGACGGTGCTTCTCAACTGCAAGAATCACTTTGGCCGGAAAATTATTACCCAAAATCTTTTCGATTTTGACTAAGCCACTTTCAACTGTCTCGCGGATTCGGGGAGTTATTTCGAACTGCCTGCCGGTATATTCAACGTTCATCAACCGCCCCTTCTGGTTCGGGATTATTCAGTACGGGGTTGCAGTTAATTTTTTACCCTGCGCTGGTGGGTACTCGGGATGCGCATGTCTTCCCGATATTTCGCGACCGTGCGGCGAGTGACCTGTATTCCCTGCGATTGCAGGATGCGGGTGATCTGCTCGTCGGTCAACGGTCTGGCGGGATCCTCGTCATCAATCAGTTTCTTGACGCGACGTTTCAAAATCAGCAACGAAGTTGCGCCGCCCTCAGGACCATTTACGCTCTCGCTGAAGAAATATCGTAATTCAAACACACCCTGTGGAGTGTGAGCGTACTTATTCGCGACCGCCCGGCTCACGGTGGAAGGGTGCACTCCGATCTCCTCCGCCACTTCTTTGATCATCATGGGTTTCAGCGCATCAATACCGCGGTCCAGGAATTCCGCCTGGCGGGCAATGATGGAATAACAAACTTTGAGGATGGTCTGCTTGCGCTGCTCAATGTTCTTGATGAGCTGAATGGCAGACTTGTAGCGCTCCTTGACGTAATTGCGAACGTCTTTCTCGGCGGCATCCCGATGCAGAAGCCGGCGATACGCTGGGTTCAACCGTAATTGCGGGACATCATCTTCATTCATCAGCACCAGATACTCATCGCCCTGCTTTACGAAAGCGACGTCTGGCTCGATTAACCGTGGCTGCACCGCGTTGTAGCGCAGGCCTGGCCGCGGGTCGAGCGTCTTAACGAACTCCACCGCCTGCATAACGGCTTCGAGCGGCCTGCCGATCGCCTTTGCCAGCTCCTTGTACTGCTTGTTCTGAACTTCTTTCAGGTGATCATTAATCACGGCCGCGCAGTCCTTCAGTAACTGCTCGGTTGCAGCCGCATCACCGTTCTTTATCTCGCGATGAATCTGCTGGTGATACTTGATCTGGGCCAGGAGGCACTCTCGCAGATCACGGCAGGCCACACCCACCGGATCCAGCTGGCGTACCACTTCCAAAGCCTCATGGAGCGCAGCGCGATCAAAAGCAGCGGGACCGCTCGGGATTGCCCCGCCAGCGGTACTCTGGCCGACTTCGTCAGCACTGGCAGCCTCGGCCGAAAGTTGAAGGCCCTCCGGGTCGGCGGGTGGACCACTGCTCGAGAAATCAGGAACTGCGTTGGCCTCTTTGAGCGCCGCGGATTCTAAGCTCGCCGGTGTCTCTTCAGTACTCGTTTCCTGCGACTCAACGCGATTGAAGAAAGCCTCATCCGGAGAGCCTCCATTGCGCCCAGCAGAGATCTGCGAACCCGCCACTGAAGCACTTCGGCGCGCCACGGCTTTCTCTGGTTCGTGCGCCGCGGCGAGCAGTTCTTCATCAGTGGCCAGCAGATAGCCATCCTCATTCAAGTTGCCAATGACCAACTCCGCAGCGGCGCGCACCTCTTCGCGAACCTGGAGGGAGCCTAGTTGCCACAGCAGGTGGTCGGTCAGTGTCGAAGGTCGGGACAGGAAATTCTCAAAAGACGGCTTTTCGATGGACTCCATCTCGCCCTGGCTGCGGTAGCCGGGATCGAGGTAGTCCTGAAAGAACGAGCCAAAATCAATCTCGTCAAACGGATCTTTCTTTTCTTCCTGGACGGTGGGTTCATCAGCGGCCGCAGTGCGTTCCCGCTCTTCTTCTTTGCTGGCAATGTCATCAATGAGCGGAACGGTGGAATCCAATTCTTCCAGGACGGGATTCTCCACGATCTCGGCATTGATCATGTCCTTGAGCTCAAGCTTGTTGAGCGCAAGCACGCTGACCATCTGCACAAGCCCCGGCGTAAGGATCTGCCGTTGGGTGACCTTCAGATTCAGCTTGGGTTGTAACAGCACCATAATTGCCGAAGGAGCACTATCAGATTACACCAGCCGTCAGCCTCCCCCCAAGCCATTGAGGGGAACTCTGATGACGTCCGTAACCCTTAGTTTTCAATATGATCCATGCAGCTGACCAGTTTCCGATCTTGCTGCCGCTGTCTTCCCGAGGCTCGCCAATGCGCCTTAAGAAAACGCCTGAAACGCAACTCAAACCAGCGAAAAACTCTCGCCTAAATAAACCCGCCGCACTTCGGAATCATTCCCTAATTGTTCGGGAGAACCGGCACGGAAAATACGGCCTTCGTTGATGATGTAAGCGCGATCGGTGACCGAGAGCGTCTCCCTCACGTTGTGGTCTGTGATGAGTACGCCGATGCCGCTCGCTTTCAGATCAAAAATAATTTTCTGTAAATCGAGAACCGCAATGGGATCGATGCCTGAAAAAGGCTCGTCCAGCAAGATAAAGTTCGGAGAAATGCACAGGCAGCGCGCGATTTCCACACGCCGGCGTTCGCCTCCGGAAAGCGCCGTTCCCTTATTTTTGCGAATGACTCCCAGCCCCAGTTGATCAATCAGCCGTTCCATGCGCTCGCGCCTCTCGTGCCACGACATCGGCTGCGCTTCGAGGACTGCGAGGATATTTTCTTCGACCGTTAGCTTGCGAAAGACTGAGGGTTCCTGGGGGAGATAACTGATGCCGTAATTGCGGGCCCGCAGGTACATGGGCACCCGCGTGATCTCTTCACCATCAATCAGGATCCGGCCGGACTCTGGCGGGGTAAGCCCCACAACCATGTAAAAGGTAGTGGTTTTACCGGCGCCGTTGGGCCCCAGCAATCCAACAACCTCTCCTTGATTTACCTGCAGGGAAACGTCTATGACTACTCGCCGGCCCCGGTACGACTTACCTACCTCGTCCGTCGCCAGCGTATGCATTTACTTCGGCCTTGTTTGGGTAATAGCGGGGGAAGTGCCTTTGCTTTCTACGAGAACCCTATCATCGTGACTATAGAAAGTCAACGAATCGCCGTTCACAGAGCCACGTTCGGCATCAAAAATGCTAGGGTTTCCGCCCGTCAGCACGTACTTCGCCTGCGCTGCCGTGTAAACCAGATGGTTTCCCGTGGCCCGGCGACCTGGCTGCTGCACAACAACATGCCCGTCTGCCACCACGTGATCAATCTGGCTGGGTGTATCGTCGGAACCCTTAGCGCTTTCTCTCGCCGCAGGGCGCTGTCCGCGTGGCAATAGATAGGCGATAGCGTCATCCGCCGTGACTGTGCCTTGCGCGCTGCGCATCACCACCCCGCCACTGAAATGTGCTCGACGTTGCGGATCCGAGTAATCCAGATGATTGGCGGTGACGTGGGTTTGACTGATTGCTCCTGTGGCCTCAGTCTGCAGAAAGAGCGTGTCCACCCGCTGCGGGAAAACTCCCTCCGCCAACATACTGCGGTCGGCGCGATTGAAAGTAATGGCGGGTGCGCGGACTACGTTACCTCCCTGCCATAAGCGGGCGCCGCCGGAATAAACGGCAAGATTACTGTTGCGATCAGCCGTCATGGAGGCGGAAACAACGTGAATGGGGTCGGATGAAGCCAGCATGGCGCCGCCGGGCTGGGGTTTCAGTTCGCTGTAGGTTGTCTTGACGTGACCGTTCGCAAGCGCCTGTCCGCTCTGGCGATTCATGCGAAGAACATCCGCCGTAGTGGTCATGCTCTTTTCAACAATCCGTGGAGATCCGTTCAGGGTCAAGATCATGTCTGACGGCGTGTACGTGCCCTTGTCCGCCCAAGCTTCGCGTTGACCTTCGACGTAATGCACCTCGCCGGTTTGCACGACCTTGGAAATGGCGCCCTCATCGCTGAAGCTGGCATCCACAGTGCGACTGGTGCTAACCCGATCCGGTTGGCCGGGATTCTGCGACACGATCTTGGCATCGGGAGCGCCGCGCACAAACTTGATTTGATTGTCGTCGCCGAAAACGGCGTGGAATTTACGAGCGGTTAGGGTGGTGGGAATTGGGACGCTGGATGCTGTCGAGGATTTGGCGATCACCGGCTGCCCGGCTGAGCGCGGCTTGGGTGCGGCTGGACTAGTGAGAATCACAATCTGGGCCTTGCCTGAGGTATCCGCGTGGTCGAGCTGCTGCCCTGGCTTGAAGCGAAAATCAACCGCGTCGGAATCAAGTTCGGCCTGCTGTACCTGGCCAGGAACAGGGACCTGGCTTTGCAACAACTTTACGTCCTTCACAGCCCGCATCTTGGAGAGCTGATTGTCTGCCGCAAACTCCATTGAGACTTGTTGCGCGGTACCCTGCATCGGCTTCGCACCAGCTTGTTCTACATGCACATTGCCGGTAAGCACGCCGGAATGAAAAGTATTGTGAGGATTCAGGAGATAGTCTGCGCGTTCCGCCCTGGCTTTTATGCCGGTCGAGGTCTGGCCCTGAACACTGCCATTGCCGATGATGCGATAAGCAGTATTGTCCGGTTTGAAAAAAATCGTCGCCACATCAGCCGCGATCTTCTCCTTCTCCTGAATCAGCACGGCCTTGTCGAGCACGACCTGTCGTGGGATCTTCGTGACGGCGGCATGGGCCGCAAGGATGTGCGAAGGGTTGGCGCCTAGCACGGTAATGTCCACATTGGAGTCAATAACCAATGTGTTCTCTTTAGCGATGTACCGTGCGCCCACCGCCGAACCGCTGGCCTGGGCCATCTTAAAATTCACTACGCCGTGAGTGGCAGCGTTACCAGTCTTCTCGTTAAAGACCAAGTCCGTGGTGTCAATATGGATTGGGTTCTGCAGCACCTCGGGAGGGGTCTGGTCGGGGCGAGCGGGACCCTGGGCATTGCCCTCCAGGTCGATGTGCACCGGTCCGATTCCCGCGATCTCGCCAGTCTTGGGATCGTACTCAAAATTCTTGCCATAAATCTGATCGAAGCGGTTGGATTCCTTTCCGTAAATGATGATGTTCACATCGCGTAGCGAAGCGCGGCCCCCTTGCTTGAACTGCACCGTTCTTGCGGCGCGCACCGTAAACAGCGTCCGGCCGTGCTCCGACTTGGACAATTCAAAGTCTTGGGTAGACTGCTGGACTTGGTAGGGCAATGGCGCCGGCACCTCATGGCTGACTTGCTCCGCCCGGCGCTGCGCATATAGGTAAAAGAGGACGACGATGACTATGAAACCACCCGCCATCAGTGCTAACCATTTCCGCAGGCCGACTATGGAGATGGGCATTGCTCAAATACTAGCAGGCAGTCGCACCCAGGAACTCATCTCTTAAGTGTCGAAGGACGCCCAGGCAGGTGTGGATTCGGGCCAGCTATCTAACAGGGAACAGTGCATTCACCCAACTCACGTGGGCACAGGCGCCCTCGCCTGTGCGGCGAGGGTAGCTCGCCTTGGGCTGCCGAGGGCGGCTGGCCCCCTACCTAAGTCTCAGTCAGCCGACGCCGCGGCCAGCTGCACGGTACGGATGACGTCGCAGAGTCGTAATTCCAGACCACCGAATTCAGGATGATCGTTGTGCTCCAGAGTAAATGCCACGTCCAACGTATCACCGGCCAGAATCTGTTCTCGCTGGAAACGTTCCGCCATGCGCCAGCCTATTGTCGGAATGCCGGGAGTGAATTTCCCATTTGAAGTAGCCGCAGCCAGCTTCAACTTGATGTGCTTTTCTTTCAGGGTGCGTGGTGGCAACAGAACGCGGCTGTTGCGGGACACGAATACCGGTTCGGGGTTTCCCATTCCAAAGGGTTCCAGTTGCCGCAGGGCATGGAACAGGTCGGGAGTGACCTGGACCAGATCAAGCTCGTCATCCACATGCAACACCGGCTCAAAGTCCGCGAGGGTCAAACGAGCGCGCGCGTAGGAATCGAGTGAGGTGCGTAACTCCGGAATGCCGGCGGACGGGAGCGCAAATCCTACCGCGTGCGCGTGTCCGCCGTAACGTGTGAATAGAGATTCGCAGCTCTCGATCGCCTGCAAAAGGTGAAACGCGGAAATCGAGCGGCCCGATCCGTGAGCTTCCTCGCCCTGGCGCGAGATTACCAGCGTGGGTCTTCCGTAACGCTCTACCACGCGAGTGGCAGCGATGCCGATCACCCCTCGATGCCAGCCCTCACCATCCACCACGATGCAGAACGCCTGGCGCATCTCCGCGGATTCATCCAGGCGAGCACAAATCTCATCAATGATGCGGGCC
>Ga0070741_10019245_pt1 | contig 10932 bp, 8 predicted proteins | sample Coa_R1_4_FD_66440 | JGI IMG/M metagenome (GOLD analysis project Ga0070741, IMG submission 66440) | Surface soil microbial communities from Centralia Pennsylvania, which are recovering from an underground coalmine fire - Coalmine... | ecosystem: Environmental > Terrestrial > Soil > Unclassified ...
CGCCATCGGCGGCGGTGTGATTGCCAACAGCCCGTTTGAATTCAATCCAAGCTGGACTGTTGCGGGCGTCGGCGATTTCAACGACGACGGCCATGCCGATCTGGTCTATTACGACGCTGCGGCCGGCCTGACTGAAGTTCAGTTGATGAACGGCGCCACCGCCATCGGCGGCGGTGTGATTGGCAACAGCCCGTTTGAATTCGATCCAAGCTGGACTGTTGCGGGCGTCGGCGATTTCAACGACGACGGCCGTGCCGATCTGGTCTATTACGACGCTGCCGCCGGCGTGACTGAAGTTCAGTTGATGAATGGCGCCACCGCCATCGGCGGCGGGGTGATCGCCAATAGCCCGTTTGAATTCGATCCAAGCTGGACTGTTGAGGGTGTCGGCGATTTCAACGACGACGGCCGTGCCGATCTGGTCTATTACGACGCTGCCGTCGGCGTAACTGAAGTTCAGTTGATGAACGGCGCCACCGCCATCGGCGGCGGTGTCGTGGCGAATAGCGGCGCTTCAGGTTCGGCCGGCGGTTCGGTTGCGGCGGACGAAATCTCCAATTCGCTGGCCCAACTGCTGCAGGCTCCCCTTGGATTCGCCTCCGATGGTTATGGAGCGGCACAAATTGCGCCGACCCAACAGGAGACCTTACAGCCGCCCTTGTCCGCTTTGGCGTTGCATAACGGCTAGGAACAAAGGTGCCTTCACACTCTTCACCGCAAGAGCGTGGAAAACACCAGTCAGGTCTTGCCAACCACGTCCTTTATGGCCGCGACGATGTTGGCGTAGCCGGTACAGCGGCACAGATGGCCGGACAGAACCTCGCGGATTTCGGCTTCGCTCGGATGCGGATTGCGCGAGAAGAGATCGGTGAACGACATCAGGATGCCGGGCGTGCAGAAGCCGCATTGCAGCGCGTGATGGTCGCGAAACGCGGCCTGGAGCGGATTGAGCGTGCCGTCCGGCGCGGCGAGCGACTCCACCGTGCGCACCTCGCGGCCTTCGGCCTGCACGGCGAGCGTCAGGCAGGAGCGCACCGCGGCGCCGTCGATCAGCACCGTGCACGAACCGCAGACGCCGTGCTCGCAGCCGACATGCGTGCCGGTCGCGCCAAGACCATGGCGCAAGAAATCGGAGAGCAGCATGCGCGGCTCCGCCTCGGCCGAAAGCTTGCGGCCGTTGAGCGTCAGCGCGATGCGTCGGCGCTCTTCACGCTTTATCCGAAGCATGACTTCGCCTCCGCCATGACTTCCGGAATGAGCTTTCGGCACATATCCCGCCGCATCGCCGCCGAGGCATGCAGATCATCGTAGCCTTCGAAATGGTCGAGCCATTCACGGAACCAGTCATCCGGATGTTCGCCCAACACCTCGGCGCGAACCGGCGTGACCACCGGCCGTTCGGCGAGCCCGCCGATGCCGACGCGCGCCCATTCGCCCATGACCAAACCGCCAACGGCGACAATGGCGAAATCGCCGTGCCGCCGCGCGACTTCGCGAAAGGCGGCGCCCCACCCCGCGAGGGCTGGAAAGCGCACCGCGGTGATCAGCTCGTCGGGTGCGCGGGCCGTTGCCAGCATGCCCTTCTGAAATTCCGCAATGTTCAACACGCGTTCGCCGCGCGCCTTCGAACGCAGCACGACGTCGCCGCCATACACCGCCAGCGCCAGCGGCAGTTCCGAACTCGGATCGGCATGGGCGATCGAGCCGCATACCGTGCCCTTGTTGCGGGTCTGAAAGTGCCCGACAAACGGCAGCCCGGCCGCCAGCAGCGGAAACTCCCGCGCCAAATCCGGCCACGCCAACAGCTTGTTCTGCGTCACCGCTGCGCCCACTTCCAGCGCACCACCCGCAACGCGGATACTGTCGAGTTCGGCAAGCCGCGAAATGTCGATCAGCACCGCAGTTTCGATCAGGCGCAGATTAAGCATCGGCACCAGCGACTGACCGCCGGCAAGGATGCGCGCCTCCTCGCCATGCTCGGCGAGCAACGCCAAAACCTCGTCGACCGTATCCGGCCGCACATAGTCGAACGGCCGCGGCTTCATCGCTGGCCCGCTCCGCTTGCCCGCTCGAGCAGCGCGTGGATGCGCCGCGGCGTCGCCGGCAAAGCCACGTCGGCGACACCGAGCGCGTCGGCGATGGCGTTCGCGATGCAGGCCGGCGTCGACATGCAATTGCCCTCGGCGAGGCCCTTGGCGCCGAGCGGGGTCAGCGGCGACGGCGACTCGTAATGCAGAATTTCGAGCTCCGGAATTTCGCTCACCGTCGGCACCAGATAATCGGCGAAGGTGCCGGTCAAAAAAGCGCCCTCCTCGTTGTAGGCAAACTCCTCATACAAGGCCGCCGCGACACCTTGGGCGAACGAGCCGCGGATCTGGCCGTCGGCAATAGTGGCATCGAGAATGCGCCCGGCATCGTGCATCGACACGTAGCGGTCGACGCGCACCTGATAGCTCACCGGATCGATCTCGACGCCGCACATGTCGAACACGAAGCCGTAGGTCAGCGAGGTGTTGATGCGGTCGTCGCTCGACGGCGGCTCGAGTTCTTGAGGCGTCCAGGTTGCGGTCTCGCTCAACGCCGGTGCCATGCTTTCCGGCAGCAGCACCGGCGACCAGTGCGAGGTGGCGGCGACGCGGCCGAACGGCAGCGCGTTGTCGGGATTGGAGCGGCTGCGGATTTTGCCGCTGGCGAGCTCGACGTCGTCCGGCAGCACGTTGAGCTGCTTGGCCGCGATCGCCTTGAGTTTCTCCCGCATCTGCACCGCGGCCATGTGCGCTGCGACCGCGGTGCCGGAAGCGAAGCGGCTCGAATAAGTGCCCGCGGCGATCGACCATTGGTCCTTGGCGGTGTCGAGCTCCAGGATCACCTCGACATCGTCAGGGCGCAGCCCGAGCTCTTTGGCGACGATCTGCGCCAGCACGGTCTCGTGGCTCTGGCCCTGCACCGTGACATCGGCGGTGACGGTGACGGCGCCGAGCGGATCGATGTTGACGGTCGCCATCGACACCGCGCCGCTTTTCGGCCCGGCCTTTTCGCGGGCCTCTTTGCTCATGAGGGTGGACAAGTAGCCCATGTTCGACATCGCCGGCTCGACGATCGCCGCAAAGCCGATGCCGTAAATGCGGCCCTGCGCGCGCGCCGCATCGCGGCGGCGCTTGAGCTCCGCCAGTCGTCCGTCACCGGCCGCGATCTCCACCGCGCGAAAATAATCGCCGGAATCGTAGAGCGCGCCGGCCGCGGTGCGATAAGGAAATTTCTGCGCCGGAATGAGATTGCGGCGCACGACCTCGAGCGGATCGAGTTCAAGCTCGACCGCAATGCGTTGCATCAGCCGTTCCAGCGCCAGATAGAGCTGCGGCCCGCCAAAGCCGCGAATGAGGCTCGCCGGCATCTTGTTGGTCAGCACCACGCGGTTGGTGACGTCGACATGGGCGATGTCGTAGGCGCCGGTCACCGCGCCCTGCATGCGGTAGAGCGGCCCCGGCATCGGCGCGCGCAGGAACGCGCCATAGTCTTCGAGCTGATCGAGCCGCAACGCCAGCACGCGGCCGTCGTTGTTTACGGCAGCCTCGATCTGCGTGACCCGGTTCGGTCCGGAGCTGGCGGCGACCAGATGCTCGATGCGGTCCTCGACCCATTTGACCGGCCGTCCGGTGACGCGCGCGGCAAGCGCCATGAGCACGATGTAGGGAAACACCGACAGCTTGATGCCGAAACTGCCGCCGGAATCCGGCGGAATGCGCAGGCGCAGTTTCGGCCCCCGCACGCGCAGCGCCCGCGCCATGACCGGATGCATGGAGAACGGGCCCTGGAAATTGGCGGTGACGTCGTAGCTGTTCTCGGCGGCATTGTGCTGGGCGACGACGACGTAGCACTCGATCGGCGTGAACGACTGCCGCGGAAACAAAGTCGTCATGGCGAAGCGGCGGTCGGCGCGGGCGAACGCAGCAGCGGTATCGCCATAGCGGAATTCGCGCACCGAGACTTCGTTGGTGCCGGCCTGCGGATGCAGGAGCGGCGCCGATTTTTCGCACGCCGCGACCGGATCGATCACGGCGGCCAACGGCGTGTACTCGACCTCGACCAGTTCGGCCGCGTCCTCGGCGATATAGCGGCTCTCCGCTACAACGAGCGCGACAGGCTCGCCGACATAGCGCACGCGCTCGACCGCCAGCGACCATTGCTGTACCGGCGTCTTGACCGGCGCGAGAAACGGATCGGACAGCTTTCGTACATCCTCGCCGCTGAGCACCGCCCAGACGCCGTCATGCGCCAGGGCGCGCTGCGCATCGATTCGCACAATATCGGCGTGGGCATGCGGCGAGCGCACGACGTGGGCGTAAAGCGTGCCGACCGGCACCGGCAGATCGTCGGCATAGCGGCCACGGCCGGAGAGGAGCGACGCATCCTCCTTGCGCCGGGTTTTTGCTACGCTTGGTGTTTGCGAAATTGTCACGTCAACAACAATCAGAGCCGTTGACTCGGCTCGAGCCCGAACAGCGCCTGGCCGGCGGACTCGAAATTCGACATATGCGCCTGGCCTTGCGCGGTGACGGTGTGCATGTCGCGGAAGCGGCGCTCGAACGGGCTGCCGTTGAAAATCGCACTCGATGCGGCGGCCGTATAGGCGAAGTCGACGACGCGAACGGACTGATCCAGCGCCCCGGTGATCGCGAGGCGGAGCCGCGCACGCTGTTCGAGCGTGGCGCCGTCCTTGTTCACCGCGTCCCAGATTTCCTCCAGCATGTCGCGCAGAAAGGCGCGCGCGGCGTGCAGGCCGCCGGCAACCTTCGCCACGTCGGACTGGATGACCGGGCTGTCGCGCATGGCGCCGCGGCCGACCCGTCCGGTCTTGCCGGCGGCGAGCGTCATGAACGCCTCGAGGCTGGCGCGCGCCAGCCCGAGGCCGACGCCGCAGAAGCCGATGCCGTACAGCGTGAGCAGCGGAACGTTGTAGAGCGGCCCGTCGTCGGTGCGGTCGGACGGCTGGTCGCGCCAAGTCGTGTAGGCGTCCGGCACGAACAGATCTTTCACTTCGTATTGGTTGCTGCCGGTGCCGCGCAGCCCGATCGTATGCCAGATGTCGGTCCACACCGCGCGCTCCTTGGGGAACAGCATGGTGCGCAGCACGGGATGGCCTTTATCGTCGAGACGCGGCTTTCCGTCGCGCTCGATCACCGCCGAGTGGCCGCCGATCCATGGGCAATGGCCGCTGCCCGAAGCAAAGCGCCAGCGCCCGGTCACCACATAGCCGCCGTCGGCGACGATTGCCTTGGCGCCGGACGGCGGCCCCCACGCCACCGCGCCGTGCGGCGGTCCGAACACTTCGCGCGCGATTTTCGGATCGAGGTAGCCGGCCGCCTGGGTGCTGGCGACCTGCTGGCTGAGGCACCAGGCGGTGCTGGCGTCGGCCGCCGCAACGGTCTCGATCACCTGGTTGAAGGCGACGATATCGGCACCGCCGCCTCCCATCGCCGGCGGCAGCAGCATGTGGAACAAGCCCGCCTCGTGCAGCGCGGCGACCACGTCAGGCACGATGCGCCGCTCCGCCTCGATGCGGTCGCCGGCAGCTTCGATCAGCGGCACCAGCGCGCGGGCGCGGGCGACCCAATCGACGGTCTTGTTCTGCTCATCGCGGGCGAGCAACGGCCATCCTCCGATGGTTTTCCCCCTCCCCTCTCTACATTGGCGGGCGCTGCTTGTCAGCACGCGCCGTGCGGAGGATCGTGCAGGGCGGATCAGCCGAAGGCGTAAATCCGCCGCACGCCCGCAGCTTTGGGATGGCGGATTACGCTTGGCTGATCCGCCCTGCGCGCTTTGTTGTTCTCGCCAGCGGCTTTGTCAGCTCGCGCGTGCAATCGACAAACAATTGCGCGGCAGGGCCGAGAGAGCGGCCCTTCAGCGTGATCAGCCCTACGGGCTCTGGGGCGACGGATGGGTCAAGCGAAAGCACCCTGACATCCGTACGGCGGTGTGGCAGGAGAATCGAGAAGCCTGGCACGATGGTGAGGAAGCGGTGCGTAGCGAGCAATTCGTTACGCAAATGCGACGACGCGACTTCCACGGCCGGCAACGGCGGCTCGACACCGCCGGCGCGGAATATCTCGGCCTGCAATGAGCCGAAATAGCTGTCAGCGGGAGAAAGCAGCCATGACTCGTTTTTCAGCTCAGCTAATCCAAACCGCCGCCTCCGCTGCGCCAAAGGATTTTTTGCGCTGGTGATCACGGCAAGCGAATCTTGAAAGAGGATTTCCATGTTGTATTCGTCGCTCAACGGGCGTGGCGGGCGTGATATGGCAAGGTCAATCGTGCGCAATTCGAGAGCGCCGAACAGAGGAGCAGAATCAGCGACCAGAACGCGAAACCGCATCCGTGGATATTGCCGCGCCAGCCGATCGATCACCGGCGAGACGATAGCGGTTGCGGCGGAGGCGGTCGCGCCGATCGAGACTTCCCCGGCGGCAGGATCGGACAATACTTCAAGGTCTTTGAAACCTTGCTGCATTTCATCGAAGATCGCGATGCCGCGCTTGACCAGCGCGCGCCCGTGTGCGGTCGGCTCGACGCCGCGCTGACTGCGATCGAGAAGCCTCACCCCCACCGCATGTTCAAGATCGGAAATGGCCTTCGACACGACCGGCTGGGACACGGCCAGAATTTGGGCGGCTTTACCCATTGTGCCGTATTCCGCGACCGTCAAAAGGATTTGCAGGTCGCGCAACTTAAGGCGGCGACCTCTCTGCTGGATACGCGACGTCTTCATGATCATAGCCGGATGACTATGTATGCATTTAATATTCCGGCTTTTCAACTGTCGCCAAAGCCGCCACGCTGCACAAATCGGCAATCGAGCGCGTTTGGCATCGGAGTTCCTAGATGCCCGTCGAGATTGTTGCTGATGAGACATTATCTGGGGATCGGACGGCACAAAAAAGCAGGGGTTATGGGCAGCTTGTCGTTTAGGAAAGTGCTGTGCTGCGGAATTGCAGTCATTGTTGCGCCACTTGCATTTTCAAGTAACGCCCGCGCAGACATTGGACCGGGAGTTTACAAAAGGGTCGGCGGAGTCAGCGGCGAGCGAAACATTTGCTGGCAGTTTCAATATTTTGACATCGACGGCCATTTCGAGTGGCCAAGCAGCCGTGGGGCTTCTGGTGGCTTCATTCATAGCGGCGTCAGCCTCCTTGAGCAGATCCAGGACGACCCGTATGGCATTTACAAAGGCGGTGAAAACGAGAACATAATTCTTCAGTACCAAAAACGGGACGGAAAATTGATCGGAAGGTTTGTCGCGGTCCCGTGTCCTCCTATACCCGGATTTCTGTGGGGCGAGGTCGGCGGTGGTTTGGTTGAGACTCTAAGCACCACGACGATCAAAAGCCCGACCGACAAGCAAAAGATCAAACAAGACCCTACCCAAGCCATCATCTTCGGCCGCGCCGATCTCGGCCGCTGGTTTGCAACCGCGCAGGTGACGTTTGCCGGCTCCCCGCACGGCGACTTCACCGACACGTTTGCGGCGGCGAGCACTTCCGCCAACGTGACGGGCGGGCAGGTCTATGGCTTCATCGGCGATGTCGGTTATACGGTCTGGAGCGCCAACGGCTGGACGGTCGGCGTCGTCGGCGGCTACTACACGTTCAACGAGGAGCTCTCCGGGACATTTCCCGGCTTCCCAGGGACGTTTGCGCTGCTGAACGATCACTGGCAGGCCGGTGAAGGCGGCGTCAATATCGATAAGGTCTTCTCGATCGGCAGTCTGCCACTCGATCTCAATGTCACCGTCGCAGGTCAATACGATAACCTGCGTTCCGGAGCGTTCAACGGCAACGGCGGCGGCGTGCGCGTCAATGGCTTGCTGTCGTTTCCGCTCACCTCATCGCTCAATGGCAACATCCACGTTCAGTATGCGAACCTGAACGCATCGGGCAGCAATACCGGCGTGCCGCTGACGTTCAACGACGAGGTCTGGACCGTCGGCGCCGGCATTAGCTACCGGTTTGGCGCAAGCTCAAACCCAGTCGCACCTCTTGCGGTCAAGGCGCCGTTATCGAGGTAGGCGATACGGCCAGAATTTGGGCGGCTTTGCCCATCGTTCCGTATTCCGCGACCGTCAAAAGGATTTGCAAGTCGCGCAATTTGAGGCGGCGACGCTCTGCAGGACACGCGGCGTTTCGATGGTCATAGGTGAATTGGCCATAGGTGAAGGGCTATGGGTACATCCAAAAATCCTGCTTTTCAACTATCTACAAAATGTCCATGGTGCAACTCCGCTCCACGCCAATGAGGAGGAGAACAGCCATGATCGGGGGCCGCATGTTTGTCCCGAAGATGCTCATTGCAGGAGCGGCCGCCTGTGCATGCCTCGGCGCCAGGCCGACCCGCGCGGATGTTTATCCGGCGCGGGCAGTCCATTTCGTCGTCCCGTTTCCCGGCGGGCCGTTGGATTTGATCATGCGACTCTACGCACAAGGACTATCGCAGAACTGGAAACAGGCTGCCGTTGTCGAGGATCGTCCCGGTGCTACCGGCACCATCGGCACCCAGGCTGTGGTGCAAGCCGCGCCGGACGGTTACACGCTGCTGTTCACGATAGAGCTGCCGATCACCATGGCGCCCAGTTTGTTGAAAGTGCGATACGATCCCCAGCACGATCTCGCACCAATAGCGGCGGTCGCCGAGGTCGAAAACGTCCTCGTCTCCAGCTCTTCCTCCGGAATCCACTCGCTCGCCGAACTCGTCGTTGCGGCTAAAGCCGCGCCTGGAAAGTTGACATTCGCCTCTGCGGGGCTCGGATCACCCGCCCACTTATGCGGCGAGATGATCAAGCAGCAAGCCGGCATCGACATCATTCACGTCCCGTATGCCGCAGCGGCACCGGCGATGAACGCGATCTTGGCGGGTGATGTCACGATGTTCTGCGGCCCGATCGCCCAAGCCTTGCCTTTCATCAGGGACGGCAAAGCCAATGCGCTAGGCGTGACGGGGACGCGCCCGTCTTTGCTGCTGCCAGGAGTGGCTCCGCTGTCGGCAAGCTATCCGGGCCTCGTCATATCAAACTGGTTCGGATTGCTCGCGCCGGCGCGTACCCCTGATCCGGTCCGCGAAGCTCTGGAAGCGGAGTTCAAGACGATTTCCGCCGGTCCGGAGTTGGAGCGCAAGCTCCTGACCCTGGGACTAACACCGACCTGGATTTCGCGCGGCGAACTAACCAAACGCATCGCGGCCGATACCGCCAAATGGCACCGCTTAATGGCAGCGGCCAACATCCACGCCAACTGATTTGACGTCGGGATGGCTAAACCGAGCTGTTTTCGCGTCGTGGGAATTTTGTTGAATTTGCCAAGGCAAATCCCCAGGGGGACCCCGGGGCAGAGAACAGGGGGCGACTGTTTATGACAAGATGGCTTAGGGCGCCTTTAGGTGCACTGTTTTGTGCTGTCGTTTTGTTCGGCGCTGTGAGATCTGGAATTACCGAGGCTCGCGCGGCGATGCGCGGTTTCAGTGGTTTCGGTAGTCACGGTTCCGGGGTCGAACGATCACGGTCGGGACCAATCGCTTCGAAACGAGACACGACCTTTTCCCACCGCACGACAGCACGGCGGACGACCGCGGCACGTAAAATCACCGCGTCGAGAACGCACATGTCCAGCACACGGCGCGCAGGCAAGACGGATTCGCGGCGTAGATCAACGTTGCGCGACAAACCCATTAGCCGCCAGTCCACCGCATCGCCCACAAAGTTCGAAGGCAAGCCGACGAAGGTCGTGCATAACCCTGAGCATAAGGGCGGCGAGCTCAGCAAGATGAGCGAGCACAAATCGGTGCTGGTGGAGAGAGATGGAAATTACTATCGGCGGAGCTACTATTCGAAATCGGAAGGCGGGACGATCGGTTGGTATTGGTACGAAGTGCCTTTGGAACCAGGCGCGCCCGTCCTTGACAGAATTCCATACGTTGCAACGTGCAAACCGGACAGCGACGATTGTCAAGTAGCGGAGCGGAATCCATCGCTCCAAACGTGGCCTAGTTTTCAGGATGTCGTCGACTGGTGGAATGGACCACTGAAGCTAAGAGAACGGTGCGACCCTTCTGTCAGCTATAATCAAAGAAGGAAGGAGACGACTATTACCTGTGTTGCAAACCATGCCGCAGGTTGTTCTCACAAGTGCACAATGTATGACGCCCCGGCGGATCAGGAGAATGACTCGGGGCAAGTAGTCATCCACGGCCGCCTTTCGGGAGATGCGAACGATTTCGTCCGATGCAAGTGTGAATGATACGTGCCGCGTTCTCGCGGATCTTGCAATGACCCTTAGTCGATCCGGCGGCCTTAGTGCGGCGGTGAGGCCAATTAAGGCTGGCGCAGACGAGAGCGGTCCGCGGGGACACGAGTCCCGAGCGGCCTTCGATGCTATCGGCTCCGCAGAGACTGATCGACTGGGTCTTCCGCTTGGCAAGAATGTGACACTGAACCGCCGGGCGGCGACCTGTAGCGATCGATGGCACTTAATCGGGGAGACTGGATTTGCCTCTTTCGTCATTCAAGGGCCTTGTCGCACTCGTGCTGATGTCGGCCATAGCGCTTGTCGGCATAACCGAAGCCGGCGGCGCGATGACACGGCTTCGTGACCATAAGCCGTTGGTGTCTCCTCAGAGGTATCACCCTAGTGGCGGAGTTATCGGGGGGTACCGCGGACAACGAGGACCACCGCCGGCGCCGCGCAGCACGTCTCACGGCGACAAGAGCAACCGCGACTGGTTCGAGCTTCACACGCCCCGCTGACCCGGTTTGGGTTGGATTTGGACGCGCCCGCGCCGGCCTGGGCGAGAGCTATGTTGCCGGCGGCCCATGCACCGACTCATTTCCATGTCATCATCCGCGCAAGCGAGGGCTTTGCAAAAGTGGCGGGCGGTGATTCCTTTGGC
>Ga0070741_10019246_pt1 | contig 10931 bp, 7 predicted proteins | sample Coa_R1_4_FD_66440 | JGI IMG/M metagenome (GOLD analysis project Ga0070741, IMG submission 66440) | Surface soil microbial communities from Centralia Pennsylvania, which are recovering from an underground coalmine fire - Coalmine... | ecosystem: Environmental > Terrestrial > Soil > Unclassified ...
ACTCGATCGCCGCATGCTTGCGGGCCTCGAGGACCTCGCGCGCGATCGTCTTTTCGATCTCGCCGCGGTCCCGTTGCGACAGCGCGCCGGGCGCATCCTTTCCGTCGACCTGGGCGCAGACGACCCGGAACGAGGCCGCGTCGAATCGGGCGCGAATGCCTTGGTCGTCGATCGCGACCTCGAACCGCTCGACGCGCAACTTGAGGTCATGTCCGACGGCGGCGAGCAACCCGGCTTTGCGGGTGAAGACCAGGCACTCTGCCGTCGTCGCATCGAAGGAAACGGGTTTCATGCGCGACATCCTTCTGCAGCGAATCGGTCGTCGGGCGTTGCGAAAGGAGATTGACCACGGCCGAAGAATCGGGACAGAGATCCGGGAGCGCAGAATGCCTTGCGCAGGCAATCGGTGAAAGGGGTTCGCCATGGCGACCGGATTGCTCGTGATCGACGTCCAGAACGACTACTTTCCGGGCGGCCGCATGGAGGTGCCCGGCAGCCCGGCGGTGGCGGAACGAACGGCCGAACTGTTGCGCGCCTTCCGCGAGGCTGGCCGACCGGTGGTCCACCTGCAGCACGTCTCCACGCGCCCGGGGGCCACGTTCCTTCTCCCGGATACTCCAGGCGGCGAGATTCACCCGTCCGCGGCGCCGAGGGCCGGCGAGATCGTCGTGCAGAAGCACTTCCCGAACGGCTTCCGCGAGACGCCTTTGCTCGACGTGCTGCGCACGAAAGGGGTCGATCGCCTCGCCATCTGCGGGATGATGACGCAGATGTGCGTGGACGCGACGGCGCGCGCGGCGTTCGATCTCGGGTTCCGCTGCGACGTCGCCGGCGATGCGTGCGCCGCACGCCCCGTCTCGTTCGCCGGGCGGACCATCGACGCCGCGGACGTGCAGGCAGCGTTCCTCGCCGCGCTCGGGAGCTTCTACGCGAAGGTGGCTACGGCTGCGGAGCTGATCTCGATCCGCTGACCGGTCCGAGCGCGGTCAGTCGTAGTGCTTCAGGCGGTCCCAGATCTGCCCGAGCGGGGCATGGATCTGCCGGACGATGTAGATGCCGAGATGGTTCTCGTACGGCATGCAGTCGCCGCACTCGATCTCACCCGCGTTCTTGACGCTCGCGAAGCTCCTCTCCAGGCGCTCGGGATGCTTCGTCAGCACCAGAAGGATCTCTCCCGTCCTGCCGCCGGGTCCCCAGAGCCAGTAATTGTTGTGCCCGCTGATCACGGGCAGGTGCGCGAGCCGTTCGAGCGCGCCCGCCTCGCCATAGTTGCCGGCCAGGACTGCGGCCGATCTCTGCTCGTCCGGCGTGAGCTGCTGCCAGGCCCTGGTCACCTGCGCGGCGAACGCGTCCCAGCCTTGTCGATCCGCGAAGAACTGGGGGAGGCGTCCGAGCTCCTTCCTTTCCTCCGTCGACGGAGCCACGCCCAGAGCGGCGCTGTAGCGGACGTAGGCGTCGGTCGGAAGGATCGGGAGCGCCAGCGGCACCGTCGCGGCTCCGGCGAGTCCCAAGGCGGCGAGCACGGCCGCGCGCGCCGCGCGCCGCTCGATCCACGATTCCCAGAGCGTCGCTCCGGCGGCGATCAACGGCGGATACGCCGGGAGCAGGTATCCGCTGCGGCTGGTCCGGTTCGCGATCAGGATCACCGCGACGGCGAGATAGATGATGGCGAGGCCGCGGTACCGGCGCAGGCGCGGATGCACGAAAAGCCCTACCAGCCCCGCGCCCCAGATCGGCAGCGTGATCGGGTGCAGGTTCATCACCTGCTCGGCCATGAACGCGAGCGGCGTCCTGGACTGCATCTTCTCGCTACTCGCGTTGCGGATGAATTCCAGGGTCGGCCAGCCGTTGGCGATCTGCCAGAGGACGTGCGGGAGGAAGATGAGGGCCGCGATCGTCGCCGCGAGGTAAGGACCGGGCGTCAAGAGCGCCCGGCGCGCCGGAGTGAGGACGATCGCGGCCGCGATTCCCGCGGCGAGCCAGAGCACGCTGATCTTGTTCAGCAGTCCGATGCCGAGCAAGAGTCCGAGCAGCGCCCAGGTGCGCGCCGTCCCGCCGTCGATAGCCTCGAGGAGGACGCGGATGGCCGCCGTCCAGAACAGGAGGTCGAACACGTTCATCGAGTAGAAGCTGCCGATCGCCAGGAGCTCCGGCGCGATCGCCATCACCACCATCGCGAGCAGCTCGCCGAATGCGCCGGCACCGAGGCGGCGGGCGACGCTCCCGGTGAGCCAGATGCTCCCCGCCAGCGCGAGCGCTGCGACCAGCCGGAGCGCGAGCAGGGATTCGCCGGCGAGATGACGAACGACCCGGAGGACCGCTACGGACAGCGGCGGCTGATCCACGTAGCCCCAGGCCATGTGATGCGTGCAGGCCAGGTAATAGAACTCGTCGCGGAAGAAGTGATCGACGCAGGCAGCCGCCATCAGCAGCGCCACCACCATCGCCGGCACTGCGACGCGCGCGAGCGGCCTCATCTGCGCGAGAGGATAGCCTGGACGAACGCTCGGCCGGACCCGCCGCTGAGCTCAGGCGCCGCCGTCAATCGCAATCGCCGGCTTCGCAGCCGTCATCCTCGCCGTCGAGCGAGCGGAGAAAGCCCAGCGCTGCCGACCAGGCCTCGGGCGAGTTGAGGATGCCCAGGTGCCCGGACTGGAGGATCGCGTCGTAGCGGCCCTGGCCGGTCAGCTCGACGGCGTGAGCCCCGCGAAGCCGGGCGCTCCGCGAGAAATCGTGAGGCTGGCCGTCGCGATCCTCCGCAGGCACCGGCGGAACGAGCCCGTCCTGTGCAGAGATGTAGACGAAGTCGGCATCGGTATTCAGGATCACGAGGTATCGGGTCGGGCCCCTGGTCTCGCCATGCTTGTTCAGGGCGCTGAGCAGCGGGGTGTGGTCGGAACCGTACTCCAGGCAGATGGCGCTCTGGGGCGTGAACCCGCCTTGCGAAGGAAGCTGGAAGAAGTTCAGCGGCGAAGGGGAACAATCGATGATGCCATGATTGGGACCATCGATGGCGACCAGTGCCCGAACCCGCCTGTACGCGCCGTCCTGCCGCATCCACTCCCGCGTCAGGGTCACTCCCAGGCTGTGGGCGACGACGTCCACCCGCTTCGCGCCGGTGTACGCGAGCACGGCATCCACGAAGGCGCGCAGGTCCGGCACGTTCGCCTCGGTGCTGTGCGCCGCCCCGGATCGATGGGTCGGATCGGTGATCAGATCGCATTGATCGCCCTGGTACCCGAGGCCCCACAGCTCCCGCGGACTGTAGCCGCTGTCGAGGAAATACTGGGCAAGGTTGTGGATGGACCCGAAGGGATTGCAGGCAGTGGGAAAAGGAGTGTCGTTGTTGCCGTGCAGGAAGATCACCGGCACACGCTCGACGCGTCCCTCGGCGCTGCCGAAGCCGATCACCGGCACCTGCAGCGAGGCGTCGATGATGCGCGGAAAGTCGGCGGGGAACGTCGTGCCGACCACGCCATTGGGATGCAGGCCTGCCGCGCGGCCCGGGACGGCGAGGCACAGCGCGGCCAGGGTGCCGGTGATTGCGCTTCGCGCCGGTCCGGTCACGCCCATACCGCTCCTCCTCGAGACTGATCTCGATCGTGCACGAATTCTTGCGCGGCGAGGCGACTGTACGAGACCCTCGCTCCGCGGACAAGCGACGAGGAAAATCGTCTACCGCTTGCGCTTCGCGGCTCCGCCCTTCTTCCTGGGCTTTGCGACCTTCGCCTTCCTGGTCTTCCTTGCCGCCGCCGCGGGCTTGCGCCGTGGCCGGCTGGAGGCTGCGGCAGGCTGGGCTTTGCTCTTCGCGCCCGCCATCTTGTCGGCGGCGCGGTGGAAGGCGGTCTCGGCCTTGCCCGCCGCATCTTCGACGGCGCCTGCAACCCCTTGGGCCGTCTTTCGCGCCCAATCCCCGAGCTCGTTCAGGCGATCCCGCACCCTCTGCTGCTTCTCCGGATCCATCGCGGCTTCGGCGAGCTTCTGCGCCTCGGCCGTGATCTCTGCGCCGGTGCGGCGGAAGTCGTCGCCAGTCTTGCGCAGGAACCGCTTGAACTGCTCGTCCCAGCTCTCGTCGCTCATGGCACCCTCCGCGCCGGCAGCCCAGCGCGAGCGAAGGGTACCACGCGCTGCGGCCGGGAGTGCGCCGACGCCCCTGCCAGGGAAGACGAAATCCGCCTCGATCCCCGAATGGCGAGGTACATTCGCGCGAATGACCAGAGAGCGAGCGGATGGCCTTCACCACCGATGACCTGAGAATCCGGGCGATCAAGGAGCTGGCCCCGCCGGCCCACCTGATCCGCGAGTTCCCCTGCGGCGAGAAGGCGGCCACGGTGGTCCACGACGCCCGGCAGGCGATCCACCGCATCCTGCACGGCCTCGACGACCGGCTGATCGTCGTCGTCGGCCCGTGCTCCATCCACGATGTCCGCGCAGCCAGGGAATACGCCGGCCGGCTGGTGGAGCAGCGGAGGCGGCTCGCCGCGGATCTGGAGATCGTGATGCGGGTCTACTTCGAGAAGCCGCGCACGACCGTCGGCTGGAAAGGCCTGATCAACGACCCGAACCTCGACGGCAGCTTCGAGATCAACCGCGGCTTGCGGCTCGCGCGGGAGCTCCTGCTGGATGCGACGGAGATGGGATTGCCAGCCGGATGCGAGTACCTCGACATGATCACGCCGCAGTATCTCGCGGACCTGGTGTCGTGGGGCGCCATCGGCGCCCGTACCACCGAGAGCCAGGTGCATCGCGAGCTCGCCTCCGGCCTCTCCTGCCCGGTCGGGTTCAAGAATGGCGTCGACGGCAGCATCCGCATCGCCATCGATGCCGTCAAAGCCGCGCGGCAGCCGCACCATTTCCTCTCGGTGACGAAAGGCGGCCACTCCGCGATCGTCTCCACCAGCGGCAACGAGGACTGCCACATCATCCTGCGTGGGGGCCGGACCCCCAACTACGACGCCGCGAGCGTCGCTTCGACATGCCAGGAGATGGCCGCGGCGGGCCTCGCGCAACGCCTGATGATCGACGCCAGCCATGCCAACAGCGCCAAGAGGCCCGAGAGGCAGATCCCGGTGTGCCAGGACATCGCCGGCCAGATCGGCGAGGGAGAACGGCGCATCGTCGGAGTGATGGTCGAGAGCCATCTCGTCGCGGGGCGACAGGACCTCGTCCCCGGGAAGGATCTCGTCTACGGGCAGAGCATCACCGACGCGTGCATCGGCTGGGAGGACACGGTGCCGGTCCTCGATCTTCTCGCCACTGCCGTGCGGCGGCGGCGCAAGACGGAGCGGTAGGAACGAACGTCGCGACCGAGACCGCGCCAAGGGTTCGCCGCGAGGCATGGACTCCGTGGGCGCCCATGCCCCGCGGAAGATGCGCTCAGTCGTCGCCGAACGCGGACGGATTGTGGAAGAGCCCCAGATCGATGGAGTTGCCCATCGCGTCGTAGCCCGGCGTGTTCGGGTGCGTGTAGTCGCCGCAGTTCCAGCTCGTGGTCAGGCTGGGCACCGTGCCGCCCGGCGCTGTCCAGATCGCTTCGCCCGGGACGCCATCCGCCTCGACGACGATCGGTCCGGCCGTCAACGAGCTGAAGTCGATCAGGCCGTCGAAGTTCGCGTCGGGCGTGTGCATCCAGTGATTCACCTGCAACCGCTGCGACTCCATGCTGGCATTCCAGCCGGTGAGGGGGGCGGGACGCGCGCGCGGCATGACCGAGACTCCGAAGATGGGGATTCGCGCGGCGTGCACGCGGTCGATGATCGTCTTCGTGTCGGCGATCACCTGGGGGGCGAGGGCGCCGCCGGTGATGTCGTTCGTCCCTTCGAAGAAGATCACGTGCGTGATGCCGGCGCGGTCGAGGACGTCACGGTCGAGCCGGTCGAGAGCGGCCGGGCTCCCGCCGCCGCGGATCCGGTTGCCAGCGATCCCCTCGTCGACGACGGCCAGACGCTGGTTGCGCGGCAGGGCGTGCAGACGCTGCGCGAGCACGTCGACCCAGCGCAGGTACAGGTCGGGGCGATCGACTCCGGCGGCGTCGCGCGTGCTGCAGCGGCCATCGGTGATCGAGTCGCCGAAAGCGACCACGGTGCCCGCGACCTCGCCAGACTGCACATCGACCGCCGCCACCCAGTACACCGGGAAGTTGCCGGCGTTGTCGGGCACCGCCGCGAAGCCTGTGCCCGAGGTGCCCGCGGCGCTCCCGCCCGGGCCCACGAAGTTGGTCACCAGCCCGAGCGCGTGCGCGCTGACGTCGGAAGCGGAGGCAACCTCCAGGCTGACGGCAAGGCGCTGGAAGGCGGTCACCCGGAACGGGATCGGATCGCTGTAGGCGCCGCTCTCCGGAGTGGTCGCAGACGGCGTGTTCAGGCCAGGACCCGGCCCGAGCGTCAGGCTCGGGCTTCCCCGGAACGTGAGCCGCCGGTTCGAGCCGGGGACGAGCGCAGCGCCGGAATCGACGACGCCGACGTACGCGGCGGAGAAGGTGACCGCCGCCTGCCCCATCGTGTTCTCGATCTTCACCCGGACGTGGTCGCCGGATGCGGTCGGCCGCACGATCATGCGGAAGCTGCTGCCGCTGAGCGTGACCCCGGTGGGCACCTGGCGAGCGCCGTGCGAGACGGTCCAGGCGGAGAACCAGCGGCCGCGGTCGTGATCGTCGTCGCGATCGTGCGCGAAGGCTGCGCCGGCAGCGAGGAGCGCGAGGAAAAGAAAGGCAGGGCGCATGGAGGCGCCTCGAGCGAGGTTCGTCATGAAGTCTCCTGTGGCGGGGTTCCTTCGAGTTCGCGACGGCCCTAGCAAAGGACGCATTTTGCAATCAAGGTGCGGTCCGTCACGCAGGGGGCGGCAGCCTCCACCGCCAGGCAGAGGGCTGCGGGCGATGCCTCGATTTCGATTTGTTTCTTCACCACTTGCCGCAAGGCACTGTTGGCATCCCGAGGACTTGCGTTCGCCCCCGGTTCCGGTCGATGAACTGCCCTCATCATGATGTGGCTCGTCCGCCTGGCGCTGAAGCGTCCCTACACCTTCGTCGTGATGTCGATGCTGATCGTCATCGTCGGCATCCTCACCATCTCCCGGATGGCGACCGACATCTTCCCGGACATCGACATCCCGGTGATCTCCATCGTCTTCAACTACTCGGGCCTCTCGCCCGAGGAGATGGAGAAGAGGATGGTGAACAACTTCGAGCGCGGGCTGACCACCACCGTCAACGACATCGAGCACATCGAGAGCCAGTCGCTCACCGGCATCGCGGTGGTGAAGGTCTTCTTCCAGCCCGGCGCGAAGATCGAGGCGGCCACCGCGCAGGTGACCGCCATCGCGCAGGCCGCCATCCGCTCGATGCCGCCGGGGACGACCCCGCCGTTCATCATCCGCTACAGCGCCTCCAGCGTCCCGATCATCCAGGTCGCGCTCGGGAGCGAGTCGCTCAGCGAGCAGCAGCTCTTCGACTACGGCATCAACTTCATCCGCACGGACCTGACCACCATCCCCGGGATCCAGATCCCGTATCCGTACGGCGGCAAGCAGCGCCTGATCATGATCGACATCGACCCCCAGCGCCTCTTCGCCTGGGGCCTGTCGCCGCGCGACCTCAACAACGCGATCACCCAGCAGAACCTGATCGTCCCCACCGGCACCGCGAAGATCGGCGCGAACGAGTACCCGGTGGTGCTCAACGCCAGCCCGGATCTGTTGACGCAGATCGAGGCGCTCCCGGTGAAGGTGGTGAGGGGCACCACCGTCTACGTGCGCGACGTGGCGCACGTGCGAGACGGCTACTCGCCCCAGACGAACATCGTCCACGTCGAGGGCGGACGATCCGTGCTGCTGAGCATCCTCAAGCAGGGCGCCGCCAGCACCCTGGACGTGGTCCGGCGCGTCCGCGAGACGCTGCCGCAGACCCTGGCGCGGCTCCCGAAGGAGCTGAAGGTCGTCCTGCTCTTCGATCAATCCGTGTTCGTGAGGGCCTCGATCCACGGCGTCATCGAGGAAGCGCTCATCGCCGCGGGACTGACCGCGCTCATGCTCCTCGTCTTCCTGGGGAGCTGGCGGAGCACGCTGATCGTCGTGGTCTCGATCCCGCTCTCCATCCTCGTCTCCATCATCGCCCTCTCCTGGCTCGGGGAGACGCTGAACGTGATGACGCTGGGCGGGATGGCGCTGGCGGTGGGGATCCTGGTCGACGACGCGACCGTGGAGATCGAGAACGTCCACCGGAACATGGCCCAGAAGAAGCCGATCATCCGCGCCATCCTCGACGGCGCTTCCGAGATCGCCACCCCGGCATTCGTCTCCACCATCTGCATCTGCATCGTCTTCGTTCCCGTGGTGTTCATCAGCGGCGCGGCCAGGTCGCTGTTCGTGCCGCTGGCGATGGCGGTGGTGTTCGCCATGCTCACTTCGTACTTCCTCTCCCGGACGCTGGTGCCGACGATGATGCGGTACCTGATGGCCGGGGAAGCCGAGCGGCACCAGCAGGGACACTCGCCGCCGCCGCGCTGGTTCGGCGCGCGCTTCATCGCGGCGTTCGAGCGCGGGTTCGAGCGGATGCGGATGGGCTACGGCGGCCTGCTCGCCGCCTCTCTCCAGCATCGCCGGGCGGTGATCATCGGCTTCTTGCTCTTCGTCGCCGCCTCGCTCGCGCTCCTTCCGCTGGTCGGTCGTGATTTCTTCCCCACCGTGGACGCAGGGCTGATCAAGCTGCACGTCCGCGGCGTCCCGGGCACCCGGATCGAGGAGACGGAGCGGAAGTTCGTCCACATCGAGAACGCCATCCGCGAGGTGATCCCGCCCGGGGAGATCGAGACGCTGATCGACAACATCGGGATCCCCTACAGCGGCCTCAACCTCTCGCTCAGCGAGGGGGCCCTGATCTCCGCCGCGGACGGCCAGATCTTCATCGCCCTGAAGGAAGGCCACCAGCCTACGGAGCAGTACGTGCGAAGAATGCGGGCGATGCTCACGGAGCGTTTCCCCGAGCAGACCTTCTTCTTCCTCGCGCCGGACATCTCCACCCAGGTGCTCAACTTCGGCCTGGCGGCGCCGATCGACGTGCAGGTCCGCGGCGCCGTCGGAAACGAAGGCGCGACCTGGGAGGTCGCGACGAAGATCGCGCGGCGCGTCCTCGACATCCCCGGGGCGGTCGACGTCCATCTCGCGCAGGTGCCGGAGCAGCCCGCGCTCCGCATCGACGTGAACCGGACGATGGCGGCGCAGGTCGGGCTCACCGAACGGGACGTGGCGAGCGACCTGCTGGTGGCGCTCGCCTCCAACGCAGTCGTCGCGCCGACCTACTGGCTGGACAAGCGCGGCGTCCAGTATCTCGTGGCGGTGCAGACCCCGCAGCATGACATCGACTCCATCGCCGCGATGAAGACGTTGCCGCTCTCCACCGGCGGCGACCGCCCGCAGCTCCTTTCCAACGTGGCCTCGATCTCGAGGACCTCGGGCCCGGTGAACATCACCCACTACGACATCAGCAGGACCTACGACGTGCAGGCGAGCGTCGACGGCACCGATCTCGGCTCGGTCGTCGACCGGGTCGAGCAGGTGGTGGACGAGATCAAGCCTTCGATGCCGCGCGGCACGACGGTGACCATCAAGGGGCAGGCCGAGAGCATGAAGTCGTCCTTCCGCGGGCTGGGGTATGGGCTGATCTTTGCGATCCTGCTCGTGTATCTATTGATGGTGGTCAACTTCCAGTCCTGGCTCGATCCGCTGATCATCCTGATGGCCTTGCCGGGCGCGATCGCGGGGATCGCCTGGATGTTGTTCCTTGCGCACACCACGCTGAGCGTGCCGGCGTTGATGGGCGCGATCATGTGCGTCGGCGTCGCCACTGCGAACAGCATCCTGGTGGTGACCTTCGCGAACGACATGCGCGTCTCCGGGTTCGACTCCACCAAGGCGGCGCTCGCCGCAGGGATGACCCGCCTGCGCCCGGTGATCATGACGGCGCTGGCGATGATCATCGGGATGCTCCCCATGTCGCTCGGCTTGGGCGAAGGCGGCGAGCAGAACGCGCCCCTCGGCCGCGCGGTGATCGGAGGGCTGCTGCTCGCCACCGTGACCACGCTCTTCTTCGTGCCCGTGATGTACAGCCTGCTCCGGCGCAAGCCGCCTCCCGCGCCGGATCCCGCGCTGGAGGAGGCATGACCCCCGCCGACGGAGGGCCCGGCGCCGCGGCAGGCGAGCCGAATCTCGGCTTCGTCCTGCCGTCGGCGCGACGCGTCCGCAGGCGGCGGATGATCGCCATCGGCCTGACCGTGCTCGCCATCCTCGCGGTGGCGTTCGTCGCCGGGTACCTGCCGCGCAGGAGCAAGCGCGCGGAGCTCACCACCGCGGCCGAGAGCTCCAGGCACTCCCTGTTGCGCGTGGAGCTCATCTCGCCGACGATCGGTGCGAGCGAGCGCGCGCTCCATCTCCCCGGAACGGTGCAGCCGTTTCAGGAGACGGTCGTGTTCGCCCGTGCGAGCGGGTACGTCCGCGCCTGGCACGCCGACATCGGCGACAAGGTGAAGACAGGCCAGATCCTCGCCGAGCTCGACACGCCGGAGCTCGACCAGGAGCTCTCGCAGGCGCGCGCGCAACTGCAGCAGGTGCGCGCCTCGCTGGCGCAGGCAAAGGCCAACCGCGATCTCGCCAACGCCAACCTCGGACGCGCCCGCCGCCTGGCACCCGGCGGAGTGGTCTCCAAAGCGGAGCTGGAGCAGAACACCGCGCAGGCCGAGGTGGCGGAGGCGAACGTGACCGTCGCGAACGCCAACGTCGCCGCGCAGGAAGCGAACATCCGCCGCCTCCAACAGTTGAAGGCGTTCGCCAGGCTGACGGCGCCGTTCGCGGGCACCGTCACGCAGCGCAACGTCGAGGTCGGCTCTCTCGTCACTGCCGGCAACAGCCAGCAGCTGTTCCGGATCGCCGCCACCGATCCG
>Ga0070741_10019247_pt1 | contig 10931 bp, 12 predicted proteins | sample Coa_R1_4_FD_66440 | JGI IMG/M metagenome (GOLD analysis project Ga0070741, IMG submission 66440) | Surface soil microbial communities from Centralia Pennsylvania, which are recovering from an underground coalmine fire - Coalmine... | ecosystem: Environmental > Terrestrial > Soil > Unclassified ...
GGCAGGTTCGACAATGTACAATTAACCCCTTTGGCCATGGTGGGGCTGTAGTGGGACGGCGTGGTCTTTAAATTGCTACTCCTAGTGGGGAACTCAGAAAGGCGTTACTCGGCTCGCTCATGTTGCTGGAGAAATTAGCTGACGGTGTGCTGTGCGTCCTGACTCCGCTCGGGCCGCGCTATGTACGCCCTACATTCTGGCAGCGAATTTACCTGTTGTGGATTTTCCGCCACTTTCAGGCACTCCCTCCGCAAGTGCTTAGTCCACGCGCGCAGAGATTTGTCGAGCGCCTGTGCGAAGCAGAGGGATTTGGCGCAGTGGGGGCCAATCCGTTCCAGGATGCTCCTATGCTCGGAATCGTCGAGCGCCGCCCCGAATTACCCAGCAGTAAAAAGGCCGCCAAGCAGACGGTCGAATCACCCTCGCCTTTCGTCCGCCAGCGGCCCTGACGCTGTAATTACTGTTGGGGCTCCTGTTGGTCAGAATCGTTCTCTTCAGACTGGTTCGCGGAACCCATCTCGCCGCACGGATTTCCACCACCCCGGTGCTGCGCCTGCGGTTTGTTGCTCTGCTCAGGGCGGCGCTGCTCACGGCAGGCCTTGAGTTGCTCCCGTTGCTGCGGCGTGATCAGCGCCTCCATTTGCTTACGGGCGTCGTCACGCAATTGCTTGGCTTTTTCCTTCTTTTGCTCCGTGGATAGCGACGAGTCGTGGCAGACCGATTGAAGTTGAGACCGGGTATTGTGTTCGATTTGCCGGATCTTTTGCGCGACCGACTGGGAAATTCCTGCCTGCCTCAAGCATGGCCCGCCGCTTCCTCGATTTGCGCCAGTTGTTCCTTGTCCGCTCGTTGACGGGGGCGGAGCCGTGTTGGTCTGCGCCATCGACAGTAACGCTGCCACGGCCATTAAGAACACCAGCGTGTACCCTATCCGCTTCAGAGAAATCATGAAAGCCTCCGTGCGAGGACAAACCCCCGTCCTGGATAAAAGTTGCTCGGCAATCGGACAATGTACGAACCGCCAGCGCTCGAGATTTAGTGGATACTGGTAGGTGACGCGCCCTCTCGCAGAGGCGATTTGCCCGCAAGGAGAAAAAGTGGAAAAGCGCAAGCTTGGAAAAAGCAATCTGGAAGTGTCGGCCATCGGGCTGGGCTGCATGGGAATGAGTACGTCGTATGGTCCACCTCAGGACAAGCAGGAGATGATCTCCCTGCTCCGCGCAGCCGTCGATCGTGGCATAACGTTCTTTGATACGGCTGAGGTTTATGGGCCATACACCAATGAGGAACTGGTGGGGGAGGCGCTCTCTCCGGTTCGCGATCAGGTGGTGATCGCTACCAAGTTCGGCTTCAAAATCGATCCCAAACAGCGGAAGCAAATCGGCGTGGATAGCCGGCCAGAGCACATCAAGGAAGTAGCGGAGGGTTCGCTGAAGCGGCTCAGGACTGATGTTATCGATCTGCTGTATCAGCATCGCGTGGATCCGAACGTCCCCATCGAAGACGTAGCTGGAGCAGTGAAGGACCTGATTCAGCAGGGAAAGGTGAGGCACTTCGGCATGTCGGAAGCAGGAGTGCAGACCATCCGTCGGGCGCACGCCGTGCAGCCGGTCACTGCACTGCAGAACGAATACTCGCTTTGGTTCCGCGATCCGGAGAAAGTGGTGCTGCCCACAGTTGAAGAACTGGGAATCGGGTTCGTCCCTTACAGCCCGTTAGGCCGCGGCTTTCTCACGGGAAAGATGGACGAAAGTACGACCTTCGAAACTGGCGACTTCCGCAACTTGCTTCCTCGCTTCACGCCGGAGGCTCGCAAAGCGAATCAGGCGTTGGTTGATCTTCTCGGCGAGATCGCACAAAGAAAGAAGGCGACCCCGGCTCAGATCGCGCTCGCTTGGCTGCTCGCGCAGAAGCCGTGGATTGTTCCTATCCCTGGCACAACCAAGCTGTCGCGCCTGGAAGAAAACATCGGAGCAGCCTCAATCAAGCTTACGCCGGAGGATCTCCGAGACATCGAGGCCGCCGTCTCAAAGATTCCAGTGCATGGCGAACGCTATCCCGAAAAGATGCAGCGCATGACGGGTCTGTGAGCGAGCATCAAGCGAGCAACGCGGCAGACTTTCAGTCTGCCGCGCGCCATTTGTTGTGTCATTCATCCCTTCAGCTTCAGTCACCCTGATGAACGAGCTCTGGCTCCTCTGGTGTGTATTGCCCTTCTTCAAGGATCCTCGAACCTCGATCGAAAGAATGGCCCGTAACCAATCCGAGCACAAACCAGCCGAGCACCATCGCTCCAAACGCAAATATGGTGTCGCCAAACATTCGCATCCACCGCAGCCGGGTCAACATCGGGGTGTGGAGGAATTCGGACGATCGCGCGTACCAGGTTCCGACTTCGACCGATGCCCAGGCTTGCGCCAGGCCGATCGGCAGCGTGCTCAGCAGGACCATGGCTGCAAGTCCGATGTTGATGGACCAAAACGCAATTGCGAGCGGACGATCTTTCCACATCAGTCCTGGACGCAGAGCGCGCAAGCAGAACAGCATCAGCCCTAGCCCGAGCATGCCGTACACGCCGAAGAGCGCAGTGTGCCCATGCACAGGAGTCAGGTTCAGTCCCTGGACATAATAAAGAGCGACTGGGGGATTGATCATGAAGCCGAACAGGCCCGCGCCGACGAAATTCCAGAACGCAACCGCCACGAAGAAATAGATCGGCCACTTATAGGCACCAATCCAGGGTGCCTGAGCGGTTCCGCGCGTCAAACGAATGTTTTCCCACGCCTCAAATCCGATGAGAACCAGCGGCACGACTTCGAGCGCGCTGAAAATAGCTCCGAGCGCCAATACGGCATTCGGGGTTCCAGCGAAATAAAGATGGTGGAAGGTCCCGATAATACCGCCCGACAGATAGATGACCGTTGAGAACAGCACGCTGCGGGTGGCGGTCGCGATTGACAGCAGTCTGAGACGCGTGAGCAGGAATGCGATCACCACAGTGGCGAAGACTTCAAAGAATCCTTCAACCCAAAGGTGCACTACCCACCAACGCCAATATTCGGCGGTGATTAGTGGCGAACGCTGACCGTACATCAGCCCTGCTGCATAGAAGAGGGGAATCGCAATGCTGGAGATCAGAAACAACGTCAGCAAGGAGTAGTTCTGGTCGCGCCGCGCTAGCGCAGGCTTCAGTCCTCGCCACATGAGCCATAGCCAGAACGTCAGGCCGACAAAAAGCAATATCTGCCACACACGCCCCAAATCGACGTACTCATATCCTTGTGCGCCGAACCAGAACCAGAGGTTGCCGAGCTTTTGCTGGATGCCCAGCCACTCCCCGGCAAGCGAGCCGACAACAACAGCCACAACGGCGACAAAAAGTGCATTGACTGCGAAGCGCTGTCCTTTAGGTTCGGTCCCGCTAACCGCCGGAACGATATAAAGACCGGTCGCAAGCCAGGATGTGGCGATCCAGAAGATACCAATTTGGAGATGCCAGGTTCGCGCTACCGAATACGGCAACCACTTGCCTAGTGGAATTCCATAGAAGCCGCCACCTTCAACCCCATAGTGCGCTACGATCGCTCCCAGTGCGACCTGGACCACCCAGAGCGCAGCGACAACGAAAAAGTATTTCACCGTCGCTTTTTGGGAGGGAGTTGGCTGCCAGCCCAGGAGCGGATCCCGCCTCGGCATCGCCTCTGGCGAGTGTTCGCGTTCCTGCGAACCGAAGTACCACACCATTCCGCCGATTCCGGCAAGAAGAAGCACGAAACTGATGACGCTCCAAACGATTGTCCCGCCGGTCGGGCGATTGCCGACCAACTCCTCATGCGGCCAGTTTTGTGTGTAGGTAACATTCTGGCCCGGGCGATTGGTACTCGCTGCCCAGGCCGTCCACCAGAAGAATGCGGCCATTTGCCGCTGTTTTGCCGGATCGCTCAGTGCACCCGCGGGGATCGCGTACTCGTCGCGGCCTTTGCCGTAAACATCAGCGTAATAACTCGCCAACTCCTCAAACGCCGCAGCGCGATCATTGTCCAGAACGACGGTCTCGGTGTTGGCGTCATACGTATTACGGCGCGTCAGTTCGGCTAACCTTCCTTGAAGGGCGGCCCGCGACTCGGCTGGAAGTGAGTGATAGTCAGATAAACCTTGCTGCGTCGCCCAGCGATTCAGCACAATTTCTGACTGACGATGCAGGTAATCCGCGCTCCAGTCGGGAGCCACGTAAGCGCCATGTCCCCAGATCGTGCCGATTTCCTGCCCGCCGGTGGACTGCCAGACATTCTGGCCATCGCGAATGGTCTCGCCCGTGAACAGCAGTCGTCCGTCCGTAGTTAGAACCTTCGCCGGGATTGGCGGCCCATTGTTAATTGCCTTGTAACCGACACCACCTAAAACCGCGAACGAAACCAATATGATCGCTGCAAAGGCGATCCAAAGCTTTTTGTATGGCATGAATCTGTTCTCCTAAGAGTACTTGGTAATAGATCGTAAAGAAGTCGTTAGCGTGCCTTCTCCATGGCCACTGCACGCGGAAACAGAATGTTGTTTTCAAGATGAATATGCTGATGAAGATCGGCTTCAAAGGCTTCCAGCGCCTTGTAGAGCGTTTGATAGCTGATACAGGCGTCAGCCGGCGCCGAGTATCCGTTACCAGCCTCTTTCATTCCACGCAAAGCGTTTCCTGCGGAATCGTGTTCATGTTCCATCATCGAAACTGGATTTTTTACTGAGCCGAATGGCGGGGAAGCGATCGATTCCCCTCGCGTCACAGCCGCTTCCATCCTGACGATGTAAGGAAACAGGATCATCTCTTCCTTCATCATGTGCATACCTAATTCCTCAGCGAGGCTTTTGAATAAATCGTGGGTCTCTAACAGCTCGGGATGGTTCTTGCCATGAACCGAGCAAACCTTCTCGAAAAGCCCACCGAGCCGCGCAATCTCTTCACGCGTGTATTTGTGATGTGTGTTCTGGATATGCGCGATCAGCTCCGCGAGCGTTGCGGCGTTCCAGTTTTTGGCTTCTTGGGTGGCGGCCAGAGCAGGTTGGCTAACTCGCTCAAGGGACGCCACAACTTCATCGATGTTCAGGTTGGCTGCGCGACAAGCTTCCTCGAGCGACACCTTACCGCCACAGCAGTAATCGATGCCAAGCTTTTCGAACACTCTCGTCGAATTCGGGTTTTCAATAATCAATTCCCGTACGGTTTTTTCTCTAGCAACGGTCATGCTTCTAACCTCCATGGTGAGTACGGTTGTCGTTATCACTAGCAGGCATACCTGCCCCGGAACTCGTCCAGAAGTCCTCCGGCGTTCCTGTAATGGCCGATAAGGGAGTGGATTTGAGAAAGTCCAAATAGGCCGCCAGCACGCCTCGCCACCGGGAATGCGCTGTGCAAGGCGCGGTTTCGGAACAGGCGCGCGTGCGACCCAGGAAACAGGACGATGTAGTTGCGGAAATTTCGTCGAACAATTCCACGACCTCGATCAGCCGAATTTCACTGGCCGCCTTGCGCAGGCGGTAACCTCCGCCCGAACCCCGACTAGTCTCCACCAGCCCAGCATTTCGCAAGGTCAACAGCACCTTGGACAAGTAGTTGGCTGGAACTTCCGCCGAGTCGGCAAGGTCGCGGCCAAGGACCGGTTCGCCAGATTGTCTGGCCAAATGGCAGAGAGCTCGGAGGGCGTATTGTGAGGTGGTGGAGAGCATTGTTGACATCTACATGCAGATATCCTCTGCCATATCGGCGAAATTGGTCTGTGATCTCCGTCGTACACGCATGTGATCTACGTCACAGTGCAGACAGGTGAGTTAGGCGAAGGCGGCCGGGTATAGCGAAAGCCGAGCGGTTCTACGGCGAGGTCGTTGTCATCCCCAGGAGCGAAGCGACGAGGTATAAGCATTAAAACAACTGCAGATCCCTCGCTCCGCTCGGGATGACAAAAGGTTAAGGTAACGGCTTGTGACAAGTCATCTTTGCAGGTCCGGTCGGGAACCGGAGAGAGGTTTCATACTGCACAGCCCGACCATCTTCAGATGGGGCGAGGACGCCCCCACTACGGCCGCCGCGACGGCGGCGCTACGGAGTCCGCAGGAGCTTCTAATAGAACCAGTGCTACATCAGAAGCGTAAAAACACCTGTCATCACCAGCGCGACTCCCCAGACCAGGTTGAAATTGAACCATGTCTTGCGAAGAAGGGCGAGGCCCAGCTTGCGATAGACGATCCATGCGAGCAGTCCGGTGACCGCAAGATACGCCGTCGTGTGGATCGCTGTGGCGAGCATTCCAGCCAGCGGACTCGTGGCCGAAGCAATGTGATTGTGGCTTCCCATTTGGTCTGACGCCTGGACGGTGCTGCTACCTAACAACACCGGTACAACCATCAAACCTGCGCCGTGCGCAGAGGCCATCAGGAAAGACCAGAGTGTCAGGTCCCGAAAGCCCACCTGCATGCGGACCCAGCGCGGGTGCCAATGCGAAACCAGAGAATAGATCCCAAGGCCAAGCAGGATGGCCGCGACCGAGTAGCGGATCGCGGTTAACGGCAGCGCCATGCCGAGAGACACCGCCGCTAAAACTACGCCGCCGATCGCCAATGCATGGCCGAGCGTGATAGGGACGAGCGCTCTGGCTACTGCGCTCCCCTTTTTCTCCTGCATGCCCAGCGCGACTGCGAAGAGCCATCCCATCCCAGGATTGATTCCGTGGTACGCGCCAAGCAGCAGCATCAGCCACCACGCGGTCGAACTCAGGCCCCCATGCATCATTGTGATTGTCAGTCTCAGTCCGAGTAGCAGTAGGAGTCGGAGGAAGCGTCGCCACCTTCGAGCCGTACCTGGTGCGCACGCAACCCCTCGAACTCGACGAAGAACTTTTCGTCGATCTTCATGCCGCCGTTCGGATGGGCATCAATCTTTACCATCCAACTCTCCACATCATCCGGATAGAACTGTTCGTCCCACGGAGAGTACAGCGAGTTGGTGAAGTAGATGCGCTTACCGTCGCGGCTGAGTTCGACCATCTGCGGGCCGCCCTTGAGCGCCTGCTTGGGCCTGCTCGGATGAGCCGCGCGGCGCACGATGCCGCCAAGGTGGACCGAACCCGTCTTCTTCGGATTCGCCGGGTCGGAGACGTCGTACTGGATGAACTCGCCCGTTCCCCAGCACGACACGTAGAGGAAGCGGTCGTCGAGTGAAAGGTTGATGTCCGAGACGAGCGGCGGCACTGCCTTGAAGCCCTGCAGAAGTGGAGGCAGTTTCTCCGGATCGGCCGGCTCAGCAGGAATTTCGATCACCTTGCGCACAGCCCATTTGCCGTTCTTGCCGCCGTCCTCGCGATACCACATCCAGATCGAGGATGAGAGGTCTTTGAGTGAAATGACCACGCCGACGAACCCGTACGTCTTCTTCGGATCGTGGGCGGGCCGCAGCTCAAGCACCATTTGTTGCTCCGCACCCAGATCAAGTTCCTGAACATGGCGGCGCTTGTCGAGATTCCAGATATGCATCTTACGTCCGTACTTCCCGCCCAGCAGCAACTCCGGGACAAGGCCATTTTTCACCATGTTGGGAGTGCCCCATTCGGAGGTCACCATGGTGTCATGGCCCAAGTGCCACCAGAAATCGTAAGCCAGTTGTTGCGGGCCACGGTCCTGCTCCCACTGGCCCTTCAACTCAAATGTGTTCGCATCCATCAGGAATATGCCGCCAGGGCCGTTTCCGCTGGGTGATCCAAGCGCGCTCCCATACACACCGTCTGGTCCGCAATGAAGTGTATGCGGCGAGGTGTAGCCGGTTTTCTTGATGAACTCCTCGGGCTCGATCACCTTTACGATTTTCGGCTCCCTGGGGTTTGCCTTCACATCCAGGATATGGATGCGCGATGAACCGATGCCGGGCACGATCAGGTACCGACGCTCCATGTGTGGATGCGGAGCCTGCGGGCAAAGACACGCGCTGCATGCGTTCCAACCGAAGTGGTGCAGTTCATTGTCGCCGCGGGGAAAATCCACCTTGCCGACCATTCGGCCATATCCGGAGGAACTCGGGTCGAGGTCAATCACACCCATGGCGTCGCGTTTTCCATTCTTGCCAACGTTGAGCAGCGCGACATAACCGAGACGTTCTGGCGGGCCTTGCATCGCCATGCGCGGTGAAGGATAGAAGCTGGGGTCCGGCATCAACGACATATGTATTTCTCCTATAGCGGGGTTTGGCGGCCGAAGTGGATTCTGGAAGTGTAGTCCTATCGAGCGCTGCATGCCAGAGGGGGACCGGAAGCTGCAGCAAGACGGCGGTTCACCCGCCGATTTCTTACTTTTTTCATGGAATGTATGTATTAAGTGTTTCTTAGGAGTTGTGAGGGCTTCTTCGTCAGGTGCATTAGCGTCGGCGAGGGAGTCCCTTTGCCGAGGACTCGGATCCAGGTGGTTCACGGAACGGTTCCACAGAAATGCGCTGGTAACACACTCCCAGCACGGTCAGGTATTCCGTCCCGCCCGGCGCCTGGAGAACTACGCTGTCGCCCGCTTCCGACTTCATCAACGCACGCCCCAGAGGTGACACCCAACTAATGTGGTTGCGGGTGAGATCGACTTCGTCGGTTCCCACGATGCTTACCACTCGCTCCGCTCCCGCGGCATTGGCATATCGCACCGTCGCTCCGAAGAAGGCCCTCGTCTTCGCCTGCCCCGCTCTCGGAGCTTCCGGGTCCACCACTTCCGCGGCTTCGATTCGCTTGGTGAGAAAGCGAATCCGCCCATCGATCTGCCGCAGCCGCCGCTTGCCGTACCGATAGTCGGCGTTATCACTGCGGTCGCCGTTGCCGGCAGCCCACGCCACCACCTCCGCCACGGCCGGGCGTTCCCTGGTGAGCAGAAACCGGTGCTCGTCTTTGAGGCGCTGAAGCCCGCTCGGGGTGATGTAGTTCTTGACGTGTGTCGCGGGCTCGTCCGCTTTTGGTTTTCTGGTAAACCCTTTCCGCATCTCTTAAATCCTTCCAGTCCTTCCAGCGCGAATCCAGTGGGTGCCCCCATCAACGCGGATGAACGCCGCTAGAAAGCACTGTAGGTCACTTCGCGCTCACGGGAGTTCATCTGCGGACCGAACTATCTTTTCACGTCTTCCCGTTCTTTAGCGATCCTATCCACCATCTCGGACAAGTGTCGCGCAGGCATGCTTGGGAGATCAGTATTGATAAGCGGCCTTATGTGAATCGATTCCAGAAACTCCTGGGATAATGGGCTATCCAGAAACTAACATTTTTGGTGGGAGAAGGGCGCGGGGGGGACGGACGTGGCTAGCCGGTGGTCACTTTTTCCAGATCCGGAGATTGTACGAATACAGAGCGATGCAGAAGAGATTCGCGGGAACGAAACCAAACTGTTCCGTGCGGATGCCGATCAGACAAATCAGCGCGCTGTTCGCGCCGGCGATGATCCAGCCTTGCCACAACTTTCTGCCGATCAACAGCGTAGAAATGACCGTCAATACGCAGGAAATATAGTCCAACCGCAACATGGCGAAGTCAGCGCTAAACGGCACGTTATTGTCCTCGTACCCCCTCATGGAAACACCCTGCAGGCAAGGCTCACAAGATAACGATGGTGAAATCCCCGTCGCGTGCCTGACCCACAGATCATCCCCTTTGGTGTAGTCGGTGGCGAAATCAGGCGTTTGCAGAGCAAGCGTCTCGAAAACCGGCCAGCCGGCGATGCGGTCGGCCGGGTGTTATCCTGCTCCGCTATGGAAGCCAAAGGCTTGACTCCGATTTTGAACGTTTCCGATATCGCCAGCACCGTGGCGTGGTTTGAGAAGTGGGGATGGAAGAAATTATGGGACTGGGGAACGCCTCCGACCTTTGCCGCGGTTGGATCGGGCAAGGAGACTTGTATCTTTCTCTGTCAGGGAGCGCAGGGAGGCCGAGGGCGCGGTGCGAACACCACCACGTTTCAGCAGGACGGAGACGAACAGGGCGACAAGGGCGTCTGGATGTCGGTTTGGGTGGACGACGTCGACGAGATGCATAAGCAGTGCGTCGCTGCCGGACTGGAGGTAACATTTCCCCCGACCGATATGCCATGGAACGTCCGCGAGATGCACCTTCGCCATCCCGATGGCCACGTATTCCGGGTCGGCCGGGGTCTTGAGCCTGAAAAGTAGAGACTCGAACCGCCGTGAATTTCTGACTCAGGGTTCAATTGCCGGACAGCATACGACACAACCTGCGCATCTGTACTCCCACGCAACCGGCGAACGAACTGAGGTGATCGCAATGGACGAGATCAAGGAGCCACCGGATAAGGGTCCCAAACCCGGTGGCTCAGATCCACCCGCGCCCCGGCGTGGCAAGGCAATGCGGGCAGGGAAGTCCACGCTATTCTTCTTCTCCTTCGTCCTGGCTGATTTTCGGATGCTCCTCAACTTGTAGGGGAGGCAGCCCGGCTGCGCTAAGTTGACGGTTCAGCGCAGGAAGGTCGGTTGACTTCAATTCCTCCCACCTTCTTATCACGGCCGCGAATTCCCCCTGAACTCTTAGGGCAGCGTTGAGTAGCGCCTGGGTGGGTGCGACATCTGCTTGCCCGGCGAGCCCATAAACCGTGGACGTCAGCGACGCCAATCGGGTCAGGCTCGGCTGTGGCTCAGCGCCGGGCTTGGGCGTTGCCGAAGTCCCAAGCACCGCCGTAAGTTTCTGCTCGAAGTCTTTGATCGCGTCGGCTGCAGGTCCGCTGGCCGGCTTGTGCAATTTATTCAGTTGATCGCGTAACGACTTCCCCTGTAGCACCCCTTGCGAGCTGCGCGTCAGCAGCGACGCCAGCAGCGTTTCCATTTCGAACTGCCGTTGCAGGTCCGCAGGCGGCGTTTTCACGCGTGGATCCATCTTGACGACGAGCGGAGCGGTGTAAGTTTGTCCGTTGGCGGT
>Ga0070741_10019248_pt1 | contig 10931 bp, 8 predicted proteins | sample Coa_R1_4_FD_66440 | JGI IMG/M metagenome (GOLD analysis project Ga0070741, IMG submission 66440) | Surface soil microbial communities from Centralia Pennsylvania, which are recovering from an underground coalmine fire - Coalmine... | ecosystem: Environmental > Terrestrial > Soil > Unclassified ...
GAAGGGAGCGAAACAGTCACGCCTGCGCCTTGGCTCCCCCTCCCCAGCCAGGCACGAGCGACCGGGGTCGCAAGGGCCGTCCCGAATCGTTTCGGAATCAGACGGCCCGTGCAGTGGGGACGGGGGTGGGTCATCCAACTCCCGATCTGGCCGACCTGCTCCTGCGTCTGGCGCAGGTTCCGGGCATCGAGCGGGTACGTCTCTCCTCCATCGAGCCGACGCAGGTGACCGATAAGCTGCTGGACGCCTTCGCCGCCGAGCCGAAGCTGTGCCGCCATCTGCATGTCCCGCTGCAAAGCGGCGACTCCGGCGTCCTTAAGGCGATGAACCGGCCCTACGATCAAGCATTCTATCTGGAACGCTGCCGCGCCGCCATGGCCCGAATCCCTGACCTCGCTATCACCGCCGACATCATGGTGGGCTTTCCCGGCGAGGATCGCGCCGCCTTCGAGAATACTCTTTACGTCGCGCGCACGGTCGGCTATGCCCGCGCCCACATCTTCCGCTACTCGCCGCGCCCGAACACGCCCGCCGCCGATTTTGCGCCGCAGGTGCCGGATGCGGAGAAGGAGGCGCGCAGCCGGGAACTGGCCGAGGTCTGCCGGGAGACGCAGCAGCAGTTCATCCGGCGCTATCTGGGCCGCACGCTGGAGGTGCTGGTCGAGGGCAAGGAGGGGCCGAACCGGGCGGACGCCGAGGAGGGCGCGAGCGGCAACGACGGCAATCCGCGCGTCACCATCGGGGAGACGCAGGGAGCGGGCGGCCTGCTCAGCGGCTATACCAGCAACTATATCCGCGTGCAGTTCACCGGCGGCTCGCATCTGGTCGGCAAGGTGGTGAAGGTGCGCCTGCTGGAGCCGACCGGCGACGGCGCGCTCGGCGAGGTCGGCGGCGCGCACTTCGGCCCGCTGGAAGCCCCGCCCGACGCCGAGTTCCTTCCCCTGGCGACCTTCTCCGCAAAAGCATTATGAACCACAGAGGCACGGAGACACGGAGAAAAACAGGAGGAGAGACAGAGGGTAGACTTGATGAGCCTGCTTCGTGTTCCTTCGGTGCCTTCCTGGATTCTTCTCTCTCGTCTTTGCTTTTCTCCGTGATTCCTCCGTGTCTCCGTGCCTCTGCGGTTCAAATTGCTTTATCCACCGGGGGGAGGCGGCGGCATCAGGCGATGGTCTGCCGGGGCGTCGGTGGCGGAGGCTGAGGGCGTTTCGGGCGGGGGCAGGGGGATCGTGCTGGTGATATGCGCCTTCTGCCGCAGGGCCAGCAGATAAGCAGGCTGCCGCGCCTCGACTACCTGCTTCCAGGCTTGCTGGCGTTCCTCCTCCGGGATGGCATTGCCGCGCCGCTCGACCCGGAAGACGTACCAGCCGTTCTCCGCGCGCAGGGGCGCGCTCAGTTCGCCGGGTTTCAGCGCGAAGATGGCGTCTTCCAGGGATTTCGTGCCGGTTCCGCGCAGGGCCGCGCCGCGCAGTCCGTCGGTCTCTTTGGTGGCGTCGTCGTTGTGTTCGCGCGCCACCTCTTCCATGCTCTTGCCGCCCTTGATCTCCAGTACCCAGGTTTCGAGGGTGCGCCGGGCGTCCGCGAAACGCTTCTCCTTCTCGTCCGCGTTCAGCGTCGGCGGGACTTCGACGAAAAGCTGCCGCACGACCACCCAATCGTCGGGATTTATCGGATGCCCGTTCCGCTCTGCGATGTCCGCCGCCAGTAGCTTTTCCGTGCGGACGCGATAGGCCATATCGGCGAGAAAGATGTCGCGCGGCAGATGCAACTGCTCGATCAGTTCGTCGTCGGTCTGCGTGATGTTGCGCTGCTTGCGGAACTGATCGAACAGTTCGTGCGCGCGGGCCAATGCCTGCGTCCGCGTGACCACGATGCCTTTGCGCTTCGCCTCGATCTCGACCAGGCGGCTCGTGACCAGGCTGGACAGCACATCGGCGACCAGCGATTCCTGCCCGGCGTAGAGGCGGTCGTAAATCTCGGTATCGGTGAAGGTGTAGCGGCGAGACGCGCCCTTGTCCGCCTTCCATCGGTCTATGAGGAGATTGGCGAGCAGCATCGAGGGGCCGCGCTTGTCCACCTGGAGCCAGTAGTAGGTCAGTTCGCGGCGGGTGATCGGCTGGCCCTCCACGATGGCGACGACATCCGCGCCCTGAAGCGGGGGGCGAGCGGGAGCCTTCGGCGCGGCGCGCTGCTGGAGCGGCTTCGGCGCGCGGCGGGTCTGCGCCGAAAGGAGAGCGGGCGCGGCGAGCGCGAGGCCCAACGCCCCCAATAGGAGGAAAAGCGGACGACCGCCGGAAAAACCCTGGGAACGAAACATCGGATCGAGACTCCTTCACTCGGCTGCGCCAACCGAAAGGAAAATAGGACGCGGGCGCAAAACTTCGTTTGCAATGACGGGTGAGCGTGCCGGGAACGGCGCGTTCCTCATGGTAGCGCGAAACGGCCCCGCCGTCAAGTCCAGGCGATGACTTTAGAGAAAGCCACTACTTTATTGAAGTCCCGGCGCGTCGAGGATCGGGTGCGCGCCGTGCATCTGCTGGCCCGCGCCGAGGCATCCCCGGAGCAGCAGCGCCTGCTGCTGGCGGCGCTGGAGGACCGGGTCAACTATGTCGCGGCGCAGGCCGCCGAAGCGCTGGGGAAGTGCGCGGACGCCTCCATCGCCCAGCAGATGGTCGAGCGGTTCCTCTGGCTTTCTGAAGACGGGCCGAAGCGCGATCCCGGCTGCCATATCCGGGCGCATCTGGCCTTTGCGTTTGCGCGGCTGGAGTTTCCGCCTGCCGTCCCCGCGCTGCGTCTGGGCCTGCGCACGACACAGATAGAGCCGGTCGGGGGCGTGCCGTTCGATACCGGCGCGCACCTGCGCGCCAACTGCGCTCTCGCGCTGGCGGACATGCGCGCGCCGGGCGCGCTGCGCGACATCACGCTGCTGCTGTTCGATATGAGCGGTTATGCCCTCGGCGGACGCTCCTTTGCGGCGCGGCCCGATCCGCAAGCCGCCTCGGTGAAAGTCGAGCCGCGCAAGGCGGCGGCGCAGGCTTTGGCGCGTCTGGGCGATAAGAACGGGCTGCTGCCGCTCGCCATCAAGCTGACGCATCCGGGGGAAGAAGTCGCCGATGTGCTGCAGGAGTGTATGCAGGCGGTGGTCGAACTCGAAGACGAGCGGGCGCTGGAACTGCTCGAACCCTACTTGCAGCATCCCGATCCGGCGCTGGCAGCCTACGCCGCGCTGATGATCGCGCAGACCCGCGCGCCGGAAGCGCCCGCTCTCATTCGGGAAGCGATCCGGCATCTCTCCGGCGACCCGCTTCAGGCGGCGGTACTGGCCCTGAGTACCCTGCGGACGGAGGAGGCGCGAGACGTTCTCCACAGCCTGGCAGAGGACGGGCGGGATGCCGTGCGCCTGGCGCTGGTGGAAGCCCTGGCCGACCGGCAGGATGCGCAGGACAGGGAGTGTCTGCGGCGCCTGGCGGAGAAAGACCGTTCGGCCATCGTGCGCAATGCGGCCAAACGCGCCCTTTAACGGCTGGGGCGGCAGTCGAAGCGGCAGGCAAGCTAGGGCGAAGGACACCGAAGCGTAGGCTGGACGCTACTCTATCCTTCAGAACGCTGTGCAGAGTTGCTGCAAGCGAAGGGCCTGCGCTCCTTGCGGTGTTTATGGCCGTCCTCGCCTGCCGCCTCGAATGGAGAGGAGGGCAGGAAAGTCCGGTCTTGAGGGTACACTTTATGCAGAGAAGTCGGAGACCCCTGCAAGAAGGAGCGAACAGCCTGTGCCGGAGAACCAGAGCCGTCATGCCAACAACAGCGCCGATCCCATCGGCGTCCCTCTGCCGCCCGACCGGGCCGAGGCTGCCCGCTATGCAGACGAGGCGGCGATCCTGACGGCGGCGCGGCGTGTGGCGGAGACGGTGATCGGGCCGCGCGCCCAGGAGACTGACCAGGGAGCCGGGCCGAACCCGGACAACTTCCGCGCCCTGGCCGAGGCGGGACTGCTCGGACTGGCGCTGCCCCGCGAGTTCGGCGGGCTGGCAGCCTCCGGCGAGACGCAGCGCGAATACACCGAGATACTGGCCTCCTACTGCGGCGTCACCACCTTCACCCAGGCGCAGCATCACGGCCCCTCCCGCATGATCGCCAACGGCCCCAACGCCGAACTCAAGCGCCATCTGCTGCCCGACCTGGCGGCGGGACGCAAGCTCTGCGCCATCTCCTTCGCCCATCTGCGGCGTCCCGGCCCGCCTGTCCTCACCGCCACGCCCGTTCCCGGCGGCTACCGTCTCAACGGAACCGCGCCCTGGGTGACCGGCTGGGGGCTGATGCGGCAGGTCGTCTTCGGCGCGACCCTGCCGGACGGGCGCTTCGTCTACGTCTGGTCGCCGGGCGACCGCGCCGATTTCCCGGAACTGTTCGCCGACAACGGCCCGGACAATGGCGACTGGGGAACCCTGCGCGCCTCCGATCCGATCCCGCTCTGCGCCATGAACGCCTCCGCGACCGTCACGCTCACCTGCGATGACTGGTTCATCCCCCAGGAACACTGGCTCTCCGAATCCGACCGCGAGACGATGCGCAAAAACGACCGCAACGGCGTCCTCGGCGCGACGGCCATGCCGCTCGGCTGCGCGGCAGCCAGTGTGCGCGTGCTGTGCGAAGCCGGGGAGCGTCGCTCTATTCCGGCCATCCATCGCGCGGCGGAGTCGTTCGGCAGGGAGTGGGAAGACGCCAAAGGGCAGGTACTCGACTGGAACAAGCGTTCCGCCGAGCCGGAGTTCTTCGAGAATGCCGTCCGCATCCGCGCCTGGTGCATCGAACTGGCCGTGCGCGCCGCCCATGCCGCCGTCACCGCCAGCAGCGGCGCGGCCAACACCCTCTCGCATCCGGCGCAACGCCTGCTCCGCGAGGCCATGTTCTACACCATCCAGGCGCAGACACAGGAGGTTATGGACGCGACCCTGGCCCGCCTGGAACGCGCCGTGACGATATAATCCCCACTCTCCAGGAGGACAGAAACCTATGCTGGACGACGCGACACGCCGCCGGGACTTCCCCACGCTGACCGGGCGGGCCTATCTCAACACCGCCGCCGAGGGCATTCCGCCACTGGCGGTCGGGGAGGCGCTGGCGGAGTATTTTCGCGATAAGCAGCAGGGCATGGACGGGCGCATCGCGCACGCGGCGCAGTGGGACGCGGCCCGCGCGCTGGCGGCAGAGTTCTATGGCCTGACGCCGGAGGAGATCGGCCTCTGTTCCAGCAGCGCGGAAGCCTACAACCTGGCGGCCCTGGCCCTGCGCCTCCAGCCCGGCGATGAGGTCGTCATCAGCGACCTGGATTTCCCTTCCGGCAGCACGCCCTGGCTCCAGCCGACCTGCCCCGCGACCGTCAAGGTCTGGCGGGCGCGCGACGGCGGCCTGCGCCTTGAAGACCTGGTTCCCCTGCTCACGCCCCGCACCCGCTTTGTGACGGCCTCCCTGGTCAGCTACTACAACGGCTTCCTGCTGGACGCTCCCGCGCTCGTCGAAACGGTGCTACGCCACTCCCCGGCCCTGCTCTCCCTGGACGTGACGCAGGCGCTGGGCCGCGTGCCTCTGAATCTGGCCGGAGTAGACCTCATCGTCAGCAGCACCCACAAATGGATCCTCGCCAGTCACGGCGGCGGCATCGTCGGCGTGCCGAAAGCGCGCGAGAAGGAACTGACCGTCCCCGCAGGCGGCTGGTTCAACCTGCAAAACCCGTTCGAGGCCGACCGCTTCGACCGCCCGGCAGCCAGCAAGCCCGGCGCGGCCAGCTTTATGTGCGGGATGCCCAACTACGCCGCCGTCTACGCGATTCGCGCCGGGTTGGAATATATTCGGCAGATCGGCGTAGTAAACATTGACCGGGCGGCGCGTCCTCTTGTCCATGCCTGCCTGGAGGGACTGGCGAAGCTGCCTGTCCAGGTCATCACGCCGCACGAGGACGCGCATCTGGCAGGCATCGTCGCCTTCCTGCACCCGGAGATGGAACGCATCGTGCGCGCGCTGCGGGACGCCGAGATTCATGTCATGGGACACACGGGGCGCATCCGCATCGCGATACACGGCTACAATCAGAGGGCGGACATCGAGAAGCTGCTGCGCGTGCTGGAGGAGGTTCTGCCTGCGGCCTAGCGTCCGGCTTCCCGCCGCAATCCGCCGGGAAACAACGCGATGGCCCAATACGCTGTCAAACCGTTCGCCAATATCCGCCGCTTCGATATTTTCGCCGAGTGGAGCCGCCTGACGGCCCGCGAGAAGCACCATCTGCCGGAAGCCAAAGCCCGCGCCTACGGCCTGGCGGTCGCCAAAGTCGTGGCGGCGCGCAAGTTCAGCGGCTACGAGCCGCATCAGGTCCGCGACATGAAGCAGCGCGCCCGCCGCCAGGACAGTTCGGAACCCTGGTGGGAGCCTCTGGCCTCCGACGAGGAGTTCGAGCGCAAGATCGTCCGGCGCATGGGCGAGCCGTTCTATAAGGAGGTCTTTCAGCCCGCCATCCGGCAAGCCTGGGATGCAGGCAAGGACTATGAGGAGATTCGCGACCTGATGCGCGCCCCCTGGAACGCGCTGCTGGAACCGGAGCAAGCGCCGATAGCAGAATAACCGCGTTAGGGAGATGGCGTGCTACTTTAGCCGGGACTGGCTTTCCCGTCCGCAGGACGGTTGGCGCGAAGCGCCTGCCAGACGGGTACTTCAGTACCCGGCAAGGGGTTTCATCCTCCGTTCGCGGCGTGCCTGACAGAGGCGCGCTGTTGCTCCCATTCTATAACCGGACGGCGACATTTTCATCCCCTAATCGGCGGATTCTGGCGCGCGGCGAGAGGGGTTCGGATCAATCCAGGAAGTGGTAGACGGGGATGTTGAGGTACTGCGCGATCAGCGCCCAGACCGCCTGCGTGATCATGTCCCCCAGGATGGCCCCGATAAAGAAAGCGATGCTCTGGCGATACATGCGGACGCCGCCCCACCGCTGCACGACGACCTTGACCAGCCAGGCGAGGAAGAACGGCACGTAGAAGTAGGAGATCGTGTAGGTGTTGCACAGCACGTAGCCGACCGGATGGAACGGAAAGGCCGCGAAACGCATCCGGCACCAGGCCAGAAAGAAGGTGAACCCCGCGCCGAGGACGATGGTCGAGAGCCGTGTCCAGTCGCGCGGGCCGTGACTGTTTGCCAGGGTCTCCATCTCGTTCATCCGCACGCCGACCTTCCAGATGGCGTAGTCGTTGCTTTTGGCGGTCGCTGCGCCGACCGCATAGAATTTGCTCACGCTGCTCCACCAGCCGAACGCCAGCGCCGTCACCGTGCCTATCGCGACCCACTTCAGCACGGTGCGCCAGGGAATGCCGGAGCGGTCGGCGATCTTCAGCCCTTCGAGCATATAGGGCAGAGTCTTCGCGCGGATGTCCACATGGATGAGGTCGAAATGCGCGCCTGCGACCAGGGAACGCTCCGAGAGGACCTGCGGCCCCAGGATCATGTGCGTCATGCGGTAGGGCGTGCCGTAGACAGGCGCGAACGTCCACGCGCCGCCCGCGTCCGCGCGCACGCGCGCCCCGCTCAGCGTATAGGCCACGTGGAGCGCGATGACCCCGACGGCGACCAGCGGATTGACCCCGACGGCGACCATCATGCCGATGCAGAGCGCCGCGCTGCCGAGGGCGGCCAGAATCCAGAGGCGGATCGCGCGCCGGTCTTCCGCCGACACCGTGCGCATCAGACTCGCCCAGTGGAACCGGATGCCTCCTAAGATCAGCAGCGCGAAGGCGATCCAGGCTCCGACCGCCTGCTCCTCCATATAGGGGAAGTTGGTACTCGTGAAGTTCCCGGTCTCCAGGCCGAAGACCCCGCCCAGGACACAGGAGAGGCGCGTCAGCAGGCAGAAGAACCAGCAGCTAAAGCTGACGCTGCTCGGCACGAAGTAGGCCAGTCCAATGACCAGCGGATAGAAGCTGAGATAGAAATCGGGGATCGCGTTCCAGGGCGGCGTGGTGAAGAGGAGCGGCTTCACATCCACCTGCTTGAGCGGCACCGCCGGAACAGAGGGATACCAGTCGTGCAGCGCCAGGAGGCTTTCCAGAGCCATCGGGATCGCAAAGCCGATCCAGAAGAGCGGGCGGCGGAACACGTTCTCCTGCGAGTCCATCAGTTCCATCGGCAGCACGGCAATAGGGAAGGTCAGCCGCTCCTGCCGTATCCAGATGCGGTGCAGCGCCGCCGCCAATCCCAGCCAGATGGCCGTCAGCAGCAGCAGGTAGACGCTCCAGAACGCTATCGGCACGATCCAGGCCGCCCAGGGAACGGCGCTATTGCCGACATACAGGCCGTGAATGGCCTTCGGATCGTGCAGCAGGGGCAGATGGTTCAGGAAGGGCAGATACTTCGTCCACTTCGGCTCGCTCTCGGCAAAGTAGGGCAGATAGCCCATGCCGGGAACCAGGAAGCGCAGCCCGCCGAAGCCGACGATGGGAATGGTGGCGGTCAGGACGATATAGCCGAGCAGCAGTTCGTTGGAGCGGAAGGGAAGCAGACGGCGCAGCAGGCGGGCCAGCAGCAGATAGAGCGTGCTGGGTATCATCAGCGTGTAGGGGACAAAATAGACGCTGCGCGCGATCTCGCTGTCCGCCGTCCACCAGAGCAGAACGGCCTGCGTGACGACGATCAGCGCCAGCACGCGCGGGCGGACGCGCGCGGGCTGTTCCGCTCTTTCGGCCTGCGGCGTCTCTGCGCCCAGGGGTTCCGCTGTTTTTTCGGCCTCGGCATGGTTCATAGTCAACGCCGCAGAGGGAGTCACGATGTCGGGGCGACAGGCTGGGCTGCCTGCCCATCGTCTGTCATTGTGGCAGCCCGCAAGCGAGAGCGGGAAGGCGCTTCCTCAAAGGTCGCCGCTTGGGGTCAGAAGCGCGTCGGCGGCTCCGGGGTTGGCACGCGCTTCCAGGCAGCCGTCCCCGGTCTCAGCCTCCGCCGCCTCCGCGAAACCGAACTGCCGCAGCAGAATCTGATAGCTGGGAGTGCAGCTCTCCTGGCAGCGTGTGACCGTACATTCCAGAGCATGGATCGCATCCATATCCGGCCCGAAAGCCACGCGGATCGCCTGCTTTTCCGCTGCTGCGCTTTCCGATCCCGTTGCCGCCCCGGAGGGAAGAACGCCTTCCGGGCCGGCGATCGTGATCCTGCGCGCCAACTCCTGCCCCTCCTCTTTCGTGGCGATCAGGGCGACCATGCGCTCCGCCAGACGACAGCGGCGGACGGGAACCCGCAGGATGACCGGGGCCTCGGACAGATAGAGTTCTTCGACCTCGACAGAAAAATGACTACAGGGGAGACGCTCCATAGACTATGCCTCTTGCAGACCGGCGGCCCGATTCTGCGCGCTTCCCGACCGTCGGAGACTGTTCAGGAGGCAGACTTTCTGGGAGGAGAAGCCTCCCTGGGCCGGCCTCAAAATCGTGAATGATGTTATGTTGCAGCCAGACGCAAACGAGAGGAGGGGGACAAGCGTCAGGAACATCCCTGTTTTCTTCCTGAGTTTCTCCATTCCCTCCCCGCCCTGAGCTCTCTGTGCCACTTTTTGTGAAAAATAGTACAACTACCTGGCTGCTTCCGTGAGCCGGGTTCTGCGCGGTTCGCTCAGGCACAGGAGACCGACGGCGAAGAACCGACCGGCCCATCGTTCTCCTCTTCCTCGTCGCAGCTTACTTCCTCCTCGCCAGGATCTACGATGCCGAACTGAAGCAGGTGCGCCTCATAAGCGGGCGTACAGCGTTCTTCGCAGCGTTCCAGCACACAGGCGCGTTGCGTCACGGCGTCCAGATCGGGGCCGGCAAAGGCGTACTTCCGGCCGCTGCGGACTTCGATGACAAGCCTATCGGCGAGAACCTTGCCGTCGCTGGAACGCCGCAGCAGCCGGATCATGCGCTCGGCAAGCAGACAGCGGCGAACCGCCAGATAAGCGGGCGGTTCGCCTGTCCCCAACGGCTCGGCGTAGAGCTGATAGTGTGGGCAGCGGGACGATTTCTCCACTTCCATGAGTCGTCTTTCTCCCGGATGAGGTTGTCAGGTTCTCCCCTGGCGGCAGGCTTCCCGGTGGCGATTCTATGTTGCGCCCACCAGGGCAATTGCGGAACGGCGACAGGGCCGCCAGGGGAGACATAATAAGCGCCGGGGAGCCGGATGGCTCCCCGGCGCAGAGGGGATGGGGGCCTAGCCGTGCCAGTCTACGTCGGCGACCTCTTTGGCGTGGGCGATGATAAAGTCGCGGCGCGGCTCGACCTTGTCGCTCATGAAGATGTCGAACATCTCGACGGCGGCGGTCAGGTTTTCCGAGTCGATCTGCACCCGCGCCAGGCGGCGCTTCTCCATATCCATCGTCGTCTCGGCCAGGTCAATGGCGTCCATCTCGCCCAGTCCTTTGAAGCGGGTCACCATCACATCGCGCTTGTTGCGGATGGTCTTGAGGATGGCATCGCGCTCCTCTTCGTTCTTGGCGTAGTACTGGTCGTTCTTGCCGACCTTGATGCGATAGAGCGGCGGCTGCGCGACATAGACATGGCCCTCTTCGATGAGCGGGCGCATGTAGTGCCAGAAGAAGGTCAGCAGCAGCGTGCGGATGTGGTCGCCATCTACGTCCGCGTCCGTCATGATGATGATCTTGTCGTAGCGCAGCTTGGAGAGATCGTAGTTGCCGACCTTATCTTTGCCGTTGCCGTTGCCGTTGCCGGACTTCGGCTCCAGCAGTTCGCCGTTCTCGTCCTCGTCCTCGTTGTCGCTGCCGTAGGAGATGCCGGTTCCGAGCGCGGTGATCATCGCGCGAATCTCCTCGTTCTCCAGCACCTTATCCACGCGCGTCTTGCCCGCGTTGAGGATCTTGCCGCGCAGAGGCAGGACAGCCTGCGTGCGCCGGTCGCGGCCCTGCTTGGCGG
>Ga0070741_10019250_pt1 | contig 10930 bp, 9 predicted proteins | sample Coa_R1_4_FD_66440 | JGI IMG/M metagenome (GOLD analysis project Ga0070741, IMG submission 66440) | Surface soil microbial communities from Centralia Pennsylvania, which are recovering from an underground coalmine fire - Coalmine... | ecosystem: Environmental > Terrestrial > Soil > Unclassified ...
GTGGTCGGAGGTGAAGGAACTCAGCGCTGGCCCGTTGACCTTGAGACGGCGTGAATCGAGAGCCGAATCGCGCACCGTTATCAGGGTAGGTTCCGACTTTTACGTTCGCGCCTCGTCGTTGACCTCGCGCCGCGCCACCCGGGTGCTGGTCAACGGCCAGAGCTTCGCGGTATTCGAGGCCGGCGGCGATGTCCTCGAAACGCCGCACGAGCCGCTCGGGTTCTTCCATCGCGACACGCGCTATCTGAGCCGTTTCGAGCTGAAAATCGCCGGCGAGACGCCTCACTACCTGAACTCATACGTAAGCCGCGAGAACGCGCAGTTGCGCGTCAACCTGAGCAATCCCGACCTTGGTCTGGACGGAGAGGATTTCGAGCTTCCGATCAACTCGATTCAGATCGAGCGGGACTGGGTGATCGCCGGGGATGCGCTGTTTCACAAGATGGTGGTGCGCAACTACGCGCGCGCGTCCATCGAGATTCCCCTGGATTTCCTCTTCGGCGCCGATTTCGCCGACCTCTTCGAGGTCCGCGGCCTCAAGCGCCAGCGGCGGGGGGAGTTTTCGCGCCCCGGTGTCGGCCGGGACTGGGTCCGCTTCTCCTACCGCGGGCTCGATGGAAAGTCGCGATGCACCCGCGTGGTGTTCGATCCCAGGCCGCTCGCGCTTCGCCCCGGACGCGCATCGTTCGTGCTCACGCTGAATCCCGACGAACAGAAGGAGATGGAGATACTGGTGCGCGGCGGAAGCGAGGATCTCCCCTCGCGCACACACGTCCCCATCCGCTTCGAAGGAGCCCTTGCGGAGCGGCATTCCGAACTCGCCCGCTACAGCCCCGGATGGAGCACGATCACGGCGAGCAGCGAGCCGCTGGACAACCTGCTGCGCCGCTCCTCGGCCGATCTCACTTCCATCATCCAGCCCGCTCCCGAAGGTACCTTCATCATGGCCGGCATCCCGTGGTTCGCCACGCTCTTCGGCCGCGACAGCATCCTGACCGCCCTCTTCGTCCTGCCCATCAATCCTGCCCTTGCGGTCGGCACGCTCAAGACGCTCGCGAGCCTGCAGGGCACCGAGGTCAACGATGCGCGCGATGAGCAGCCCGGTAAGATTATCCACGAGGTTCGATGGGGCGAAGTCGCCGCGACGGGCGAGGTCCCCTTCGGCCGCTACTATGGCAGTGTCGATTCAACCCCGCTGTTTCTGTGGCTGCTCGGCGAGTATGCCGCGGTGACGGGCGATCTCAAGCTCCCGGCCGAGTTGTGGAGCAACGTCGAGCGGGCGCTTGAATGGATCGAGCGATGGGGAGATCGGGACGGCGACCTCTACGTCGAGTATATGCGTGAGACGCCGCGCGGACTGGCCAATCAGGGATGGAAGGATTCGTTTGATTCCGTCTCGCATGCCGACGGGATGCTGGCGCGGCCGCCGATCGCGCTGTGCGAAGTGCAGGGCTACGTCTATGCCGCCTATATCTCGATAGCGCAGGTCGCGCGCCGTCTCGGTCACGCATCGCTGGCCCATCGGCTCCTGGAGCGAGCGGCCAGCCTCAAGGAACGCTTCCTCCGCGATTTCTGGCTCGAAGAGCAGGGCACCGTGGCGTTGGCTCTCGATGCGGACAAGAAGCCGTGCAGGGTGATCGCATCGAACGCCGCGCACTGCCTCGCCACGGGTCTTCTCGATGCGCGCCAGGGCGAACGAGTCGCGGGGCGGCTGCTCGGGGAGGAGATGTTCAGCGGATGGGGCATCCGGACGCTGGCTTCCCGGGAGCAGCGGTACAATCCGATGAGCTATCACAACGGGTCGGTTTGGCCGCATGACAACGCGATCGCGGCCGCGGGCCTTCGACGCACGTCGAATCGGGATGGGATCGCCAAAATCCTCGAGGGGCTCGTGCAGGCCGCCGCTCATCTGAAGACCGGAAGCCTTCCGGAACTGTTCTGCGGATTCGTGCGCGACGAGCGGCTCGGTCCGGTTCCCTATCCGGTCGCATGCCATCCGCAGGCATGGTCCGCCGCCAGCATCTTCATGATCCTGCGCGCGATGCTGGGGATCGAGGTGGCCGGCTTCGACCGCAAGCTGTTCATCGATTCGCCGCTGATGCCGCCGTGGCTCGATTGGATAAAGATCGAGAATCTCAAGGTGGGCGACGGATCGGTATCCTTCCTCGTCCGCCGCACCTCCGACGCCCCCGCGATCGAGATCCTGGACCGCCAGGGCCCGGTCGCAATCGAATTCCGCTGATCGGAGCTACACGCGCGCGATCCGATCGCGCTCGCCCGCGACGTAGGCGGCGAGATCGCGAGCAGCCGCGCCGTCTGTCTGGATGAGCGAAAAGTCGATCGGCGCGTCGAGAAACTGCATCTTCATCAGATCGCCCTCACCCGCGGGGCGCGGCTCGATGCCGCAGAAGAAGAAGCCTGACGCCTCCGCCTGCTCGCAGAGATCCTCCGCGCCGGGATCGGCAAGCGGCACGCTCAGATAGGCAACCTTCGCTCCGCGCTTGCGGCAAACGCGCTCGCGTTCCTCGGCGAGCCGCGCCGCCGCGTTCGCTCCGGCGCGCCGCACGCGGATCGAAGCGCGATCGATCTTCGAATCGATGGAAGATTCGAGCGCGACTTCTCCATTCGCCGCGGCCGGTTCCATGAACGCGACACGGCGGCCGATTAGCGAGTACAGGCGCGCGATGACATCGCGATGCCGCCGCGGAGCGTACGCGGCGAATTCACCCGGCGCCGCGATGAATTTGAAATACGTGAGCAGGCTTACCCGCTGCGGCAGCTTCTCGGCATCGCGATGCGCCGCGGCCGGCGACGCTCCGAGCAGCATCGCGATCGGCTGCGCCCCGAAACGCTCCTCCGTCTTCTGGCTGAACACATGATGGGTGACGGTGTTGCCGTAGATGCCGGTGAGGCGCTCGCGCCGCGCCTCGTCCTCCAGCAGCGATCGCATCCGATCCAGCAGATGGTGATGCTGATGCTCGGGGAGAACCATCGCCTCTCCGCTTTCCGCGATCGGGTCGAGTCCGGGGCGTTCGAGCGCCAGATGGCCGACCACCTCGCGCTCCTTGACCAGCGCCACCACCGAGACGAGTTCGCCGCTTTGGTTCAGCCGAATCAGCCGCTCCGGATGGTACATCTCGGCATGTATATAGCCGGGACCATTGACGCGGATCGTGAGTTCGGGAACATAGGCCGCGTCGGCCGGCGTCAACCTTCTGACGGCATAGGCTGATGGATCCGGAATCGGCATCGAACCACCTTTCCTGCGCGAGAGCCGATGTCGCGCTTCGGGAGCATCGTCTATTGAACCACCATCGTGCGCCGACGGGAACGCGCGGCCGGTTGGCGCCTATCCTGAAAAAAAAGGAGCGCGCCCCGCAAGGCGCGCTCCGGTATCGATGCGGTGGAAGAAAATCAGTGGGCGCCGTTCAGCGAACGGGCAAGCCCCCGATGCTTTTCGAGCAGGAGGTCCGGCATCGTCGGTCCCAGCTTGTCGAAAAACTCGCTTGCCGAGGCGATTTCCGCCGACCATTCGTCGCGCTTCACCGCCAGGTCTTCGCGAATCTGATCGCCGGTCGTGTCGAGTCCGTGCAGGTCGAGATCCTCGATGCGGGGCACGCGGCCGACGGGCGTGTCGACTGCGCCTGCGCGACCGTCGATCCGATCCAGCATCCACTTGAGCACGCGCATGTTCTCGCCGTAACCGGGCCACAGGAAGCGGCCGTCACGATCCCTGCGGAACCAGTTGACCATGAAGATGCGCGGCGGGTTCTTGATCGCCGACTGCATCGCAAGCCAATGGCCGAAGTACTCGCCCATGTTGTAGCCGCAGAACGGCAGCATCGCCATCGGGTCGCGCCTGACGACGCCGACCGCGCCGGCCGCGGCCGCGGTCGTCTCGGAGCCCATCGTCGCCCCCATATAGACTCCGTGCGCCCAGCTCTCGGACTCAAGCACCAGCGGCATCGTGGTGGCGCGCCGTCCGCCGAAGATGATCGCGGAGATGGGCACGCCGACCGCATCATCGACATGCGGCGAGAGGGCGGGGTTGTTGACCATCGGGGTGGTGAAGCGGCTGTTGGGATGGGCTCCCTTGTCGCCCGACTTCGGGTCCCAGGGACGTCCCTGCCAATCCAGCATCTTCTCTCCCGGCGGGATGTCGATGCCCTCCCACCATACATCGCCGTCCGCGGTCATCGCCACGTTCGTGAAGATCGTGTCGTGCTGGACCATCTTCATCGCGTTGGGATTCGAATGGGCGTTGGTGCCGGGAGCTACGCCGAAGTAGCCGTTTTCCGGATTGACCGCCCACAGCCGCCCGTCGGATCCGACGCGGAGCCACGCGATGTCATCGCCGATCGTGAAGACCTTCCATCCGGCGAACTCCGCCGGCGGCGTCAGCATCGCAAGATTGGTCTTGCCGCACGCGCTCGGGAAGGCCGCGGCCACGTATCTCGTCTCTCCGGCGGGGCTCTGCAGGCCGAGAATCAGCATGTGCTCGGCGAGCCATCCTTCATCCCGCCCCTGCCAGCTCGCGATTCTCAGTGCAAAGCACTTCTTGCTGAGAAGCGCGTTGCCGCCGTAGCCGGAGCCCACCGACCAGATCGCGTTGTCCTGCGGAAAGTGGCAGATGAGGCGGCGGTCGGGATTGAGGTCGAGCGTGCAATGGACGCCGCGACAGAAGTCATCGCGGTCTCCCAGCGTGTCGAGCGCGACAGTTCCCATCCGCGTCATGATCCTCATGTTCAGGACCACGTAAACGCTGTCGGTCAACTCGATGCCGACCTTCGAGAACGGCGAACCGGCCGGACCCATCAGGTACGGCACCACGTACATCGTCCGCCCCCGCATCGATCCCTTGAGCCATCCGCGCAGCTTTGCGTAGGTCTCGTCGGGCGGCGACCAGTTGTTGGTCGGCCCCGCATCGTCCTTGTTGGGCGTGCAGATGAACGTGAGCTGCTCGGTGCGGGCGACGTCGTTGGGGTTGGAGCGATGTAGATAGGAGCCGGGCTTGCGGCTCGGGTTCAGGGGAATCAGGACGCCGGAACGCACTGCCAGCGCCGTAAGACGCTGCTTTTCTTCTTCCGAGCCGTCGCACCATACGATTTGATCGGGGGTGGTCAGGCGCGCGATTTCTGCAACCCATTCCACCAGGGCGCGGCTCTTGGTTTTTCCAGCGTCGAGGTTGTGACTCACAGGCTAAACTCCATGTCGGTGTTGATGTCCGCGAGGTGCGCGTTACGGTTGTGAAAATTCATGGGCAATGAGCGCCAGAGGCTATCATTTAGATTAGCTAATCGCGACAATCAAAGCCAGCAACATTAGCTGCGCTTCAGAATCGCCGAGCTGGGCAGGGCCGGACCGCAAAAGCGCGCCCGTCGCGGCGGGCGCGGCGGTGTCTGCGCGCGCGGCTTGCGCGCGATCCAGTCAGGAAGGGATGCGAACGGACGGCGCCGCCGATCAGTAGGCGGCGCTCTTTCGCGTGGATTCGACGAGGTGCTGGATCTCCTCTTCGGTGAACCCCGCCAGCAGCCGGGCTTCACGCGCGATCGTCAGCGTCATCCCGTCGTCGTTCTGAATGTCTTCGGCGGCGCGGCGTCCTCCGCGGAAGTTGAAGACCTCGTCCACCGTCTCCTGGAAGGCGCGTGCCCGCGCAAGCCGCTCCGGATCACCCTCCGTCAGCTTGCGCATCCACTTGGATCCCATCCGCACGTGCGTGATCTCGTCGGCCAGCACGTAGTCGATCGAGCGCTCGATCACTTCGTCGCCGTTGCGCTGGGCGATGCGGATGAGCTGGTCGAAGACGTCGCAGGCGAGTCCCTCGAGGCCGCGGTTGATTCCGGCGACGCGCGCGGCTGGATCCTCCGCCTGGGTGCATCGCCAGAGGATCTCGGTTTCGACGTAATCGCCGGGCTTCGCTCCCATGTACTCGACCAGGCGCTGGAAGATCTCGGCGTGCCGCGCCTCGTCCCATACCTGGCGCGCCATGTCGAGCTGGAACTCCCACGGAGCATCGGGAAAATCGAACAGCGTCCGCCCCGCCGCCTCCATCGCCTGCAGCTCTCCCGTGTAGATGCCGTGAAGGCGCGCGCGCAGCGCCTCCTCGTCGAAGGGCAGGCTGTTGTTGCGGTCGAGTCCCTGTTCCTCGCGTATTTCTCGCACCTGCCGCGAGCGCATCAGCACGAAATTGTCGGGCCGCGCAAGCCTGTCAACCGGAATACATCGCTGCATCGCAAAACTCTCCTGGGGCCGATCAGTAGGCCGCGCTCTTGCTCATCCCCTTGATAAGCCGATCGATTTCCTCTTCGGTGAAGCCGGCGAGCAGCCGCGCCTCGCGCGCGATCGTCAACGTCGCATCGACTTCGACATCCTTTTCGCCGAAGCGCTGCTTTATCTGCCTGGCGTCTTCCTGGCTCGTGCGTCCGCCGCCGAAGTTGAAAAGGTTGTCGATATTCTCCTGGAAAGCCTGCGCCTTCTTGAGCCGCTCCGGGTCGCCCTCGGTCAGCTTGCGCATCCATTTGGATCCCATCCGCACGTGCGTGATTTCGTCGGCCAGCACGTAGTCCACCGCGCGCTCGATGACGGGATCGCCCATCTTCTGCGCCATCCGGATGAGTTGTTCGAACACGTCGCAGGCAAGCCCCTCCAGTCCGCGGTTGATTCCCGCCACCCGGCAGGCCGGGTCATCGACCTGCGTGCAGGACCACAGCACCTCGCTCTCGGGGAACTCCCCAAGGTAGGAACCCACGTATTCGAGCAGCTTCAGATAGATCTCGGCGTGGCGCGATTCGTCCCATACCTGGCGCGCCATGTCGAGCTGGAATTCCCATGGGGCGTCGGGAAAATCGAACAGCGTCCGCCCCGCCGCTTCCATCGCCTGGAACTCTCCCGCGCAGATCCCGTGCAGGCGGGTTTTGAGGAAGTCCTCTTCATACGGCATCGCGTTGAACGGCGTCATCCCCTGCTCGAGGCGCGCCTCGCGAATCTTGTCGAGCGGAACCAGGATGTGGTCTTCGGGGCGGGCCAGCTTGTCAACCGGAATCATCCTTTGCATGGCGTTCTCCTCTCCCTCATTTGGTCCACGCCGACCTTACGCCGGTCAGGTTGACCGCTTCTCTGACGGTCCATCGGTCGCCCTCCGGTCCGATTCGGAACTGAAGCGTGAAGGGCGGGGCCGAGGATCCCGTCAGGCGTGCCTTGACGAAATAATGCTCCACGACCCGGGCTTTTCCCAGCACCTGCGCATCGCTGTAGACCCCGGGTTTTATCGCTGCGGCGATCTGCGCGACGCGCTCGCGCACGTCCTCGCGCGTCATCGCGAGCGCCTCGTCCTTTCTCCCCGCCATCAGCGCCGCGAGAAACGCATCGACTGCGGCCAGCATCGCCGGCGGCTGCGGCTTGATCGGCCCGAGCGGCTGCGGACCCATTACATTGGCGCGATTTCCAAGATCAGGCATTGGCGAGGCCCCCGCGTTCGCGGCTGTAGTGGGGGATGTCGCTCCATGGCGAGCGCTTGGTGGTGATATCCTCCACGCTCGCGATCATCCATCGCCCCTCCGCTTCCTTCCATCGAAGCAGCAACGTCATCGCGGCGCCATCGGAATGATTAAACCGGACCTTGGCGATGAAGTGGGCGCCGATACGCGCGCGGGCCAGCGTTTGATAGCCCGCGATGGGGCGGCGGGTGCCGAGTTGGCTCGCCGCGGCGCGCCATCCTTCCATCGTGCTCGCGAGCACGAAGGTCTCGGCGGTGCGATCGTCACCGGCGACCACGGCCGCGGCGTGCGCCGCGATTCGTTCATCCAGTTCCGCAACCTTCATCAACTGCGGCCGAGCTTTCTCGGCCCCTCCTGTTCGGATGCGAATCCGGTGACGCCGCCCGACGCGCCCAGCAGCTCCTCGAGATGCGCCTGCCATTGGACGGCGCGGCGATGCTTCTCCGGGGAGTCGAGCAGATCGTCGAGCAGGACGAGCCCTTTCTCCACGTGCGACTTTTCCTCCTCGAGCATCCGCGCGAGGATCCGGATCGTCGGCGGCTCGTAAACGGGATTGGCCGCCGTCACGTGGGCGCTGTAATGGGAGATCAGATGAGGCTTGAGTACGCGGTAGATGCCGACCAGGCGCTCGATCGTGTCCTCCCATTCCTCCTTGTCCTCGATCTCCTGGATGAACGAGACGAAGGTTTCGTTGGGAGCTTTCGAGACGTGCGCCTGCGCGCGCAGCTCAGGAAGCCGCTTGCCGAGCGCATCGACGTGCAGCGCGTCTTCATACACCTGCTTTGCCATCTCCAGCTTGACGGGAATTTCCGGCGTAAGCGCGATCCATCCCGCCATCATCCGCATCATCCGCTCCTCGGCGTAGCGGTAGTTCATGATGTGATTGACGCTTTGGCGGACGCTGTAAACGCCGTCCAGCGTTCGCCGGTCGTAAAACGCCATCGTCTATGACTCCTTGGCTGCCCTTTGGGGCGAGGGCGCACTTTGCTCGATGGGCGTGAGAAAGCGGCCCTCGACGATTCGCGAAATCTCCCGCCAGTACGATTCCTTGTCCGAATGACGCAGGCTGTGACCGCCCATCGCCCATCCCGCGCACAGCATGTGGATTGCATGGACGGCCGCGGGCACGTCGTCGGCATGGATCACACCAAGCGCGCGGCCGCGCTCGATCACCTCGGCGACCGCCGACAGGTACCGATCCCCGATCCGGTCCATCGCGGCGCGGAACTCCGGCCTGCGGGCGAGATAGCGCGCCTCGTGATGCAGCACGGCGAACGCCTCGCGATAGCGATCGATGATCGTGAGGATCTCGTGCATGATCGCGCCGAGCTCCAACCGCGGATCGCTGCCGAAGCGCTCGTGGATCGCGGGCAGTTGCTCGACCAGCTCGGCCACCATCGATTCCGCGATCAGCACCAGGATCTCGTCCTTGCCCTGGAGGTAAACGTAGATGGAACCCGCGGCGAGCCCCGCCTCGAGAGCCAGTTCCTTCACGGAAGCCTCGTGAAAGGACTTGCGGGCCAGCACGCGGCAGGCGGCAAGAAAAATCTGCCTGCGCCGCTGCTTAACCAACGCCTCATCCTGAACGATAGTCCGAAGTGCCGCCGACGCCATTGGTCTCCGTTTCCCGCTGGAGGGCAGGGTAGTTGAATGAACGTTCATTTGTCAAGAACACCCTGCCGCTCGCATGCCGACCCGATACGGTCCTACGCGAGCGTGCGCTTCCCGCCCGCGACCCCTCCAGTCGATCCAAGGTTCACATGGTGAGCTTTTCCTGACTCCGGTATGCTCACGGTCACGCTCTGGATGGCAGGGGTGGGCGCGATGGACGGCGACAAGCCCTTTTTTCTCAAAGAAAGTCCGGCCGACCGGGTGTTTAACCGGCTCTTCGGGTTTCTGGTCCGCTTCGGAATCGGGGCGTCGTACAACTATCTGCTTGAAACGCGGGGGCGCAAAAGCGGGCGGACGTATGCTACTCCCGTCAACCTCCTCGAGATGAATGGGCATCGCTACCTCGTCGCCGTGCGCGGGGAGACCGGATGGGTTCGCAATGCGCGCGCCGCCGGCTCCGTCCGCCTCAGGAAGGGCTCGAACCAGCTCGATTTCAAGGTCCGCGAAGTAGCGGTCGAGGACCGCGCGCCCATGCTCAAGGAATTTCTCGAACGCTACGCGTCCCAGGTTCAGCGCTTCTATCCGGTCCCGAAGGGCTCCCCGCTCGATGCGTTTCGCGAGATGGCATCTCGCGCTCCGGTGTTCGAACTGATGAACTAAGTCCGATTTGTTTAAACCGCCGATGTCCACCTTGCCCGAGACACAACCGGCCGGGCCCGCCGACGAGGCCGCCCCATCCCAATCAATCCCGGTCTCGGCTTTCATCCCCCTCTACAGGTCGGATATTCCGGCGCGCGACTGGCGAACGGTCGCGATGCTTCTCGTCGTACTGGTTTTTCAGGGTTACGCTGCCGCCATTCCCACGATCGCGGCGCCCTGGTTCTCCGGGGATTTCCATCTGAACGACACCGCGATGGCGCGCGTGTTCGCCGGCTTCGCGCTCTCGTCGTTCGGCGCGCTCGGGCTTGCGCGGATGGCGGATCGGTTCGGCAGAAGACGAGTCCTGATGTGGGCTGCCTATGCGATGCCAGTCGCGGCGATGGGAGCGGCGGCGGCTACCAACGTCGTCGCCTTCGTCGGATGCATCATCGTGGTCGAGGCCTTCCTCGGCGCCGCGCTCGCCTCGTCGGTGGTGATGATGGCGGAGTTGCTGCCGGTGCCGCGGCGCGCCGCCGGGCAGAGCTGGGCGGGCCTGGCCTCGGCGGTCGGCGGAGGGTTGTGCGTGTTCTTTGCTCCGGTGCTCGCGGGCTTTCAGATCTCGTGGCGACTGCTGCTTGCGATTCCCGCACTCGGAATCGTGATCCTGCCCGCGGTGGTGAGGAGGATTCCGGAGAGTGCGCGATGGGAGCGCAGGGTCAGGGAGGAGCGGCGCGGCTCCCCTGGCCATTTTTATGACATCTTCGGCCCCCTCTATCGCCGCCGCGCCGTCACCGTTCTCGTGTGCAGCCTGCTTGCGGCGTTTTCCGCCGAGGGCGTCAATTCGTACTCATACTTCCACGCGGTGTCGGTGGTCGGGCTCACCGCGGGATTCGCAAGCGCCTTTACAATTATCGGCGGGGGACTGGGGATGGTGGGATTTCCGATTGGGGCGTGGATGGCCGAGCGGTTCGGGCGCGTCCCGACGATCGTGACTTTCGGCACATCGACGTCGGTGGTCGCGCTTGCCTACTTCTGGGGTCCGCCGCTCGGTTTCGCGCATCCCGCCCTATGGCTGGGAACCGCCTTTCTGTTCATGAACGCGGCCACGAACGCGACGATGGTCGCTTCGAATTCGGCGGTCACGGAGCTGTTCCCGACCGCGCTTCGCGGGACGATCATGGGAT
>Ga0070741_10019251_pt1 | contig 10929 bp, 15 predicted proteins | sample Coa_R1_4_FD_66440 | JGI IMG/M metagenome (GOLD analysis project Ga0070741, IMG submission 66440) | Surface soil microbial communities from Centralia Pennsylvania, which are recovering from an underground coalmine fire - Coalmine... | ecosystem: Environmental > Terrestrial > Soil > Unclassified ...
GGACCGGAGGTGAGCGCTGTCCAGAAGAGGTGGGAGTCGAAGCTCGCGAGCACGAGCCTCAGGCGCCGCTACCCGACGTCGCCGGCGGGGATCTTGTACTTCGCGGCGATGCGGGCGAGCGTGCCGCTCGACCTCAGCTTCGCGACACCGGCCTTGAGGTTCGCGCCGAGCGCATCGCCCTTCCGGTAGTAGATGCCGAACGTGTCCTTGTCGGGGAACGTGTACGCGACGGCGATCTTGCCGGGATGCGCCTTGGCCTGGAAGGCGAACGAGGTGTCCTGCGTGAGGACGGCATCGGAGCGGCCGAGGATCACCTGCGCGACCGCGTCGTTGTCACCCGGGTAGCTCTGCACGCTGAAGCCGAGCTTCCCCTTCACGGACTTCAGGTACTCCTCGTACTTCGTCCCGGCCTGCACCGCGAAGTTGAGGCCCTTGAGGCTCCCGTTCGGGCCGGTGACGTGCTTCGGGTTTCCCGCCTTGACGATGAACACGCGGTGCGTCTCCATGTACGGAACGGCGCCGGCCTGCTTGAGCCGGTCCGGTGTGACGAAGATGCCGCTGATCACGGCGTCGCACTTCTTCGCGTTCAGCGCCGGGATCAGGCCCGGGAACGCCGTCTTCAACGGCTTCGCCGTGGCGCCGAAGGTCTTCGCGAGAGCCGTGGCCATGTCGACGTCGAAGCCGCTGATGGCGCCGCTCGAGGACGCGAGCTCCATCGGCGGGAACGTCGGATCGGTGCAGAACGTGAACGTGTTCGCCTGCCTTGCCGCGCCGGCGGCGCCGGCGAGGACGACTGCGGCTGCGACGGCCAGTGCCGCCGCGAATGTCGTCTGACGCATGCTCGTCTCCTCCTGACCGGGAGGCCGGACCTTAACGGGAAAGCGCGTAGAGCGCGAGCAGGTCGTGCGCGACGTTCGCAGCCGCGAGCGCGGTGGGCTGCCCGGGTCCGTCGTACGGCGGCGCGACCTCGACGACGTCACAGCCGACGAGCCTCACTCCGCGGAGCGCGCGGAGGAAGGCGAGCGCCTCGGCCGTCGAGAACCCCGCCACCTCCGGCGTTCCGGTTCCCGGCGCGAACGCCGGGTCGAGGAAGTCGATGTCGAAGGAGAGGAAGACCGGCCTGTCGCCGACGCACTCTCGAACGGCGCGCGCATACGCCTCGGGGCCGAGAGCGCGCAGCTCCTCGCTCGCGATGACGGTGAAGCCGAGCGAGCGCGTGTCCTCGAGGTCGGCCGCTGCGTAGAGCGAGCCGCGCATCCCCGCCTGCAGGGACGCGTGCGCGTCGAGGATCCCTTCCTCGACCGCCCGTTTGAACGGCGTCCCGTGGAAGTACCGCTGCCCGAAGTATTCGTCCCAGGTGTCGGAGTGCGAATCGAGGAGGACGAGCGCGAGCGGCCCGTGCCGACGCGCGAGCGCGCGCAGCTCCGGCAGCGTGATCGAGTGATCGCCGCCGAGTACGAGCGTGAACACGCCTGCATCGACGAGCGGCGCGAGGCCGGCTTCGATGCGCTCATAGGTGCCGAGCGTGTCCCCGGGGGCGACGGGCAGATCGCCGTAGTCGGCGATCGAGATCGTGTCGACGACGTCCACCTCGAGCGTCGGGTGGTACGGCCGGAGGAGGGCCGAGGCGGACCGGATCGCCTCGGGCCCGAAGCGCGCTCCGGTGCGGAAGCTCGTGGCGGTGTCGAACGGGACGCCGACGACGGCCGCGTCGACGCCGGCGAGCTCCGTCACGTGCGGGAGCCGCATGAAGGTCTTGATGCCGGAGAAGCGCGGGTAGACGCGCGCATCGACGGGCTTGTAGCGGGGACCGGTCAGCGGCCGCGATCTTAGTGTTTGCGGCTCATGAGAGCGCTGTCGTCGAACTTCCGGCCCTACGACTGGGCGATCTCGACCGCGGAGGCGGCACGAATCGCCGGCGTCCGCACCGCGGACGTCCTCCGCTTCGACGCGAACACGGCTCCCTCACCACCCGCAGCGGCAAGCCCCGCAGCCCTGTCGGAGGCGCTCGCCCGCGTCAACGGCTACCCGCACGGCGGCTACCCGGAGCTGATCGCGTCGATCGCGTCCTACGCGGGGGCCGAGCCGGAGAGCGTCGTCCTCGGCGCGGGCGCCGACGATCTCATCCTCCTCGCCGCGCGCAGCTTCGCCGGCCCGGGCGACCGTGTCGCGATCCTCGACGAGCCGACGTATCCGCTCTACCGTGTCGCCGCGTGGCTCGCCGGCGCCGAGGTCGGGGACGAGACGCCGGCGGTGACGTTCTGCTGCCGGCCGCACAACCCGACCGGGCGGCTCGGCCCGATCCCGGACGCGCGCCCGCTCGTCGTCGACGAGGCGTACTTCGAGTACGCGGGCGAGACGGCGGCGCTCCTCGACGGCGGCGTCGTCGTCATCCGGACGCTCTCGAAGGCGTTCGCGCTCGCCGGCGCCCGTGTCGGCTACGCGCTCGCCCACCCCGACGTCGCTGCGGAGCTGAACGCGCGGCAGGCGCCCGCCCCCGTGTCGACGCTCTCAGCCGCCGTCGCCCTGGCCGTCCTCGCGGAGCCGCCGGACCTCGCGCCGCTCCTCGACGAGCGGGAACGGCTGGCGGGGCGACTGCGCGAGCTCGGGCTCGAGCCGCTGCCGTCGGCGACGAACTTCCTCTACGTCCCGTTCGAGCGGTCGCGCGAGCTCGCCGGGGCGCTCCTCGCCGCGGGGATGGTCGTCCGCGACTACCCGGACGCGGTGCGCATCACCGTGCTCGACCGGCGGGCGAACGAGCGGCTCGTCGCCGCGCTCGGCCGGTTCCTCGCTACGCCCCGACCGGCGCGCCCTTGACGCTCTCGATGTAGCCGCGCACGTCTGCGGCCGGCTCGCTGTAGGCGTCGCCGAGCGCGGACTCGACGGCCTGCATGTACTCCTCGGCCCAGCTCGGGAACTCGTAGTCGATCGCCCGCAGGAACTCGAGCGACGCCGCAACTCGGATGTCTGCGATCGAAGGCGAGTCGCCGCCGATGAACCGCTTGCCGTCGAGGAAGTGCGTCCTGATCGCCTCCAGCGGCTGCGCCACCGCAGCGGCGGCGGCCTCGACGGCGCGCGCCTTCGCCTCGTCGTCGGCATCCGACGCGCCGACCTCACCTGCGTACTGCGCGAACTGGAGCGTCGGGTACGTCGCGCGCGTGATGTACGGATAGAGCGTCCCGATCACGTAGAACATCGCGCTGTCGACCATCGCGCGTGCCGCCGGATCGGTCGGGTAGAAGCGGTCGAGCCCGTGCTTGTTGCACAGGTACTGCATGATCGCGCAGCTCTCCCACAGCGAGCCCTTCGGCAGCCCAGCCTCTTCGAGCAGCGGCGTCAGGTCTGCGGGATCCTTCGAGAGAAAGTCGGGTGTGCCCTTCTTCCCCCACACGTCGACCTCGTCGAAGTCGAGACCGGCGGCGCGCACGAAGATGCGCGTGGACAGGTTGTTGACGCTCGGCTTGAGGATGCTGAGCGTGTTCGCGGCCATTGGCTCCTCCTCTAGTAGGGATTCTTCGGGGACCGGTCTCCGGACAGCGTGAGACGCGAGCGCTCGACGAGCAGTTCGATCGCGTCGGCCAGGTGCACCGGCTCGATGTTCGCGTCGCCGCGGTCGACACGCAGCCTGTGCGCCTCGAAGAGGACGTCGCTGTGGGCGAAGCCGGCTGGGGGCTCGAAGCGGTACGACGCGAGCTCGATCAGGAGGCCGAGCGGATCGTGGAAGTAGATCGAGTCCATGAACCCTCGATCCTTCACGCCGCTCGACCGGATCCCGCGCTCGTCGAGCCGCGCGGCGACCTGGTCGAACGTCGCCTTGGAGACCGCAAACGCGAGGTGGTGGACGCGACCCGGCACCTTGTCGTCCTCCGGCGGCCCGACCGGCTCGCGTTCCTCGTTCGTGAAGACGGTGATGAGCCTCCCGTCGCCGGGGTCGAAGTACAGGTGGCTTTCGGCCTCGTTGTCGAGATTCGGCTGCTCGAAGACGAACGGCATGCCGAGGACTCCCTCCCAGAAGTCGATCGTCGCCTGCCGCTTCGCGCCGACGAGCGTGATGTGGTGCACCCCCTGCGTCTGGATCTTCCGCATCACCGCGACACGAGCTTCGACTTGTACTCGCTGCGCTGCAAGCTTCCGAAGGGCACGAGCTCGACCTGTGTCTGGACGACGAGCACCTCACGCAGCCTGCCACGAATCGCAGCGGCGAGATCGGGATCCGCGTCCGCCTCGCGCGCGAGCTCGACGGCGACGGGAAGCGGCGGCTCCTGCTTCACGCCGGCCGCGCGTGGCTTCACCAGGATGTTGCCGCTCACCGCCGGGGCGAAGGCGCCGACCACCTCGCGCACGGCAGACGGGTAGACGTTCACGCCCCGCACGATAAGCATGTCGTCCGTGCGGCCGAGGCAGCGCACGCGCGGCGTCGTGCGGCCGCACGCACACGGGCTCGCCCAGACACGCACCTGGTCGCGGGTCCGGAACCGGAGGAGCGGCGCCGCGCGGTGGCGCAGGTGCGTGAGGACGAGCTCTCCCGTCGCTCCGTCCTCCCACGCCCGCGCCGCGCCCGTCTCGGGGTCGATGAGCTCTGCATGGACGAAGCCGTGCGCACCGAGATGCATCCCCTCCTGCTGCTCGCACTCTCCCCAGAGCGACGGGCCGACATCGCCGATGCCCATCGCCTCGGTCACGCGCGCGCCCCATCCGTCCTCGAGCTTCGCGCGGAACGCCGCCTCTCCCCCGCCCGGCTCACCCGCGACGAGCACCCGCCGGACGCTCGAGTCGCGCAGCGGCGCCAGCTCGAGCAGGTACGCGGCGTACGACGGGGTGAGCACAATCGCATCCGGACGGAGCTGCTCGATCGCGAGCAACAGCCGCTCGCTCGACCCGGTGCCCACGGGCACGTGGGTGACGCCGATGCGGGCGAAGGCGTCGAGTGCCGCGCCGGCAACGAACGGACCGGCGTTGTAGGTCGTGACGACGACGTCGCCGGGGCCGATCCCGGACGCGGAGTAGCTGCGCGCGGATCCGGTCACCCAGTTCTCGACGTCGGCTGCCGTCAACGGGATGTAGCTCGGGGTGCCGGTCGTGCCGCTCGTCGAGTAGACGCGCGCGAGCTCGTCGCGCTCGACGCAGAGATGACTGCCGAATGGGTTGTCCGGCGTGCAGGTCGCCTTCAGCTCCCGCTTCTCCGTCAGCGGGAGCCGCGCGATCGAGTCGAGGCCCCCGCTCGTGTCGTGACCTGCCAGCTTCTCGCGATAGAAGGGGGAGCGCTCGACCAGGTACGCGAGCTGCTCGCGGAAGCTCGCGTCGTCACTCATCGGCGGCGCGCGAGGCGAGCAGGAACCCGATCGGCCGCTCCTGCTCCTCGGCGAGGTGCGCGAGCAGGCTCGCCGTCCGCGCGAGGATGGGCACCGCCTTCGCGACCACCGGGTCGTACCCCAGGTCGAGCAGCACCGCTGCGAGCGGCAGCGAGACGTTCAGCGTGAGCGGCCTGCCGTAGACGTCGGCGACCGCCTCGCGGAGGCCGCGGGCGAGCGCGACGTGGGTGCCGCTGACACCGCGTTCGTCGGCAAGCTCGAAGATCCGTTCCGCGCGCGGGTCGAGCGGCTTGTGCACCGGGTGCCCGAACCCGGGGACGCGGCCACCCGCGGCGTGGATCTCCCGGACGACGCGCTCGACGCCGCGGTCGCGCGCGTCGTTCAGCAGCCGTGCGCACTCGCCGGCCGAGCCGAGGATCACCGACCCCGCTCCGAGGATGCCGGCGGCGACAGCGCCCTGCAGCGAACTCGGATCCGCCGCGAGCGTCATTCTCGCGGCCACGTTGCTCGGCATCAAGCCGTGCTCGGCGATCGCGACGAGCAAGAGGTCGAGGAAGAAGCGTTCGTCCTCCGTCGCTTCGCGACCGGTGAGGAGCAGGTGGAAGTACTCCGTGAAGGTCAGCCGTCCCATCAGCTCCGCGCTGAGGTCGCTGCCACGCACTTCGACCCGGTCGGCGTCGGCGCGGCTGATTCGCGTGAGCGGGTCCACGCCGCGAATACCTACGCGCTCGCGGCCGCTCCCGTCAAGCCGGCGCGGGCGCGGCCGCGGCACGGGTCAGTCGACGCGGACGACGAAGAACGCGATCGCGACGTACTGGCACGCGAGCGCGAGGATCGTCAGGGCATGGAAGAGCTCGTGGTAGCCGAAGACGCGAGGGAGCGGGTCTGGTCGCCGGAGCGCGTAGACGACGGCGCCCGTCGTGTAGGCAACCCCGCCCGCCGCGAGGAGGATCACGGGGGCGATCCCCTCGTGCCGCGCGATTTGCGGCACTGCAGCCACGCCCGCCCAGCCGAGCGCGACCCCGAGCACCACCGAGAGCCACTTCGGCGCGTTGATCCAGAAGAACTTCGAGAGCGTCGCCGTGGCGGCGCCGCACCAGACGACCGTGAGCACCGTCGTCCGCCAAGCGCCGCTGAGGCTGATCAGCGCGACCGGGGTGTAGGTACCGGCGATCAGCAGGTAGATGCCGGCGTGATCGGCGCGCCGCATCCATGCGCGCGCGTGCGCGCTCCAGGTGACGCGGTGGTAGAGCGTGCTCGTCCCGAGCATGACGGCTGCCGAGACTGCGAAGACGCTCGCGGGAAACAGACGGGATTCGGGTGTCGCCGCGACGAAAATCGCACCGATCACGACGGAGGCCGCGAAGGCGACGCCGTGCAAGATGCCGCGGAGAAGCGGCCGCCCGAGCTCCGGTGCGGCAGCGGAGACGGCGTTCACTGCAGCACGCGGCATCGGCATCGAACGTGCGTTATCTGGTCACCGCCAACTGGTCGTCGATCCAGGCTTCGGCATCGGCAACACTGAAGTGTCGCGCCAACGCCAGCTCCGTTGCAAGGAGCGTCCTCGCCCGTCGGACGAGCGCGTGCTCGCTCGGAGACAGTCGCGCTGGAGGCCGTCCTGCGGGCGGCGCTTCCGGAGCGCCGATGTCCCGGAGGATCTCCGCGAGACCAATCGCGTCTCCGAGTTTCGCGTGCGCCTCGCGCTGCCTCTTCTGCCACGACTCACTGCTGCTCGACGGCGCGTCGCGCAGGACCCGCTCGATGGTCGCGATACCGGCGTCGTCGACGACCGGCCGGAGCTGCTCCCGCGCAAGCGCGAGCGGGAGCTGTACCGACAGCCCGCCTGCGAGCGCGATCACCACCACCGTCTGCTGCTCTCCGTGGAGGCTCCGCGTCTCGCGCGCCGCCACGCTGCCGGCGCCGTGGGCCCCGTACACGACGACATCACCGACGGCCAGGTTCAACACGCCGCCGGCACGTGGGCTCCGTTTACCACCTGCGCCGCTGAGCAGCCACGGCGGACACCTCCCCGTGCTCGTCGACAGACACGACGAGGCGGCGCTCGGCCCGGTTCTTGCGAGCCAGCCGCTGCGCGACGTACCGCAGGCGGCGACGGACGATCACCGCCTGCATCGCAGACCGCGTCTCGATCCTGTAGCCGTCGGGCACGCGCTGTGCGAGGTACTCGTCGAGAGCAGCCGAGCGGACATCGTCCCGTCTCGTCGTCATCGCTCGAGCGCCCGGCCGAGCTCGCCGCGCGTCAGCACGGTCACCGCGCAGCTCCCGAGGTGGAAGACGAGCTGCCCGTCGCCATGGCGGAAGCCGCGTTGGAACTCGTCCGGCCTGAGCACGAACCCGCTCTGCCGCGAACCGACGTGGAAGAAGAACGTCTCGACCGCCGCGTCGTCGCCGCGCAGCAGCACCTCCTGCAGCCGCGCGTCGATCTCTCCGCGATCGAGCCGGCCCGACACGACCCCGGCGATGAACGGCGAGCCGTCTGCGCCCGAGAACAAGACGAGGACGGGGCGTCCGACGAGCCCGAGCAGAGCCTCGAGCGTCTGCTCGTACCCGAGCTCCGCCTTCCCGTCCGGCAGGCCTCCTCCGACGAAGCGCCTCACCCGCCGCCGGCCGCTTCGTCGGAGACGTCCTCCGGCTCGCCCGCGTGCCGGCGTTCGGCCGCGCGGGCGTCCTTCTTCGCCTGCTTCAACTCGCGCTTCTCGCGCAACGCCTGCTCCCGCGCGCGCTTGACCACGGACTCGGCGCTCCGCCTTCCCATCAGCGCCGCCCCCGCAGCCCGGCGCTTCGCGCCGTCGCGTTGAACCAGATCGCCGAACCTTCCATCGACGCTCCCTTCGGCCCGCGGCCCGCGAAAGCAACGCTCCCGCGGGCCGGCAGGCGCACTAGACGGGGACGACGCTCTTCGCCTCGGGGCCCTTCGCCCCCTCGACCGCGTCGAACTGCACCTGCGCGCCCTCGGTGAGCGACTTGAAGCCGGTCCCCGCGATCGACGAATGGTGGACGAACACGTCCTTGCCACCGTCAGCAGGGGTGATGAACCCATACCCCTTCGCGTCGTTGAACCACTTGACGGTTCCGGTTGCCATACAAACACCTCCTCCACCGACGAAAGAACGGGCAGAGGAAGCGCACAGCGCGCAGCCGGTACTCGCTCAGATATCGCTTCGAACAGTAGCACCGGCAGCCCCGGCCCACCGTGGCCGACAGGGCGAACACGCCGAGCCCGGCGACGCTCCCTGCCGGAAAACAAAAAAGCCCCGAGCGGGGCTTTTCTGATAGCGGGGGCGGGATTTGAACCCGCGACCTCCGGGTTATGAGCCCGGCGAGCTACCTGACTGCTCCACCCCGCGTCGCACCCGGGAGTCTAGCACCGGGCGGCGTGCGATCCTACGGCGCGGATGACGCTCTACGTCTGGATCGCGCTCGGGGTGGCGGTCGCCGCCGCCGGCGGCGGCGGCGCGTACGCAGTCGCCGAAGGCGTCGGCGCATGGCGGGCGGTCCGGAGCTTCCGGCGCCGCGCCCTCGACGACCTCGGCGAGCTCGACCGCCGCACGGCGCGCATGGAGCAGCGGCTTGCGGCCGCCGGCGAGACGGCCGCCCGGCTCGAGCGCGCGCAGGCGGAGCTCGCCGCGTCGCTCGCGCGCGCGCGCGTGCTCGCCGGTGCGGCCGCGGACGTGCGGGAGACGGTCGCCCGGGTCACGGGGCTCGTTCCCCGCAAGTAGCTCGTGGTCCGCCTCGGCGCGGTCGACGTCGGCACGAACTCGACCCGGCTGCTCGTCGCCGACGCCGCGGGCGACGACCTCGTCGCAGTCGTCCGGCGCGCCCGCGTCACCCGCCTCGGCGAAGGCGTCGACGCGGGGCGACGCCTCCTGCCGGCCGCGATCGCGCGGGTGCATGCGGCCGTCGCCGACTACCGCCGTGAGCTCGACCTGCTCGGCGCCGCGCGCACGACCGCCGTCGGGACGAGCGCCGTGCGCGACGCCGCGAACGGCGCCGACTTCATGCGTGAGCTCGCAGAGCGGTTCGGCTTCGAGAGCGCCGTCCTCTCGGGCGACGAAGAGGCCGCGCTGACGCGGCGCGGCGTCGGCGCCCACGGCGAACGGACGCTCGTCGTCGACGTGGGCGGCGGCTCGACGGAGCTGATCGCGGGCGAGCGCCGCGTGAGTCTCGACGTCGGCTCGGTGCGCCTGACGGAGCGCTTCCTGCGCAGCGACCCGCCGGAGCCGCGCGAGCTCGAGGCCGCTGCCGCGGCGGTGCGGTCGCTGCTGCCGCCGCTCGACGTCGACGCCGCGGTCGGCGTCGCCGGCACCGTCGCCCAGCTGCGGGAGCTCGCCGGCGAGCTGACCGCGGCCTCGGTCGGGGCGGAGCTCGAGCGGCTCGCGGCGCTTCCGCTTGCAGAGCGACGCCTCGTGCCGCGCCTCGATCCGGACCGGGCGCCCGTGATCGTCGCGGGCGCCCTGATCGTCCGGGAGGTGCTACGCCGGTACGAGCTGCCGCGCGTCGACTTCAGCGAGCGCGACCTGCTCGACGGCGTGATCTACAGCATGTTGCGCTTGCGCCACTTGGCGTAGATGTCCTTGATCGCGGTGTTCGTGTGCCGCACCGAGTCCTCGGCGCTCAGCTTTCCCTGCGAGACCTGCGCGAACATCTGCGGGATCAGGAACTTCGAGAACAGCTCGTCGATCGCCGCGTTCGTCGTCCCGGGATAGCCGATGTTGTGCGTGTACTTCTCGGCGATCGTCGTCAGGATCGTGTACTTGCCCTTCGGCTTGTGCTGGTCCGCCGCCGCGAGCTTCCGGATGTCCTTGAACGGCATCGCGTTCGCGAACGTCGGGAAGTTGTAGAGCTGCGACTGGATCGTCGCGTCGCGGCCGGCGACGCACAGATCCGTGAGGAACCGCTGCGCCGCCTCCTTGTTCTGGGCGAACTTCCAGATCGACCAGCAGCCCATCAGGTGCTCGAGCCCGATCCGCCCGTGCGGCCCGGCCGGGATCGGCCAGATCCACAGGTCGTCGGAGTACTGCGCGCCCGCCGCGCCGCTCTCGGGCGTCCGCGTCGCCGAGATCGCGTTGAGGATCAGCGACCCGGTTCCCGAGTAGAGGTAGTTGTTGTTGCCGGCGGTGTTGCCGTTCCAGCTGTAGATGTCGTTCGCCTCGTTCTGCGCGATCTCCGCCATGAACTTGACCGCGTCGATCGTGTTCTTCGAGAGCAGCGTCGGCCGGTTCTCTTCGTTCTGGATGAAGCTGCCGAAGCACATCATGAACGCGATCAGCGCCATGTTCGAGTCGAGCTCTTGCGACTGTCCGATCCCGATCGGGTGCCCGTTCGCCTTCAGCTTCGGCGCAGCCGCCTTGACGTGGTCCCAGGTCGCGGGCGACTCGCCGACGTCGTTCCAGAGGCTGTGACGCCAGACGACGGGATCGGGGACGTACGCGTCCGACACGGCGAAGTACTTCTTCGTCTTCGGGTTGTACGTCGAAGCCTGCGCGATCGGCAGGTAGTTCCCTACCTTCTTCTGCACCTCCTGCACGATCGGCGCATGGTTGATCACCTGGTCTTCGTACGCCGCCATCGGGTGGAGGTTGTAGAAGAGGTCGTG
>Ga0070741_10019252_pt1 | contig 10929 bp, 8 predicted proteins | sample Coa_R1_4_FD_66440 | JGI IMG/M metagenome (GOLD analysis project Ga0070741, IMG submission 66440) | Surface soil microbial communities from Centralia Pennsylvania, which are recovering from an underground coalmine fire - Coalmine... | ecosystem: Environmental > Terrestrial > Soil > Unclassified ...
AATCTGGAGTCACTGCAAAGGCAGTATCGCGAGCTCATGGAGTCGATGCCGGTCAGCGAACCCGAGGAGATCGCCGTCGCGCTGCGCCAGTTCACGCGGGCGCTGCGACTGAAGGGCGACGACGTTTCGGCGACCCAGAGGCGCTACCTCGAGGAGCATTCCGGCCTGCGGCACCTCGCTACAGCCAGGCGCGCGGCCTTCGAAATCCGATCCGTCGACGGCGCAGACGAATACTTCCGGCCGATCTTGAATAACGAGGGCAGCGGACTACGCGCCATCTCCGCCGGCGCGCTGTTCTACGCGGTGGCGCACCGCAGCCTCGGAGCGCTCTTCCCGACCTTTACCGAGGCGTTTCGCGAGCGACTACGCGAGCTGAGTCTGCAGCCGGGTCTGGCGGACGCCAGCGGCTGTCTCGGGCTCGAGCCGCTGATCGAGGCGCACAGCCACTGGCTGGGCCAGCTCCTCAATCAGACCAAGGCCGCGTCCCTGGTCCTGGCTGCCGCCGACAGTCCAGATTACAGCGCCTACGACGAGGAGGAGACCACGGGTAGCTGGCTGGACGACGTGGTCCAGGAGATTCCGGCCGAGGACGACGAGACCGAATGGCCGCAAGTATCGGCCGGCCGCCACCACAGGGCGCGTCACGGCATCAGCTAGCCACTTCCAGCTCGTGATGACCTACCAGCGCTAGCGCACTTCCGTTCTCCCGCGCCGCGCCGGCCGCCAGCTCGCGGCCAGCACGGCGTTTCATCTGCCGGCGCCACCAGGCCGCGACGATGCCCACCACACCTGTACGGTCGGCCACCGGCTCGTCACCCAAAGGTACTACCAGCCAATCCCCCTGTTGCCAGATGCCCGTCCCGTCAGTCGTCCACGATCATGGCCATAGTTGAGGCCGACTGTGGAGGACCTGATGCGACTGCGAGCCGAGGTTCATTGCTATCACTGCGGGCGCATGTCCGGCACCTGGGAATGGCTATCCGCGACCCCGGCAGACTACGGACTATTTCAACAGCCCGGCGCTGGAGACCCCCTACCAGCTTCACTTCGGCAGTTGCGCTGCTTCCACTGCGGAGGGCCGGTGTTCCTGGATGAGATCACGCGCATAAAGCTACCCGTAGCCCTCCAGTTCGAGAGGCCGCGACGCGGCCGTCCCAGGAAGCGTGACCGGTGCCTGGCGAGCTGAGAATCCCCGCACTCAACTGCAGTCGAAGATCGTGGTCAGCCTGCGCTCGTTGCGCAGCGACGACAGCCCTCAGTATGGAGAGAACGGAATCGGCGGCGTGCAGTACGATATGAAGGGTGGCAAGGGCGTGGAAGGAACACACCCGCCCTCCGTTCGGTCTTCTCCCCCTCGCCCCTTATGGGAGAGGGGGGTAGGGGGGTGAGGGGAACCCCGCCCCTGGAGGTCACAGCGTGATCCGCGTGCTCGTCGTCGACGACCATCCCGTGGTGCGGCAGGGGCTGACCGCGATCCTGCGCTGGGAGCCGGACCTGGAGATCGTCGGCGAGGCGGCCGACGGACCGGAGGCCGTGCGCCTGATCCTCGAGCAGCGGCCGGACGTCGTGCTGCTGGACCTGCGGCTGCCCCACCTGAGCGGCGTCGACGTGATGCGCCAGGTGAAGGCGCAGGCGCCCGACGTACGCTTCCTGGTCCTGACCACCTACGACACCGAGAGCTACATCGGGCCGGCCCTGGCCGCCGGCGCCCAGGGCTACCTGCTGAAGGACGCGGCGCCGGACGAGCTGGCGCGCGGCGTGCGGGCGGTCGTGGCCGGCGGGGCGGCGCTGGAGCCGGGCGTGGCGGCGCGGTTGCTGGAGCGGATGAACGAGCCGGACCGCAGTGGCGGGCTCTCCGAGCGCGAGCGGGAGGTGCTGCGGCTGCTCGTGGACGGCGCCAGCAATAAGGGGATCGCTCAGCGCCTCTCGCTCTCCGAGAACACCGTGAAGGCCCACATCAGCCACATCTTCGACAAGCTGGGCGTGCAGAGCCGCGCCGAGGCCGTCGCCGCCGCTCTGCAGCGGGGCATCGTGCAGGTCGAGTAGGGCCAGCTACTCCCCGACCGCGAGCTCGGCGCCGCGCGCCCAGCGGCGGGCGATGAGCTGCGCCACGAGGGCGAACAGGGCCAGGAAGACCATCAGCAGCACGGCGAGGGCGGCCGCCTGGTCGCTCTTGCCGCCGGCCTGGACGTTCCAGATCAGCGTGGACAGCAGCGGGTTGTCGCGGGCATAGAGCATCAGGGGGATGGTCAGCTCGCGCGCGCTGAGCACCGCGATCCAGATCCAGGCGTAGAACACCGCGGGAGCCACCAGCGGCACGAACAGGCGCAGGAACGCCGCCGAGCGGCGCACCCCGGACACCTGCGCCGCCTCCTCCAGCTCGCGGTGAAGCTGGATCGCCGCGCCGTTGATCGTGCGGGTGCTGAAGGCCAGCGTGCGCGTGCCGAGCGCCAGCAGGATCAGCCAGACCGTGCCGTAGATCGGCAGCAGCTTGTGGACGGACAGCCCGAGGTAGAGGAAGGCCACGGCGGCGATGATGCCCGGCACGGCCGGCGACAGGAAGATCACGCCGTCGATGGCGCGGCGGCCCGGCACCCGCGTGCGCAGGACGACCCAGGAGACGCAGGCGCTGAGCACCACCGAGAGCGTGGCGACGACGGCCATCACCAGCACCGTGTTGCGCAGCGGCACCGGCAGGAAGCGCAGGGCGAAGCTGTAGCTCTCCAGCGAGAGGCGGCCGAGCGCCCCGGCCGACGGCGGCTGCAAGTAGGGCAGCAAAGAGGCCCAGAGCAGCGTCAGCAGCGGCAGGACGAAGGCGAGCAGGAAGTACAGCGCCAGGAAGGCGCCCGCCGCCCAGCGCCAGCGCCCGAGCCGCACCAGCGCCGCCTGGCGCCGCTTGCCGGTGACGGTCACGTACCGCTCGGCCCGCCGCGTGACGAACAGGTAGCCTGCCACGCCGAACGCGGCGATGGCGGCGAGGACCATGCCCAGCGCGCTGGCCTGGCCGTAGTCCGGCTGGCCGACCGAGGGGTGGGTGAGGTCGTAGATCCAGGTGCTGAGCACGACGATGCGCGCCGGCAGGCCGATGAGCCCGGCGAAGTCGAAGATCTCGATGGCGATGACGAAGAAGAACAGGGTGGTCGCCAGCACGGCCGGCGCCATCATCGGCATGGTGATGCGCAGCCAGATCTGGTGGGTGGGCATGCCGCTGACAGCCGCCGCCTCCTCCAGGGCCGGGTCCATGGCGCGGAAGGCGGCGAGCATCATAAAGGCGGCGGCGGGCACGAGCACCAGGCCCTGCAGCGCCGCGATCCAGGGCAAGCTGTAGACGCTGAAGGGGGGATCGCTCAGCCCGAGCGCGCCTTGCAGGGCCGTGTTGATGATGCCCGAGCGCGGGCTGATGAGGAAGATGTAGGCCATCGCCGTGAGGAAGCCGGGGATGGCGATCTTGACGGTGAGCAGCGTGAAGACGAGCCCCTTCCAGGGGAAGTCGGTGCGGGCCAGGATCCAGACCGTGGGCAGGGCGAACAGCAGCATCACTGCCACCGAGCCGATGCCGAGCAGCAGCGTGTTGCCCAGCACCTCGGGGAAGCGCGGATCGCCCAGCGCGGCGGCGTAGTTGGCCAGGACGAGCGGGCCGCTCTCGGTGAGCAGCCCCTCGCGCAGGCTCGACCAGAGCGTGACCAGCAGCGGCCCGAGCACGCCGGCCAGGCCGAGCAGGACCCCCAGGCCGATCAGCCCGAGAGCCGGGTCGCGCACGAGAGGGCGCGCGGCGGTCAGGCCGAGAGCAACCGGCACCTTGCGGGCGGCAGGTGCAAGCATACTTCCTCTCCCGCGGCCAGGACGCGATCCGGCGGCACCTTGACCTGGAGCAGCGTACCGCACACCTCGACCTGGTACAGTCGCGCCTCGCCGAGATAGAAGCCGTCGCGCACGCGGCCCCGCAGGCGATTGGGCCCGCTCGGCGGCGCGACACCCCCGCCTCCTGCCGCCACGGCGAGCGCGGGTACGGCCAGCACCTCGACGTCCTCCGGGCGAACGGCGAAGATGACCGCCGCCCCGAGCGCCGCGTCATCGCCCTGGGCCACCTGCAGCGGGCCGAGCGCGGTGTCGACCACGGCCTGGCCGTCGGCCGGCGCGCCGAGGCGGCCGGGAATCAGGTTCATGTTGCCCAGGAAGCTGGCCACGAACTCGCGCCGCGGCGCCTCGTACAGCATCTCCGGGGTGCCGCTCTGGACGATTGCGCCGTCGGCCAGCACGGCGACCTGGTCGCCGAGCATCAGCGCCTCGGTCTGGTCGTGGGTCACGTAGAGGGTGGTGATGCCGAGGCGGCTGGCGAGCAGCTTCAGCTCGACGCGCAGCCCCTCGCGGAGCTTAGCGTCGAGGTTGGACAGCGGCTCGTCCATCAGCAGCACGCGCGGCTCGAGCGCCAGGGCGCGGGCGAGGGCGACGCGCTGCTGCTGGCCGCCGCTGAGCGCCGTTACCGGGCGCCGCGCCAGCGCTTCGAGCCGCAGCAGCTCCAGCACCCCCTCCACGCGGCGGCTAACCTCGGCGCGCCCGAGGCGCAGCCGCCCGTGCTGGAGAGGGAAGGCGACGTTGTCCCAGACGCTCAGGTGGGGCCAGACGGCGTAGGACTGGAAGACCATGCCCACGCCGCGCTCCTCCGGCGGCACCCAGCGCCCCGCGGCCCGCGACCAGACCACGGTGTCGCCGATGGCGATTGCGCCGTCGTCGGGCCGCTCGAGCCCGGCCACGCAGCGCAGGACGGTCGTCTTGCCGCAGCCCGACGGGCCGAGCAGCACGTAGAAGCAGCCCGCCGGCACGTCGAGCGACAGGCCGCGCACAGCCTGCACGCCGCCCGGATAGGTCTTCCAGAGGTTGTCGATCTGGATCATCGTGTCATGGGCTTACAGGTCGCGGACGTGGGGCAGCACTTCGCGGCCGAAGAGCTGCATGCTCTCGACGACCTTCTCGTTGGGGAGCGCGCCGATCTTGAAACCGGTCTGGATGACGCCAACGCCCAGCTCTTTCACGGTCTGCTGGATCTGGCGCACGACCGTGTCGGGCGAGCCGCACAGGACCGTGCCCCGCTCGATGCGGTCGTCGATCGTCAGGTGGCGGTGCGCGGCGCGGTTGGTGATCCGCCGCTGGCGCGCCGCCTCCGTGCTGTAGTAGCGCGATCCGTGGACGACCAGCTCGTTGGCGTGCTGGCTGGCGCTGGAGAGCACGCGGTAGAAGTAGTCTTCGGCCTCACCCAGCGTCGCGCGCGCCTCGGCGTCGGTGCGGGCGACGTGCGTGTGCATGCCGACGAGCATGTGGGAGCGCGGCGGCTCCCAGCCCAGCTCGCGGGCGGTGGCGCGGTAGATGTCGAAGTTCTCGCGCGCCTGCTCGAGCGTCGTGAGCTGCACGACCCCGATCATCGCCCGCTTGCGCGCCGCGAACGCCGCCGACTCGCTGCTCCCGCCCGACATCAGCAGCGGCGGGTGGGGCTGCTGGAGCGGCCGCGGCCAGATCGAGACGGTGCGGAACTGGTAGTGCTTGCCCTCCCAGCCGAACGGCTCCGGCTCGGTCCAGGCGCGGATCACCAGATCGAGCGCCTCCTCGAAGCGCTCCCAGGACTCGCTGGGGTCCACGCCGTAGGCGATGTACTCGTTGGGAATGCCGCGGATGAGCCCGGCCATCAGGCGCCCGCCGCTCATGACGTCGAGCATGGCGTACTCTTCGGCCACGCGCACCGGATTGTTCAGCGGCAGCAGCGCGCCGAGCATGCCGATGCGGCAGCGGCGCGTGCGCTGGGTGAGGGCGGCGCCGATCAGGGCCGGGTTGCTCATCAGCCCGTAGGGCGTGTAGTGGTGCTCGTTGCAGCCCACCCAGTCGAAGCCCAGCTCGTCGGCCAGGGCCATCTGGTCGATGTACTCCTGGTAGTCCTTGCTCGCCCGCACGGGATCGAACAGCTTGTGCGCCACGGGCCAGGCCGGCGCCTGCTCCAGATAGGGGTGCGGCATCAAGTGGAAGTAGCTGAACTGCACCATCGTTCCTCCAGTGACGAGTGATGAGTCATGAGTGATGAGTGGAGATCCAGCCTCTACTCATTACTCATGACTCATCACTCATGACTCGCTAGCGGATGCCGAGGATGTCGGCGTACTTGCGCTGCAGGCGGGTCTGCTCGCGCTCCAGCCAGTCGAGCGGGATCCGCTTCAGCTCCTTGCCTTGCGCGACGCGCCACAGCGCGGTGTCCGGCGAGCTGGTCCGCGAGATCGCCCAGGTCTGGTCGATGGCGCGCTGGCCCTCGGGCGCGCTCAGGAAGTAGGCGAGCAGCGTGGCGGCCGCCGGATGCTCGGCGTCGGCCAACAGCACCATGCCCCAGGGGATCACGATGCCGATGTCGAGCGGGGCGTCGGCCAGCGGCGCGCCTTTGCGCGCCTCGCGCTCGGCGTGCTGGCCGATGCCCAGCAGGTACTCGCCGGCGGCGACCCGTGCCGTGGAGTCGGGGTAGGTCGGCACGAAGGCGATGCGCTGCTTCACGAGCCCTTCGGCCAGCTCCGTCGCGGCGTCCTCGCCGTAGATATAGGTCAGGTAGATCATCTGCGACGGCGATCGCGGTGCGACGATCGCTCCCTGCCAGCGCGGCTGGAGCAGGTCCTGGTAGCGGTGCGGCGCGTCCTGGGCCGTGACCTTCTGGGTGTTGTAGAGCACGTTGACCAGGAAGCTGTCGTGGATCCAGATGCTCTGGCCGTGGAGCATCGTGTCGTCGGGCGTGAGGCTCAGTGGCGCGAGCCAGGCGGCGTCGCGCAGCAGTCCCGCCTGGTCGAGCTGGTTGGTCATCAGGTCGCTGGACCAGAACAGGTCGATGCCCGAGCGCACGCCCGAGCGTCCCAGGTTCACCAGCTCGGCGACCTTCTGAGGGTGGAGCCCGGACTCGAAGCTGAGGTCGAGGCTGAAGCCGTAGAAGTCGGCGAAGGCGCGCTCGATCGCCTCCTCCTCGGCGGGCGTGGAGGACGTGCCGTAGATCACCACGCGCCCTTCGCGGCGGGCCTCGTCGACCAGCGCGGCGATCTCGGGGGGGAGCGCACGGCTGCTGGCGGCCGGCGCCCCGCCGCTCGCGGGGGCGGCGGCCGAGGGCTTCGAGCCCGGCGCGGGACTCGCCGCGGCGCCGCTGCAGGCCACGAGGAGCAGCGCCGTTACCACGATGCCGATGGGCTTGATCATCTCGCTCTCCTCACCGACGCTCCGGTGCGAAGGGGCCGACGGCCATACAGGTTGGCCGCCATGCTACGCCAGCCCGCCCAGGCCGTCAAGGGAACCGGCTGCGCCGTCGCTCACGAGGCGGCGGCGCTCGCGCGCGGCACCATGAACGCCTCGCCACGGGTCAGGAAGTCGCCGACGACCTCGACGAAACGATCAGGGCGATCCCACTGGATGGCGTGCGCCGCGCCGTAGACGTAGATCAGGTAGGACTCGGGGATGCGCTCCTTGTAGACGCGGCCCATCTCGGGCGGCACCAGGCCGTCGAGGGTGCCCATCAGGATGAGCGTCGGCGCCTCGATCTGGCTCAGGCTGCGCTCCAGCTCTTCATCCCAGCCCACGCCCTTGGTGAGGCGCCCGACGACGCGGAGCTGCTGCTGGCGCACGGCCGGGTCGTCGGTCGGCGGCGCGACGTCGGGATTGCCGTAGAGCAGGCGACGCATCTGGTCCGGGGAGAGCGCGCTGAGCTGCGGCGCGTCCGGCGGTCGGAACGCGGCCGGGCTCTCCAGGACCAGACGGTTGAGGCGGTTGGGATGGCGCACTGCCAGCCAGGCCGCGAGCCGCCCGCCGAGCGACGTGCCGACGACGTGCATGCGCTCGCCGCCGCCCAGCTCGGCCATCGCCTCGGCCACCACGTCGGCCGCGTCCGGGATGCTGTTCACGTCGTCGGCCAGCGTCGAGCGGCCGAAGCCGGGCAGGTCGAGGCCGTAGACGCGGAAGCGCGCCGCCAGGCCGTCGAGCGCCGCGCCCCAGCGCAGCCCGCCCGCGCCGTGCAGGTAGACCAGCGGCGGCCCATCGCCGGCCGCGCGGTACGCGATCTCGCAGCCGCGCGCCGCTACACGTCCTTCTGTCTGCTGGACCATGCGCGCCTCCTCTCGCCGCGGGGTGCCACCCCGAATCGTGGCCCAAGCTTACAGCGAACGCCCCGGCAGGCGCATCTCCGTTATCTATGCCAGTCGGGACACGTCCCCGCTATCATGAATGGAACTGGCTCCCCGGGGCCGCTACGTATCTTCCCGCTGGATGGCCGGTGTGCGGCTCTGGCTCTTCTCGCGCGGCGCGCTCGTGCTCGGCGTCCTGCTGTTGCTGCTCAGCGCGCGCACCGACTTTCCGGCCGTCGTGGTCCGCGCCGTCCACCCCTTCCTCAGCCCCGGCCCCGTCGTCGAGGTCGCGGCGCCGTTCCGGGACGACCTGCGCCGGTCGGTCGCCGTCGCGGCCGGCCCGGCGGGCGGGCTGCGCCTGCTGGCGGCGCCGGACGGCGAAGCCGAGCCACGCGGCGAGGTGGCTGCGGGCGAGCGGCTCGAAGTGCTGGAGGGGCCCGTAGCGGCCGTGGGCGGGGTCTGGTACCAGGTCCGCACCGGCGCGGACGCCGAGCCGAGCTGGGTCCGCGCGGCGTACCTGAGCGCTGACGGCTCGATCGACGGCGAGCGCCCGCCGGCGCTGTTCGCGCCGGGGCCTCTCCCCTACACGCCGGTTCGTCCGCTGCCACCGGATAGCGTGGGCGACGACCGCTTCGGCCTGGTCGAGGCGTTCCGCCTGGCCGGGGACGATCAGGCGGCGCGCCTCGGCGCGCGGTACGAGCGCCTGGTCTTCTGGTGGAGCGCGCTGCAGCAGGCGCCGGGCAGCGCCCTCAACCCCCATTACCTGCCGCCGGCCTTGCTCGACCGCGAGCGCGAGCGGGGGCTGCGCCTGGTCGGCGCCATCCTCAGCACGCCGGCCTGGGCGGCCGCCAATCCCGCGGCCGGCCCGCGCTCGGTCCCGCGGAACCTGGCCCTGCCCTGGGACGATCCGGCGAACGACTGGGGGCGGTTCGTCGAGCGGCTGGCGCGCGACTACGCCGGCCGCGTGGACGACTGGATCATCTGGAACGAGCCGGACATCCAGCCCGGCGACCCCAATAGCGCCTACCACACCTGGGCCGGAACGGTCGAAGACTACTACGCGCTGCTGCGCGTAGCTTATCTGTCGGCCAAGCGGGGCAACCCGGCCGCGCGCATCCACCTGGCGGGACTGACCTACTGGGTCGACGAGCGCCGCGGGCAGCCGCAGTTCTTCGAGCGACTGCTCGACCTGATGGCGGCCGACGAGACCGCCGCCGCGCACGACTACTACTTCGACGTCGTGACGCTGCACCTGTACACCGACCCGCGCAGCCTGTACCGCGTTCCCCGCCTGTACCGTGAGCTGATGCGGGCGCGCGGCATGGACAAGCCGAGCTGGATCGATGAGACGAACGTCATTCCCTGGGACGATCGCACCAACGCCGGCACGGGCTACGACGTCCCGACCGACATGCGCTGCAGCCTCACCGACCAGGCCGCCTACATCCTCCAGGCCTTCGCCCTCGGCCTGGCGGGCGGCGCCGAGCGGCTGGCCGTGTACAAGGCGACGGACAGCGTGGGCGCGGCGTACAACGGGGAGGTAGACGCGGTCGAGCGGGCCGCGCTCGTGCGCGAGGACGGCTCGCTGCGCCCGGCCTACGTGGCCTACCAGACGGCGGTGCGCTACCTGGCCGGGGCGGAGAGCGCCCAGTATTTCCCCGGACGCGACGTGGAGGCGGTCGTCGCCCAGCGCCGCGACGGCGACCGTGTGACAGTGCTGTGGAATCCCGGCGGGCGACCGACCGTTGCCCGGCTCAAGGCCTCGGGCGCCGGGGCCGAGCTGGTCGACGCGGCCGGCCGCCGCTACCGGCTGGTCCAGGACCAATCGGGCGAGTACGCCATCGCCTTGCCCCCGGCGACCTGCCAGACGGACCCGGACCACCCGACGCGCTACCTGCTGGGCGGCGAAACCTACCTCGTCGTCGAGTCCGACGTGTCGCCCGACGCCGCGCTGCAAGCACCGCTGGCGGAGGGCTAAGCCCGGGCTCGCCAGTCGCCCGGTGGGGCAGCGCGGCCACGTCAGCCTCTCGGCAGTGGAGCAACGCTGCGAATAGCGCGAATCGTGCGCCGCGCGGCTGTCGTGCCCGAGGCAGCGGGCAAAGGTGGAGAGGCGGAGCGTGCCAGACGACTCCTTGTACGGCAAGGCGCCGCCCGCTACACTTGCACCCTGACCCTGGATCGGGGACGGAGGCAGGATGGAAGAGGCCCGGATGCTGGACGGACTGACGCGCCTGGTGGCGCTCGACGAGCGCGACCGGCTCAAGGAGACGCTCGACTCCGGGGTCGTGGACTGGGGCCGACGCCGGCGTGCGGGTAGGCGCTACGAAGCGTTCTGGCGCGGCATGCCCATCGGGCTGTTCGCCTCAGCCGGGGAGGCCTGGTCCTATCTGCAGGGGCTCGGCTAGGGTAGCGGCGCCCTTCCGGGCGCCCGAGTAGGCGGGGAATCGCCGCCCCGCGCGCTCATGGCTCGGCGTGGTCCTCGCCGGCGAAGGGCCGCGTCACATGGAGCAGCTCGTCACCAAGCCGATCGAGGACGCCATCGCCACCCTCGGCAGCATTGACTACATCTCCTCGACCTCGCAGGAAGGCGTCTCGCAGGTCCTGGTCGTCTTCCTGGACAACGTGAGCGCCGACACCGCCCCATCCGACGTCAGCTCGAAGGTGAACTCGATCCGCAGCAAGCTGCCCACCGACATCAACGAGCCGTCGGTCCTGAAGTACGACCCCAACCAGGCGCCGATGCTCAACCTCGGGCTCACCAGCCCGTTCTCGCTGCGCGCTACCTTCGACATCGCCCGCG
>Ga0070741_10019253_pt1 | contig 10926 bp, 11 predicted proteins | sample Coa_R1_4_FD_66440 | JGI IMG/M metagenome (GOLD analysis project Ga0070741, IMG submission 66440) | Surface soil microbial communities from Centralia Pennsylvania, which are recovering from an underground coalmine fire - Coalmine... | ecosystem: Environmental > Terrestrial > Soil > Unclassified ...
CCGTTTCCTGAGCGAGCTCAACCTCTCGACCGCCTGGTGGTCGTGCCGCGCAGCGGCACGACGAATGCAGCCGGACAGCGCGGTCGTCAATGTCGCCGCGCGTTCAGCGCTCACCGGCGGCGCAGGCTCGGCCGCGTACTCCGTCGCAAAGGCGGGCGTCGTGCGCCTGACACAGGTGCTTGCGCTCGAGCTCGCCGAGCAACGCGTCCGTGTGAACGCGGTCGTGCCCGCGCTGATCGACACTTCTGCCAACCGCGCCGCCGGGCTCGTCGGCGGGACGCCGCCGGAGCAGATCGCAGCGACGGTCTCGTTCCTGCTCTCGGACGCCGCCGCGGCCGTGACGGGCGCGATCGTGCCCGTGTAGTGTCGATGCCGCTCGAACTGCTCTACGAGCCCGAAGGACTGCCGGCGTTCGAGCTGCCGCACGCGCTGGCGAAGCTCTATCCCGGCACGATCGGGTTCGACTCGCCGCGCGTCTTCGCGAACTTCGTCGCGACGGCCGACGGCGTCGTTGCGATCCCGTCGCTCTCGCAGTCGAACAAGCTGATCGCGGCGGGAAGCGCTGCCGACCGGTTCGTGATGGGCCTGCTGCGCGCGTGCGCAGACGCCGTCGTCCTCGGCGCGGGGACACTGACCGCTTCGCCGGGCGGCCTCTGGTCGCCGCAGCAGGCGTATCCGGACGCGTCCGCCGCCTACTCCGAGCTGCGTGCGGCGCTCGGGCTGACCGCGTCGCCGGAGATCGTCATCCTCTCGTCGAGCGGCGCGCTCGACCCCGCGCACCCGCTCTTCGAAGCGGGAGCGGTCGTGCTCACGACGGACGTCGGCAGGACGCTCCTCGGCGACCGGCTGCCGGCGGCGACCAGTGTCGTCTCCCTCGGCGCCGGCGGCGCACTCGATCCGACGGCCGCCGTCGGGGCGCTGCGCGCCCGGGGTCACCGCCTGCTGCTGCACGAGGGCGGTCCGCACGTGATCGGGTCGTGGCTCGCCGCCGGCGCCGTCGACGACCTCTTCCTGACGGTCTCGCCGCTGCTCACGGGCCGGGCGCTGCTCGATCCGCGCCTCGCCCTCGTCGAAGGGGCAGACCTCCTCCCCGGTTTGCGCCTGCGTTTGGACGGCGTCAGGCGGGATACGGACCACCTGTTCGTGCGCTACGCGATACTTCACTCGTGAGCACTGCGAGGGCGCAGGCTGCCCTGAACGCCGCGCTCGCGGCCGCGCTCGCCGCCATCGTCGTCTGGGCGGGGCCGCCGGGGCCCGATTTCGCGGCGCACGTCTACCAGCTCGACGTGTTCGTGCGGCACGGCTTCGAGCTCTGGACGAACTACTGGTACGCGGGCCGCTACACGTTCGTCGGCTACAGCCTCACGTACTACCCACTCGCCGCGCTCGTCGGAATCAAGCTGCTCGCGGTCGTGAGCGCAGCGACGGCGACCGCCGCGTTCACGCTGCTCGTGCGCGAGACGTGGGGCGACCAGACGACCTGGGCAACGCGCCTGTTCGCAGTCGTCACCGCGGCCTCCGTCGCAACCGCCGCATTCCCGTACGGCCTCGGCCTCGCGTTCTCGCTCGCCGCGCTCCTGGCGCTGGCGCGCAGCCGCATCGTGTGGTTCACAGTCTTCGTTGCGCTGACGCTCGCGACGAGCCCGCTCGCGTTCCTCTTCCTGCTGCTCGTCCTCTTCGCGGTCGGCACGGTGCGGTTCGGCCGCGCCGTGACGATGCCCGCAGTCGTCGTCGGCGCGACCTGCTTCATCGGCGCCCTGCTCTGGCGCCTCTTTCCGGATCCGGGCCGCTTCCCGTTCCCCTCCGGTGAGCTGCTCGCGGCCCTGACGTTCTGCGGCATCGGCCTCGGCGTCACGTGGCGCGTCGAGCGCGCCCGCATCCTGCGGACGCTCTTCGGGGCCTACGCCGTCCTCTGCCTCGTGGCCTACGCCGTCCCGTCCGACATCGGGGCGAACGTCGCGCGACTCCGCTTCGCGGCGATCCCGGTGGCAGCGCTGACGTTGTCGCTGCGGCGGTGGCGGCCGTGGCCCGTCGCCGTGATCGCATTCGGGCTCGCGTGCTCGTGGAACCTCTCGCCGCTCGTCTGGAGCCTGACGCGCGCGAGCAGCGATCCGTCGGAGGCGGCTGCGTACTGGCAGCCCGCGATCGGCTTCCTCCACGGCTCGCTGCGGCCCGGCTATCGCGTCGAGGCCGTCGACACGGCCGGGCACTGGGAGGCCGTCTACCTGACCCGTGCCGGCATCCCGATCGTGCGCGGCTGGTTCCGCCAGGACGACTTCCCGCAGAACGAGCTCCTCTACAACGGCCTCGGGCCGCGCTCGTACCTGCACTGGCTGCACTCGCTCGGCGTGCGCTACGTGGTGCTGACGACGGCGCCGGAGGACTACAGCGCGACCAAGGAAGGACGGCTCCTCAGGAGCGGTCGATCGGGCTTGCGCGTCGTCTTCACGACACCGACGACCACGGTCTACGCGGTGCCGTCACCGGTGCCGATCGTGACCGGCCCTGCCGCGCCCGACGTCGTCGCGCTGACGCAGACGAAGATCGTCCTCGAGCTGCACGCGGCGGGGCGCTACCGCCTCGCCGTTCGCTACTCGCCCTACTTCGCCGCGGAGGGCGCGTGTCTGTCGAAGACGGCAGGGGGGATGACGCGCATCGACGTGTCGAGACCGGAGCGGGTGCGGCTCGCGTTTGCGGTCACGCCGTCCCGCGCACTCGCCGCGCTCGCAGGCAGCAAGAGCAGCTGCGACAAGAATTGATCGTCAGCCGGCCCGGCTGACGAGGCGCGTCCCTGTCGCCTTGAACGACGCGACGGCGCGCGAGCCGACGGCGAGCCCGAGCTTCTCGACCGACGCCTCCGTCACCTCGGCGGTGAGCTCGCCGATGCGGATGCGGACGCGGTTCCCGACGTGCACGAGCGACCGGATCTCGGCCTCGATCACGTTCAGCGCCGAGTCCTGCTGGTGCACGCGTCCGACGAGCACCTCCCACGGGTAGACGACAACCTCCACCGGCCCGACCGCGGCATCCGTGGAGAAGATGACGTCGCCGCTCTCGAGCGTGATCGCGGTCACGCCGTCTCGTGCCTGCGCGACGCCGCGCAGCAGGTTCGCGCCCGTGAACGACGCGACGAAGCCGTCCGCCGGGCTCGCAACGAGCTCCTTCGGCGACGCGAGCTGGCGCAGCTTGCCGTCGACGATCACGCCGACCTCGTCGGCGAGCGAGGCCGCGTCCTCGTAGTCGTGCGTGACGAGCAGCGTCGGCAGCCCGAACTCGCGCAGCAGCTCCTGCAACTCGCCGCGCACCGCGACCTTGGTGTTCGCATCGAGCGCGGACAACGGCTCGTCCAGGAGCAGGACGCCGGGATCGCGCGCCAGGGCGCGTGCGAGGGCGACACGCTGCCGCTCACCGCCGGAGAGCTCCGCGGGCCGGGCGTTCGCGAGGTGCGAGATCCGGAAGCGCTCGAGGTACTCGTCGACGCGGCGCTTGCCGGCGTACGCCACGTTCTCGCGCACGCTCATGTGCGGGAACAGCGCGTACTCCTGGAAGACGAGGCCGACACGCCGCTCGTCCGGGCGGCGGCAGACGCGGCGCTCGGAGTCGAACCAGACGTCGTCGCCGAGCGCGATGCGACCTGACGCCGGTCGCACGAGCCCGGTAACCGCCCGCAGCACCGACGTCTTCCCGGCACCAGAGGGACCGACGAGCGCGACCGTCCGCTCGACGTCGAGTGCGAGCTCGAGCCGGAACGTGCGCAGCGGAATCGCGAACGAGGCGTGTAGCGTCGGCACCTAGTCCAGCGCGACGTCGGAGTCGGAGCGACCGGCGACCGCGACCGTCGTCCGGCCCGGCCGCCAGGCGGTGACGAGCTTGACGGAGAGAAGGATCGCAACGCTGAGCAGGACGAGCAAGGCGCTGATGGCGAGCGAGATGTCGAGGCCGTTGACGAGCTCGAACGAGTAGTAGACGGCGAGCGGCAGCGTCTGGGTCTTTCCCTGCAGGCTGCCGGCGAACATGATCGTGGCGCCGAACTCGCCGAGCCCGCGTGCCAGCGCGATCGCCTGGCCGGCGCCGAGGCCGCCGCTCGCGAGCGGTAGCGTGACGCGGAAGAACGTCCGCACCGGGCCCGCGCCGAGCGTGCGCGACGCGGCGACGAGGTTGGTGTCGACGGCTTCGAACGCCGCGATCCCCTGCCTCACGTAGAACGGCCCGGCGACGAGCGCGACCGCGAGCACGACCGCCGCCTGGTTGAAGGCGACGTTGATCCCGAGCCAGTCGAACGTCGAGCCGAGCAGCCCGACGCGGCCGAACGCGACGAGCAGCCCGACCCCGGCAACGGCCGGCGGCAGCACGATCGGCAGCTCGACGAGCGTGATCGCGAGGGAGCGGCCGGGGAAGCGGTGCGTCGCCAGGAAGTAGGCCGTCGGCGTGCCGAGCACCAGCACCGCGACCTGCGCGATCGCCGTCGTCTTCGCCGTCACGATCAGCGCGTCGGTGACGATCGGATTCGACAGCTGGTCGATCAGCCGCCCCGGCGAGACATGCACGAAGATCGCGAGGACGGGAAGCACCATGAACCCCATCGCGACGAGCACCGCGAGGAAGTAGAGGATCGCGAGCAGGAGCGGCGACAGGCGCCTCGGGATCGGCGCCCTCAGCGCCTGCGCCGCGGCCACGTTCAGTGCTGCACCATCACCGAGGTCGACTTCACGATCGCCGTCGCGGGCATGCCCTTCTTCAGCCCGAGCTCCTCGACCGCGTCGCGCGTGACGACGGCGACCAGGCGGACCGGGTCGCTCACGACCATCTCGACCTGCGCCATCAGACCCTCGATCTTCACGTCGGTCACGACCGCGTTGAAGCGGTTCCGCGCGCTGAGGTGAGCCGAGCCGGGCTCACCGCGAAGGCGCTCGATCTCGCTCGCCGGGACGACGCGGCGGTTGCTCTTGTCGCGCTCCGCCCGGATGCGGCCCTGACGGTCCCAGCGCCGGAGCGTGTCGACGCTGATCCCGAGCGTCTTCGCGGCCTCGCTGACGCTGTAGAACTCCCGCGGCACGGCGCTAGCGGACGATCTTCAGCGTCGGCCCGGTGGTCGTACCGGCTGGGCTCGTCACCGTGATCGCGCCGGTCTTGGCCTTCTTCGGCACCGTGATCGTCAGCTTCGTTGCGGAGACGATCTTGAACCGCGCGGGGATGCCGTGGAACGTGACGGACGTCGTTCCCGTGAGATTCGTGCCGATCACCGTCAGCAGACCGCCGGGCTTCGCCTTGTGCAGCGACAGCTTCGTGATCGTCGGTACCGGCGCGGTGATCGGCAGGAAGCCGTACCTGAGCATGGTCGCCTGACCCGCCTTGCTCAAGACCTCGTCGATGAACGCCTGCGCGGCGGCCTTGTTCGAGCTCCTGGACACGATCGCCATCGAGTAGGCGATCTTCGGCTGCGCCCACGCCGGCACCTTGACCACGCTCACCTGCCCGTGAACGGTCTGCGCGTCCGTCGCGTACACGAAGCCGGCGTCAGCCTGGCCGAGCTGCACCTTCGAGAGCACCGTCCGCACGTCAGTCTCCTGGCTGACGAAGTTCGCTGCGACCTGGCTCCGGATTCCCATCTGGTCGAGCACCTGGAGCGTGTAGCTGCCGACGGGCACAGCCGAGTTGGCGACGTCGATCTTGATGCCCGGCTTCTCCAGGTCGTAGATCGACTTGATGTTCGCGGGGTTCGACTTCGGCACGACGATCACGAGCGTATTGCGCGTGAACACGACAGGCTTCTCGACGATGCCCTGCGCGAAGAGTTGCGCGGGAATCGTCGTGTTCGCGGACGCGAAGACGTCGGCCGGCGCGCCGTTCGCGATCTGCGTCGCGAGCGCGTTCGAGCCTGCGAACGAGTAGGTGTTGCTCTTGTCGATCGCCGGAAGGACGTCCGTGAGCGACGCCGCTGCGTAGACGGTGACACCGGCCTGCGACTTCGCCGACTTCGCAGCGGCGCCGCCGGCACCCACCCACGCGGAGAGTGCGACCGCCATCACCGCGAAAAGTGTCCGATGCTGCACGACTACTCCTTTCTCTCCGCTACGCGGTGAACGCGTCCATCGCAGCGGACGCCTGGTCGATGGTGAGCGCCGGGGGGAAGGCGGTGTTGAAGGCGTGGCCGCCGTTGCGCGTCCACATGTACGAGAGATGCTGCGCCTCCGACGCGGCGATGCGCGCGAGTCCCTGCTTGAACGAGCTCGTCTGCATGCCGCCGATCGCGCCGAGATAGCTCCCGAGCATCGTCGTCTCGAGCTGCTGCGCGAGCTTCAGGATCGACTTCTCCGTCGCGAAGGCGCCTTTCGGGTAGGTGTAGTCGATGTCCGCCGACACCGCCGGCGTCACGCCCGCGCCGCTGAGGATGCCCGCGACCGACTGGTAGTGCTCCTGCTCGTTTGCGTACGCCCTCTTCAGGTAGGCCGTCACGGCCGGGCTCGTGTTCGACGCTGCCACGGCCTGCCCGTAGAAGTCCGACGCCAGCAGCTCGGCGGCGACGAGCAGCCGGGCGTAGGCCAGGTCGGCCAGGGGCAGCGGGTCGGCCGCTGCGCCCTCCGCGAGCCCGGCGACGGCGGTGCCGGCGACGAGGAGCGCGGCGCCGCCCTTCACGCCCCGGGAAACGAGTTGTCCTCTGGTCAAGGTGGGTGCAGTCACGCGCGCTCCGCTCCTGTCCGAAGAGTCTGCAGTTTCGGGAAGACCTCGTGCCCGGCGCTGCCGTGGCAACGCCTAGGCGTAGGTTACGGTACCAGCTTCAACTCTTCGGCGGTGCGGCTTCCTCGACCCGTCGGCGCCTAGGCAAGAAGCAGGCAGGGCGTCACTCGATCGGACACGCCTCGCCCGCCGCCCACGTCACACCCGCCAGCCACCGTCACCGGCCGGCCGGGGAGAAGGGCGACCCCACGGCCGGCCGGTGACGTGGCGCGCGCCGCGGAGGAGGATCGAGCAGCGGCGCGACTGGAGGAGGATGGCGCTGCCACTATAGTCGCCTTCTGACTATTGAGTCAAGCCCCGGCGGCCGCCCGGGCGACTACGCTCCGGCGGGTGATGGTCGAGCGCGAGCTCGCGCCCGGCGAATGGTCGGTGCTGGCTCTCCTCGCCGAAGAGCCGGGCCACGGCTGGGCGCTCGCCCGCCAGATGGCGCGCGACGGCGAGATCGGGCGCGTCTGGGCGCTCGGCCGGCCGCTCGTCTACCGGGCGCTCGAGCTTCTCGAGGAGCGCGGGCTGATCGAGCCCGCCGGCTCCGAACGCGGCGTGCGCGGCCCGAACCGCACGGTCTTCCGGGCGACGCCGCAGGGCCGCGAGGCGCTGGCCGAGTGGCTCGAGGAGCCGGTCGAGCACGTCCGGGACGTCCGGTCGCTGCTCCTCCTCAAGCTCGTCCTGATCGACCGCGCAGGGGTCGACCGCGACCGACTCCTGCACGCGCAGCGTGCGCTCGTCGTCCCCGCGATCGCGACCCTCGAGCGCCGCCTCGCCGAGAGCTCCGGGAGCGAGGCGATCTTCGTCCGCTTCCGACTGGAGTCGACCCGCGCCGTGCTCGACTTCATCGACGGGTTGCTCGCGGAGCGCCCGGGCGGCGCAGCCGCGGCCCAGGGGTGAAATCCGTTTCCGGCGGGGCGCGCGTAGAGGGGGTAATGGCCGAGCGAACCCTGGCTCCGGGCGAATGGGCCGTTCTCGCGCTCCTGTCGGAGCGCCCGTCCCACGGCTGGGCGGTCGCCTCCCAGCTCGACCCGTCGGGCGAGCTCGGATCGGTCTGGTCGCTCGGCCGCCCGCTCGTCTACCGCTCCATCGACATCCTCGCCGAGCGCGGCCTGATCGAGCCGGCCGGACACGAGCCGGGCCTGCGCGGCCCCAACCGCACGATCTACCGCACGACCTGCGCCGGCGCGACAGCGCTCGTGCAGTGGCTCGAGGAGCCGGTCGAGCACGTCCGCGACGTCCGGTCGCTGCTCCTGCTCAAGCTGATCTTCGCCGAGCGCACCGGCATCGACCCGACGCCGATGCTCGAGTCGCAGCACGCGACGATCCGCGACGCCGTGGCGATGCTGAGCGACCGGATGCGGACGAGCAACGGCAGCGAGGCGATCCTGCTCCGCTTCCGGCTCGAGTCGACGAAGGCGGTGCAGCGCTTCGTCGAGGGCCTGCTCGCGGAACGTACGAAGCTCGAGGCAGCCGTCTGACGGCGAGTGCGAGCGGGCTCCCACGCAGAAGGGATGGAAATGCGTGGGAGCCCGCCGGGCTGCCTGTCCCGAGGCGTTGCCCGTAGCGACGTGACTCTATTGTTCAGTGGGTGACTAGTCAAGCGGGGCGCCCATGATCACGAACGTCGGCGCGTTTCTCGCGCTGTCGGCGCTCCTCGCCGTCGCGCCCGGCCCCGACACCGCGATCTCGACGCGCAACGCGCTCGTCGGCGGGCGCCGTGCCGGCCTCTTCACGATCCTCGGCGTCTCGGTCGGCCTCGCAGTGTGGACGCTCGCAACGGGAGCCGGCGTTGCGGCGCTCCTGCGCGCGTCCGAGCCGGCGTTCGTCGCGCTGAAGCTCGCCGGCGCGATCTACCTCGCCGTCCTCGGCGGACAGGCGATCCTCGCCGCGCTCCGCAAGTCGGGCGGCAACGCCGCACCCCGCTTCGCGCCCAGGGCGGTCGCGACGCGGACCGCGTTTCGACAGGGCCTCCTGACGAATCTCGGCAATCCCAAGATCGCCGTCTTCTTCACGAGCTTCCTGCCGCAGTTCACGCCGGCGCACCACGCGAGCTTCACGGCGCTCGTCGTGCTCGGGCTCCTCTTCTGCCTCGTCGGGCTGACGTGGCTCACGGTCTACGTCCTCGCGATCTCGCGCATCGGCGACTTCCTGCGCCGGCCGCGGCCACGCCGCGTCATCGACGCCTTCACCGGCATCGTCCTCGTCGGCTTCGGCATCCGGCTCGCAACCGAGCACCGCTAGCCCGCGCACGAGAAAAGAGGCCGGACGCGCTCCCCTCGTGCGCGAACGGCCTCGTCGCGGACCATCATACCGTGATTTTTCTTCCATTTCCAGGCGCGCCGTGGTAGCGTCCGGCGAGGGTCCTGACAGGTCCTAGATGCCGAGCTTTCGCCTCCTCCCGACGCGTCTCACCCGGCGGAAAGCAGGGCGCCGGCTGCTGCTGATCACGGGCACCCCGGGCACCGGAAAGCGCCCGCTCGCCGCCTACCTCGAGAGCGAGCGCGGGTTCGTGCACGTCGACCTCGACAACCGCGAGTCGCGGACGCGCTTCCTCCGCTCCGGCGCGGACGCCCTCCGAGACGAGCTCGCGACCGTCACGTCGACGGCGTCGAAGATCGTCGTCACGTGGACCTTCACCGCCGAGACGCAGCTCGCGTACGTCGAGAGCATGCGCACGCTCGGCTTCGAGTGGGTGTGGATGGACAGCGACCGCGGCGCCGCCTACGACGCGCTCGTTGCCGAAGCCGCTACCGAGGCGCCACGCTTCGTCGATGCGTTCGAGCCGGAGGGGACGTTCCGGGCGCTCGAGCACGTGATGGACGAGCTGCGCCGCCGGCGCCGCATCCCGCGGCGGCCGGGCGTCGTGCGCGAGCGCACGGCCCGGCTCTCGCGCCCGGCGTGGGCAGGCGTCGTCGCGTTCGGCGCCGCCGGGGCTGCCGCCGCCGGCACGTACCTCGCCGGAGCGTTCACCCCGGCGCAGCCCGTGCGCGTCAGCGTCGCGCACAGCTCGCCGCCGGGCATCTTCCCGGTCAAGGGCATCCTCGTGCCCGGCAAGAGCCTCGGTGGGATCCGGCTCGGCGACACGGGCGGCAAGGTGCTCGCGCTCTGGGGTCGCAACTTCTCGATGCTGCCGGGCCAGCCGATGACGTGGCTCTACATGTCGCCGACGGGCGACCCGTACGGCGCCGGTGTCAGCTTCCGGGACGGCAAGGTGATCGCGATCTTCACGCTCGGCGGGATCACGGGGTGGCGCACGAGCGACGGCCTCCGCGTCGGTCAGCTCTTCTCCAAGTTCAACGACCCGGAGGGCAAGACGGTCGCGTGCGACGGCTACGGCGCGATCTCGTCGCCGAGCGGCAACGCCGTCACGTCGATCCTCACCCAGGGCCAATCCGTGTACGGGTTCGCGCTGACGCGTCCGTCCGAACCGGTATGTCGCTAGCGGCCGCCGCGTATTAGCATCCCGGCCACCGTGGCGGGCGTCGCATTCGAGAAAGTTGCGAAGGTCTACGCAGACGGCACGCGGGCCGTCGACGACCTCAATCTCTCGATCGGCGACGGTGAGTTCATGGTGCTGGTCGGGCCGTCCGGCTGCGGGAAGACGACGGCGCTGCGCATGGTTGCGGGCCTCGAGGACGTGAGCGAAGGCGCGATCCGGATCGGCGACCGCGTCGTGAACTACGTTCCGTCGCGCGACCGCGACATCGCGATGGTGTTCCAGAGCTACGCGCTCTACCCGCACCTCTCCGTCTACGACAACATCGCGTTCGGCCTGCGCGTCAAGAAGGTTCCGAAGGCGGAGATCGACAAGCGCGTGCACGAAGCGGCGCGCGTGCTCGGCCTCGACCCGTTTCTGAAGCGCAAGCCGAAGGCCCTCTCGGGCGGGCAGCGGCAGCGCGTCGCGATGGGCCGGGCGATCGTGCGCCAGCCGCAGGCATTCCTGATGGACGAGCCGCTCTCGAACCTCGATGCAAAGCTGCGCGTCCAGATGCGCGTCGAGCTCGTGCAGCTGCATCGCCGCGTCAGCACGACGACGGTCTACGTCACGCACGATCAAGTCGAAGCGATGACGATGGGCGACCGTATCGTCGTCATGAACGACGGCGTCGTGCAGCAGATCGCACCGCCGAAACAGCTCTACGACAAGCCCGTCAACCGCTTTGTCGCGGGCTTCATCGGCTCGCCGCCGATGAACTTTCT
>Ga0070741_10019254_pt1 | contig 10926 bp, 12 predicted proteins | sample Coa_R1_4_FD_66440 | JGI IMG/M metagenome (GOLD analysis project Ga0070741, IMG submission 66440) | Surface soil microbial communities from Centralia Pennsylvania, which are recovering from an underground coalmine fire - Coalmine... | ecosystem: Environmental > Terrestrial > Soil > Unclassified ...
CCCGACGCGCAAGAGGCGGTCGCGATGACCTGCGTCCCGGCGCTCGGAGCCGCGGACGAGGTGGCGGCGGATCCGGTCACCAGGGTGCTCCCGGCTGGGCCGGTGGTGCCCGCTGCGCCGGTCGGCCCGGTGGCGCCGGTCGGTCCGGTCGGACCGGTCGCGCCGGTGGCTCCCGTGCGTCCCGCCGCGCCGGCGGGGCCGACGGGTCCCTGAGGGCCTGTGAGACCGCGAAGGCCGCGAAGTCCGCGGAGACCGCGAAGGCCTCGCAGACCGCGCGGCCCCGGGAGGCCTCTCGGCCCCCGCGGGCCGGGAATGAGCTTCGGCTTGGGAGGGGGCTTCGTGGCCCGGACGGAGCCTGGCGTCGCTCCGCCGGCGGCCGTGATCGACAGCGTGAGACCCAGGGCGACGAGGACGGCTGCGTACTTCCTCACGCGAGGGTTGTCGGCAGATCGGCCCGCGACCATTACCCCGAATCGGGGGCTTCGCGACAGTCCCTACCAGAGCGTGTCCAGCGCTCCCTCGAGCCGGAGCAGCGTCTCCTTCTTGTCGAGGCCGCCGGCGTAGCCGACGAGGCTTCCCGTCGACCCGACGACGCGGTGGCAGGGCACGACGATCGGGATCGGGTTGCGGTTCAGCGCGCCGCCGACCGCCCGGGCCGCACGAGGGTGCCCGACGCGGCCTGCCAGGGCGCCGTACGTCGTCACCTCGCCGAACGGGACGCGCACGAGCTCGCGGAGCACCGTCCGCTGAAACTCCGGCAGCGGCGAGAGATCCGGCTCGAGCTCGAACTCCCGGCGGCGCCCCTCGAAGTACTCGTCGAGCTGGCGGCGGACGGGCTCGAGGCGCGCCGGGACGCGCAGGATGCGCCGCCCGAACGCCCGCTGAAGGCGGTCGAGCTCGCCCTCCGGCGAGAACGAGATCCGGCAGAGACCGCGCTCGCTCGCGGCCACGAGCAGCTCGCCGAGCGGCGACTCGGTCAGGTCGTACGCGACGTCGAGAAGCTCGGCTGCCGCGGCGGCCTCGCGGAACTTGCGGTCGAGCTCGGAGGGAACGGTGGTCATCACAGCTCCTTTCTTCGCAGGCGCCGGACGCCCGACGAGGCGGCCTGTCGTGCGGCCTCCGCGCTCGAGCCGATCGCGGCTCCGATCTGGCTGTAGTCGAGGTCGTAGCCGTACCGGAGGACGACCGCCGCCCGCTCCTTCGGCGGCAGATCCGCCGTCAGCTCGCGGAGCTCCTCGTAGCTCGGGTGCTCGTCGAGCGACTCGACATCCGGGACCTCCGTTCCGTCCCAGAGCTCCCGGCGGCGATGGACGTCGATCGCGACGCGCTCTGCGATCGTCGTCACCCAGGCCGCGAGGTGGCTCGCGTGGTCGAGCGTGGGATAGGCGCGGAGCGCCCGGAGGAACGTCTCCTGGAAGGCGTCCTCGGCCCGCTGGCGTCCGAGCTTCCGGACCAGCAGCCGAAAGACGCGGTCGCGGTTCTCCTCGTAGAAGGTCTCGAAGGGCGGTACCCGCACGGCTTGCATCATCTGCTCTAACGGACGGAGGGGCCGCGGTGTGAGACTGCCGCGATGCGAGTCGCCGTCGTCGGCCATGTCGAATGGGTCGAGTTCCTGCGCGTTCCGCACGTCCCGGCGGTCGGCGAGATCCTCCACGTCCGCGACGCGTGGTCGGCGCCCGGCGGCGGCGGCTCGGTCGCCGCCATCCGGCTCGCGAAGCTCGCGGGCCGCTCGGACTTCTTCACGGCGCTCGGCGATGACGAGCTCGGTAGGCGGGCCGTTGCAGAGCTCGAGGCGCTCGGCGTGCGGGTTCACGTCGCGTGGCGGGCCGAGCCGCAGCGGCGAGGGGTCGTCTTCGTGGACGACGCAGGCGAGCGCACGATCGTCGTGATCGGCAACCGGCTCGGCCCGAGCGGGGCGGACCGGCTTCCCTGGGACGAGCTCGCCGGCTTGGACGGCGTCTACTTCACCGCCGGCGACGCGGATGCGCTACGGCAGGCGCGGGCCGCGCACGTGCTGACGGCGACTCCCCGCGCGCGCGAGGCGCTGAAGGAGGGCGGCGTCGAGCTCGACGCGTTGATCGGAAGCGGACGCGACCCCGGCGAGGTGTACGAGCCCGGGGACCTCGACCCGCCGCCGCGGCTCGTGGTCCGCACGTACGGCGCACAGGGCGCGGTGGCCGAGCCGGGCGGTCGCTTCCCGGCCGAGCCGCCGCCGGGTCCCGTCGTCGACGCGTACGGTGCGGGCGACTCCTTCGCGGCGTGCTTGACGTTTGGGCTCGCGGAGGGCCGGCCGTTGCCGGAGGCGATGGAGCTCGCAGCGCGCTGCGGCGCGGAGGCCCTCACGAGGAAGGGCGTGTGATGCGGGCGGCCCAGCGGCTGGCGATCGCAGCTCCTGCCGGCATCGCGGTCCTGGTGGCGGCGCTGCTGGCCGACGGGGGGTGGGCAGTCGCGGCGACCGGAGGCTGGAGCACCACGGCGCTCGTGTTCGTCGCGTCGATCTGGCTCCACCTCGGCCGGATGGACGCGACCCAGACCGCCGCTCACGCGCGCACCGAGGACCCTTCCCGTACCGTCGCAGACCTCGTCTTGCTGGCGGCGAGCGTCGCCAGCCTGGTCGCGGTCAGCCTGACGCTCCTCGAGGCCGGTCGCCACCACGGCGCCGACAAGGTCCTCCTGATCGCCCTCGCGTTCGCGAGCGTCGCGCTGTCATGGACGAGCGTCCACACGATCTATGCCCTGCGCTACGGCGGTCTCTACTACTCCGACCCGGGCTCGAAAGGGATCGACTTCCCACAGGCGCCGGACTACCTCGATTTCGCCTATCTCGCCCTGACGATCGGCATGACCTATCAGGTCTCCGACACCTCGCTCGCCGCCCGGGTGATGCGGCGGACGGCGATCCGCCACGCACTGCTGTCGTACCTCTTCGGCGCCGTCATCGTCGCCGTCGCGATCAACGCCGTCGCGAGCCTTCTCAAATAGCGCGGGTTTCCTTGCGCGGTGGGGCCCTGTGGGTTAAAGTGGTCCGAAGTGGACCATGTTCCTGGGCGAGTACGAGCACACACTCGATGAGAAGAACCGGATCACCCTTCCCGCCAAGTTCCGCGAGTCCTTTTCGGACGGGGGCGTCGTCACTCGCGGGATGGACGGCTGCCTCTACGTCTACGCGCGCGACCGCTGGGAGCAGCTGGCCGAGGGGCAGCTCGGGTCGCTCAACCTGCTCAGCCGGGACGACCGCGTGATCCAGCGCTACTTCTTCGGGTCGGCCGGCGAATTCGAGCCCGACAAGCAGGGGCGGATCATGGTGCCGGCGCCGCTCGTCAAGGCCGCCGGGCTCGAGCGCGACGTCGTCGTCCTCGGCGTCTACGACCACCTCGAGATCTGGGGTCGCGCCGCGTGGCGCGAGCAGCTGCAAACCGTCGAAGGGAGCGCGGAGCATGTTGCCGAACGTCTTGCAACCCGACACGACTGATCACGTCCCCGTCCTCGCCGACGAGGTTCGGGAGCTGCTCGACGTCCAACCCGGCGACACCGTGGTCGACGCGACGTTCGGCGCCGGCGGCCACGCTTCGCTCCTCGCGCTCGACCTCCACGGCCAGGGCCGCATGATCGCGATCGACCGCGACCCGTCGGTCCGTCCGTACTTCGAGAGCTTTCGCCGGCACGCCGGCGTCCCGACGCGCCTCCTGCGCGGCGAGTTCTCGATCGTCCTCGGCCAGCTCGCGCAGAACGGCGTACGCGCCGACGCGATCCTGCTCGACCTCGGCGTCTCGAGCATGCAGATCGACCGGCCCGAGCGCGGCTTCTCCTACGCGAGCGACGCTCCGCTCGACATGCGGATGGACCCGTCAGAGGACGTGTCCGCCGCCGAGCTCGTGAACCGCGCGTCCGAGCGCGAGCTCGCCGACGTGTTCCGGCGCTACGGCGAGGAGCGTTACGCGCGGCAGATCGCGAAGGCGATCGTCCGTCGTCGGCGCGTCCAGCCGTTCTCTCGGACGTCGGAGCTCGTCGACACCATCAAGGCAGCGATCCCGGCACCGGCGCGCTTCGGCGACGGCCATCCCGCGAGGCGCGTCTTCCAGGCGCTCCGGATCGCGGTCAACGACGAGCTGGGAGCCCTCGAGCGCGGGCTTCCGTCTGCCGTGGAGATGCTCCGGCCGAGCGGGCGGCTCGCCGTGATCAGCTTCCACTCGCTCGAGGACCGGATCGTCAAGCGCTTTCTGCGCGACGAGGAGCGCGGCTGCGTCTGCCCGCCCGATTTCCCGGTCTGCGCCTGTGGGCGAGATCCGGTGCTGAAGGTGCTGACGAGGAAGGCGGTCAGGCCGTCGCCGCGGGAGACCGCCCTCAACCCGCGCGCTGCGTCGGCCCGCCTGCGGGCGGCGGAGAAGGTCTGATGTCGACGCTCGCGCAGCCCGCTCCCGATGCCGTTTCGGACGCTTCGGTCGCCAGGCCGCGTCCGAGGCGAAGCGCGAAGGCGCAGCGGCGCATGGCGAGCGGCGTCGTCTGGATCGCCGTCTTCGCGGTCCTGCTCGGAGGCGTCGTCGCCCTCAGCGTCGCAGTGCTCCGGCTGAACCTCACGCTCGACCGGCTCGGCAACGAGCGAACGAAGCTGCGGGCGGAGAACGCGTCGCTCGCGTCGCAGCTGTCGAGCGCGTCCGCCGCTGCGCGGATCCACGCGCTCGCGAGCCAGAAGCTCGGCCTCGTCCCCGCACAGGCCTCGGAGACCTACTACGTCGACATCGCACCGCGCTAGCCGGGTCAGCCGGAAGCTCACGAACAGCAGGATCCGCCTGCTGCTCGTGGTCTTCGTCGTGGCGTTCGGAATCGTCGCGATACGTGCCGTCTGGCTACAGGCGGTGCGGGCGAGCGCGCTCGGCAAGCTCGCGGCGACGCAGCATCACGAGACGGTCACGATTCCCGCCGGCCGCGGCACCATCTTCGACCGCCTCGGCGTCCAGCTCGCGATCGGCGAGGAGGCGACGACGGTCTACGCGGACCCGCGGCTGGTGAAGAACCCGCAGCTCGTCGCGTCAGCGGCCGCGCACGCCTTCGGCCTGAACGCAAACGTGCTCTACCCGCAGCTCCGGGACAAGAAGCGGAGCTTCGTCTACCTCGCCCGCAAGGCCGACCCGGCGCAAGCCGCCGCGTTCATGAAACGCAAGCTCGCCGGAGTCGGCTCGTACCCGGAGGAGCGGCGAACCTATCCGCAGAAGTCGGTTGCGGCTCAGGTGCTCGGCTACGCGGGCGTCGACAACAACGGCCTTTCAGGGCTCGAGGTCGGCCTCGACCGGAAGCTCGCCGGGCGCCCGGGGACGGAGACCGTCGTCAAGGACCCGCTCGGACGGCCGATCGACGTGATCAGCTCGACGCCGGAGCGGCAGGGCCGCGACGTCTACCTGACGCTCGACCACACGATCCAGGCGCAGGCCGAGTCGGTGCTGCGCGCGACGGTCGCCCACTGGCACGCCCGAAGCGCGACGGCGATCGTCCTCGACCCATCGAACGGCGCGATCGTCGCGATGGCGAACGTGCCGAGCTACGACGCGAACAGGTTCCCGGATGTACGGCGGTCGTTCGAGCGCAACCGCGCCGTGACAGACGCGTACGAGCCTGGCTCGACGTTCAAGCTCGTCACCGTCGCCGGCGCGATCTCGGAAGGCCTCGTGACGGCGCGGACGCCGTTCCGCGTCCCGTACTCGATCAGCGTCGCCGACCGCGTGATCAGCGACGCCGAGCGCCACGCGACCGAGACGCTGACGGTGGCTCAGATCCTCTCGCACTCGTCGAACGTCGGCGCAGTGATGCTCGCGGAGATGCTCGGCCGCGACCGGCTCGCGAGCTGGATCGACCGGTTCGGGTTCGGTCGCCCGACCGGGATCGACTATCCGGGCGAAAGCCCGGGCATCGTGCTCCCGCCGGACAAGTGGTCGGGATCGACGATCGGCAACGTGCCGATCGGGCAGGGCATCGCGGTCACGCCGATCCAGATGGCCACGGCATACGGCGCCATCGCAAACGGCGGGATGTCGGTGCAGCCGCATCTCGTCGATCATTTCGCAGGGGGCGGCTATCCGAAGCTGAAGCGGCGTCGGATCGTCGCGCCGGCGATCGCCGCTCAGTTGATGGCGATGCTGAAGAACGTCGTCGCCGAAGGCACCGGCACGCTTGCGGCCGTGCCGGGCTACGTCGTGGCCGGAAAGACGGGGACGGCGGCGAAGCCGGATCCGCAGGGCGGCTACTCGACGAGCCGGTATGTCGCGTCGTTCGTCGGCATCGTCCCGGCCTCGGCGCCGAAGCTCGTGATCCTCGTCGCGGTCGACGAGCCGAAGGGGGCGATCTTCGGCGGCGTCGTCGCGGCGCCGGCGTTCCGCGAGATCGCACGCTTCGACCTCCAGTACCTGGAGGTCCCGCCTGACGACATCGCGTCGCTGCACTGATCGGCTCCGTCCAGGGCGCGTGCTCCGTGTCGTTGTCACGCCGGCCGGCCCGTCGCGCCGCGGCTCTTCAAGCCAACGCGGCTCTCCCGGCCCTGCCCCTTATGGACGGTCCCCGCAGGTACCCCGAACCTCCTCCCCGCGGCGATCATAACGCGGAGGCCCAGCGCGCTGTCAGTGTCCGTTGCGGAAAAGTCCCGCATTTGAGCGACTTTCGTGCCAGTGGACATGGCTTTGCCGCCGGGACCCGCTGCTAGACTCGCGGCCCGTGAACCTGGAGCGGCTCATCGCCGGCCTCGCGCCGATCGAGGTCGTCGGCCGCCGCAGCGTCGAGATCTCCGACCTCGCCTACGATGCTCGCCGCGCAGTCCCCGGCGCGCTCTTCTTCTGCGTGCGCGGCGAGCGCGCGGACGGGCACGATTTCGCGCCCGAGGCGATCGAGCGCGGCGCAGCGGCGCTGGTCGTCGAGCGGCGGCTCGACCTCCCCGTGCCGCAGGTCGTCGTCGCGAGCTCGCGGCGGGCGATGGCGCCGGCCGCGGACGGCTTCTTCGGCCGCCCGACGCAGGAGCTCACGGTCGCGGGAGTGACCGGGACGAACGGCAAGACGACGACGGCGTACCTGCTGCACGGCGTCCTCGACGCCGCGGGACTCCGGCCGGGCCTGCTCGGCACCGTCGAAACTCGCGTCGGCTCGGAGCGCCGTCCCGCAATCCGCACGACCGCGGAGGCGATCGACCTCCAGCGCACCTTCCGCGAGCTACTCGACGCCGGCAACGAGAGCTGTGCGATGGAGGCGACCTCGCATGGCTCCGAGCTCCACCGCCTCGACTGCGTCCGCTTCGCGGTCCTCGTCTTCACGAACCTGAGCCAGGATCACCTCGACTTCCACGGCACCATGGAGCGCTACTTCGAGGCGAAGCGGCGCCTGTTCGCGGGCGTCCCGGCCGCCGTCAACATCGGGGACGAGTGGGGCAGGCGTCTCGCCCGCGAGCTCCAGGGCGAGCGGGTTCTCACCTTCGGCCTCACCGACGACGCCGACGTCCGTCCCGACGATCTCGAACTCGAGTCGACCGGCGCCCGACTCCGGATCGGCGACCTGGAGCTGACGACGCCGCTCCTCGGGCGCTTCAACGTCGAGAACGTGCTCGGGACGGTCGCGGGGGCACGGCTGCTCGGAATTGACGACGAGGCCGTCGCTGCGGGGATCGCGTCGGTCAGCGGGGTGCCCGGCCGGTTCGAGACGATCGACGAGGGGCAGCCCTTCCGCGTGATCGTCGACTACTCGCACAAGCCCGGCGCGCTCGAGAACGTCCTCAGGACTGCTCGCGGCATCGCCGAGGGGCGCGTGTTCTGCGTCTTCGGCTGCGGCGGCGACCGCGACCGTGGCAAGCGTGCGTTGATGGGCCGGATCGCTCGGGAGCTCGCCGACGTCGCGGTCGTCACCTCAGACAATCCGCGCAGCGAGGACGCGCTCGCCATCATCGGCCAGATCGTCGCCGGGGCGGTCACGGAGTTCGATGCGATCGAGCCCGACCGCGCGAAGGCGATCGAATGTGCGCTCGAATGCGCCGAGACGGGCGACGTGGTCGTGATCGCGGGCAAGGGCCACGAGCAGGGTCAGGAGCTCGCCGACCGCACGATCCCGTTCGACGACCGCGTGGTGGCGCGCGAGGCGCTGCGCCGGCTAGGAGCACGCGCGTGATCCCACTTCGCCTCGTCGAGGTCGCGGCATTGTGCCCGGGACGGCTCGACGCCGAGCCGTGGGCAGAGGAGATCAGCGGCGTCCAGATCGACTCGCGGCGGATCTCCGAAGGCGATCTCTTCGTCGCCGTCGGCGGCGGACTCGACTTCCGCCGCCACGCGCTCGCCCGCGGCGCGGCGGCGACGCTCGTCCCCGACGACGCACACGGCGCCCTCGCCGCCCTCGGCCGCGCCGTCCGCGCGCGTTCGAGCGCCTGCATCGTCGGCATCACCGGCTCGACCGGCAAGACGTCGACGAAGGACATCCTCGCCGCGATCTGCGCGCCGCACCGGCGCACGATCGCCGCCGAGGCGAGCTACAACAACGAGCTCGGCGTGCCGCTCACGCTCTGCCGCCTCGAGGCCGACACCGATCTGTGCATCCTCGAGCTCGCCATGCGCGGCACGGGGCAGATCGCAAGCCTCTGCGAGATCGCGCAGCCGGACGTCGGGGTCGTCACGAACGTCGGCCCGGCGCACCTCGAGCTCGTCGGATCGCTCGACGCGGTCGTGCGCGCGAAGAGCGAGCTCATCGAGGCGCTGCCCGCCGGGGGCGTCGCGATCGTGCCGGAGGACTTCCCGGTTGCGAGGACGGACCTCGCCGTCGTCCGCTTCGGGGATCCTGTCGCGGTCGTCGCGGAGGAGCACACCGTCCTGAGCTTCGACGGGCGCGAGGTGGAGTTCTCGTTCGCGGCGCGCCATCAGGCACGGAACGCCTTCGCGGCCCTCCTCGCCGCGCGCGCGGTCGGCATCGAGGCCGAGAACCAGGTAGAGGTCGCGTTCTCGCGCTGGCGAGGCGAGGAGCTCCCGCTTCCAGGCGGCGGCCTGCTCGTCAACGACTGCTGGAACGCCAACCCCGTCTCGATGCGGGCCGCGCTGGAGCACCTGGCCGCGCGCGCGAGCGGTCGCCGCGCCCTTGCCGTCCTCGGTGGAATGGCCGAGCTCGGCGCCGAGGCGCCCCGGTACCACGAGGAGATCGCGGCCCTCGCGTCTCGGCTCGGGATCGACGTGCTCGCGGTCGGCGAGCTCGCCCGCGCTTACGACGCCGCCGCGTGGGTCGGCGATCCGGCCGCGGCGGCGGAGCGCGTACGCGAGCTGATCCGCCCCGGAGACTGCGTCCTCGTCAAGGGCTCCCGGGCCGTCGGGCTCGAGGTCGTCGCCGACGCGCTGACTCCCGTTCCCATCTAGCTAGTGGTCAGAGTCCTCGTCGCGGGCGTCCTCGCCCTCGTCATCTCGATCGTGCTTGGCCCTCGCTTCATCGACTTCCTCCGCCGCCGCGAGTACGGCCAGCACATCCGCGAGGAAGGGCCCGAGCACCATTCGGTGAAGCAGGGCACGCCGACGATGGGCGGTCTGCTCGTGATCGTCGCGACCACCGTGGCGTTCCTCGCGCTGACGAAGTACACGACGAACGCGATCACCGTCTTCCTCGTCACGATCGGATGCGCCGGGATCGGCTTCGTCGACGACTCCCTGAGCCTGCGGGGCAAGCGCTCCCTCGGCCTCCCCGGCCGGTGGAAGCTCGTACTGCTTGCGCTGATCACGGCCGGCGTCGGCTACGTCGCGCATCGCCGCGACTACTCGACGGCGGTCTACGTCCCCGGCGCGGGAAAGATCCCGCTCTCGTGGGCCTGGTACCTGCTGCTCTTCCTGATCATCGCCGGCGCCGCGAACGGCGTGAACCTGACGGACGGCCTCGACGGCCTCGCCGCCGGCACCGGCATCATCGCCGTCTTTACGTTCACGGCGATGGCCGTCATCGCCTGGATCCGCTCCGGCGCGCCCGGCCACCGGAACGAGATCGACCTCGACTACGCGATCCTCGGTGCCGCGGTGATCGGGGCGCTGGTCGGCTTCCTCTGGTACAACGCCTGGCCGGCCGAGGTCTTCATGGGTGACACCGGCTCGATGGCCATCGGCGGCGCGCTCGCCGGCTTCGCGATCATGACGAAGACCGAGCTGCTGCTGATCCTGATCGGCGGCATCTTCCTGATCGAGGCGCTCTCGGTGATGCTCCAGGTCTTCTCGTTCAAGTACTGGGGCCGGCGGATCTTCCTGATGGCGCCGATCCACCACCATTTCGAGATGAAGGCGTGGTCCGAGACGAAGATCATGGTGCGCTTCTGGATCTGCTGCGCCATCCTCTGCGCGTGCGCGTTCGCGCTCTACTACCGCTACTACTTCCACTTCTTCCGGAGCTGAGCGTGCTCGTCGTCGGCGCCGACGAGGGTCGCGTGCGCGCGGCGCTCGCCGCCGCGGGTGCCGACGGGGACGTGATCGTGCTCGACCCGGCGGCCGCCGCGCTCGAGGCGACCCGACGCTCGTTCCCCGACCCGCGGCTCTGGCTCGCGATCGGCGATCCCGAGGTAATCCCGTTGCCGGACGGCTCGGTGGACGAGGTGGTCGGCGCGGTGCCGCCCGCCGAGCTCGCGCGCATCCGGCGATGACGCTGCCGCGGCGCGCGCTCGTCCTCGGGATGGCGCGGTCGGGGAAGGCGGCGGCCGCTGCGCTCGCAGCGCGCGGCATCCAGGCGATCGGAGCCGACCGTACGCTCGGCAACGACGCCGATCTCACGCTTCTCGACGGCGTCGAGCTCGTCGTCCGGAGTCCCGGCATTCCCGGCGAGCACGCCCTCCTCCGCGCTGCTCGCGCGCGCGAGATCCCGGTCTGGAGCGAGGTCGAGCTCGGCTACCGGCTCCTGCCCGGCGTCCCGATCGTCGGCGTCACCGGAACGAACGGCAAGACGACGACG
>Ga0070741_10019255_pt1 | contig 10926 bp, 9 predicted proteins | sample Coa_R1_4_FD_66440 | JGI IMG/M metagenome (GOLD analysis project Ga0070741, IMG submission 66440) | Surface soil microbial communities from Centralia Pennsylvania, which are recovering from an underground coalmine fire - Coalmine... | ecosystem: Environmental > Terrestrial > Soil > Unclassified ...
AGGGCGGTCGCAAACAATCCCTTGAAGAAGTCGTCGGCTGCAATCGCGCGCTTGTTGGTCTTGATGGTCGCGCCGAGCGCCAGCACAGCGCTCGGATAGTCCGCGGATGGGTCGTTGTTGGCGAGTGAGCCGCCGATGGTGCCGCGATGGCGCACGGCGGGATCGCCGATCATGGAAGCGAGGTGCGCGAGCGCCGGGATCGCCTTCTGAAGTGCGGCGTTTGACGCCACGTCGTAATGGGGCGTCGCGGCCTTGATCGTCACGGTGTCGCCGCTGACGTCGACGCCGATCAGTTCCTTGATCCTCGCAAGGTCGATCACGTCCGACGGCGCAGCGAGCCGCTGCTTCATCACGGGGATCAGCGTCTGACCGCCCGCAAGATATTTGGCCTCATTGCCCTTGCCGAACAGGGCAACCGCTTCGTCGATCGAGGAGGGGCGATGATAGGTGGTGGAATACATCTGTCGTCTCCTCTCTAAGCCGCTTTGCCGTTGATGACATGCCAGACGCGGTCGGGCGTCGCCGGCATTTCGAGCTTGTTGTTGCCGATCGCATCCGTGATGGCGTTGATCACGGCAGCCGATGCGCCGATCGCGCCGGCTTCGCCGCAGCCCTTGACGCCGAGCGGATTGCCCGGGCACAGCGTCGTGGTGTGCGACAGCTTGAACGAGGGCAGGTCGTCGGCGCGCGGCATGGTGTAATCCATGAACGAGGCCGTCACGAGCTGGCCGTTCTCGTCATACACCGCGCCTTCCAGCAGCGCCTGGCCAATGCCCTGCGCGAGCCCGCCATGGACCTGGCCCTCGACGATCATCGGATTGATCAGGCGGCCGAAATCGTCGGCTGCGACGAAGTTGACGAAGGTGGTCTTGCCGGTGGGCGGATCGACCTCGAGCTCGCAGATATAGGCGCCGGCCGGGAAGGTGAAGTTGGTCGGATCATAGAACGCGGTCTCTTTCAGGCCGGGCTCCATGCCTTCAGGCAGGTTGTGCGCGGTGTAGGCGGCGAGCGCCACCATCGGCAGCGCCAGCGACTTGTCGGTGCCCGTCACCTTGAACTCGCCGTTCTCGATGACGATGTCGCCCTCGGACGCCTCCAGCAGATGCGCTGCGATCTTCTTGGCCTTGGCTTCGACCTTCTCCATCGCCTTGACGATGGCGGTGCCGCCGACCGCGAGCGAGCGTGAGCCGTAGGTGCCCATGCCGAACTGCACCTTGTCGGTGTCGCCATGCACGATCTGCACCTGGCTGATCGGAACCCCCAGGCGCTCCGAGACCAGTTGCGCGAACGTCGTCTCGTGGCTCTGGCCGTGGCTGTGCGAGCCGGTGAGAACCTCGATGGTGCCGACCGGATTGACGCGGATCTCGGCGGATTCCCACAAGCCGACGCCTGCGCCCAAACTGCCGACGGCTTTCGACGGCGCGATGCCGCAGGCCTCGATGTAGCAGGAGACGCCGATGCCGCGCAGCTTGCCTTCGGATTTCGCCTTGGCCTTGCGTGCGGCAAAGCCTTCATAGTCGATCGCCTTCTTGGCGGCGTCGAGCGAGGCGTGGAAGTCGCCGGCGTCATAGGCCATGATGACCGGCGTCTGGTGCGGAAACTGCGTGATGAAATTCTTCTTGCGAAGTTCGGTCGGATCGACCTTGAGCTGCCGCGCCGCGGTCTCCATCACGCGCTCGATCAGATAGCTCGCCTCGGGCCGTCCGGCGCCGCGATAGGCGTCGACGGGCGTGGTGTTGGTGTAGACCGTGATCACCTCGGCAAAAATGGCCGGAATGTTGTACTGGCCTGACAATAGCGTCGCATAGAGATAGGTCGGCACCGCCGACGAAAACAGCGACATGTAGGCGCCGAAGTTGGAATGGGTCTTCACCCGAAGTCCCAGGATCTTGTTGTCCTTGTCGAACGCCATCTCCGCTTTCGAGATGTGGTCGCGACCGTGCATGTCGGTGAGGAATGATTCCGAGCGGTCGGCGGTCCACTTGATCGGACGGCCGACTTTCCTGGACGCCCACAGGCAGACCATCTCTTCCGGGTAGATGTAGATCTTGGAGCCGAAGCCGCCGCCGACATCGGGCGCGATTACCCGGAGTTTATGTTCAGGCGCGACGTTGTAGAACGCCGACAGCACGAGGCGCGCGACATGCGGATTCTGCGAGGTCGTGTACAGCGTGAAATGCTCTTCGGCGTCATTGTAGTCGGCGATCGCCGAGCGCGGCTCCATCGCGTTGGGGACCAGGCGATTGTTGGCGAGCTCGAAGGTCACCACGTTGGCGGCCTTGGCGAAGGCGGCGTTGACCGCGGCCTCGTCGCCGAGCGTCCAGTCGAAGATGATGTTGCCGGGCGCCTCGGGATGCAGCTGCGGCGCGCCGGGCTTGATCGCCGCGCGGATGTCGGGAACAGCCGGCAGCTCTTCGTAATTGACGACCACGGCTTCCGCCGCGTCGCGCGCCTGGTTCTTGGTCTCCGCGATCACGACCGCGACCGCCTGTCCGACGAAGCGCACCGTCTCCGGCGCCATCGCCGGCCAAGCCCCCATTTTCATCGGCGAGCCGTCCTTGGAGGTGATGGCCCAGCCGCAAATCAGATTGCCGATCTTGTCATCGACGATCTGCTGCCCGGTCAGCACCGCGATCACGCCCGGCATCTTCATTGCCGCGGAGGAATCGATGCCCTTGACCTTGGCGTGGGCATGCGGGCTGCGGACGAACTGGGCAAATGTCATGCCCGTGAGCTTGACGTCGTCGACGTAACGTCCCTTGCCGGTAATGAAGCGTTTGTCTTCCTTGCGCACCACGCTGGCGCCAATGCCTTCAACACCCATGTCCTGTCCTCCCTACCGGAGTTTTAAGACCAGCCATTCCATCGAACGCGGCGGTCTCTTGTTGATGACGATCTGATGACGACGTGCGTCCAGCTATTCCGCCGCCTGCGCGACCTTCATGCGGCCGGCCGCATCCAGCACCGCCTTGACGATGTTGTGATAGCCGGTGCAGCGGCAGATATTGCCTTCGAGTTCGTGGCGGACTGTCTCTTCATCGAGCTTGCCGCCATGGCGATGGACGATATCGATCGACGCCATGATCATGCCCGGCGTGCAGAAGCCGCATTGCAGGCCGTGATTGTCGCGGAACGCGGCCTGCATCGGGTGCAGCTCGTCGCCCTTGGCGATGCCTTCGATGGTGGTGACGCTGCTTCCTGCGGCCTGCGCGGCCAGCATGGTGCAGGATTTGACCGCGCGGCCATCGACGTGAACGGTGCAGGCGCCGCACTGGCTGGTGTCGCAGCCGACATGGGTGCCCGTCAGGTTCAGGTTATCGCGCAGGAGATGGACCAGAAGCGTGCGGTCCTCGACATCGGCCGAGACCGCCCTGCCGTTTACCGTCAGTTTGACTGTCGACATATCTCCTCCCTGGAATTTCTGTTTTTGACTTTGGCCGATTAGATCATGCGCCATTTTTGGCGCAATTGCGATCTTGGTCGCAGTTTCTCATCAGAAGGGAGGGTAGGCCCGATGGGCGCGGGGCGCGACCCATTCGGTAAAGCTGCCCATGCGTGATCCCTGTCACAATCGTGCGAGGTTTGGCTCGTCGCGGACGGCTCAGCCCGGCGGCTTGAGCACATCGCGCAGGAAGTCACCGACCACCCGCGCCGTCGCCTCGGGCTGCTCGAGGAAGAGCATGTGCGGCGCGCCCGCAAGCTCGGCATAGCGCGCACCGGGAATCGCGGCGGCCATGTCCCTCATCACTTCCGTCGGCGAGGATTTGTCCAGTTCGCCGGCAAGACATAGCGTTGGCGCGCGCACCTTGCGAAGGCGAGCCGCCGTATCGACGGCCGCCATCGCGTGCCAGGCCTGTGCCCAGCCCTCGACGTCGTCGGAAAGCAGCCGCGCCTTGGCAGCATCGTCCTTGCCGCCGGCGCGAAACGCAGGCGTGAACCAGCGATCGAGCGTCGCCTCGAGCACGTCGGCCATGCCGCGCTGTCGCGCATCGTCGCCGCGGGCGCGGGCGATATCGCGCGCCACGGGGGGAAACGAGTCACGGCTGGCGCAGATCACCAGCGCGTTGACGTCCTGCGGATATTTCAGCGCCAGCTCCTGCGCCACCATGCCGCCGAAGGAAAAGCCGACAACCGCGGCAGGCGCGAGCTCAAGCCTGGCCAGAAGCGCATGCACATCGTCGGCGTAATCGACGAGCGAATGCGCCGGCGTCGAGGCCGGGCTCTTGCCGTGCCCGCGCTGGTCGACCGTCAGCACCGTGAATTCCTTGCGCAGGATAGCGGCCACGGGCGCGAGAAATGTCAGGTCGAGGCCGACCGGATGCAACAGGACAATGGATGGCCCCTGGCCGTCGAGTTCATGGTTCAATACACTCGTTTGCGCCGGCATCGCTGATCTCAGGGGATAAGAAGCGAGGCGCCGGAGGTGCGCCGCCCCTCGAGGTCGGCATGCGCCTTTGCCGCGTCAGCGAGGCGGTAACGGGCGTGGATCGGTACCTTGACGATGTTGTCTCTCATCATCGCAAACAATTCGGCCGCGCGCTGATCCATCTCCGCATGGTCGTGCAGGTAGTCGGCGAGCCCGGCATAGGTGACATAGAGCGAGCCCATGCGGTTGAGCCGCCACAGGTCGAACGGCGGGATCACGCCGCCCGCCGAGCCGTAAAACACGGCGAGGCCGCGCCGCTTTAGGCATTGCAGGGACATCTCGTAGGTCGAGCCGCCGACACCGTCATAGACCACGGGTAGGCCGGCGCCGCCGGTAAGTTCGCGCACGCGCGCCACGACGTCCTCGCGGGTGTAGATGATCGGAAGCTCGCAGCCGTTGGCCTTGGCGAGCGCGGCCTTTTCCGGCGTGCTCACGGTGCCGATCACCCGCACGCCGAGATGGCGCGCCCACTGACAGATGATGAGGCCGACGCCGCCGGCGGCCGCCTGCAGCAGGATCGTCTCGCCACGTTTGATGGTGTACGCGCTGCGGATCAGATATTGCGCGGTCAATCCCTTGAGGAGCGTCGCCGCCGCGGCCTCGTCGTCGATATAGTCGGGCAGCTTGATCAGCCGCGTCACCGGCATCACCGTGGCCTCCGCATAGGCGCCCGGCGTGGCGGCGGCATAGGCCACGCGATCGCCGGCAGCGAACGCCGTGACGCCGTCGCCCACCGCCTCGACCACACCCGCTGCCTCCATGCCGATCACATGTGGCAGCGATGGCAGCGGATAGCGGCCGGTACGGAAGTGAATGTCGGTGAAGTTGAGCCCGATCGCGGTGTGGCGCACGCGCGCTTCACCAGGGGCCGGATCGCCGACCTCGACCTGTTCGTAGCGCAACTGCTCGGGGCCGCCCAGCTGGTGGACGCGGACCGCGTAAACCTTCGTCATGGGCTGAATTCCTGACATTCCTTCGTTCAGTCGATGACCCGGGCGACCGGGCGCACCGGCGCGCCGTCGGAGCCGGCGATGTTCAGTCCGAGAAACATGATCTCGGCGCGCTTGCCCACGAGCGGTGCAAGATTGGTGACGTGTTCGGCAATCAGCACGCCGCGGCTGAGCAGGTTGTAGTGCACCGGAAAAGCGAAATCAGGCGGCCGCAGCGGCGAGGCGAGATCTGGCGTCGGACAGTCGATGCCGACGAGCTTCGCGCCTTGCTCGACCAGCCATGCCGCCGCCTCGCCAGTGAGGCACGCGTGCTGCATGTAGCGATCGGTGTTGATGTAGCGCGACCGCGACGTATCGATCAGCACCATGTCGCCGGGGCGCATGCGCGGCGTCGCGGCTTCGAGATCGGCAACGTCGATGATGCCGCCGTCGGCGACGTCGAAATGCCAGATCACGCCCGTCCCGTAGAGCCGGTCGAGCGGAATTTCGTCCATGGTTGGCCCGTCGGCGATGAAATGGCGCGGCGCGTCGATATGCGTGCCGTGATGCACGACCATATGTACTTCAGTGACGTTGGCGCGGGCCTCCGGAATCCTGCTGATCTGGCGAATGTGCGGCTGCGGAAACGACGGGATGCGCGACAGTTCCTCTGTGAGCCGATGCGACAGGTCGATCCAGGGTCCGCTGGCGCCGGAGATCTTCGGCGATGGCAGATCGAGCCAGCCTTTCCAGCCGGGGATTTTAGGGGTTTCGGTTTCGCACATGGCACGCGCCTCCCTCTTTATTGGTCTTGCCTATCTGGTCTTGCGGTCGACGGGTCCGGATTCGTTGCCGCCGACGACGACGCCGGCCCATTCCTCGATCATCTTGATCAAGGCTGTGTAATCGTCGTTGCCGCGGCCTTGCGTCATGGCGTGGAACCAGAGCTGGACGACGTTGGAGCCGACCCACATCGGCACGTCGCGGTCGCGCGCTTCCTCGAAGCAGAGCAGGACGTCCTTGTACATGGTCGAGAGCTTGCCGCCGTAGTCGAAGCTGCGCGTCAGCACCGCGGCGGGAAACTTGTCCATCGTCGCACTGTTGCGGCCGGTCGAGGCGTTGACGGTCTCGATCAGCGTGCGCGCATCGACGCCGGCCTTCACCGCCATTGCGGAGCATTCGAAGGCGGCGGCCATGCCGGCGGCGGAAATCATGTTGTTGGCGAGCTTGGTCACCTGACCAAGCCCCGGTTCTTCGCCGATGTAGAACACGTTGCGCGCGACCGTCTCCAGCAGCGGCTTCAACGTCTCGAAGGTTGCGCGCTCGCCCGCGACCATGGTCGAGAGCGTGCCGGCGCGCGCGCCGCGCGGGCCGCCGCTGACCGGTGAATCGAGCACTGCGATGTGGCTTGCGGCCAGCCCCTGCGCGATCGCCTTGATCGTCTTCGACCCGATCGTCGACATCTCGACATAGGCTTTGAGCCCCTTGCACGCCGCGATGCCGCCGTCATCGAGCGCAACCTTGCGGCTGACCTCGGGCGAGGGCAGGCAGGCGAAGGCAACCTCGCATCCGTCCGCGGCGGTTCGCGGCGAAGATGCGGCAACGGCGCCGCGCGCAACCAGCGGCGCGGTCGCGGCAGAACTCGGATCGTAGATGTGAAGCGCGTGTCCGGCGTCGATCAGCCGTTCGGCGATCGGTGCGCCCATCGCGCCGCAGCCGATGAAGGCAAGGCGCGCCATCTTCAGTCCTCCCACATCTTTCCGGTGGTGGAGGCGGTCTGGCCGCCGTCAATGACCAGTTCGGTCGCGTTGACGAATCTGGATTCGTCGCACGCCAGATACAGCACGCCATAGGCGACGTCCCAGGCGGTGCCGAGTCGGCCGCTCGGCACAGCCTTGCGCCGCTCGTCGATCTTGCGGTCGTAGTCGGCGGGATTGCTGCGCTTCAAGCGATCGGTGATGCGGGGCGTCGCGATATAGCCCGGCATCACCGAGTTGCAGCGGATTCCCTTTGCGGCGTACTGGACGCCGATATTCTGCGACAGTTGCTTCACCGCGCCTTTCGAGGCGGAGTAGGCGACGTTGGCGTAAGTGAAGCGGATGCCGGCGGTGGATGAGTTGTTGACGATCGAGCCGCCGCCCTGGCGCAGCATATGCGGAATGACCGCGCGGCAGGTCAGGTACATGCTCTTGACGTTGACGGTCATCAGCCTGTCCCAGTCGTCCTCTTTCACGTCGAGCGGACCGCCGACCACCTGCATGCCGACATTGTTGAAGAGCACGTCGATGCGGCCATAGGCCTTGATGCAGGCGGCGACCATCGCCTCCACGTCGGCCGCAATCGACACATCGCACTGATACGCGGTGCATTCGCCGCCTTCGGAGCGAATGATATCGCGCGTCTCGCTCGCCGCATTGATATCGCGGTCGACCGCGAAGACCCTGGCGCCCTCGCGGGCAAACAGCACCGCGGTTGCCTTGCCGTTGCTCCAGCCCTCCGCGATCGCGCCGGCGCCGGCGACGATCGCGACCTTGTCACTCAGACGGCCCATGAGGCGTCACACATCAGCTCTTCGGCCATTTCGCTTTGGCGGTGGCGCGATCGATCGGATAGATCGTGACGGGAACGCCGTTCTGCCACTGCACGATCACGAGCGGCGCGCCGACGCGATGGCCCGCGGCGTCGAACTTCACCTTGCCGGGAAATGCCATCGCGGTCGGGCCGGTGTCGAATTCCGTCTCATGCATCACCTCGGCCACCTTGACCTTGTCGGCCTTGCCGACCTTTTCCAGCGCATCCTTGAAGATCCAGATGTGGCCGTAGCCGTCGAGCGCGTCCTGGGTCATCCAGGGTTCACCGGTGCGCTTCTTGAACGCATCGAGGATCTGCTCCTGGCCCTTCAGGCCCCAGTTCGCCACGATGAAGATGTATCCTTCGAGCAGATCCGGTGAGACGCTCTTGAGCACCTCCGGCGCGCCGTTGGCGCCGCCGCTGCCGATCACCGGAACGACGCCCTTGTCGATGTGAAACTCGTGCATCTTGTCGAGGCCGAGCTTCAGGTCCGAGATCGTGGTCGTGATGTAAAGCAGCATATCCGGACGCGTCGCGCGCACCCTCTGCATCAACGTCGTCGCATCTGACAAAGGCGGCGTGTAGGTCTCGTCGACCACGGCTTTCATGCCGAACTTGTCGAGACCGCCCCCTTCGCGGAATGGCTTGAGGAAGCTGACCGGCGCGGCGGTGTTGTCACCGATCAGGCCGATCGTCGTCGGCGTCTTTCCGGTGGCCGACTTCGCGAGATCGATGAGCGTTGGCAGAGCATCGACCGACTGGGTATTTGCGGTCGGGGACGACTGGAAAATGTACTTGAAGCCGCGGCTGGTGAGCGAGTCCGCATACGACAAGGTCAGCCACGGGATTTGCGCGCGCTCGGTCACCTCGGTAATCGCAAGCGTGAAAGTGGAGAGCCAGGCGCCGCAGCCGGCGACGACGTCGGGATGCTCGGCGACCAGACGCTGCGCCGCGTTCTTCGCCTTCTCGGCGCTGTCGCCGGCATCGATGGCGATGAGGTCGAGCTTGGCCCCGCCCATCGATTTGATGCCGCCCTTTTCATTGATCTCGGCGATTGCCATTTCGGCGCCGAGCTTCACCAGCTGGCCTTGCCGCGCCCAGGGACCGGACAGTGGCACGATCACTGCGATTTCCACCGGCTTTTGCGCCTGCGCGTGCGCCGCGCCGGACGGCCACGTCGCAAACGCGGCGGACATCAGGACCGCTGCGGTAAAACTGATGAGCGGCTTTGCGAGCAATCCGCCACTTGACCTGCCTGCCATGCTTTCCTCCCTATGATTGTCTGGCCGAAACAGCCTTTGTTGTTAATGTTTTCACATGCCGAGATAGGCTCGCCGGACGAGTTCATTCGAGACCAACGTGTCGTGAGCTCCCTGCAGCACCATGCTCCCGGTCTCCAGCACGTAGCCGTGGTCGCAAAATTCAAGCGCTTCGGCCACGCGTTGTTCCACAAGCAGGATGGTCAAGCCTTGTTCGCGATGAATGAGCTGGATGCGGTCGAAAATGGAATCGACGACCGCGGGCGCAAGCCCCATCGACGGCTCGTCCAGCATCAACAGGTCCGGCGCCGATGCGAGGCCGCGGCCGATCGCCAGCATCTGCTGCTCGCCGCCCGACAGTGTGCCGGCGAGCTGGTCGCGCCGCTGGCTGAGGATCGGGAAAAGTTCGAGAATGGCCGGCAGAAGCTGATGCCAGCGCGCGCGGCCCTTTTTCGTCAGCGCGCCCATTTCGAGGTTCTCCATCACGGTCATGGAGGCGAAGACCTGGCGTCCTTCCGGCACGTGGGCAATGCCCAGCATCGCGCGCTGCTCGGGCGGAACGGCGAGCAGCTTCTGGCCGCGATAGATGATTTCGCCCGACAGCGGCGCGACGACGCCGGAGATGGTCTTGAACAGCGTCGTCTTGCCGGCGCCGTTCGGCCCGACGACGGTGACGAACTGGCCTTCCTCGACGTCGAGCGAGACGTCGTTCAGGGCCTTGAGCCCGCCATAGGCGACGTTAAGCGACCGGATCTTGAGCACGTTGCATCCACTTCCTGCCGAGATAGGCTTCGATGACAGCCGGATCCTTGACCACCTTGGCCGGCGCGCCGCCCGCGATCAGTTTGCCGTGGTCGAGCACGCTGAATTCGTCGACCAGCTTCATCATCGCCTGCATGGTGTGCTCGATAATGGCGATGGTGACGCCGTCGCGGTTGATGCGGCGCAGGATCGTCAGAATATCGTCGAGCGCGTCGTGGCCGAGGCCGGCGAGCGTCTCGTCGAGCAATAACAGCTTCGGGCGCGGCGCCAGCGCCCGCGCAAGCTCCATCAAACGCAGTTGCTTGGTGGTGAGGCCGCCTGCGATCGCATAGGCCTGGTTGTCCGAAAGCCCGACCCGGTCGAGCGCCTCCATCGCGAGCCGCTCGGCCTCGCTATCGCTGTTCGTGCCGACGAAGGCGCCGACCACGACGTTCTCCAGCACGGACATGCGCGGGAAGGCGCGGATGACCTGAAACGTCCGCCCGACGCCGAGGCGGCAGATGTCGTGCGGCTTCAACCCGACGAGTTCGGTGCCGGCAAGATTGATGCTGCCGCTGTCGGCGTGAAGAAAGCCGTTGATGACGTTGAACAGCGTGGTCTTGCCGGCGCCGTTCGGCCCAATGATGCCGTGGATGGTGCCTGCGCGAATGCCGAGATCGACACCGTCGACCGCCTTGAGTCCGCCAAAGGCGCGGCTCGCGCGCTCGAGGCGGAGCAGCACCTCGCCGCTGCCCGCCACCTTGCGCTCGGTGGTGTCAGGTGGAGCGGCATCGATCGTACCGATGATCGACGCCGGTGCTTTGCCAGCTTCCGGCTCGCTCGCACGTCTGCGCGCGAAAAAATCGCGCAAGCGCCAGTAAATGCCTTCGGGCGCCACCAGCGTGATGACGATGATGGCGAGCCCGTACACCACGCCCTGAATGCCGGGCAGGATATGGCCAAGCTGGGCATTGAGCATTTCGGCGAGCGGCACCAGAAC
>Ga0070741_10019256_pt1 | contig 10926 bp, 10 predicted proteins | sample Coa_R1_4_FD_66440 | JGI IMG/M metagenome (GOLD analysis project Ga0070741, IMG submission 66440) | Surface soil microbial communities from Centralia Pennsylvania, which are recovering from an underground coalmine fire - Coalmine... | ecosystem: Environmental > Terrestrial > Soil > Unclassified ...
CGCGCGATCTTCGCGGTGTACGCGCTCGCGCGGCGCATCGACGACATCGCGGACGGCAACCTGCCGCCGCAGGAGAAGCTCGCGCGACTCGAGCGCGTGCGCTCCGCCCTCGCCTCGCGGCGGACGCCTGAGGACCGCCTCATGCTCGCGGTGCGCGATGCGGCCGGGCACTATCCGATCCCGCTCGCCGCATTCGACGACCTGCTGGACGGCGTGGAGAGCGACGTGCGCGGCAGGCGGTATGCGACCTTCTCCGAGCTCGAGTCGTACTGCCGCTGCGTCGCGGGCTCGATCGGCCGGCTGTGCGTCGGCGTGTTCGAGACGCCCGACCGCGAGCGCGCCGAGCGGCTCGCGGACGACCTCGGCGTCGCGCTCCAGCTCGGGAACATCTTGCGCGATCTCGACGACGACTTGCGGCGCGGGCGTGTCTATCTGCCGAGCGCGGATCTCGAGCGCTTCGGCTGCAGCGCCTCGCCGACGGGCATCGCCGGCGACGCGACGCTCGTCGTCGCCTTCGAAGCCCAGCGTGCGCTCGAATGGCTCGGCCGCGGGCTCGCGCTCGTGCCGCTCCTCGACCGCGCGAGCGCGCGCAGCGTGCTCGCCATGGCGGCGGTGTACCGCGCGCTGATCGAGCGCATCGCCGACGAGCCGAGGCTGCCGCTGCAGGGGCGCGTGTCGCTCTCGCCGTGGCGCAAGCGCGCCGTGTTCGCACGAAGCGTCGTGGGGCTCTCATGAGCGTAGGCTCGACGGAGCTCACCAAAGAGTCCAGGTGCCGGCTTTGCCGGCGCCGGAGCTGGAAATGAACGGACCGCGGATCGCCGTCGTCGGCGGCGGGCTGGCGGGCATCGCGGCCGCGGTCGCGTGCGCCGACGCAGGAGCAGCCGTGACGCTCTTCGAGTCGCGCAGGCAGCTCGGGGGCGCCACGTTCTCGATCCGCCACGACGGCTACTGGCTCGACAACGGCCAGCACATCGCCCTGCGCTGCTGCACCGCGTACCGCTCGCTGCTCGCACGGCTCGGAGTCGCCGATCGGCTCACGGTGCAGGAGCGCCTCGACGTGCCGGTGCTCGCACCCGGCGGCCGACGCGCGACGCTCGCACGCTACGCGTTACCGGCCCCGCTGCAACTCGCTCCGTCGCTTCTTCGCTACGGCCACCTGTCGGCGGGCGAACGCGCGAGCGCGCTCCGTGCGGTCGCACGCCTGCGGACACTCGACCCCGACGACAGCGCGCTCGACGGGCGAACGTTCGGCGACTGGCTGCGCGCGCACGGGCAGTCGGAGCGCGCGATCGGAGCGCTGTGGAATCTGATCGCCCTGCCGACACTGAACCTCGGCGCCGACGAGGCGTCGCTGCAGTCGGCCGTGTTCGTGTTCCGAACAGGGTTGCTCGATGAGTCCGACGCGTGCGACCTCGCTGTCCCCGCCGTCCCGCTGCGCGAGCTCCACACGCTTCCGGCCAAGCGCGCACTGCGCGCGGCCGGCGTCGAGCTGCGTCTACGGACACGCGTGCGGCAGGTCGAGTCGGCCGATGACGAGTTCCGCGTGGTGCTGGGCGATGTGAGCGAGCAGTTCGAGCGCGCGATCGTCGCCGTCCCGCACGACGTCGCACCGCGGCTCCTGCCCGACGGCATCTTCGACGCACGCGCCGCCGAGCAGCTCGGGTTCAGCCCGATCGTGAACGTGCACCTCGTCTTCGACCGGCGCGTGCTCGCGTATCCGATCGCGGCAGCCGTCGACTCGCCGGTGCAATGGCTCTTCGACCGCACAAGCGCGGCGGGGCTCGAGCGCGGCCAGCTCGTCTCGATCTCGCTCTCGAGCGCGACCGAGCACATCGGCCGCACCCGCGACGAGCTCGTCGGCGCGATGACCGCGGGCCTCGCAGACCTCCTGCCCGCTGCGCAGCACGCCGCCGTCGTCGACGCGTACGTGACGCGCGAGCCTCGGGCGACGTTCCGCGCCGCGCCCGGCACGCGGCCGCTCCGCCCGGGCGCACGCACGGCGCTGCCGGGGCTCGCACTCGCAGGTGCCTGGACCGAGACCGGCTGGCCCGCGACGATGGAGGGCGCCGTGCGAAGCGGCCGAGCGGCCGCCGAAGCGGTGCTCGCCCTTCCGCGCCGTCGCCGTTCGCCCGAGAGCCCAAAGGTCGCAGAGGTGGCGGCCGCATGACCACAGCACCCGAGCTCGGCACCGCCGGCGGCGCGGCCGCGACGGCGCTCGAGCGCTCCGTCGAGCACCTCCTCGACCTGCAGCATGAGGCCGGGTACTGGAAGGGCGAGCTCGAGACCAACGTGACGATCGACGCCGAGGACCTCTTCCTGCGCCACTACCTCGGCATCCTCGACGAGCAGACCGCGCGGCCGACCGCTCGCTGGATTCGTTCCAAGCAGCGCGACGACGGCAGCTTCGCGACCTTTTTCGGCGGGCCGGCGGACGTCTCGACGACGCTCGAGGCGTACGTCGCGCTGCGCGTTGCGGGCGACGACCCCTCCGCGCCGCACATGGAAGCGGCGGCGGCGTGCGTTCGGCGGGGCGGTGGCGTGGTCGCTTCCCGCGTGTTCACACGCATGTGGCTCGCGCTCCTCGGCCTCGCACGCTGGAGCGACGTTCCCGCGCTTCCGCCGGAGCAGATGCTGCTGCCGGCGCGCGCGCCGCTCTCGGTCTACTCGTTCGCATGCTGGGCACGCCAGACGATCGTCGCCCTCCAGGTCGCGACGACGCTGCAGCCGGTGCGCCAGGTGACGTTCGGGATCGGCGAGCTCGGCGAGGCCGCGGCGCCGCAAACGCCGCTCGTCGACCGCGCGCTCCACGCCTACGCGCGCACGCCGGTCCGGCGGCTGCGCAACGCGTCACTCGCGCGCGCCGTGCGCTGGATCCTCGAGCGGCAGGAGGCAGACGGCTCGTGGGGCGGCATCCAGCCACCGTGGGTGTGGTCGCTGATCGCGCTGCACGCATCTGGGCTCGGCCTCGATCACCCTGCGCTGGCGCGCGGTCTGCAAGGGCTCGAGGGGTTCACGGTCGAGGACGCGCAGGGGCGACGGATCGAGGCGTGCCAGTCGCCGGTCTGGGACACAGCGCTCGCCGTGATCGCGCTGCTCGACGCGGGCATCGACCGCGAGCATCCGAGCATCCGTCGCGCGTCCGACTGGCTCGTCGCGCGCGAGATCCGCCACCGCGGCGACTGGACGAAGCGGCGGCCTCAGCTCGAGCCGAGCGGCTTCGCCTTCGAATTCGAGAACGCGTGGCACCCGGACGTCGACGACACCGCCGAGGTCGTGATGGCGCTCAGGCGCGCCGGCGCGGGCGGCGCGGCGATCGAGCGGAGCGTTGCATGGCTGCTCGGGATGCAGTGTCGAAACGGAGGCTGGGCGGCGTTCGACGTCGAGAACGTGAGCAAGCTGCCCGCACTCCTTCCGTTCTGCGACTTCGGCGAGGTGACCGATCCGCCGAGCGCCGACGTGACGGCGCACGTGCTCGAAGCCCTCGCGCTCGAAGGGCTCGCCGGCAACTCGGCGATCCGTCGCGGCCTCGACTATTTGCTGGCCGAGCAGGAGCCGGACGGATCGTGGTTCGGCCGTTGGGGCGCGAATCACGTCTACGGCACCGGCGCGGCCGTGCCCGCCCTCGCCGCCTGGGGGCTGCGTGAGCATCCGAGCGTCGGGCGCGCGATCCGCTGGCTGCGCTCGGTGCAGAACGACGACGGCGGCTTCGGCGAGGACCTTCGCTCCTATCGCGACGTTGCCTGGCGTGGGCGCGGCGCATCGACTGCGTCGCAGACGGCCTGGGCGCTCCTCGCGTTCCACGCCGCACACGTCGACGACGGCGACGTGGCGCGCGCGGTGGCGTTCCTCGCCGAGACACAGGCGGACGACGGCAGCTGGGACGAGCCCTACTTCACCGGCACCGGCTTCCCGGGCGACTTCTATTTGAACTACCACCTCTACCGGCAGGTGTTCCCGGTTTCCGCGCTCGGCCGTCTCTCCCACCAGGGGGTGAGAGCGTGACGAGCGACTCCGTGCTCGTTTTCGCGCCGCTCCGCTTGGAGGCGGCATGCGTCTCGCGCGGGTTGCACCGTGCGCGCGTCATTCGATCGGGAATGGGACCCGAGCGTGCGCGCATCGCCGCTGCGCGCGGTCTCGCAGTCGAGGCCGCGCGCGGCGTCGCAATCGCCGGGCTCTGCGCTGCCGCGTCCCCGGGGCTCGCGGCGGGTGACGTCGTGCTCGGCGCGGAGCTGCGAAGCGACGACGCGAGGCCGGTCACTGCGGCGGGCAGTCGGCTGCTCGAGACCGCGCTTCGCCGTCGCGGGGTGCGTGCGCGTGCGGGTGTGCTGGCTTCCGTCGGGCGCGTAGCCGGGCCGACCGAGCGGCGCTTCCTGGCCGAGCAGGGCGTCGATGCGGTCGACATGGAGTCGCGCTGGCTCGCGGACGCCGCGGATGGGCGGCCGCTCGTCACGCTGCGTGTCGTCGTCGAGAGCGCCGGCGCCGAGCCGCTTCACCCGCGCACGGCTGTGTCGGGCGTGCTCGGGCTGCGCGAGCTGCGTCGCGCTGCGCCCGTGCTCGAGCAGTGGCGCCGCGCTCTGCGGCCGCGTCAGATCGTGCTCGCCGGGCCGCGCTCGTTCTGCGCCGGCGTCGACCGTGCGATCGAGATCGTCGAGCACGCGCTCGCGCAGCGCGGCGCACCCGTCTACGTGCGTAAGCAGATCGTGCACAACGAGTACGTCGTGAAGGACCTCGAGCGTCGCGGCGCAATCTTCGTGGACGAGCTCGACGAGATCCCGAGCGGCGCGACCACCGTCTTTTCCGCGCACGGCGTCTCGCCCGCAGTACGGGCGGAAGCCGCTGCGCGCGGGCTCGACGTGATCGACGCCACGTGCCCGCTCGTCAGCAAGGTGCACGCCGAGGCACGGCGCTTCGCGGCAAACGGAAACACCGTGCTGCTGATCGGCCATGCGGGCCACGAGGAGATCGAGGGAACAAGCGGCGAGGCGCCCGACGCGACCGTGCTCGTCCAGAACGTCCGCGACGCCGAGCGCGTGCAGCTGGCCGACCCGAGCCGCGTCACATATCTCACGCAGACAACGCTCGCCGTAGACGAGACGGAGGAAGTCGTCTCGACGCTGCGCGAGCGCTTTCCCGCTTTGCGCGGCCCGAGCTCCGACGACATCTGCTACGCGACGACGAACCGGCAACAAGCGGTGCGTGAGGTCGCACGCCGCGTCGATGTGTTGCTCGTCGTCGGCTCGAAGACGTCGTCGAACTCTCTGCGCCTCGTCGAGGTCGCCGAGCGCGAAGGCACGCCGGCGCATCTCGTCGACGACGAGTCGGACGTCGATCTCGAGTGGCTGATGGACGCGGACGCCGTCGGCATCTCTGCCGGCGCGTCGGCGCCCGAGCTGCTCGTGCGCAGGCTGACGGATTCGATCGCGGCGCTCGGAAGTGCGACGGTCGAAGAGCACACAACGACGGAGGAGTCGCTTCGCTTCCGTCTTCCACAGGAGGTGCGGACGTGACGACGATGCGACAGAACCTGACGATCGGCCGCTACCTGCTCGCGCAGAAGGTGAAGCGGCGCAAGCACTTCCCGCTCCTGGTCGAGCTGGAGCCGCTCTTCCAGTGCAACCTTGCGTGCTCGTTCTGCGGGAAGATTCAGCATCCTGAGCACATCCTGCGCAAGCGGATGCCGGTGGATCAGGCGATCGCGGCGATCGAGGAGTCGGGCGCGCCGATGGTTTCGATCGCGGGCGGCGAGCCGCTCGTTCACCCCGAGGTGCACGAGATGGTCGCGCAGCTCGTCGAGCGCAAGCGCTTCGTCTTCCTGTGCACGAACGCGATCTTGATGGAGAAGCGGCTCGACCGGTTCGAGCCGTCGCCGTACTTCGCGTGGGTGGTGCACCTGGACGGGCTGCGCGAACGCCACGACGCGTTCGTCGAGCGCGACGGCATCTTCGACAAGGCCGTCTCCGCGATCCGCGCCGCGAAGGCTGCAGGGTTCCGCGTCAACACCAACACGACGTTTCTCTCAACGGACACTCCGAAGACCGTGCGCGACGTGCTCGACTTCCTGAACGACGAGCTCGAGGTGGACGGCATCCAGATCTCACCCGCCTATGCCTACGAGAAGGCACCCGATCAGGAGCACTTCCCCGGTGTCACGCAGACGCGCGCGCTGTTCCGCAGCGCGTTCGCCGACGGCGGCCGGAAGCGCTGGCGGCTCAACCACACGCCGCTCTTCCTCGACTTCCTCGAGGGCAAGGTCGACTTCCAGTGCACGCCATGGGGAATCCCGAGCTACTCGATCTTCGGGTGGCAGCGGCCCTGCTACCTGATGGGCGACGGCTACGCCGAGACCTATCGCGAGCTCATCGAGACGACCGACTGGAGCGCGTACGGGCGCGGCCGAGACGAGCGCTGCGCGAACTGCATGGCGCACTGCGGGTACGAGCCTACGGCGGTGCTCGCAGCGACGTCATCCCTCAAGCAATCGCTGCGGGCGCTCGGCGCGTCGACTCCGGTCAGTCGAACCGCTCTGCGAGCGCGCGGTAGAGCACGGGCGCGGCGCCGCGCAGCCGCACGGGCACGCTGAGCCATCGCGGCACGGTCACCTCGGTGCGGTTTCTCTCGAGGGCATCGACCGTGGCCGCGGCGACTCGAGCTGCCGACACGGGCCGCGGCCAGGCGCGGTCGTAGGGAGCGCCGCGCCGCGCGAAGAACGGAGTGTCCACCGGGCCGGGAGTGACGAGCAGCACGCCGATGTTCGTCCCGGCGAGCTCGGCGCGCAGGCTGTCGGCGAAGAGCGCCACGGCTCCTTTCGTCGCGGCGTAGACCGACTCGCGCCCGCGGCCGAGGCGGCCGGCGATCGAGCCGACGAGGACGACATGGCCCGTCCCTCGCTGGAGCATGCCCGGCAGCAGCGCCGCGGTGAGCGCCATCGGCGCGGTGACGTTCAGCGCGACGAGCTGTTCGAGCTGCAGCGGGTGTACGTCGACAAAACGCCCGTACTGGCCCGCGCCCGCGGCGTGCACGAGGACGTCGACCGGACCGGCCGCTTGCGCGAGCTCGCCGATCGCGCCCGGTTCGGTGAGGTCGCAGCGAACGGGACGCGCACCGAGCGAGCGCTCGAGCGCGTCGAGCCTCTCCTCGTCGCGGCCGGTGACGACGAGAGCTGCGCCGCGCGCCGCGAGCGCGTACGCGATCGCCTCGCCGATCCCGCTCGTCGCTCCGGTGACGAGGCACCGGGCACCGTTCACTCGCACCGAGCGAGGGTAGAGCGTTTCACGAGCCCGAGCACGACGAGCACGGCGAACGAGACCTGGAACGCGAGCTGGCTCGGGATCATGTAGTCGTGCCAGCCGAGCTGCGCCGTGAGCGCGAACAGGCCGGAGACCGCCTGCGCGGCGAGCGCCCAATAGGCGAGACGGCTTCGCAGCACCCAGAGCGCAAGCCACGTGCCGAGCGAGGCCGCGGCCGCGAAGAGCGTCGCGGCGAAGACCGTGTGCAGGTAGTCGAAGATCTGGTCGACGCTGTAGGGCGTCAGTGGGATGAGCGACATCAGGATCAGCACCGCGCCGAGCGCGATGCGCAACCGCGTCCTGAAGGCGTCGACCGGTGCGAGTCGCCGCAGCCCGAGCGCCGTCAGACCGACGCAGAGGGCGAAGCCGAGGCAGTAGGGGACGATCGTCTGCAAGTGGTTGCCGTAGAAGCTGAGGCCGCGCTTCACCGCCAGCTGCGACGGCGTGATCGCAAGGCACGACGCCATCATCATCAGGAAGCAGATTTGGCCGAACGCGACGAGCGCCGCCGTGTCGTTGCGAGCGAAAAGCCGGCCCACCCCTTTCTGATCGCCGATCCCGCTGCGGTCAAACCGGTTCTTGCCGTATGACGACCGCGCCCTATCTCTGCAGGAGAGGTGGTAAAGGCGCAGTCTCGGACGCGTGGCTCCTTGCCGGGCAGGCTCGGACTTCTCGCCGCGATCTTCGCCCTCTCGGTGGCCTGGGTCGGTGGCTCACCGTTCTTCGCGCCGGCGTTTCACGACATCGACGTGCTCGACCTTGCAAGCGGCGAGATCCGTTCGCTGCCGAGCAAGGGCTTCGTCGAGCGGCCGACCTGGTCGCCGGACGCGTCGACCATCTACTACACGGCGCAGCCCGCAGGCACCGCAGGTGCGTCGACCGTCTTCGCAGTGCATCCCGACGGGACCGACACCCGGCCTGTGCTGACCGAGCCCTGGGCGTTCTGGCAAGCCGACTGGCGTTCGTAGCGCCTAGCCGCCTGCGCCGAAGCCGTCCACGCGCTCGGGGCGGATCTGGATGATCACCCGCTGCTCGCCCGGGCCGAGGTAGGGGTACTTGTCCTCGCCCAGATACTTCCTGGCGAGCATGTTGATGTGCTCGAGCGCGCCCTCCTCCACGATCGTGGCAGGACCGCTCACCATCACATAGCCGGCCTGCTGGTTCTCCGCAGGTAACACAGTCACGGTCGCTCTCGAGTCGCGCTCCACGTTTCTGACCTTCGCCCTCCCGACTGCGCTGTTGACGAGCACGTTCTCGCCGTCGTAGTCGACCCAGACGGGGGTGGCTTGCGGGGATCCGTCTTCTCGTACCGTGGCGATCACGCCCCAGTTGCGATCGGTGAAGAGCTTCGCCTGCTTCTCGCTTAGCGCAGTCATCGTCGGGCCCCCTCGTTCGTACGGCTCTCTCGGAACATGTCGATCAGTCGCATCCGTAAACGACTTTCCGACCGCCGATAGTCCCGTGCTCGCGCTGCGCCACCGCACTACAGTCCTCGACCATGGGAGCGGGCCAGCCCAACGTCCTCCTTGTCATGGCGGGGGGAGCTGCTCGACGCAGTTCCCCGACGAGACGCTCGTGATTTTCACTAGCGACCACGGAGACATGCTCGGCGAAATGGAGTTCGTCGAGCTCGGGTCGCTGTCGCTGCGGGACTGGGTCGCTCTCACGGGTCGAGAGCGCAACTTGTTCGGCGCATCGACCGCCGGCCTCGCCTACCGGCCGAAGGAGCGTCATCTCGTTGCCCGCGACGCCGAACGACTCGTGGCGGCGATCGGCGTCACGATCGCCACCGTCGAGATCGCCGGCAACGATCCCTTCGAGATCGTCGGGATCGGCTCGCTGGTCGTTCACGAGAGCGCGCGCGGCACCGGAATCGCGTCGGAGCTCATGAGGCGCCTGAGACCCATGCTGGACCCGCTCGGTCCGGACCGGGCCATGCTCTTCTGCCGGCCCGAGCTCATGCCGATCTACGCGCGGCGCGACTACCGCCCGATCGGCGCGTCCGTCGAGGTCGATCAGCCGACCGGGCCCATCGAGATGCCGATTCCCGCGATGTGGCGCCCGCTCAGGCCGTGCACGTGGCCGTCCGGACGGGCTCGACTGCACGGCCTTCCCTTCTGACCGCCGGGCGCGCTCCGGTCAGACCGCACTGCCCAGACGAACCGCGGCAAACCCGAGCACACTTCCGGCAATCGCGTCGAGCACGTAGTGATTGCCCGTCGCGATCACCGTCGCGATCACCGCGGGCGGATACGCGAGCGCGAAGCCGCGCACGGCCGGGTTGCTGGTCGTGTCACGCAGCGATGTCGCCGTGACGATCGCATACGCGCAATGGATGCTCGGCATCGCAGCGATCGGGTCGTAGAGCCGCGAGACGATGCCGGAGTCGAGATCGAGGCCGCTGAGCTCACGCAGCGTGTCGGTGAACCCGTCGAGCGTGCGCGGCGGCGCGGTCGGGAAGAACAGGAACGAAGGCTGCGCACCGAGCGTCGCGAGCGCAGCTGCCCGCCGCAGCCGGTGGAAGTCGGGATGCCGTCTGAAGTAGAGGCGCATCAGGCTTCCGACCGTGAGCACGACGTTCAACGTCATGTAGGCGCCGTTCAGACAGACGACCATCCGTTCGCGGCGAACGCACATGCGCTGCACGTTCGGCTCCACGTGGATGCGCAGCTTGCGTTCGAGCGCGACGATGCGCTTCGCGTTCCGGGCTGCCTGCACCCGACCCGCCTCGTCGTAGACCACGGCGCGCACTGCAAGGTAGATCGCGTAGACGCCGAGGCCGAGCACGACTTCGCGCCGCCCGCTGAACGAGCTAGACGATCGCACTCTCGTACTCGCGGCAGAGCCGGTCGAGCAGCTCGGGAGGGCCGGGCGGCGGCACCCCGGCGGGGCCGTGACGATACGCGTACGCGCGTGCAGCGCCGTCCGTGTGCGGCAGCGTACGTCGGAGGAGCACGTGCAGGGCCTCCTCGACGTCGCGGGTCGGCGGATCGACCGGCTCGCCGATCCGAACGTGCCCGCGCATGCGTCCGCGTCCGAGCGGGTCATAGGCGAGCCCGATCGGGACGACGCGCCTCGGCCGCCCGCGGCGGACGAGCAGCCCGACGCCTCGCTGCAGCGGACCGACGGAGCCGTCGCGTGACGGCGTGCCCTCCGGCGAGAGCAGGATGCTCTCCCCGGATCGCATCAGGCCGACGACGCGCTCGAGGTCGCGCTTCGCGTCGGCAAGGCGTTGCGTCCACGCCGACGCTGGCTCCGGTGCCTCGTCTCGCTCGACCATTTGCCAGAGCAGGTCCGCATTGCCGCTTCGCAACACGTCGCGGACGAGTTGCGGCCGGCGCCAACCCTTCGAGTCCGCGCGCAGAGCGAACGCGGCCGCGTTCGGTAGCGCTTCCAGCGGCAGTGTTGGATCGGCGCGTGCGAGCTCGACGACGCGCATCCGGGTCGCCGGGCGCAGAGCGAGGCACCGAAGCGATCGCTCGAGGATGCGTCCGATGCCGAGCCGCAGCGGCAGGCGGCGGGGCACGACGTGCGCCGGAAAGCCGGCAAGGAGCAGATCGTCGCGCACGACGAACCACGGCAGGTCGCGACCGGCTCGGTTGATCTTCGGGAACACGGCCCCACAGAGGAGCGGGGTGTC
>Ga0070741_10019257_pt1 | contig 10926 bp, 9 predicted proteins | sample Coa_R1_4_FD_66440 | JGI IMG/M metagenome (GOLD analysis project Ga0070741, IMG submission 66440) | Surface soil microbial communities from Centralia Pennsylvania, which are recovering from an underground coalmine fire - Coalmine... | ecosystem: Environmental > Terrestrial > Soil > Unclassified ...
AGCGCTTCGCCGAACGCCTTGCTCAGTCCGTAGCGCGAATCCGGCCGCACCGGTTCATCGACCCCGATCTTGCGCTGACGTGGATAGAAACCGACCGCATGATTCGACGACGCGAACACAATGCGCTTGACACCTTCACGATGCGCGGCCTCGAACAGATTGTAGCAGCCGATAATATTGGAATCGAGAATCGTCTCCCACGGGCCTTCGACCGAAAAGCCCCCGAGATGCACGATGCCGTCCACACCGGTTACGGCTTTTTCCACCTCCGCCATATTCGACAGATCGGCCTGAACGAATTTCTCGTCCGGGTTCAGGTCGCCCGGCTTTTTCATATCGCTCAGGCGCAACTCCGGATAAACACCCTTGAGCAGGGTGCGCAGGCGCGTGCCAATGCCGCCGGACGCGCCGGTAACGAGAACGGTCTTCATGGAAATCTCACATCGTGGGTTCAGGAGCGGGCCGGATCATCCCGAAGACCGGCCATTCTGGCAAGCTTCTCATGGCGCTTGCGGCTGTTCACGAGGTGCCCGCGCATCGCGGCGCGCGCCTTGGTCACGGCGCCGGCGCGGATCGCCTGAAGAATTTGGCGATGCTCCTTCTGGAACGTGTTGAGATGCGTACGGCTGAGGACCGGCGCCGTCTTTCCCCAGACCGTCTGACGTGGAATCACAAAGCGGCCGAGATATTCGAGAAAGCGCTTGAACTGAGGATTGGCGGTTGCCTCGGCGATCGCGCAATGAAATGCGAAATCCTGATCGACCGCCGGATCGCCGCGTCTGATCGCCTCATCGATTGCATCGAAACAGGCGGTGATTTTCCTCACGTCGTCCGGCCGCGCGCGATCCGCCGCAAGGCCCGCAGCTTCGATCTCGAGCGCGGTGCGCAATTCCATCACGTCCAGCACTTCGCCGAGCGACGACAGCTGATCGAAATCGATCCGAAATGGACGGCGCACGTTATCCGCGACAAAGGCACCGACCCCCTGCCTCGTGACCACAAGCCGGTCGGCCCGCAGGGCTGCGACAGCTTCACGCACCACCGTGCGGCTGACGCCGGTCGCCGCGATCATTTCCTGCTCCGTCGGCAGGCGTGAGCCCGGCGCCAGTTTTCCGCTGGTAATATCAGCGGTTAAGCGCGCCACAAGCTCGGCAGTCAGACCGCGCGGAGCCGCCAGCGGCTTGAACAGCGCGAGTCCTTTCGGAGCCGGATTGGAGGAAGTTTTGGGCAATGCGCTTGACACCGAACTACGTGGTAGGGTCATCATATGACATGACGCCTAACATGCGTCCGGGCGGGGATCAAATCAACAACGGCCTAACGCCGGCTCCCCCACCGCACCACAACATCTGAAGTCTTGGGAGAAAGCAATGAAACGTCGCATTTTTGTCCAGCTGGCGGCCGCCAGCGCGGTGGCGATGGCCTGCGGTGCCGGCCCTGCCCTTGCTCAAACCAAAATGGTCATGAAAGCAACCGACGTCCATCCGCTCGGCTATCCGACGGTGGAAGCGGTCGTGCGCATGGGCAAGAAACTTGAAACCGCCACCAACGGCCGGCTCAGCATCCAGATGTATCCGTCGATGCAGCTCGGCGGCGAAAAGGAAATGATCGAGCAGGCGCAGGTCGGCGCACTGCAGATCGCCCGCATCAGCGTCGGCCCGATGGGGCCGCTGGTGCCGGAATTGAACGTGTTCAATCTGCCGTTTGTCTTCCGCGACGCCGCTCACATGGAAAAGGTGATCGACGGTCCGATCGGGGACGAGATGCTCAAGAAGCTGAGCGACCATCCGACGGCCGGCCTGATCGGCCTGTGCTGGATGAACGCTGGGTCGCGCAACGTCTATAACAGCAAGCATCCGATCAAGACGGTTGCCGATCTCAAAGGTCTGAAGATCCGCATGATGGGCAATCCGGTTTTCGTCGACACGATGAATTCGCTCGGCGGCAACGGTGTTGCGATGGGCTTCGATCAGCTCATCAATGCGATGCAGACCGGTGTCGTCGACGGAGCGGAAAACAACGAGCCGAGCTACGAAAGCGGCCAGCATTATCGGTACGCGAAGTATTATTCGCGCACCGGCCACCTGATCATTCCGGAAATCCTCGTCTTCTCGAAGAAGAGCTGGGAGACGCTCTCCAAGGACGATCAGGCGCTGGTGATGAAACTCGCCAAGGAAGCACAGAAAGAGCAACGCGCGCTCTGGTATGAGCGGGAGAAGTCCTCGCTCGAGGCGATGAAGAAAGCCGGCGTCGAAATCAACGATGTTGCCGACAAGAAGCCGTTCCAGGCGGCCGTGAAGCCGGTCTGGGACAAGTACGGCGCGCAGCACGCCGCGTTGATCCAGCGCATTCAGGACGTCAAGTAAGCTGGGCTGAACTTGGAATGAAGAAGAGGCCGGCCGTTCCGTAACGGGGCGTGCCGGCCCGTTTCTTGGGGCTATCTGAAATGAAAGCGCAGTACATCCGATTAATGGACGGGCTGCACCGCCTGTGCATGATCATCGCCGGCTGTTGCTTGGTGCTGATCACTCTGATCATCCCTTGGGGCGTGTTCACGCGCTATGTTCTGAACAGCGCGTCATCGTGGCCGGAACCGATGGCCGTGCTGGCGATGATCTGGTTTTCGTTCCTCGCCGCAGCTTTGTGCTATCGCGAGCGCCTGCATATCGGTGTCGCGGTTATTCCGATGATGCTGAGCGGCAAAGCGCGTGTGGCCATCGGCTGGCTGATCGAGATCAGCATGATGGGCGTGAACGTGTTCATGCTCTGGTTCGGCATCAAGCTTGTGCACACGACCTGGTATCAATGGATCTCGGACTTTCCGGGCGTCATTTCCGTCGGAATGTCCTATCTGCCGGTGCCGATCGGCGGGCTGATTACCGCGCTATTCGTGATCGAGCGGCTGTGGACATCCGAATTCTTCGTCGAACCCGCCGAGGACACGATCAGCACCGTGAGCACGGAATAGGCCGCGTCATGGATATTTTCATTCTCGTCGGCGGCTTCACGATCTTCTGCCTGCTCGGCATGCCGGTCGCCTATGCACTCGGCATCGCCGCGATCTTTGCCGCCATTTACATCGATCTGCCGCTCGAAGCGGTCATGCTGAAGACATCCGACGGCATGGACGATTTCGCCCTGCTCGCGATTCCGTTTTTCATTCTCGCCGGCGGCATTATGGCCGAGGGCGGCATGGCGGAGCGGCTGGTCAATCTGGCCAAGGTCTTCGTCGGCTTCCTGCGCGGCGGCCTCGCGCTGGTGAATATTCTCGCGTCCACCTTCTTCGGCTGCATCTCGGGCTCCTCGGTCGCGGACACGGCGGCCATCGGCTCGGTGATGGTCCCGCAGATGATCAAGAACGGTTACCCGCGCCTGTTCGCGGTGAACGTCACGATCGCGGGATCGCTACAGCCGCTGCTGATCCCGCCATCGCATAACGCGGTGATCTATTCGCTCGCCGCCGGCGGCACGATCTCCGTTGCGCACCTGTTCATCGCCGGCATCATTCCCGGCGTGCTGCTCGGCCTGTCGCTGATGGTGCTGTGCTTCTACATCGCGCACCGTGACAATTTCCCGAAGGGCGAAATGATCCCGCTGCGCCGAGCGATGAAGATCGTCGTCGACGCGTTCTGGGGCCTGTTGACCGTTCTGATCATCATCGGCGGGATTCTGAGCGGCATTTTCACCCCGACCGAGTCAGCGGCTGTTGCCTGCATCTATTCGTTCATCATCACAATGTTCGTCTACCGCGACTACAAATGGAGCGAATTGCCGCTTCTGGTCGGGCGCGTCGTGCGCACCGTCGGCATGGTGATGATCATGATCGGCTTCTCGGTCGCCTTCGGCTACATGATGGCGATCATGCAGATCCCAGCGAAGATCACGCAGTTCTTCCTGCACGTTGCGAACGACAAGTATACGTTCCTGCTGCTGGTCAACATCCTCCTGCTGGTGCTCGGCACGTTCATGGATCTTGCGCCGATGCTCCTGATCTGCACGCCGATCTTCCTGCCGGTGATCAAGACCTTCGGAATCGATCCCGTTCACTTCGGGATGATCATGATTCTCAATCTCGGCATCGGCCTGTTGACGCCGCCAGTCGGGCCGACGCTCGTGGTCGGCTGCGTGATCGGCAAGGTCACGATGGAGGCCGTGTCGAAAAGCATCATGGTGTTCTATATCCCGATGCTGATCGTGCTGATGCTGGTGACCTACATTCCGGCGCTGTCGCTCTGGTTGCCGGAGCTGTTACTCGGCAAGTAGTGATCAGGCGGGAATGGCGATCAGGCCGCGCTCGGCAAAAGTCAGCCAGGTTTCCGAGCCGGCCGGTTGCTGCTGCACGCCGGAATGATCAACGACGAACAGCGTGCCGACTGGCGTCTCGACCGAATATTCGAGATGCTTGCCGAGATAGGCGGCCTTCTTCACCTTTCCGCCGAGCGCCGCGCCCGTTGACGGCCTTTGTCCGTGCATGGAGATCGCCTCGGGCCTGATCGCGAGCTTGATCGGCCCGCGTTTCGCTCCGCGCCGCGGCAGTTCGATATCCAGCGTTCCGAGACGCACCAGTGCACGCGCGCCTTTCTCTTCTACGAGCTCGGCCGGCACGATATTGGCGTCACCGATGAAATCGGCAACGAACAGGTCCGCCGGCTGCTCGTAAAGGTCGGGCGGGGACCCGACCTGCGCAATCCTTCCGACATTCATCACGATGATCCGGTCGGATACGGCAAGAGCTTCTTCCTGGTCGTGAGTCACGTAGGCGACAGTCAAATTGAGTTTCTGCTGCAACTCCCGAATTTCCTCACGCACGCGGCGACGCAGTTTGGCGTCGAGATTCGACAGCGGCTCGTCGAACAGGAGCACCTGCGGTTCGAGCACAAGCGCGCGCGCCACCGCGACACGCTGCTGCTGCCCGCCGGACAATTCCGATGGTGCGCGATTTTCCAGGCCCATCAGCCCGACAAGGGTCAGCTTTTCATGCACAAGCTCACGGATGCGGTCCTTGGCCGATCCTTGCACCGTCAGACCGTAGGCCACGTTTTCGAACACCGACATGTGCGGGAACAGCGCGTAGGACTGGAAAACCATGCTGACGTCGCGCTCGGCGGCGGACAGAAGGGTGACATCCTTTCCGCCGATGAAAATCTTTCCCTCGGTTGCGATCTCAAGGCCGGCGATCAGCCGCAGCGTCGTCGTCTTCCCGCAGCCGGACGGACCGAGCAGCGTCACCAGATTGCCCGGCTCGATCACGAAGGAGATATCGTCGACCGCGGGCACGGAGCCGTAACGCTTGACGACGTTGCGGAATTCCACCGAAGCCGGACCGGATTTACCCATCACGTCCTCCAAGCGCGCGTCATTTCAGCGGTTCTCTATCCTGCGACCTGAACCGGGGCGGCCGCCGGCGCCACGGCGCGCCGGCCAAGACGCCTTTCGCCGACCGCGAGCTCGATCAGCAGCACCACCGCCAGCATGAACACGATCAGCGCCGACGAATACGCGATCGAGAGACCGAATTCGCCGGCCTCGACGCGGCCGACGATATAGGTCGTCGCCATGTTCCATTCGGCGGTGACGAGGAAAATAACCGCGCTCACCGCCGTCATCGCGCGCACGAAACTGTAGATCAACGAAGCGACGATCGCCGGGCGCAGGAGCGGAACGATAATCCGGCGCACGGTCGTCGCCGAGCGCGCCCCGAGCGTCAGCGATGCTTCGTCGAGGCTCTTGTCGATTTGGCTCAAGGTCGCGATGCCCGCGCGCACGCCGACCGGCATGTTGCGGAACACGAAGCACATCACGAGGATGAAGGCTCCGCCCGTGATCTCAAAGGGCGGCACGTTGAAGCCAAGGATGTAGCTCACGCCGACCACGGTGCCCGGGATGGCGAAGCTCAACATGGTCGAGAATTCGAAAGCGCGGCGACCGGCAAAGCTCTGGCGAGCCAGCAGATAGGCCGTAAGCAATCCGACCAGCGCGGTCAACGGCGCCGCAAGGGCGGAGACCTTCACCGTTGCGAAGAATGAATCCCAGGCCGACCCCGAGAAGAAGAGCCCGCGTGGCGTGTTCTCGATCCGGAATGCGGTGAGATAATGCTGCAGCGTCAGCGTGTAATCGCGCCCCATGGTGCGCATGAAGCCGCCGACCAAAATGATGCCGTACACGACGATGGTGAAGATCGCCCACGGCAGCGCGGTCGCGTAAGCAAGCCAGCTCACGCGCCGCGGCATCTCCATCGGCAGACCGGCGTCGCCCTTGCCGGTAACGGTCGTGTAGACACGCTGACCGAGCCAGGCGTATTGCGCGTAGAAAGCCGCGAGCGTCAATCCGAGCAGCACGATCGAGAGAACTGCCGCGCGCGACTGGTCATGTGCCGCACCGACGACCGCAAAGAAGATCTTGGTCGACAACACGTCGAAATTGCCGCCGAGCACCAGAGGATTGCCGAAATCGGCCATGCTTTCCACGAAGCCAAGCAGGAACGCGTTCGCCAGACCGGGCCGCATCAGCGGGAACGAGACCGTACGAAACACCGTCCAGCGGCTCGCCCGCAAGGTTTGAGCCGCCTCCTCAAGCGACGGCGCGATGCCCTGCACGACCCCGATCAGCACCAGGAACGCAATGGGCGTAAAGGCGAGCAGTTGTGCGATCAAAATACCCGGCAAGCCATAAATCCAGCGCGAGGGCGGAATGCCAACCCAATTGTCGAGAAAAACGGTCACACTACCTGCGCGGCCGAACATCAGGATCAGCGCGAGCCCTATCACGAAGGGCGGCGTGATGATCGGCAGCACGGTGAGGATGCGCAGCACGCCCTTGAATCGAAACCGCGTACGCACGGCGATCAATGCGAAGGCCAGGCCGAGCGCGGTGCTCCCCACTCCGGTGAGAATGGCGAGAAAAAGGGTGTTCCAGGCAACGCCGCAACGCAGGCTCGAATAGACGCAGTCCAGCCCCCACACAGACTGATCGGAGAATTTCGCAATGAATTCACTGAACGCCAGCCGGCCCTGATCGTCCTGCAACGCACCGGTCAGAATGGTCGTGATTGGATAGAAAACAAACAAGATGGTCAGCGCAACGACGCTCGCGATCGATCCGACGACGAAGGCGTCTCCGCGACACCAGCCGCGCCCCGCAAGTCCCTGGCTCATCAGCATCAGGAAAGACGAAGCCGTCAGCGTCGCGCCGATGCCCATGCCTGCTTGCTTGGGGCCCGGCTCGCCGAAAAGCGAACCCAAGAACGACCAGTTCCAGCCATTAAGGCCGATGGCGAACCCTTGCAGCAACAGCGCGAACAAGCCCGCGACTCCGGCGGCGACGAGAATGCGACTTATCTGATCGCGTGAGCGGCCAACGACCAGCGGGACGCCGGCCAGAAGCAGCGGCACCGCTATCGGCACCAACCACCATTCCGTGCGTGCAACGCCGAGCCCGAGCGCCGAGCGCGGCCCCGAGGCCGGATACGCGTTAATCCAGTCGAGCCAGCTCGCGCTGTCGAAGATGTGCCACGGAACGAGCACAAAGCCGATCCAGCCGAACGCAAGCCAGATCAGCGCTACCGGGCTCATGCCGCAACTCTCATCCCCGCGTCATACCGCGTGTCACTTCGGCAGGTTCTTGACCTCGTTGTCCCACTTGCTCAGCAGCCGTTTGCGTTCGGCCGACGAGCCGTATTTCGCGAAGTCGTAATTGATGAGCTTGACGTCGGCGAGCTTTGGCGCTTGCTCCGGCAAGAACGCATTCTTGTTCGACGGCACCTGGTACGACACACCACCCTTCGGCCCGATGCTCTGCGCCGCGGCGGAGAGCGCCCAGTCGTACCACTTCTTGGCGTTCTCCAGATTCTTCGCGCCCTTGATGAGCGACATCGACCCGATCTCGTAACCCGTGCCCTCGCATGGCGAGACGATCTTCACCGGCGCCTTCTGCATCGCATAGATCACCGCGTCGTGCTGGAAGGTGATGCCGATGAGCGACTCGCCGAGGCTCACCGCCTTCGCTGGTGCCGCGCCCGACTTGGTGTACTGATTGACGTTCTTGTGCATTTTTTTCAGGAAGTCGAAGCCTTTATCCTCTCCCATCAACTGCACCATAGTCGCGAGCATGGTGTAGGACGTGCCCGACGCATTCGGGTCGGCGACTTGAACGTCATCCTTAAAGCGCGGGTCGAGCAGATCGGCCCAGCATTTCGGCTCGACCCCGCCTTTCTTCTTCATTTGCTCAGTGTTGAAGCTGTAGCCGAGCGCGCCGGCATAAACGCCGATAGTGCGCTTTCCCGACGCTTTCCATTGATTGAGCGCCCACTCGTTCAGTTCTTTGTTCATCGGCGATTCGTATTCGAGCGTGAGCCCTTCTTCCGCCGCCTGCAGGTGAGGATCGCCGGTGCCGCCCCACCAGATGTCGCCACGCGGGTTCGCAGCTTCCGCTTTCACTTGGGCATAGAATTCGCCGGAGCTCTTGCGCGTCATCGAGACCTTGATGCCGGTGTCACGCTCGAAGGCGTTCTGCATCAGGCGGCACCACTCCTCCTGAACGGTGCAATAGACGACGAGATTGCCGTCGGCATACGCGCGCTCAGTGACAAGCGCGGCGGACGCAAACAATGGGGCGGCAAGCGCGAGTTTAAGCGCGCCTTTGAGCAGAGCGTGCGACATAATATTCCTCCCGGAGACTGAAGGCTTCTAAGTCCTTGTGCCCACAGTCCATCCCTTGTCACATTCGTCGTCAACGACGATCTGATGCTGCGTTGCGGAAGAAAAGCAGCAAAGCTGCGACGCCCGTGTGACTTAGCGAGGCGACTAAGCCTGAAGTTTCATCGCCCGCAGCAGCGTATCCTTGATCGCGGGCGTGCAGCCAAGCACCGGATTGCCGTGGCGCAGGCCGTCATTGGCAAGAAAATCGTTCACGTAGCCGCCCGCTTCCTCGACCAAGAGGAGCGCGGCCAGCGCATCCCACGAATTGATGTGCAATTCACAATACGCATCAGAGCGGCCGTCGGCGACATAGGCCAGCCCGAGTGTGCCGGAACCGGCGCGCCTCACCTGCGCTCCCGCGCGATAAAGCCCTTCGACCACGGCCAGATACTTTTCGTTCGGCACGCGCAGCGACCATCCTGCCTCGACAATGCATTGGCGGATATCTCCAATTCCGCTGACTCGAATTGGCTTGCCATTACGAGTTGCGCCCTGCCCGCGCCGTGCAACGTAAAGCTCGTCATGCACCGGATCATACACCACGCCGAGCTCGGTCCGGCCGTCTCGCACGAAAGCGACTGAAATACAGAAATGCGGGACCCCCCGTGCAAAGTTTGCGGTGCCGTCGATCGGATCGACCACCCAGATGTCGCGCCCGTATCGCGCAGCTGCCTTGTCGTCGACCGTCTCCTCGCCGAGAAAAGAATCCGCCGGAAAGGCCGCCGTAATGCGTGAGCGAACCATCTTCTCGACCGCGCCGTCAGTCTCTGTGATGTAATCATGCGCGCCCTTGAACTTGTGCACCGGCGCATTCGTCCGGTTGTTCAAGGAGCTCAGCATCATCGCGCCACCTTCGCGTGCGATGTCCTTGGCGAGCGCCAGCCGCGCATCAAGATCGGCGCTGCGCATCACACCTTCTGCGGTTGGCCGGTTAGCGACGCCTTGGTCGCGGCGTCGGCAAGGAGCTGAGCGCGCAACCCGTCCTCCCCGGTCGGCGCCATCGAGGCGTTGTCGAGTACGCCCGACACGAAAGCATCAAGTTCCGCGCGATAGGCCTCGGCATAACGCTCCAGAAAGAACGGAAGGGCCGGATCGCTGGTGTACCCCTTGGAATCGGCGCGCGTCACCGTCGTTGCGTAACGATTTCCCGCGGCGAGAAGGCCGCCGCTTCCGTGCACCTCGATCCGCTGATCGTAGCCGTAGGTCGCGCGACGCGAGCAGGAAATCTGCGCAATCTTGCCGGAGGCGGTTTTCAGAAGGACCGCGGCGGTATCGACATCGCCCGCCTGTCCGATGCCGGGATCGACCAGGCAGGAGCCGACCGCGTGAACCTCGACCGGCTCCTCGTTGAGAAGAAAGCGCGCCATGTCGAGATCGTGAATCATCATGTCGCGATAAAGGCCACCCGATCGCGCGACATAGCTCGGTGGTGGAGGCGATGGATCGCGCGAAAGAATCGTCACGAGCTCAACCTTTCCGATCTCGCCAGCGCCGATGCGTTTGCGAATCGAGGCAAAGCTTGGATCGAAGCGCCGGTTGAAGCCTATCATCAGCTTTGCTTTGGCGGCTTTCACGACCTCGAGGCATTTCCGGATACGGTCGGAATTCAAATCGACCGGTTTTTCGCAAAACACGGCCTTGCCGGCTTGCGCGGCCTTCTCGATCAGATCGGCATGCATGTCGGTTGGCGTGCAGACGAAAACCGCCCCGATATTCTTGTCTGCGATAATCGCTTCGATCGAAGCGACCTTCGCGCTCGCGGGTTTCGCCAGCCGCTGCGCCGCATCGGCATCGGCGTCCGCCACCGCGGCCAGGGTAACACGCGGGTGCGCCACAATATTTCCACCATGAATGGCGCCGATGCGTCCGGCGCCCAACAATCCGATTTGCATACGTTTCCCCACAACCTCGACCGATTTCGCCGAGCGGCTGCGGACCTTAGTCTCCGCCGATTGACCCGACAACCGAATTGCCATTCCATCCGGGCCGGATTTGGGGCGGCAACTTGCGGCTCATTGAGGAGCGGACCTGGCAGATGAACGATCTCACCAAAAGTGCGGCACGCCTCGACGGCAAAATCGCGGTCGTGACCGGAGGCACGCAAGGCCTCGGAGAAGCCATCGCCCGGCTGTTCGTCGCGCGCGGCGCAACAGGCATCGTGATTTGCGGCCGCAATGCTGAAAAAGGCAAGGCCGTGGCGAACGATCTGGTCAAGGCCGGGGCAAAGGTC
>Ga0070741_10019258_pt1 | contig 10926 bp, 9 predicted proteins | sample Coa_R1_4_FD_66440 | JGI IMG/M metagenome (GOLD analysis project Ga0070741, IMG submission 66440) | Surface soil microbial communities from Centralia Pennsylvania, which are recovering from an underground coalmine fire - Coalmine... | ecosystem: Environmental > Terrestrial > Soil > Unclassified ...
CGCGCCGCGAGCGCGTGCTTGGCATGACGCACTGCGTCTGGTAGCACTGTCGGCGGGGTGGTGCGGAGGGTTCTCACGATGCCGGGGCGATTATCGACGTTCTGGCGTGCGACGTACGATCGGCTCGCGTGGTCGATCGCCCGCCGCGCGGTCGATGCGGTGCGCTACCAGCCGCGCCACCTGGACCTCGTCGTCGCCTGCGGGCTCAACCAGCCCGAGGTGACGTTGCCCGTCGCACGCTGGGTCGCGCGGACGCGCGCCACGCCGGCCGTGGTGACGGCGCTCGAGGTGCCGCACCGGCTCGTCCGCGCGGTCGCGCGCCAGGCGGCGGATCGGTTCGGTCCGACGGCGTCGGCGCTCGTGCGCTGGTTCTCAGGCGCGGTCGCGGCGCTCGCCGACGGGGCCGGCGCGGTCACCGTCGAGCGGTCGCTCCGGACGCGCGTGCACCCGGGTCTCCTCGTCCCGCACACGCACGCGGTCGCCGTGCTTGCCGCCGACATGCGGGGCTTCTCGCGGCTCACCGGCGTCCTCGGCGATACGCAGTACCTCTCTCGCCTGATCGAGGAGTACCTGACCGCGCTCACCGACGTGGTCGAGCAGCATCGCGGCGTCGTCTTCCAGTACACCGGCGACGGGCTCCTCGCCCTTTTCCTGCCCGAGCTCGCCGGCAGCGCGGGCGGCCCGATGCTCGACCGGCTCGTGAACGAGATGAGCCCGGCGCTCCACGTCGCGTTCGAGACGCTCTACGCGCGCTGGCGCGTCGAGTGGTTCGAGAGCGGCCGCAGCGCCGCCACGATCGGCCTCGGCCTCGGGCTGAGCTACGGCCGCGCGACGATCGGGTTCATCGGCCCCGCGGGGAAGAAGCAGTTCGGCGTCCTCGGCGATCCGGTGAACCTCGCGGCGCTGCTCGCGGCGCAGGCGCACGCCGGCGTGCTGCTCGTCGACCAGGCGTCGTTCATCCGCGCGGACTCGCCGCCGCCGGCGGGCCGTGTCGTCCGGATCCGCTCGAGCAAGCGGCGCGAGCGGGTGCCCGCGCTCGCGCTCCGCTTCGGCGCGGCCGCCTGAGTCAGGCGCGCCGGGCGGCGCGCGGGCGCCGACGGCCGCCGAGGCCGGCGACGAAGACCCGCGTCAGGTCGGCGAGCCGCCTCCGGTAGACGTCGACGCCGACACCCGGGCCCTTGAGCCCCGAGGCGGCGCGCGCGAAGACCTCCGCGGCGGCGGCGGCCCGGAGCCCGGCGGCGGTCAGGTCGACGGCGCCCGCGCGTCCCGCGCGCTCGAACGCGCGGGCGAGGGCGTCGCGGAAGCGCCGATCCATGTCGGCCGCGAGGTCGCCGCAGAGCCGGTTCCGCTCGTCGAGCAGCTCGCCGCCGTGCGGCGACCCGTAGACCAGCTCGACGAAGCGCACGCTGAGCGCCTCGACGGCCGTCCGGAGCCGGTCTTCCAGCGCCTCGTCGCCAGCCAGCGCCGCGATGGCGGCGGCGAGCGCGCGCTCGTGGAGCGCCTCGGAGAGCGCGCGGAAGATCGCCTCCTTGTTGTCGAACTGGAGGTAGAGCGCCGCCCGCGACACCCCGGCCTCGGCGGCGATGTCCTCCATCGACGTGCGCCGGAAGCCGTACTGCGCGAACCGGACGAGCGCGGCGTCGAGGATGCGCTCGGGGGTCGCCCTGGCGGCACGCGGCATGACGGCTGGCATATTGACAAACCAAACGCAGACCGTCAATTTGCCGATCCTCACGGGAGAGGAGCACGCGATGACGACGAAGCCCCTGGCCGGAAAGACCGCGATCGTGACCGGTGCCTCGAGCGGGATCGGCCGCGCGATCGCCGAGAAGCTCGGCGCCGCCGGCGCCCACGTCCATCTCTCGGGCCGGACGCGCGACGCGATGGACGCATCCAAGACGGCGATCGAGCAGAGCGGCGGCCGGGCGGTCGTCGTCGAGATGGACGTTCGCGACGTCGCGCAGGTGCAGGCGCTCGTCGACCGCGCGGTGAAGGACACGGGCCGCCTGGACGTCATGGTGAACAATGCCGGGGTTTCCTTTCCGGCGCCGATCGTCGACGGGAATCCCGAGGAATGGCGCACCATGCTCGAGACGAACGTCCTCGCGCTGCTCGTCGGCTGCCAGGCGGCCGTCCGGGCGATGCGCCGCTGCGGCGCGCAGGGCCACATCGTGAACATCTCGTCGATCGCCGCGCATCGCCCGGATTCGGGCGTCTACGGCTCGACCAAGCATGCGGTGAACTGCATCTCGGCGACGCTTCGCCGCGAGCTCGAGGAGGACCCGATCCGCGTCGTCAACGTCATGCCGGGCGCGATCGGAACGAACTTCGCGCGCAACTTCGATCCGGCGTTCGTCGCCGGGTTCGTGCAGTCGGCGGGCCTGCAGATCGACGTGAAGCGCGGCGAGCGGCTGCCCGACGAGGTGATGGAGAAGCTCCAGCCGGTGATGCGGCAGGTGCTCGGCCATCCCGACGACGTCGCCGAGGCCGTCCTCTTCGCCGTGACGCAGCCGATCACCGTGAACGTCTCGGAGATCGTCGTCCGGCCGCCGAAGCAGCTGGCATTCTGATTTACGAGGGGACCCTGTCCCCTCGCCCGCTCGGGCGGAGCCCGAGCGGGGCCCACTCCCCAGCTCGCTTCGCTCGGCCGCGCGCTTTGCGCGCGGAGGGCCTGGATCACGCGCCGAGTGGCGTCAGTAGGGCTTCTGCGCGACGCAGCCTTGCGTGTCGCAGGTCTGGACGTTGCCCGGCGGCTGGTAGTCGCAGACGACGAACGTCCAGCTCGGGAACTGCGCGAACGGCGAGCCCGTCGTGCAGTGCGCGATCCCGCAGCCGACCTTCTGCGTGCCGCGCCACACGAGCTGCGTGTAGTGGCCGCAGACGCCGGCCGCCTTCGGGCAGCCGTCGAGCGAGCACGTGTTGCTCGCGTAATCGTAGTTCGTCGCCTCGCAGGCCCATGCCGGGACCGCGTCGCGCGCGGCGGTGTCGGCGATCGAGCCTGCCGCGGCGTAGAGATTCTCGCCGTAGCCGAGGCTCCGGAGACGCTGGAGGTCGTGCTCGTAGACGCAGCCGTCGGCGTAGGTCTGCGCCGACGCGGCGATCGTCGCGTTGTAGCAGATCGGCGGGAGCGGCGGGTCGGGCGCCGGCGTCGCGCCGGCGCGCACGACGTTGTGCGCTGCGGAGATGCCGGCGAGGTCGGACGCCTCCGCGTCGCCGCAGCTCTGGCCGGGGAGCGTGGTGGTGGTCGCGCCGTTCTTCGGGCAGGCGGCGGCGCAGGTCGCGAAGTCCGTCCGGCACGTCGCTCGCGCGGCGGCGCGCGTCGTTTTGGCGCTCCGCCGGCAGGCGCGCTTGTCGGCCGGCGTCGCGGCGGCGGCGCACGCCTGCTTCGCCGCCGTGAATGCGGCGCTGGCGCCCTGGAAGCACGTCGTCCGCGTCGTCCGGCAGGCGACGCGACAGGGGTTCGGCGCCGCGGCCGCGGCGTGGACCGCGAGCGCGACGAAGAGCGCCGTGGCGGCCGCGCGTCGCATCGGGATCCGGACTATCCGCAGGAGGCGCATCGTTCAAGCGCCGTGGATCTGCCGTCGATTCCGGTGGCGACACCGGCGGCGTGCGTGGTAAGCGCGGCGCCATGCGATCGATCTCCGTCCGGCTCCTCGCCGTGGCGGCAGCGGCACTCGCCACCCGCACGCTCGCCGCCGATCAGACGATCCTCGGAAAGACGCTGACCATCAAGAATCCCGGCGTCGCGACCAAGCGGAAGGTGACCTGCAGCGCGGGCGATTCGCACAGCACGAACACGCTGGTCGGGAACCCGACGGTCTCCGGCGCCGTCCTCGAGGTCACCGCGAACGGCGGCACTCCGACGGCACAGTCCTTCCCGCTGCCGCAGGGGACGACGAGCAAGGGCAAGCCGTTCTGGTCCGCGACGTCGACCGGCTACAAGTACGCCGACGCGAAGCTCGAGCACGGGCCCGTGAAGACGCTCAAGATCCAGCGGAGCGCCGCCGGGAAGTTCTCGATCACCGCGACGATCGTCGGGACGACGGGCACGCTCGCGATCGTTCCCCCGAATCCGGGCACCGACGCCTGCGTCGCGCTCGCGCTCACGGGCGGCGACCGCTACTCGGTCGCGTTCGGCGCCGGCTCGACGCTCGTGAACGGCGGCGCGATCAAATTCGTCGCCAAGAAGCCGACGGCCGAGGGGGTGTGCGGGGCGGTTCCGACCACGACCACCACGACGACGACGTCGTCGACCTCCACCACGACGACGACGCTCGCCGGCTCGTGCGCCGCGAGCAACTTCCTCGACGTGAGCGGCGCGCCGGGGCCGGGCGGGACGTACTCGTCGCTCAAGCCGTCGCTCTCGGCGTCGTGCGGCACGAGCACGGTCACGGTGCAGTCGAACGGCATTCCGACGTACACGTACCAGGCGCTGACGCCGAACGGCCTGCAGGCGAAGAGCTACACCTTCACGTTCCCGCGCTATCCGGCGGTCGCAGCGTCGACGACGCCGGTGTATCTCCTCGGGAACGTCGGCGTCACGGTCGCCGGGATGCCGCTCTACGCCGTCAACGAAGGCCCGCAGCCGTCGTCGGACGCCTACGGCGATCCGATCGCGGCCGCGATCCTCGATCAGTGCGGCAGCCACTCGGCGCAGCAGGGGACGTTCCACAACCACAAGCTGATCGTGAAGTGTCTCATCCAGTCCGAGGTCTCCTCCTCCCAGCCGTGGGACGACCCGGACCCGTCGCCGGGCGATCCGTCGCCGATCATCGGCTATGCCTTCGACGGCTTCCCGATCTACGGGCCGTACGAGTGCACCGACCAGAGCTGCACCGCGGTGCAGGAGATGCGGTCGAGCTGGGACAGCACCGGGTACCAGGCCGGCACGGTCGGCTGCACGTCGAGTGCGGCGTGCGCGAGCGGCTACTGCGCGGCCGTCATGATCGGCGGGTCGCAGACGACGGCGTGCGTGCCGAAGACGTGCGTCTGGTCGAACAACGCCTACACCGCGAAGGTCGGCTCGGCGTACCTCGACCAGTGCAACGGCCACGTGGGCCCGAACGGCGACTACCACTACCACGCGACGGCGACGTTCCCGTACATCCTCGGCTGCTACCGCGGGACGCCGACGAGCAACGGCGGCAACGGGACGCCGCCCGGCGGCACCTGCCCGTAGCGCCGGCCGCGCGACGGCTGGCGCTCGCGCTCGTCGCGGCGGTGGCGGGCTGCCGCGGTCCGGCGGCGCCGGCGCCGCACGCCGTGCACTACGCGCTCGCGTGGGACCGGGACGGCGTCGCGGCCGGGCCCGCGGGCTGGGACGTCACGACCGATCGCGGCTACCGCGTCCACGTCGCGCGCGGCTGGGTGACGGCGTACAGCATGGAGCTCGTCGAGTGTCCGAAGGCGACGTCACTGCGTGACCTGCTCGCGCCGCCGCGCGCGTGGGCCGGCCATACGAGCGGCACGCCGAACCCCGCCGCGATCCGTCCGTTGCAGGTCGAGTCGCTGACGGAGCCGGAGGACCGCGACGTCGGGACGGTGACGCTCGCGCCGCAGGCGTACTGCCAGGTCCACTACCTGATCGCACGCGCCGCGCGCGAGTCGCCGGGACTTCCGCGGGACATCGACATGGTCGACGCGAGCCTCCACGTCGAGGGGACCTACCAGGCGGCCGACGCGGCGGCGCCGACGCCGTTCGCGATCCACACGCCGATCGCGAACGGCGGCCTCTTCGACCACACGGCGACGTCCGCGCCGATCGCCGTCGACACGGGACGGGAGGCGGCGCGCGTGACGATCCGGCGGCGGCTTCGTGCGATCTTCGACGGCGTCGACTTCGCGAAGACGACCGACGCGGTACGCGCGGAGCGGATCCTCGCTGCGATCGTCGACCACGCCGGCGTCGAGATCGCGATCACGCGCTGATGCGCGGCACGCGCCCGCCGGGGTGGGCACGGTGCTTGCTTGAATCCGGCGCGGAGGTGTCGATGGTCCGGAAGTCCTAGTCCTGGCTGGTGTCGGCGTTGGGCGGCGCGATTTTGACCGGGTGCGTTCGCGTTCCCACGGGACCGAATGTCACGGTGCTCCCCGGAGCGGGCAAGAACTTCGATCAATTCGTCTCGGACGACGCCGTCTGCCGGGACTGGGCGAGGCGGCAGATCGGCGTGTCGCCCGACAGCTCCGCGACGGCGACCGCCGCGACCGGCGCCGCCGCCGGCACGGTGCTCGGCGCGGCCGCGGGCGCGGTGCTCGGGGCTGCGACCGGCCGTCCCGCGGAGGGTGCGGCCGTCGGTGCCGGCGCCGGCCTCGTCGGCGGCAGCGTCGTCGGCGCCGGCAACGCAGGAGCGGCGCAGGCGACGATGCAGGGCCGGTACGACTCCGCGTACGTGCAGTGCATGTACGCGAAGGGCAATCAGGTGCCCGGCGCCGCCCCGCCACCGCGGGGGGCGTGGGGCGCGCCGCCGCCGCGCGCGGCGTATCCGCCGCCTCCCGCACCGTCGGCGGCCTATCCGCCGGCGCCTCCGTATCCGCCGCCCCCACCGGCGGCCGGTCCGCCGCCGGTACCGCCCGCGGAGTGATCCGCGCGCGGGCCTAGGACCCCGGCACGGCCGGGCACGTCGCCGGCGGCGACGAGTGCGGTACGGCGGTGAACTTGCCCGGATGATCGTAGCGCGACGCCGGCTGCTTCGCCGGCGCCGCGGCACACCACGCGTCGGTGCCGAGCCGGAGCACGACCGCGACCGAGCCCTGCGCCGGGTCGTCGAGCGTGTACGCGAAGAGCGCCTTGCCGCCGCTGACGGTGATCTTGTCGGCCGTCAGGCTGATGCTCTTGATCGGCCCCGTCGCGGGGCCCTTGAACTTCCAGCCGCGGAAGCGGGTCTTCGAGGCGAGCGCGGTCCAGCCGCTCGCGGGGAGAGGGATCTCGATCGCATCCGGGGTGAGCCCGGCGGCGTCGTAGACCTGGAGCGTCCCGCCGAGGACCGTCGGATCGCCCGCGCCGCCGCGCGCCGGCGGCGTGACGCGGTTTCCGGCCGGCGCCTTCCTGGTGTCGGCGGTGAACGAGAAGCGCGCCCGCAACGGGTCGATCGGCGGCTTCGCGTCCTCGCTCATCGACAGCGCCCGCGTCCCGATCAGTACGGGCGCGCCGGGAACGCTCTGCGGGTCGGCCGGGTCGGTGCCGGCGGCGAGCTCGTCGCCATCGAAGAAGCCGTCCTCGTCGCGGTCGACGCCGAGGCGGTGGCCCGAGCCCGGCGGTACGCACGTGTACGTGAGCTCCTGCCCGGCGACGCTCGCGAGCGTGCGGACCGTGGCGTCGGCGACCGGAAGCTCGCCTTCGCGATCGCCCTGGAACATGCCGCTCGCGAGCCGCACCCAGCCGTGCGGGACGCCCGCGACGTTGCCCTTCACGATGAGGTCGCAGTCGCCGGCCGCAGCGCGCGCGACGAGGACGTCGATCCGGCTGGCGGCGGTTCCGGTCCCGTCGAGCGTCGCCTGCTGCCCGACGGCCGGCGCGAGGTTCGAGTCGAAGCCGAGCAGGAACTGCTCGACGTCGCGGCGCTGCTGTTCCGTCTGGAAGCCGACGTTCGGACCGCCGAAGCTGTGCGTGCTGAACACCGTCGCGTGGAGGAAGCGGAAGAGCGTGTCGACGCTGCCGTCGTGCAGGAAGCCGAAGCCGCGGATCTGGTCCCCCTGGAACGGCTCGTTGAGCGAGTCCTCGAACGGGATGTCGACGTCCCCGAACATCCCGACCTTCTGGTAGAGGTTCCGGAGGTGCGGGATCTTGATGATCTGCTCCTCGTTCTCGAAGCTCGCGCGCTTGCTCGTCCCGAACTCCTTTTCCGCCGGGTCGAGCTCGTGGCAGCCGTTGCACGTGAAGCCGAGCTGGAGCCCGCCGAAGTCCTGCGCCAGACCGTCGGCCCGGCGCGGACCGAAGAAGAAGCTCCGGCCGGCCTGCTGTGACGGCGTGAGGCTGCCGTCGATCGGCCGGTTCGGGTTCGGCGGCAGCGTGATCTGCAGCGCGAAGTCGGTGAAGGTCTGCATGTCGAACGCCGACAGCGTGCTCTCGCGGCCGACGAGGTCGACGAACGCGCCGTTGAAGTTGTTGAACGAGTTCACCTCGTCGAACGCCGACGCCGCGGTCCCGGGCGGCGTCGCGCGGTCGCCGCGCCAGTGCATCGCGCCGCTGCCGAGGAGGCCGCGGAGCGTCTGCGTCGTCATCGGGCCCTTCATCGGGTGGAAGTCGTTGACCTTGCCCGTGCCGTTGATCGGCGCGGGGAGCGTCAGGAACCCGCTCGTGAGCGCCAGGGCCAGGTTCACCGGGATCGGGTTCTTCTTGACGGCCGCGTCCGGGTTGCCGAGGTCCCACGCGAGGTCGTCCATGTCGCCGAAGATGTGGCAGCTCGCGCAGGCGGCCTCGCCGTTGCTCGACGTGCGCACGGCGTCGTAGAGGAGAGGCCGTCCGGCGACGACGCTCGCGGGCTCCGGGTTGTGGAGCGGCAGGTGGGCCGTCTCCGTGCCGCTCCCGACGTCCACCACCGACACGGCGTCGTCGAAGCGCGTCAGCACGTAGAGGCGGCCCTGCGCGGCGTCCAGCACGAGCCCGCTCGGACCGCCGCCCGTCACGGGGATGTACGACGCGCTCGCGACGGTCGGGTCGAACGTGTCGGCGGCGAGCGCCGCGGTGTCGAAGACGCCGATCTTGGACGAGCCGAAGGCCGCGACGTAGAGCGTCGCGCCGTCGGGCGTGACCGCCATGCCGACCGGGGTCGCGAGGCTGTGGTCCTTCACGCCGGGCGGCGCGGGGAGCGTCCCGTAGTCGATGTGCTTGTTCAGATGGCGGGGCGACACGCTCGATCCCGACAGCACGCTGATGCGCGACTCGGCGAGATGACCCTGCACCGTGCTGGCGGCGAAGATGCCCGGGCCCTCGAAGCGAACCTCGTTCCGGGCCTCGGTGTTGGAGACGTAGAGCACGCCGCTCACGGGATTCACGGCCATGTTGAAGAGCGTCGTGCCGACGCCGGTGAAGAATCCGGTCTCGGCGAGCGACGTGGCGTTGATCGCGAACACGTCCTTGTCGGGCAGGTTGAAGCGGACGGCGGCGCTCCAGTCGCGGCCGAGCTCGTCCTTCCAGCCGGTGCCGTCGAACCTGACGATCAGGCCGGTCTCCGGCGCGGGCTCGCCGATCGAGTCGGTGCGCGGCGGCGGGAGACCGCCCGGCATGACGAAGCCCTGGGGAAGCGTACAGCTCGGCGCCGTGTCGAAGCCGTTGCAGACCGCGCCCTCGCTGACCGTCGTCGTCTGGTTGCCCGACTTGAAGACGGCGGCGTAGACGGTCCCGCCGTCCGCGCTCACGGCGAGCGCCCGCGGCGTGTCGCCGAACAGCGTGACGATGCCGACCGGCACGCCGCCGAGCGCGGCGCCCGGGTTGGTCGCGTCGAACACCCAGACGTCGGCGCGGCCGATCCCCGGGGTGGTGAGCTGCGGATCGCCGGCGCCGGGCACGCCGGCGAGGTCCGGCGACGTCCGCTGCTGGCCGCGGTGCGCGGTGGTGATGAACGCGCGGTTGCCCCCCGGGCCGGCGAACACGATGTCGCGCGGCTCGTCGCCGACGAGGAGCGTCCGCGACACGCGCGGCGCCCCGCCGGACAGGTCGACGATGCTGATGCTGTCGGAAAGATGGTTCACGACCCACACTTCGGTATTGGTGCGCGCCGCGACCGCGACCGGCTCGACGCCGACCGGAACGGACGATTCGTGCGTCAGACCGCCCGCCCCGACGGTGAAGATCTCGAGCGTGTCGTCCGGCGTGTCGACCGCGAAGAGCCGCCCGCCGTCGGGGGAGAGCGCGAGCGGGCGCACCTGCCCCGACTCGAAGGTGGTGAACGCGGCTGCCGCCAGGGCGGGAGCCGCGACGATCGCGGCGAGGACGACGAAGCGTACGAGGGACGAGGGCGTGCGGGTCATCGGCGGAGCAGTACCACGGTCGGGGGCCGTTCCAGAAGTAGGATGTGAACGCGGGTTCGTTACATGCCGCAGCGCGTCCGGCGGCCGGTTTCCGGGTCAACCGCCGGCGGCCTGCGCGGCGGCGAGGATCTGCTCTTCGGGCTCCTTCCGGTCGAGGTAGTCGCGCCACGACGTCACGAGCCCGGCCGCGTCGACCTCGACGATCGTTGCGCCGCGCATCGTGATCGCCGCGCCGTCGCCCGGGATCCCCGGCGCCGTGAACGTCCCCCGGCCGATCCACTCGAACACGGCCCAGCCGTCGCCCCCGCGGATGCGCGTGATCTCCTGGCGCCAGTCGGGGAAGATCGAGCGGGTCTGGCGCGAGATCTTGCGGAGATCGCGCGTCGACGAGGTGTGCGGATCGGCGAACGTCGCCTCGGGCGCGAAGAGCCCGCGCCAGTCGCCGCGCCCGGCGACGTCGAGGGCGCGCTCGGCCTTGCGGGCCCAGGCGTCCCAGTCCATGCGGCGCGGGTACGACGCGCGGCGCGCGACAGTCAAGGCAGGCGCGGTACGGTCACGTCCGGCGACGCGCCGTGCGCGCCGCGATCCAGCCGAGCGCGAGCGCGACGGCGGCGAGAAACCCGGTCGCGACCCGCTGCACGCGGCGATCGGCGGTCGCGTCGGCCGCGAACGCGGCCGGCGTCACGCTGTGGACGCGCCGGACGACGTCGTCGGCGCCGCGCTCCGATCGCGCGGGGAGCACCGATCCTTCGACGCGCGACGGCGCCGCGATCCGGCGGAGCGCCGCGCGCGCGAGCGTGACGCCGTCGAGGTCGAGCAGAGCCGCCGCGGTTTCGTCGGGCGGCCGCAACGGCAGCTCGCGATAGCGGACGACGGCCGCACGCGCGAGTGCGACCGGGTCGAGGTCGACGAGCGCGTCCGTCACCGGGTGTCGCCGGCGTTGCGGCCGGCCGCGCG